>PVMK01153552.1_pt1 | contig 29069 bp, 27 predicted proteins | sample 1853481 | NCBI WGS metagenome assembly PVMK01 (sample SAMN08533507, study PRJNA380276) | Marine sediment metagenome, whole genome shotgun sequencing project.
CGGTTTCGCCCGACCACGACAGGACCAGCATCACGTCGTCGGGCGTGATCATCCCGAGGTCGCCGTGGGATGCCTCTGTCGGGTGAACGAAGAATGCCGGCGTACCGGTCGATGCAAACGTCGCCGCGATCTTCTGGCCGACGTGTCCACTTTTGCCGACGCCAGAGACGATCACGCGGCCAGGTGCGGCACGCATCAAGCGTAGCGCGGTGCTAAACGGTCCCCCCAGGGGTCCGGCAAGCGCTTCGCGGAGCTGGGCTAAGCCTTCTCTCTCCAGGTCCAGGGTGCGCATCGCTGAGGCTATCGGCAAGTGAGCGAGCCGCTTGCCGCCATCAAGGCTTTTCAGCTTGCGTAAGGCCCCTCCGCCCACCGTCATGGTTGGTCTCCCCCGTTGCCCCCAGCGGCATGTAAGGCCAAGAGTTTCATACGAATCCCAAGCCCTGTCTAGCTAGCGCGGCGCTTCCTCGTGCCGCATCCCGTCATCTTTTCGCATACAGTGCGTTATCCGGCACAGGTCTACAGTCGCGGCGATCTATGGCCTTCGCGTGACGGTTCTACTCATCGGAACGCGAAATTGGGTAACACACGGAAAACGGCTGGTTTTTGCTCCGTTTTCGGGCTGCGAGGGGCCTTAATCGAAGCGCTGCACTCGCCTCATGATCAACCCTGGCGCCATGCGGCTAGGTTTCGCTTGGCGTGTACGTGCGGCGTTGGTGCGCGTTAGAGGAGCTTCTTGAGCTCAGCTCGCAGGGCGGATCCAAGGTCATCACGCTCCAGCGCGTAAGCCACATTGGCTGCGAGATAGCCAAGCTTAGAACCGCAGTCGTAGATCGTCCCATCGAAGCGCACGGCATAGAAGGGTTGGTCGTCGTGTCCAAGCATCGCGATCATGGCGTCGGTGAGCTGGATTTCACCGCCTGCTCCGCGTTCCTGACGCGCTAGCAGATCGAAGATCTCTGGTTGCAGGATATACCGCCCTGTGATGTGCAGATTGGATGGTGCGCTTCCCGGTTTCGGTTTCTCGATCATGCCGTTAATTGGTGAGACGTTTGCCGTGTGGTCCTCCACATCAACGATGCCATAGAGATGAGTCTGGTCCTCGGGCACCGGCGAGACGGCAATAAGGTTGCCGCCGACCTCTTGGTAGGCTGCCATCATCCCTGCCAAGCATGGAGTTGGCCCATGATGCAGCATGTCGGGCAGCAGAAGCGCGAACGGCTCATCTCCTACGATATCGCGCGCGCACCATACTGCGTGACCGAGTCCCAACGGCGTCTGTTGTCGCGTAAAGCTCGTGCACCCGGCAGGCGGCAGCTCCCGTGCTAGCGCTTCGAGCTCTTTGGTCTTTCCACGCGCAGCGAGCGTTTGGTTGAGTTCAAAAGCGACATCGAAGTGGTCCTCGATAACCCCCTTATTGCGCCCGGTAACGAAAACGAAATGCTCGATGCCCGCTGCGCGCGCCTCATCAACCACGTGCTGAATCACCGGCCTGTCGACAACCGTTAGCATCTCTTTAGGCATAGCTTTGGTTGCGGGAAGAAAGCGCGTGCCCAAGCCTGCTACAGGAAAGACGGCCTTTCGAATGCGTTTTCTGGCTGTGGGCATAGGGATCTCCGAGCGTGAAGTGGGATCGAATAGGTGTTCAGGCCAAAATTCGGTGTAAATCTTGGAGGCCATTGAGTGGAAAAGCGTTTTGTTTCGGTCTTGGGTAGGGCATGTCGATGCTATGCTTGACGCAACGGCGGGCTCGCATTGAGAGAAAGAGATTGAATCCATGACTGTTCTTGTGACCGGCGGAGCCGGATACATCGGAAGCCATATGGTTCTCGATCTCCTCGATTCGGGAGAGAGCGTCGTTGTCCTTGACAATCTCTCCACGGGTTTCCGCTGGGCGGTGCCCACCAACGCTACTCTGGTCGTGGGCGATGTTGGCGATCAGGATCTTGTGCGCAGCATCGTGCGCAAGCACGGCGTGAAGGCCATCATCCACTTCGCTGGATCAATCGTCGTTCCAGAGTCTGTTGCCGATCCGCTGGGCTACTACCACAACAACACCGTCAAGTCGCGCGCCCTGATGGAGGTTGCGGTCGAGATGGGGATTGAGCAGTTCATCTTCTCGTCCACCGCCGCGGTCTACGGGAACCCAAGCGAGGTTCCTGTACGTGAGGATGCCGAACTCAAGCCCATGTCGCCCTATGGCTCATCAAAGTTAATGACCGAGATCATGCTGGCAGACGCGGCGCGTGCGCATAATTTCCGCTATGTCGCCCTGCGCTACTTCAATGTGGCTGGTGCCGATCCGCAAGGGCGCACCGGCCAGTCGACGCCCAACGCTACGCACCTCATCAAGGTGGCGTGCGAGGCGGCGCTCGGCAAGCGTCCCTGCATTGAGGTATTCGGCACTGACTATCCAACCGAGGACGGCACCTGTATCCGCGACTACATTCACGTGACCGACCTTGTGCGCGCACATAGGGCGGCGCTGCGCCATCTGCGTGATGGCGGAGGTTCCGAGATCTTCAATTGTGGGTACTCGAAAGGCTTCTCGGTTCTCCAAGTGATTGACGCGGTCAAACGGGTGTCAGGCGCCGATTTCGAAGTGCGCAATGCACCGCGCCGCGCCGGCGACCCAGCGGCTATCGTTGCCGCCTCCGACAAGATCCGCGTGCACCTTGGCTGGCGACCAGAACTCGATAAATTGGAGACGATCGCAGCACAGGCGCTTGCTTGGGAATCTCACATGCATCAGTTCAAACACGCCAGTTGAGGCGGAACCCAGATGCGACCGGCGGCGCCATCAACTGGGCGAGCCGCAAAATTGCCCCGAAGTCCAGTGAGGTATGCCTGGGCGAAACGATCCAGTCGGGGAGACGTGCATTGTTTTCCAGCATCAAACTTGAGACAGGCCGCGCCCTACTTCGGGTAAACGGGGTGATTTGCGCAGTCGCGCTTCTCATGGCCATTGCGCCACCGGTGTCCGCCGCTCAATCCTTTCGGGTGTTTCTTGACGGCGTGTGGCCCGAAGCCCAGGCGCTAGGCGTTTCGCGCAAGACCTTCGTTGCGGCTTTTCGCGGCGTCAAGCCCGACTATTCGCTCCCCGATCTCATCATCAAGGGCCGCAAGCGTGATGACAGCGCCGGCCAGGCCGAGTTCACAAAATCGGCCATGGACTATCTCAACCCCAAATATTTGCGCCGCCTCGCAATTCAGGGCCGCAAGTTCCTGAAACAGCATGAGCGTGCGATCGTAAATATCGAGAAGACGACCGGCGTCGACAGAAACGTACTGGTCGCCAGCTGGGGTCGGGAGACGTCGTACGGCCGCCATCGCTTACGCCACGACGCGATCCGTGTTCTCGCCACCCTGGCCTATGTAGGCCGGCGCAAGGATTTATTCCGCAACGAGCTGCTCCACGCACTCAAGATGCTGCAGGACGGAATTCCGCGCTCCAAGATGCGATCGTCGTGGGCGGGGGCAGTGGGGCTCACACAGTTCATGCCATCGGAATACTATCAGCACGCCGCCGATGGCGATGGCGACGGACGTATCGACATTTTCAACTCGGTTCCCGATGCACTTGCCTCTACGGCACGCCAGCTTGCCAACAAGGGATGGGTTCGCGACCTGCGCTGGGGCTATGAGGCGCGTGTGCCGAAGAAAAACGGCGCCTGTTCCCTTGAAGGTCCGCCGGGTGCGCGCTCAATTCGTGAATGGGCGGCGCTGGGCTTTGAGCGCGCCGGTCCCAAGCCGTTCCGCGCCGATGAGGTCGTCCACGAGGCCTACCTGATGATGCCGTCAGGCGCCTATGGGCCTGCATTCCTCGCTACCGAGAATTTCCAGGTTATCCGCCGCTACAACACGTCCGATCTTTATGCGCTGTTCGTCGGCAACCTCGCCGACCGCATCGCCGGCGGCGGCGATTTCCACACTCGGTCATCGACGATCGCCCAACCGCGCACGCGCCAAGTCAAGGAAATCCAGTCGCGCCTGATCAAGCGGGGCTACGCCCTGCAAAAAATCGATGGCAAGATCGGTTCCAATACCCGCCGCCAGGTGGGGACTTACCAAAAGAAAAACAACCTTAAGATCGACTGTTGGCCGACCCGGGCTGTTCTGAAGCACCTGCGTGCTACGGCCTCGCTCGGCGCTGACGCGCAATAATCTTTAGCAAACGCGATCCAACATGATATTCGATCCGCGCCAAGGTGTCGGGAACGAGTGGCGCGCTCATGCAATTTCGCGTCGGGGAGTGTGAAAGATGGATCGCTGGGTCGAGGAGACGTTTCACCTGCATTGGCGTGTGCGCCTGGAGGCAGACGAAATCCTGCACGAGTTGAAAACGGAGCACCAGAACCTCGTTATCTTCAAAAACAAGACCTGGGGCACGGTGCTCATGCTCGACGGCGTCTGCCAGCTCACGACGTCAGACGAGTTCGTCTACCATGAAATGATGGTGCACGTTCCGTTGATGGCGATTGACGCGCCTAAGCAGGTGCTGGTCGTCGGTGGTGGTGACGGCGGCGTATTGCGTGAGGTTCTAAAGCATCCCACCGTCGAGAGGGCGATGCTGTGTGAAATCGACCGCACGGTTATTGATACCGCGCTAAAATTCTATCCAGAGATTCCCGGAAATGCCTTCGACGATGAAAGAACCGTGGTGGTCATTGCCGATGGGTGCAAGTTCGTTGCCGAGACGGACGAGCGCTTCGATGCCATCATTGTCGACTCCTCGGAGCCGATCGGACCCTCCGCGGTCTTGCATACGCGCGAGTTTTTTGCCGATTGCAGGCGCGCCTTGAAGAAGGACGGCATCCTCGTCACGCAGAACGGCCTCCCGTTCCTTTTCCCCGACCACCTGGCGAGTACAACGCAGACGTTCGCGTCATTGTTTGACAATGTTGCCCCCTATCTATGCACGCAGCCGTGCTACTTCGGCGGCCCATTTGCCTTGAATTGGGCGAGCGATGAGGACGAGCACCTGGAGATCCCCGAGAAATGGCTCGCCAAGCGGCAGGAGAAGCGCGGCATCACGACGAAGTATTGGACGCCGGCGGTTCACAACGCGGCATTCGCGCTGCCAGCTTACGTGGAGGCCGTTGCCGGGAAAGCCATCGCGGCGGGGCGTAGCGAGGCCAACGCAGCGCGCGCCAGGGGCAAAGGCGGCAAGTAGGTCACCGGTTGCTGGTGGTCGTGTCGGTTCACTCGCCTGCGGCGAGCTTTGTTCCGAGCAGCCGGTCGTAGACCTTGAGAGTCTGCTCCTTCATGGCCTTGAGTGAGAACGAGTCCAACACGTGAGCGCGTGCGCGTGCCCCCATGCGTGCTCGCTCATCTGGCGCAAGCGCAAGCGCTGCCGCGAGTGCGTCGGCGAGCTGAGCGGCATCGGCAGGGGGCACCAGCCAGCCCGTTGCCGCATCTTCAGCAACGCGTGGGGAGCTCAACACGGTTTCGGGTGGCGCGCCGATGTTTGTGGAGATGACAGGCGTTCCCACCACTTGCGACTCTGTGGCAGCGCGCCCGAAGGCTTCCGGCTCGGTTGAGGCGACCACGGCAACATGCGCTGCCAGAAAAGCGGCAGCCATATCGTCTACATGGCCGACGAGACGGACCCGGTTCTCCAATCCCGCGGTGCGGATTGCATCTGCTAAGGAGGCTCTGTACCCACCGCGTCCTTGGGAATCTCCAGCAAGGATGAAGACGGTGTCGTCGAGGCTCCCTTGCTCATTCAAGAGTCGGGCCGCCTCGATCAATACGTTCTGCCCCTTCCAGCTTGTGAGGCGGGCTGCTTGCAGAACCACGCGCTCGTTCTCGCTTATCTCCCATGCCGCTCGTAGGGCGGCGACGCGCTCTGGGGCGATGTGCGTCGGATCGAACAGCGCACCGTCCACGCCACGGTAGATTACCTCGATCTTTTCGGCCGGTGTCCCATAGCGGCTGCGTATAAGCACGGCGGTGTAGCGCGAGTTGGCAATTACGACGTCGCCGCGCACCATGACGCTGTTATAGAGACGCTTGAGCGCGTTTTTTTCGCTATAGGCGCCGTGATAGGTCGTCACGAACGGCACGCCCGTACGGCGCGCAGCGTAAAGGGCGCTCCAGGCCGGCGCGCGGCTACGCGCATGGATGAGGTCCACGCCGTCGCGCCGAACCACTTCGGCAATCCGATGAACATTCCACATGAGCCGTATGGGATTTTTGGCCGCGGCGGGAAAGAACTGGACCTGGGCACCGGTATCGCGTAGCCGCTGGACTAGCCGCCCGCCCTCAGGCTGGACGATGGCGTGCCCTCCCGCGCGCACGACTGCATCTGCGATCTCGATAGTGGAGAGTTCCGCGCCTCCGGTATCGAGCTCAGGAATGATCTGCAGTATGGTCGGGCGTTTCGTGGTCACACGGCTTCTCCGGCAGGCGACGAGGTTGTTTAGAGTGAGTGACAGCGAACCGCAATTCCTCGAGATCGGCCCGACGAGCAGCTACAAGTCGCGGCGCATTGCCTATATTGCTGAGCCGCCGGTCGCATCACAGCGTATCGGCCTCTTTTGGTTGTCGGGATTCAAGTCCGACATGGCGAGTACAAAGGCAACGGCGCTCGCCACTTTCGCGCGCGAGAAAGGCTATGGCTTTACAGGTTTCGACTATTCGGGGCACGGCCTTTCCAGCGGTCGCTTTGAGGATGGCACGATCGGGGCATGGCTGGAGGAAGCTGAGACCGTTTTTCATAGCATACCGTGCAGCCGGCAGATCGTCATCGGATCAAGCATGGGGGGGCACATCGCGCTCTTGCTGCTGCGCCGGTTGTTGCGCTCAAGCTCCGCCGAGGTCGCCCGGATTGCCGCACTCGTTCTGATCGCGCCGGCCTGGGATATGACGGAGGAACTCATGTGGAAGGCATTCTCCAAGGACGAGCGTGACAACCTGATGGCGACCGGCGTCCTCCTGCAACCTTCCGAATACGGCGAACCCTACGCCATCACACGTGAACTCATTGAGGAGGGTCGCAATCATTTGTTCGCGCGTAAACCCTTCGATCCAGGGCGCCCTGTCGTAATCTTGCAGGGCTTGCAGGATCAGGACGTGCCGATTGCACACGCACGTGTGCTCATGCGGTTCCTCAAAGGGGGCTGGGCTGAGATGATCGAAATTCCTGACGGCGAGCATCGCCTGTCGCGGCCGCAGGATCTGGACCTCCTGTTCGGCGCAATTGAAGGTCTCGCGGCGCACGACAAGGGTTGAGAGCCCGCCCCGGCACACGTCGGGGGCGCCGCCGGGGCTTCTCTACAACCATGACGATATTCCGCTGTGGCTGCGCCCGCTTGCGCCCGTCGAGACGCTCGACACACGGCGACGACCATGGGAAGCCTTATCGTCAACCACCAAGGTACAGGCATGAAACAGGTAGCTTATTATGTATTGGTCGCGGCAGTCGCGTTGGCCGCGGCAATCCCGGCCGCCCAATCCCGGCCGCCATGGCCGGCCCCGGCGAGGGAGAATTTCTGCTGGAGGATGACGGCTATCAGCCGCTTCTTCCAGATGTGGGTGGCGGTGACGACGACGGCGGATATCGCCCGGCCTGGACCAATCCAAACACGAGTCCGTCTGAAATCGGCGTCAACGACGATCCGACGCCATTTCATCCATCCGACCCAGTCGGCATTCCGCCCAACCAGGATTAGATAGCAGCGGTCCGGTACGGCTGCTGGCTAGAGCCTGATCGTTTCACTTGGAAGCGCGAATTGCGTCCAAGTGAAACGTGAATCAGTCCTACACTTTTGATGTAGAGCAAGGCTCACGTTCATCTGCTGGAGACCTCCCGGGCGTGCTGAGCGATTCCATCAAGAACGATCTTGCTCTAGCCCAGCAGGGAGGTGCGCTCGGACGAAATCCTGGATGCCGGCCAAGTCTCCGATAACGGGAACCTGCTGCGGCACATCCGGCATCTCCGCGCGGTTCTCAAGATAGGCGGCAATGGGCCGGTCGTATCGTATGGCGAGTTCGATTTCGCTCAAGGTTCCATTAGAACCGGGCAAAGCAACGACGACGTCAGAACTCAAGATGTTGATATGGTTTCGGGACATTGGGTCCGCGCCCGATATCCCGTCCATGTAAAGATGTGTAAAGATTGCAAGTTCGACCCAAGGATTGGGGTATTCGGGCTCAGGTTCCTTGGCGGTGTGTCTGCACGGGATGATGCCAACGACAAGCCCCGCGCGGTTTGGCGTCTCGTGAAAAGCGCGACTGACGGCCGTCATCACACCTTTGCCACCACCGGTGAGAAGATGCACGCGCTGGGTGGCAAGCCAGCGGCCAAGGTCCTCGGCCCGTGGTAGATGCTCTTTTTCGCCAGAACCCATGACACCGACGACGGGAAGGCGCATGCTCATCTCTCAGCCTCAATTGTATATTGCCTGTCGCCCGAAGGTTGGCATGTTTTTGTGTCCTGCGGCCGCCCCTTAGAACGTCGCATTGACGGTCGCTTCGATATCGTCACAGGATCATCACAGGCATTGGGTTCCCTGCTAGACGAAGCTGGGCGCACCTGCCGCGCTACGAAATTGAGACCGGAGAAGCCGATGGAACGACCGCTGCAAATCGCTTTCAAGAACATGGATAGTTCCAAGTCCCTCGAGGCACTGATCCGCGGGCGGGTTGAGCGAATGAATCGCTTTCATCCGCACATTACCGGCGCACGAGTCGTGGTCGATGTGCCCCACCGCAGCCCCGAGAGCGGCAAACAGCCCATCGGTATCGCTGTCGAGGTCGACGTGCCAAGTCAAAATCCAATCGTTGCCAAGGGGGAGCAGGACCGGCGCGAGATGAAGGACGACCAGTCAGCGATCGTCAATCGTGTATTCGAGGCCATTGAGCGGCAGCTCGGGCAGATTGCAGATATTCGCAATCACGACGTAAAACAACATGGGTCTACGGGAGAGACTGGCGTTGTGGTGCGCATCTTTCCAGAAGAGGACTATGGCTTCGTCGAAGTAAAGGGTTCTCCTGACCTCCACTTTACGCGAAGTTCGGTAGGGTCCGGTGCATTTGACGACCTCAAAACAGGCACGGTCGTGCATGTGACGCGCGCTGTTGCGGAGGGGCCCATGGGTCCACAAGCGGTCTCCATCAAACTCTTGGGCGCGGGGCGCAGCCCCTCCTGAGCAGGCACCGCTCATAAAGAAAGCGGCGTTTCATGTAGGCCTTGCTGAGGGTGCAGGGCAGACGAGGGGAGAGAAGCGATGCAAGAGAGCTGCCCCCGCGCCGAACTCGCGGACGACTTAGCTGCGATCGAGACTCTGGCTTTGCGTCCCGTCCACAGCGCAGAGGAGCTGGCAACAAATCTCAACGAGGTTTACGACGCGGTCTTCAATGTAAATTTTGACCGCTATGACGTCCACGATCTTGCCAAGTCTGCGCCCGACCTCATGCGCGCCATTTTCGTGCTGCGCCTGCGGATTCACGAGCAAATCCCAGATTGGTTCAAGCGCGATTTGATGTCGCTTGGTGTGCAAAGGGGTATCCGTAGCGTCTTTCGCGTCGGGCGATATGCGACGGATATGCTGGGGGAGTTGAACAACGGCTACACGCAACTGGCGCCTAACGAGAAGACCATGCGCGCCTTTCGTGGAGCAAAACTCAACACCCTTATCAACCCCGCGTTCGAGACGGGTCAAGACATCCCGTTCCAGGCGGGAGATCTGCTGCTGATGCGCGGCATGCACCACAACAGCGCTGCGATCGCGCGCGTCGGCGATGTCGATTCCCAATTCAGCCATATCTCTGTCATTCACACGGACGAGAACGGCAAGCTGTGGGTTGTCGAAAGCCTGATCGAGAAAGGGGCAGTCATCAGCTCTCTGGACGACGCGCTACACCATGGCCTTGGACGCTGCGTTATCTATCGTCACAACAACGCTGCGTTTGCTCGACTCGCCGCGGCGCAAATTTACGATGTCGTGCAGCGTTCGCGCGGGCGAGGCGGCCGCCGGATTTGGTACGATTTTTCCATGAAGCTCAACGGCTATAAGGAGCTTTTTTGTTCAAAGCTTGTGCGCCAAGCGTTTGACCTGGCAAGCGAAGGCAAGGTCATGCTGCCAACGTTCAAGACTCGCTTTGACATGAAGAACCGCGACTTCATCGAGCGCATCGGCGTTAGGACGAAAGAAACGTTTGCACCGGCCGACATTGAGCTGGAGCCGCACTTCGATCTCGTCGCCGAATGGCGGGATTACCGCGTGACGTCGCGCCTGCGGCTACAAGATTTGCTGATGGATAAGCTGTTCGCGTGGATGGATGCGTACGGCTACAAGTTCCACGAAGATCTGCCCATTCGCCTCATTGGAATCTTCGGCCGGCTCTCCAGCCGTTTATCTGAACGTACAAGAGCCCTTGTCGCCGACGTCTTGCCGGACGTGCCGCCCAACATGCGCCGCCGCACTATCCAGGCGGTGGCTATGCTGCACAAAACAGCCGAACCGCTGCTCGCCGATCTGCAGGAACTGGAGCAACAAAGCATCGACCGTTATGGCCGCCCGCTGCATGCGCGCCAAGTATTCGAGCACCTGGAACGCGTCCGCCAAGCAGCGAACGGGCGGATCGGCTACCTCGGCACTTCCAGAATTTAGGGCGCCCTCCCACTCACCAAACGTGCGGAACGCAGTGTGGTCAGGCCATTATGCAGGGCGTCCTGAAGCGCTTTCGGTCCGGCTTCCTCTGCGACGGCTTCGGGCACGATCCAGGCCCGATAGCGGTGCGCGATGATGACAGACGTGCAGTGCAACGAGCCGCGCGTTACAGCGCAGGTGCGGTCGGGCGCAGCCTTACGTATGTCACGCCGCTTGTGGCGGAGGAGGCCCATGTCGATTGGCTGGATATGGGACGGATTGCGATCGAGTGTGACACCACGGAACACGCAAGCAAGCTGATTGTTGCAGGGACCGGCACGCCGGCCGAGGGAGTTAATTGGGCCGAGCACGCGTAGGCGCGACAGAGCGTTCGCCGTGTTCTCGGCGCCTGCGCTGATGTAGCAGCGTCTGCCGACGCACAGAACCGGATACGCCGCCTTCTTAGAGCGCCTCCAGCCGCGATTGCGTGGCTCCATAAGCACGAGGACCGTAACGCGGGTTGGATATTTGGTCGCGAGCTGGCGGTTATCTTTTTCGGGCCAGCTCTCGTCCAACTCGGCAACGGGGGAACGCAGGCCACTCTCATCGTGCGGCCTTGGATCGTCCAATTCGGCAACTGGCGGGCGTGGGCCGCCCAGACCGTTCTTTTTTGCGCTGGCTTCGCGCATACGCTGTTTGCGCGCGCGCTGGAATTTGCGGACGATGCGCCACGCCTCCTGCGCGCGTAGGGCCTCTAATTCCGCGCGATCTTTGGCCGCTTTGCGCCGCTCCTCGACCAATCGTTCGTCCATAGCTTGTTTTGCAAGGCGTGCTGATTCTGCTTTGCGCTGCTCCACGGCCAACCGTTTTTCCTCAGCTCTCTTCGCAAGACGTGCGGTATCTGCTGTGCGCCGCTTTTCCTCGGCGCGTGCACGCTCTTTGACAAGACGCTTTGCTTCAGTCCGGCGTGCCGCGGCCTCGGCGCGCGCGCGCGCCTGCATGTCCTCCTCATAGGCCCTGCGTCTTGCTTCGGCTTGGCGGCGCTGTTGCAATGCACGTTCTGCGGCGCGCGCGCGCTTTGCCTCAGCCTTCTTGGCGGCTTCGGCGCGTTCGCCGTCTTGGGCGGCGCGTGAGAATTTATCAGCAAGGGTATGGGCGGCATCGTTGGCGGCGACGACGGGGGAAGCGGTCAGCATGACGCCACTCATCGCTGCCGCGAGAACCACGGTGCGAGCTAGACTTACTGCTGTAACTTGCATCATACCCTCGCAAGGCCATCGTTTCGGTGCTGTGAGCTTTCCATGCCGGCCCAAGGCGGGCGGCCAAAAGCTCGATGGGGTCTGGCCAATAAAGCGAAAGCTGGTTGAACGGCGCCTGAACGACCCCGCAGCCAAGAATTTAACGAGAGTTTTTCACAGCTTGGGTGCCGCGATCGCGCGCAATCCGTCGCGATAGTTTGGGAATTTGAGCTGTACGCCGAGATCCTCGCGCAACCGCGCGTTGCTAACTCGCTTGTTGTCGGCATAAAAGCTCGCCGCCAAAAGCGACAGTTCAGCTTCTTTGAAGGGAATCTCTGGCGGCGGCGGCATGTGCAATAGATCGGCCGCAAACGCAATGACGTCTTGGGGAGGAGCGGGCTCGTCATCCGTCACGTTGTAGACCTGCTTCGTCCCGTGGCCGGCAATGGCCGCGTTTATTATCGCAGCGATGTCATCGACGTGAATGCGATTGAAAACCTGGCCTGGCTTGACGATGCGCTGCGCCGTTCCGTCCTGCAGACGGTCAATGGCGCTGCGCCTGGGCCCATAGATTCCAGCGAGCCTGAAAATATGAACGCGCCGATTGGTGCGCGCGCCGAACGCGTGCCAGGCATCCTCCGCAGCGAGGCGTCGGCGGCTTCGCTGTGAAATGGGCTGCGTCTCGCTCGTTTCGTCCACCCATCCGCCCTGGCGGTCGCCGTAGACGCCCACGGTCGATAGGTAGCCAACCCAGGCAAGCGACGATGCGGCGTGCAGGTCGGCTGTATGATGGCGCAAGACAGGGTCGCCCTCTTCCTCGGGCGGCACGGAAACGAGGACGTGCGTTGCCGAGGCCAAGGCGTCGGCAACGCCGGGTCCCGGCACACGCCCATCGAATATGAAGGGATAAAACCCTTCCGCAGCAATTCGTTCAGCGCCGGCAGCTGTGCGCGCTGTACCGCTAATCGTCCACCCTTGCGCAGCACCAATTCGGGCAAGTCGCAGCGCGCTGTAGCCAAGGCCAAAACAGAAGAGATGGGTCATGATGGGGTAGCGGCCTGCCATTCCGCACGCACGATAGGGTCTCCTTCGCGTGCCAAATGGCGGCGTTTGAGCGGCTCGCCGACGTCTTCCAATGTTAGCTGGCGCGTGGCCCAAACGGCCATAGCGCGCACGAGCGGTGAGCCGTCGTCAAGAAGAGCTTCCACTTTGGGCAGCAAAGTCGCGTCGCCAGAGTTGCCGGCGGCGATCAGTACATTTCTCAGGAAACGATCACGTCCTGTGCGTTTGATGGGCGTGCCCGTGAACCGGTCGCGAAACGCGCGATCGTCCAGGGTGAGCAAATCGGCAAGTGGCGGGTTGTCTGTCTCAGCGCGGGCATGAAACCGCGCTTCGCGTGCCGACGCTGCGAACTTGTTCCACGGACATACTGCGAGACAATCGTCGCAGCCAAAGATGCGATTTCCCATGGGCTTGCGGAATTCTTCTGGGATGTGCCCCTTGTGCTCGATGCTGAGGTAGGCAAGACAGCGGCGCGCATCCAACATGTAGGGGGCGGGAAACGCCGCCGTTGGGCAGATGTCCAGGCAGCGCCGGCAACTGCCGCAAAGATCAGTTTGAGGTTGATCAGGCGGGAGCTCTGCGGTCGTGAGGATCGCCCCCAGAAAAAGCCATGAGCCATGCTCGCGCGACACGAGGTTGGTGTGCTTGCCCTGCCAGCCGACCCCGGCGGCGGCGGCCAACGGCTTTTCCATCACCGGTGCAGTGTCGACGAAGACCTTGACTTCGGCACCGCTCTTGCCGGCCAGGCTGGCGGCAAGCGTCTTCAGCTTCGCCTTGAGGATATCGTGGTAGTCCTTGCCCTTGGGCATAGACCGAAATCGCACCGCGCGTTGGCTCGTCGAGCGCCGCGAGCGGATCGGCCGCCGGCGCGTAGCTCATGCCCAGCATGATGATGGAGCGCGCGTCAGGCCACAGGTTGGAAGGGTCGCGTCGCCGCTCGGCGGTCGTTTCCATCCATGTCATATCTCCGTGGCGGCCGGCCTCGAGAAATTCCATCAAATGACGGCCCAGCGTCTGTGATGGCGTGTGGCGTGGTGATGCGCACGGCATCAAAACCCAGGGCTTCCGCTTCGCGGGTGACCGTTTCTTTTAGGTCGGCGGTCACGGTTGATCCTCTAACTGCGGTGTCAGAAATCCAAGTCGGCATAGTGTGCGGGGGGCGCGATGCCCGGAACGCGATCGGTCAGGATCGTGCGGAATGCGCGCCGCGATTTGATTCGCGCATACCAGACCTTGGCCACGCCAAACTCTTCCCATGGCACCTCGCCCAAATAGTCGACCGACGAAATGTGTGCAGTCGCTGCGAGATCAGCAAATGACAGTTCGTCGCCCGCGAGCCAGCTCCGCTGATGCGCCAGATGATTTACGTAACTCAAATGGTAGCGCAGGTTGGCGCGGACGGCGCGGAGGATGTCGGCGTCGGGCGTCGTACTGCCGCCCGGCATGTGGCGAGCGTAGACCTTCTCACTCAAGAGCTCATGCGTTACCTCGCGATTGAACTTTCCGTTGAACCAGTCCACCAGGCGGCGGACCTCGGCGCGTTCGGCGCGATTTCCCGGAAAGAGGGGGGCGCCGCCGCGCTCTGGCTGGCTTTCGGCTATCTCCTCGGTGAGATACTCAGAAATTGCATACGCGCCGCACAGCGTGGGGCCGTCCTCAACCTGGAGTACGGGGAGCTCGCCGGCCGGATTCAAGGCGAGGAATTCCGGCTGCCATTCCCAGGGATGCTCGACGACAAGCTCGACCTCAAGCCCGAGCTCAGCCATTGCGATGCGGATCGCCCGGGAGAAAGGACAGAGCTGAAAATGAATGAGCTTGTACATCTCTGTTCTGGGAGTCTCCGCTCATTGCCCAACGGCATTTTTCTTTTGTTGCCCCAACACGCGGGCCAACTGGCGATTCGTCAAGGCAGGCCCCAAGGTGGCGATCCAACGACAATCGCCGCATGTTGGGCGGATGTAGCACAAAGCCCGGCGAAATCCTGCTAAGCATCGCTGCCTGCAAGGCAACCCATCCAACCGAAATACCAGCTACCTAGAGAACGCCAATGCCAACGTGGCAAGTAATCCTGCTCGGCCTCATCGAGGGTGTCACCGAGTTTCTACCCGTTTCGTCGACTGGGCACCTGCTGCTGACCGAGCATTTTCTTGACGTCTGCACGCCGGGCAAGACCTTTGAGGTGCTGATTCAGCTGGGCGCAATTTTGGCGATCTTGAGTGTCTATGCCGTCAAGCTGACGCGAATTGCAGTCGCGCTTCCCAGTGATGCTGGCGCGCGCCGTTTCGTTATTGGCATCTTGCTGGCCTTTTTGCCTGCGGCGGTCGTCGGCGCCAGCGCTTACGGTTTTATCAAAAGCATCCTGTTTGAAACGCCGGTGCTCATTGCCTCAATGCTTGTTATCGGCGGCGTGATCCTCCTCATCGTCGATCGAATCCAGTTCGATGTGCGCTACACCGATGTGATGGCGTATCCGCCGGGACTCTGCTTCAAGATCGGGCTCTTTCAATGTCTGGCGCTGATCCCGGGGGTCTCGCGTTCAGGCGCGACCATCGTCGGTGCAATGATGATGGGCACCGACAAGCGCTCGGCTGCGGAGTTCACCTTCTTTCTTGCCATGCCGACGATGGTGGGGGCGTTTGCCTTCGAGCTATACAAGAACGGGTCGATCCTGCAGCCCTCAGACATTGCAAATATCGCGTTGGGGTTCGTCACGGCCTTCATTGCAGCCGTGTTCGTCGTGCGCCATCTGCTGAATTATGTGAGCCGCCACGGCTTCGCGCTATTCGGATGGTGGCGCATCGTCGTGGGCAGCGCAGCGCTCGCTGCCATGTTCTTGCTGGGCGATACCGCTGGCTGTCCCGCACCGGAGGCGGCTACTCTGTAGGCAACGCTTAAGCTGCATGCGAGGACGCGACCATGGTCAGCGCGGAGTGCAGCGCGGCGGCGTCGGGTGCGTTACGCAGATCGTCGAGGATGGACGGTTCGCGCACCAGTCGTGAGATGCGCGCCAGTGCCTTCAGGTGATCACCACTCGCGTCTTCCGGTGCGAGCAGCATGAAAACGAGATCAACGGGTTCGCCGTCGTGAGATTCGTACTCGATCGGCACGTCCAACCGCGCAAAGAGACAAACAATCCCTCGAAGAGCGTTGAGCTTTACGTGGGGAATGGCGATCCCGCGTCCCAGACCAGTCGAGCCCAAGCGCTCTCGCTGCAGAAGCGTATTAAAGATCTCACGCGCATCGAGCCCGGTCTTCGCTGCCGCGATCGCCGCAAGTTCCTGCAACGCGTCCTTCTTGTTCGTCGCTTTGAGCGACGCAATGATCCCATCTGGGGTCAGCAGATCATGCAGATCCATCATGAGTCGCGTCCCTCTCGGTTCTTAGAGTCGCCGATTTCTAAAATGCCTCCAGCAACAAGGCTGGCGCTCGGAACTCTGCCCTCAATCCGTGACTGCCGCTGTTATGCCGGCAGGGTGGCCTACTGCGCGTCAGCCCTTGCCGTTCCAGTCGATATTCCCGTTAGGGTACTGATAGACAAAGCTCACGCCACCGCCAGCAGCATTGTGAAAAACCACAAAAGTGGCATCCGAAAGGTCGTGCCGCATGGCCGCCTCGCTGACGCCAACTCACCATTGCCCCAATTCGCCACGGAGAAGATCACCGGGTTGGCGGGGCTGTCGTCGTCCAATTGTTGCCCTCAATGCTTCCAACAAAAGGTCTGCGCCGCTAATCCGGCTAATTTTGGGACAGCTACTGCACCCCTTATGGTGCCGCTGCAAGCGCCGCTTGTAACGTCAAATGAGCGCATTTGGGCGGGAAACCGCCTCGCCGACGCTGGAATGACGTCGCGTCCCTCTCCCAACTTTGCAAGATCAAGGTCGTTGTCGAGTTAGATCAAGCAGTTGGTGAAAGAAATCCCCCGTTTTTTGGCTCCAGGCTGATGCGCTGGGATATGGACAATCTATCACCAATATCCAAGGTGCAGGCCCTAATATTGCACCGATACCAGGCAGACAAGCCCAAATATTAAGGGATTCCCTCTTCTTAAGCCTGGGCCAGGCGCCCGAGGTGCTCCGATAGGCGCTTGTCGCGCCTGCGTTGCACGGACGAGGGGATACGCATCGCTTCTCGATATTTCGCCACCGTCCGGCGGGCGATATCGATGCCGTCCGTCTTCAGCTTTTCAACAATCTTATCGTCGGAGAGTACGGAGGCCGGTGTTTCGCCGTCGATCATCTGCCTGATCCGGTGGCGAACAGATTCTGAGGAATGCGCCTCCCCCTCGCCAGCACAGGCGATTGCCGAGGTGAAGAAGTATTTCAACTCGAAGATGCCGCGCGACGTGGCCATGTACTTGTTGGAGGTCACGCGGGACACGGTCGACTCGTGCATGGAAATGGCGTCGGCGACCGTCTTCAAATTTAGCGGCCGCAGGTACTGGACGCCGTAAATGAAGAAGCCGTCCTGCTGGCGCACGATTTCCTCGGCGACCTTCAAAATTGTGCGCGCGCGCTGATCGAGGCTCTTGACCAGCCAGTTGGCGGTTTGCAGGCATTCGACGAGATAGTTGTGGTCGTCGTGCGAAGATGCCGTCTTCGACACGCGCGCAAGATAAGTGCGGTTGACGAGCACGCGAGGCAGCGTGTCGGTATTGAGCTCGACGATCCAGCTGCCGTCGGGTGCCGGGCGAACGAGCACATCTGGCACGACGGGCTGCATTTGGACGGAGCCGAATTTCAGGCCCGGCTTCGGGTCGAGCCGCTTGACCTCCGTAATGATCTCGGCCAGTTCCTCCATCTCCACGCCGACCACTTTTCGCAAGCCGGAAAGATTGTGGCTTGCGAGAAGATGCAAATTCTCCAGGAAACTTCCGATCACCGTATCGTAGCGATTTTGCTCTTTGAGCTGGAGTGCGAGGCACTCGGCAAGCGAACGTGCAAAAACGCCTGGTGGGTCGAGCGTCTGCAAGCTGACGATGGCTCGCTCAATGAGTTCGGGCGGTGCCCCAAGCTTGTTAGTGAGAGCGCCGAGATCTGCCGGCAGGTAGCCAGCATCGTCGAGCATGTCGATCAGGTATTGGCCGATGATCCTCTCGGCGGGGTCTTTGAGAACGAGAGGTAGCTGCTCGCTCAAGTGCTGACGTAGTGTGACGTCGTTGGCGACGAAGGCCTCGATGTTAACGTCGTCATCCATTCCCGATGAGCGTTGGCGCAGCGAGGCCCAGCCTAACCCGCTCTGGTTGGGGCCAAGGTCGGCGGGCGCTGTGTCGGTAAAAACGTTCTCGTAGTCGGAATCAAAGCCGCTCTCTGGGTCTGCGGGCTTGGCAAGATCAAGCCAATTGTCGTCCGAGGGCGCAGCAGCTGGCTCCTCGGGCTTTGTCAACTCAGGAGTCTCTGTGTCCTCGCACACTGGGTTCTCAGCATTCTCGTCGCGCTCCAAGAGCGGGTTGCGCTCCAGTTCCGTTTCGATGAACTCGATCAGCTCGAGGTTTGATAACTGCAAAAGACGGATAGCCTGCTGCAGTTGGGGTGTCATCACCAACTGCTGGCCCTGTCTCAGTTCCAGCTTCACCGAAAGCGCCATGCGCCTAACCTACGTATCCAAGCCTAGCTGACTACATGATAGCCGGAAATCATCAGCGCGCATTAGCGAACATGTCGCCAAGGTACACTCTGCGCACATCGTCATTCGAAATGATTTCTTCCGGCTTACCTTGTGTCAGAACTTGACCATCGTAGATGATATACGCTCGATCGATTAAGCTTAACGTTTCGCGAACGTTATGATCAGTGATCAGAACGCCGATGCCACGCTCGGTCAAGTGGCGCACCAGCTCTTGAATGTCGCCGACCGCAATCGGATCGATGCCGGCAAAGGGCTCGTCCAGCAACATGAAGGAGGGACCCGAAGCGAGCGCGCGCGCAATCTCGCAGCGCCGACGCTCGCCGCCCGAGAGCGCAATCGAGGGCGACTTTCTCAAATGGGAGATGCGAAATTCATCAAGCAGACTATCGAGTTGTTCCTTGCGCCGCTTCGCCGACGGTTCCACCAGCTCCAGCACCGCCATGATATTCTTCTCCACCGAAAGGCCCCGGAAGATAGAGGCCTCCTGCGGCAGATATCCGATACCAAGCCGGGCACGACGGTACATTGGAAGATTTGTGACGTTTTGGCCGTCGATAGTGATGTGTCCAGAATCAACAGGGACAAGGCCCGTGATCATGTAGAAAACGGTTGTCTTGCCGGCACCATTCGGGCCCAAGAGCCCGACGGACTCGCCACGCCCGACCGCAAGGCTGATGCCCTTCACGACCATGCGCTTTTTGTAAGTCTTTTGTACGTGATGGACCGTCAGCCACCCTGGCGCGCCCAACTGTTGCTCGGAGCCTTCCGCGGCAGCAGCGCCATTCCCCTTCGTGTCGGCGTCCGCCTGCTTTGCGGCCCGGTCGAGCTTCGATCCGAATGCAAGAATTTTGGGCACGGTTAGAAAACCTCGACTTATGCGCGTAGGGCCAGCGTTCGCCGCGCCATCGTGCGCGCTTCGCCGCTCGTGTCAATCTGCGGCAACATCACGGTGAGCGCAGTTTTGGCGCCCAGTTTGGCGCGGTGGACGCATTGTTGCTTGGCTTCACGGCCGAATTGGCGCCGTTCTTTGTCTTGCCCTTCATGAATTGCGGATAGAATACGGCGCTTGGCCGCGCGCCCTTCAGGGGGCCTTGCACGGTCACGCCAGGGTCCGATCCTTTCTCGCCCGGGGCTGCCGTCGCGGTCCAGGCCGCGCTTGGGTCATTATGAATGACGCTCTTGCCCGTTGTCATATCGATTGTCAGACGCGTGCCGCGGACGACGTTCTTTTCCCGTGTGAGAACGACGTCACCTCCCAGGGTCACGGTGTTCTTCTTGACATCAAAGACAGCCCAATCACCAGTCGCCTTCTGACCGCCTTTCGACGTAACGATGACTTTTCCGCGTGCCTCGATGCGCGTTAGCGTGGCGGGTTGCTCCTTCCCCGTTTTGCCCGAGTCCCCGGGCTTCAAGGCGAGCCCTGCCGCGCCGGCGTACGTCGCGTGAAGCTCAGACGTGCGCACCGTGAACTCACCCTGCTTGGCGCGTACATCGCCGCGGAACTTGGCGACCTTGGCATTGTCATCGACATCGAGCCTGTCGGCCTCAATATCGATGGGTGCATTGGGATCTGTTTTGAAGATGCCGGTTGCTGCGTTTGACCCGGCGACAACTGCTTTCTTCAGAGCAGCCTTCGTGCCCTGGTTTCCTGCTGGTTTAGCGTTGCCACCATAAAAACGCGCCGTGATGCGACCGCCAGCGCCTGCGGGAGACGTAAGCTGCGTGTGACCCTTGGAGCGCTCAACGAACAGCCTGCCGCCTTTAAGCTCGTTACGGCCCTGGTTGACGACGACGTTTCCCGTCAAAAGGATCGTGTTGGCGCGCTGGTCGATCTTTGCGGTATCGCTGGTAACGCGGCGATCGTCGCCCGATGTCATGACCACGTTGCCGGTCAGCACCGTGACCTCCTTGACTGCATCGTAGTCGAGGCTCTGGCTCGTGACGCGGTCCTTCGGCGCCCGTGTCATGACTATGGGCGACGTTGATTGGATGCGGCGCAGCTTAGAGCCGGAGGAGGCATCGTTTGCAGTGCGCCCAGCCCCTTGCGCCGCCCCTCCTTCATAGCTCACCTGAAGTGCGGCCGTTTCCAAAGCGGCGTCCCCCTGCACCGCTCGAACGGTGCCCGAAAAGATCGCGGTCTTCGCGGTGTCGTTGATGTCCAAACGGTCGGCGGTGATATCGATGGGGCCGTTTCCAGCACCTATGATTGGTACATCTGCCGAAGGCGCCGCCTTGGCTGTAGCCTTTGTTTGCGAATTATTTTGCGGAACGAGACGCGATTGAACCGCGTCGATGAATGTCATCTCATGGCTCTTGGTATTTATCGTCATGCGGTTGGAGCGGATCGAACCTGCCGGCATCTCGACGACGACCGGCTCCTTGGTTGTGATTACGTTCGTTTTGGTGACGATCTTTGCGCGAGACAGCCGTGCGTGCATGCCATTGTCAGACACGATGTCGATGCCATCCATTAGTTCAAGCACGCCTTTCTTTGTATCGTAGACGCCGCGCGTGGCTGTGATGTGCGTTTTGACCTTATTCGCGTCGGTCAAGTCGCCCGTAATCCCTTCGAGTTTGATGTTCGTGGTGTCGAGGAAATCCTGCGTGGCCGTATCTGCGGTGACGACATATGAGCCGCCATCCTTGTTGTACCCCTCGTAGCGGGGGTTATGCATCGTGAGGTTTTTCGGGATGATATTTGGCAGGGCAAGTTGCGGCAGACCTTCCATCCAGCCGACGGTCTCCATCATGGTCAGCGCATAAACCAGAACGATGGCGGTACCGCCAAGCGGCAGCAACCAGTGCAGCGCGCGCACGACGATCGTGTGCCGGCGGGCGCGCGCGAAGTTTTTCGTCCGGTCGCTCACAGGGATGTCAAATGCGGTCGCGCGGGTTCGTCCGCGATGCCGCTCAAGATCGGTCGTCGTTGCCATATGCTCTATCGGAAGAAGCCGACCATCGGCTTGATTGCCCACAATCACTGCCAATTGGGGTGATATTGGGACTCAATTCAAGGGGCCAGATGTCTGGAAAATTGGTATCACAAAGCCACTTACGGGCTGCGATCTGCCCCTCAATGGGAGAAAATGTCCTCTCCGGAAAACCCCGCCAGGTCGAGGCGTGCTCGGATCGGCAGGAACCGAAATGCGGCCTCAGCAAACGCGCGCCGACCATCGCGATCGAGCATGGCGTCGAGCTTGTGCTTTAAGGCGTGGAGATGAAGCACGTCGGAGGCCGCGTAGGCGAGCTGCTGCTGGGACAGCTCCTTTGCGGCCCAATCTGAGCTTTGCTGCTGCTTGGATAACTCAATGCCCAGGAGTTCGGCCGTTATGTCCTTGAGGCCGTGGCGGTCGGTGTAGGTCCGCACGAGCTTTGACGCGATTTTGGTGCAGTAAATCGGTTCGGTTAGAACGCCGAGGTTCTTCTCCAGGACGGCAACGTCGAAGCGGGCAAAATGGAAGATCTTGAGAATTGATTTGTTAGTTAGCAGGGCCTTCAGGCGCGGTGCGGCGTAGTCGTTGCCGTCGAATTGAACGAGGTGCGCGCTCCCATCACCGGCGGAGAGCTGAATCAGACAAAGCCGGTCGCGATTGAGGTTCAGGCCCAACGTTTCCGTATCAACGGCAACGCTTTGCCCGAAGCTTAAGCCTTCTGGCAGATCATTCTTGTGGAGCGTGATGGAGGGCTTGGGCATTGGTCTTGCGCTGAGTATCCAGGTCCCGATCAAGTGGTCCGCAGGCAAACCTCTGATACACAACAATTATTTATGGAAGCCTACGCGGACTGTCTACCGGCTTCGCAAATAGATGGCAAGCAGCGCTGTTTGTCGCGCAAACGCGTTGCTAGAAACGCCGACTTCTGGTGAGGACGCCTCGCCGTTCCAGGCAAAATGGACTGGGCGTGAAGGGTTGGGGTCAGGTCACTGGCGGCGATGGCCTTTTCGCGAAAGGCTTGGTGCCCAGGAGAGGACTCGAACCTCCACACCCTTGCGAGCGCCAGCACCTGAAGCTGGTGCGTCTACCAATTCCGCCACCTGGGCACGAACGCGATGAGTTAGAGAGCACCGTCCTTCTTGTCAATTGCGCCCTGTCTGGCTTCACAGGGCCGCCAACGCTCGTGTATGCCTTGTTTCTCCAGAGCTTGGGTTTGAACGATAGGGAGCGCGAGATGTCGGATCGTCTCGACGACAAGGGGTTGGCAACCGTCTTTGGCGGATCGGGCTTCGTAGGCCGATATGCTGTGGCTGCGATGGCAAAGAATGGTTGGCGCGTGCGTGCCGCCGTGCGCCGCCCCGATTCGGCGGTTTTCCTGCAGCCCTCTGGCAGCGTCGGCCAGATCTTCCCGGTGCAGGCAAACATTCGCTATCCTGAATCTGTAGCGCACGCGATGAAGGGCGCGGGGGTTGTGGTCAATGCCGTTGGTGTGCTGGTGAGCAGCGGCCATCAGAGTTATCGCGCTCTCCACGTATTTGGAGCACGCGCCATCGCCAAGGCAGCCCGCGAGGCGGGTGTTAAGAGGCTTGTTCACATCTCGGCCATCGGCGCCGATCCTAAATCGTCTTCGCGCTATGCGCGCACGAAGGGGGAGGGCGAAGCAGCGGTGCTGGAAGAGTTTCCCGACGCGATTATTTTACGTCCCTCTGTCGTGTTCGGTCCGGAGGACGAGTTCTTCAATCGCTTTGCGGGCATGGCACGGATCTCGCCATTCCTGCCGCTGATTGGCGGCGGCAAGACGCGGTTTCAACCGGTTTTCGTTGGGGACCTGGGAGCAGCCGTCGCAGCCGCCGTCGACGGGGCGGGCAAGCCGGGCACCGTCTACGAGATCGGGGGTCCTGATGTGTTCAGCTTCCGCGAGCTTCTCGATCTGGTGCAAGAGTGGGCCGAACGGCCGCGCGCCTACATGCCGTTACCGTTTTGGCTAGCCAAGCTGCAAGCGATCTTGACCTGGCCGCTGCCGAACAGCTGGCGACCGATCACCTACGATCAGGTGCGCTTGTTGCAACAAGACAACATCGTCAGCGAACGAGCAAAGTCGGAGAAGCGCACCATTGCGGCCCTTGGCATAACGCGGCCTCATGGCGTTGGGGCGATCGTGCCTACCTATTTGGAGCGCTTTCGCCCGCGCGGCCAATTCGCGGCCTACCGCAGCTAAGACGCGGGCACCAGACGCAACAAAGGCCCCACCGGTTAAGCGAGGCCCCAAGACGCAACATCTGTACATTGCTGCCGCGCCTCAGTGCACGCTCGCGATCTGCAAGTCGTCATCAATCGCATGACCGATAGCTGCCTGCTTCGTGTCTGTAAGCGCCAGCGGCGTGCCGTCAGCTGCATGGAGCGAGAAGAGGTTGATACCTTCTGGCAGCCCTTTGACGGCAGGGAACATACGGCTGGCTTCGTCCGAAGTCAGTGTCTTGATGTATGCAACGACGCCGCCACCGAGAGTAGCAAGCTCGCCCTCAGTCATGGCAATGCGCTTGTCTGTCATCTTCTCGAATTCGGTCATGACGCTTCGTCTCCTTCAAGTGGGGCCCGGCGCGTCCACATCTTTGATCTGGGTGCGGTAGCCGCAATTTCCAGATCCCTCGGGGCGCCGACCCCTTAGCAACACGCGTAACCAGAGTCTCTCTCGGATAACGACTACGAACGCGATTTTCTGTCGCCGATCTCAATCGTCCGCATCGAGCGTTCTGGCTCCAGGCGCTTCAGGTCGATTGCGAGCAGGCCATTCGACAAGTCGGCCAATTCTACCTCGATTCCCTCTGCGAGCACGAATGTGCGTGTGAATTGGCGCGCAGCAATCCCACGGTAAAGAAACTCTCGAGACTTTTCCTCACGCTGTTTACCGCGGACGGTAAGCTGGTGATCTTCCAACGTGATCTCAAGTTGATCGCGCGTAAAACCAGCCACCGCGAGCGTGATGCGCAGCCGGTCTGTTTCGCCGCCTGCGTTGGTAACGCGCTCGATATTGTAGGGCGGGTAGCCGTCTCCTGCGCCTTTATTGGCGCGGGCGACCAGGCGTTCCATCTCTTCAAAGCCCAATAGCAAAGGGTTTGAGAGCACTGATAGGCGTGTCATGCGTCGAAAGCCCTTTCGTTAAGCGACCTTCTTCTTTTTGAGTGGCAGGGCCGATCGATGGCCCCTGCGCACGCCCAGCCCCGTTCATGGGCACCAGGCCTGTGTAAAAACATATGGTGGCGGTTTTTAGAGGGTCAAGCGTGCCCGCCGCTGGCCGATTCGCGCCGATTGCAGGCCGGGTGTATCCGCCGATGCGAGTAACCATGGGTTGGGAGATGAACTCGTTGTCATTTGACAAGGCTGGGTCGAATGCAAAAATGTGCCGTAATAACGGTGTTTGCAGGCCGAAGCGGCGCACCTCTCCATCGGTAACCGTCCATGTCCTACTAAGGCATCCTGGGACGGCCGGTTCACAGAATGGGGTGTGGCGGCGTCCTGCGCGTAGCGCCCAGGTCCACCGGATCGAGGTTTGATCGATGCACAAATTCGGCTACTGCCGCCTTTCAACCCCTTCAATGGCACTTCTAATGATGCTCGCTTCAACGCTACAGACCGTTCCCGCTCAAGCGCAGACGCGCGCCAGTGAGTTTACGTTATCCAATGGCATGCAAGTGGTCGTGATTCCCGACCACCGCGCACCCGTTGTCACGCACATGGTCTGGTACAAGGTCGGCGCCGCGGATGAGCCCAAGGGCGTCTCGGGCATCGCGCACTTTCTTGAGCACTTGATGTTCAAGTCGACCGAAAAGATCGCGATCGGTGAATTCTCCAAGATCATTTCCCGGCTTGGTGGTCAGGACAACGCCTTCACTGGCCAGGATGCAACGTCATATCACCAGCGCATTGCCAAGGAGCGGCTGGGGACGCTGATGGAGATGGAAGCCGATCGCATGGTCAATTTGCGGCTGACCGAGAACGAAGTGCTCATGGAGCGCAACGTGATTATGGAGGAGCGCCGCGCGCGCATCGAAAACAACCCCACCGCATTGCTTGATGAGCAGATGTCCGCCACACTTTACCGGTCGCATCCCTATGGCATTCCCGTCATCGGTTGGGGACACGAGATGAAGAAGCTATCGCGCGAGGACGCGATGCGCTTCTACAAGCACTACTATGCGCCCAACAACTCGATCCTCGTGGTGGCTGGCGACGTTACGACCGAGGAAGTCAAAAAGCTTGCCGAAGAGACCTACGGCAAGATTCCAGCGAACCCCGACGTCAATCATCGTGAACGCCCCACGGAGCCGCCCTACATCGCCGCGCGCCGGCTGGAGTACAAGGACCCGCGCGCCGGCAATGCGTCCTTCCACCGCTACTACGTCTTGCCGAGCTACGTGACGGCGGAACCCGGTGAGGCCGAAGCGCTCGATCTGCTGTTCAAAATAGTTGCCGGCGGTGCGACGAGCAGACTTTACAAGAAACTGGTCGTCGATGAGAAGATCGCGGCTACGTGCGGCGGCGACTACGCTGGATGGGGTCTCGATAGTGGTGCCGTTTCGATCTACGCCGTGGCCGCGGACGGCGTCGGCCTTGACGATATCGAGGCGAAGGTCGACGAGGTGCTGGATGACGTGCGCGCCAATGGCGTTACCGCAGCCGAGCTTGAGCGCGCCAAGAAGACATTTCTCGCCAACTTCATCTACGACAGCGACAATCAGGCCAGATTAGCGCGCCGCTACGGATGGGCTCTGACGGTCGGGCGCTCGGTCAACGACATCGAAAGCTGGCCGGACGCGATCTCAAAAGTCACGCTTGAGGACGTGCAAAAGGTAGCAGCCAAGTATCTCGACATACGCCGCTCAGTCACCGGTTGGCTTTTGCCGGAGGCAGCACAAGGCCAAGGTGATGGCGGCAAAAAAGTCAAGCAGCCAGCCGTCCACACGCGCTCGTGAATCCTATTGTCCAAAGGTCATGCCATGATCCTTAATCGTTGGTTCGGCGCAAGGCCCGCGCAACTGCGGGCTTTGACGGCAGTGCCGCTTGCCGCCTTGATCTTCGCCATTATCACCACGCTCAGCGGGCCTGCACACGCTATGAAAATCCAAACCATAAAGAGTCCCGGCGGCATCGAGGCCTGGCTTGTCGAGGAGCATGCGGTGCCCATGATGGCCATGCGCTTTGCCTTCGAGGGTGGGAGTTCGCAAGATCCTACCGGCAACGAAGGTCTCGCTAATTTTCTCTCCGCGATGTTGGATGAGGGCGCAGGCGATCTGACGTCCAGGGAGTTTCAGGAGCGCATGGAGGAGATCTCCATGCGCATGCGCTACGAGGATTCCAAGGACGCGTTTTACGGGAATTTCGAGACGCTTACGGCCAACCGTGACGAGGCCGCCAAGCTCTTGAAGCTCGCCATCAACACTCCGCGTTTCGATACGGATGCGGTGGAGCGCATCCGTCAGCAGTTGCAGGCGGCCCTGGCCTATGCGGCCCGCAGTCCCGAAAAAGTCGCCCTCAACGAATGGTACGCGGTTGCCTTTGAGGGCCATCCTTATGCTCGCCCCTCCGCCGGCACCGAGGAGACGGTTGCTAAGATCACGGGCGATGATTTGGAGGGGTATCGCAAGCGCATTTTTGCCAAGGATACGCTGAAGGTGGTCGCCGTTGGCGACATCAATGCTGAACAGCTCGGTGCGCTGCTTGATGAGGTCTTCGGCGATCTCCCAGCCACTGCTGATCTTGTCGCCGTATCGAAGACGAGCCCCGTTTCCGGAGGCCGGCAGAAGGTGGTGGAGATGAATGTGCCGCAGTCGGTGGCGGTCTTCGGATTGGGCGCCATGGAGCGCAAGGACCCCGACTTCATCCCCACATTCGTGCTCAATCATATTCTGGGTGGCGGTGGATTTGCCTCCAAGCTTATGGAGGAGGTGCGCGAGAAGCGCGGCCTAGCCTACTCGGTCTACACGTACGTCTATCCCTATCAGCACACGTCGATTTTCTCCGGCAGCGTGGCGACGCGTAACGAGGCGATTGGCGAGTCGCTCGACGTCATTCGTGAAGAATTCAAGCAGATGGCCGAAAACGGCCCCACACAGACTGAGCTCGACAACGCCAAGAAATATCTGATTGGCTCCTATCCACTACGCTTCGATACCAACGCCAAAATCGCCTCGCAGCTTCTTGGGCTGCGCATGGACGACTTCGGACCTGAGTACATCGACAATCGCAACGACATGATGGCCGCGGTGACGCTCGATGACGTGAAGCGTGTGGCCAAGCGCCTCCTGAATACCGACGACCTTATTGTGACGATCGTCGGCAAGCCGACCCTTAAGGAAGCCAAAGAGGGCTAGATAGGCTTCTGCCTCCGCTTGAAAGTCCCTGCAAAATGGCGGCGCAACAGCGCTATACACAGCCGTCGCTGACGGCGAATCGCCGGATGCGCTAGCCTGTGCCGGAATAAGGGAGGGCAGCCATGGCGATCCGCCAGCTTTCGCCGGAGACCGTCAACCGAATCGCCGCTGGCGAGGTTGTCGAGCGCCCGGCCAGCGTCGTCAAAGAACTCGTCGAGAATGCGATCGACGCGGGCGCAACCCAGATCGAAGTGGTCACCGCTTCGGGCGGGCTGGCGCTTATCCGCGTGAGCGACAACGGTTCGGGTATGAACCGCCAGGATCTCGCCCTTTGCGTCGAGCGTCACGCCACCTCCAAGCTTTCTGAGGACGACCTCTTTGCGATCCAAACGCTGGGATTTCGCGGCGAGGCGCTCCCCTCGATTGGCGCTATTGCCCGGCTTGAGATTTTATCGCGTGCGCACGGCGAGGAGGAGGCCCTTTCCATCGTCGTCGATCGCGGCGCGAAGGAGGGTCCCAAGCCCGCGGCTGGCAACACGGGCACGCGTGTCGAGGTGCGCGATCTCTTCGCGAACGTTCCCGCGCGGCTCAAATTTATGAAATCTGAACGTGCCGAGAACCAGGCGGTTTCAGACGTGGTGAAGCGGCTTGCCATGGCGCACGCCGATGTGGGTTTCGCTGTAGCACCGGAGAGCGCACGGGCTTGCGCTTGCCGCGCGAAGATGCGGGTCCTGAGGGCCTTCTCAAACGGCTAGGGCGCATCATGGGCCGCGAGTTTATGGCCGATGCACTCGCTATAGCGGGTGCGCGCGAAACGGTTTCTGTCTCAGGTTTTGCTGGCCTGCCGACGCTGCACCGGCCCAACACCGTCCAACAGTTCCTGTTCGTCAATGGGCGGCCGGTCAAAGACAAGCTGCTGGTCGGTGCCGTGCGCGGTGCCTACGGGGACCTGATCCCGCGCGGCCGGCACCCGCTACTGGCGCTCTTCGTCGCGCTTCCGCCCGCGGAGGTCGACGTCAATGTGTCACCCCGCCAAGCTCGAGGTGCGCTTCCGCGATGCGGGTTGCGTGCGCTCGTTGATCGTCAACGCACTCGCTGCCGCGCTGCATGCCGCTGGGCACCGCGCCTCGGCCGGTGGCGGGGCAGCGACCCTAGCGGAGCTCAAGCCCAACATCGTGCCGTTTGAGCGGCCGGTTGGGCGCGCGCCAACCTACTCCAACGCGGCCCCGAACATTTCGCACGGCCTCG
>PVMK01188982.1_pt2 | contig 29061 bp, 25 predicted proteins | sample 1853481 | NCBI WGS metagenome assembly PVMK01 (sample SAMN08533507, study PRJNA380276) | Marine sediment metagenome, whole genome shotgun sequencing project.
CCATCGTACCGAAAAGGGCCTCGCCTTTATCCGCCGCTGCACGGGCCTGGGGAACGTTGTCCAGAATCCATTTGATTTTCGGACCCGAAAAATAAGTGGCGATGGGCAGGCCGGTTTTGTCCCGAAAACGATTTTGTCCCTGCTCCCGCTCTAATTCCCTGCAGATCTCATCGGTGCGGGTACACTGCCAAACGATGGCGTTCATATAGGGTTTGCCGGTATTTTTGTTCCAGATTACGGTGGTTTCGCGCTGGTTGGTGATGCCGATGGCGGCCAGTTCCGATCCAGAAATACCTGCTTTGGCCAAGGCTCCGCGGATGACATCTTGGGCGTTTTGCCAGATTTCTAAGGAATTGTGTTCCACCCAACCCGGTTTCGGAAAAATCTGTTCATGTTCTTTCTGGTCGACAGCAACAATTTGTCCGCTATGATCAAAAATGATAAACCGGTTACTGGTTGTGCCCTGATCCAGGGCTGCCACATAATTGGCCATGGTTTGTCCTCCTTTCGTGAGAATGAGATGTACCTGAATACGGCATCCCTAATATTCCGCTTTCTTACAGATTATGCAGCTATACCCATCCTCTATAGCTAACTTAGCCCCGATTCATAATGGGGACCGATAAACAATAGCATATAATGAACGCCGATGTAAGATATTCCATTAATTATGATTGTCTGGTTATTGTCTCAAAAAGTCGAGGGGCTAAAGCATTCGCTTTAACCCCTCAATGTGTAACATCTATCACTGCCTGCCGGGCAGGTGCTTACCCAGTATAAAAAATCGGTTAGCACTCTGCCCGCAGCACATTACGGCTATTTCACGCGCCCCTCGCGCCAGGCCTGAAGGAGACTGTCGTAGTCGACCGTCTCTCCCTGCGGCTTTTCATTGACCTTGGCTTTGGGCGAGCCGGGCTGGTTCAGCCAGTAGGACTCGTCTCTCTCTTTGTTCAGTTTCGGCCCTAATTCGCCCTGTACACCTGAGCGCTCTATACGCTGCAGTACTTTATCCTGCTCGCGGGCGAGATTGTCCATTGCCGTAGAAACGGTCACCTCACCGGATACCGCCTCGCCGATATTTTGCCACCACAACTGTGCCAGCTTCGGATAATCAGGCACGTTGGTCCCGGTCGGCGTCCAGGCAACCCGCGCCGGGCTGCGGTAAAACTCCACCAGGCCGCCGAGTTTCGGTGCACGTTCGGTGAAGGATTCGTGCCGGATGTCGCTGTCGCGGATGGGCGTCAGGCCCACGTGGGTCTTCTTCAGCGATGTGGTTTTAGACACGACGAACTGCGCATAGAGCCAGGCAGCCTTCCGGCGATCGAGCGGCGTGCTCTTCATAAACGTCCAGGAGCCGCAATCCTGATAGCCCAGCTTCATCCCCTCTTCCCAGTAGGGGCCATGGGGCGAGGGGGCCATGCGCCATTTCGGGGTCCCGTCCGCGTTGACCGTCGGGCCCGGCTCGACCATGGTCGGGACGAATGCCGTGTACCAGAAGATCTGCTGGGCCACATTGCCCTTGGCCAGGACCGGCAGGGACGTGTAGAAATCCATCCCCAGCGCACCCGGAGGCGCGTATTTCCGGAGCCATTCCATGTACTTGCGGAGCGAGTACTTGGCTGCCGGGCCGTTGGCGGCGCCGCCACGGGCGACGCTTGCGCCTACGGGGCGGTTGTTCTCATCGACACGGATGCCCCATTCGTCCACGGGCTTGCCATTGGGAATCCCCTTGTCGCCGGCACCGGCCATGGACAACCAGGCATCGGTGAAACGCCAGCCCAGGTCCGGGGCCTTCTTGCCGTAGTCGCCGTGACCGTAAATGGCTTTGCCGTCGATTTCCTGGATAGTCTCGCTGAAAAACTCGGCAATGTCCTCGTAGGCCGACCAGTTGACCGGCACGCCCAGCTCATAGCCATAGATTTCTTTAAATTTCTTTTTGAAATCCTCACGTTTGAACCAGTCGTAGCGGAACCAGTAAAGGTTGGCGAACTGCTGGTCCGGAAGCTGATAGAGCTTGCCGTCCGGGCCGGTGGTGAAGGATATACCCATGAAATCGTCTAGGTCGAGCGTCGGCAGGGTAACGTCCTTGCCCTCACCCGCCATAAAGTCGGACAAGGGAACCACAAAACCATAACGGGAGTGGGTGCCGATGAGATCGGAATCGTTAATCCAACCGTCATAGATGTTCTTACCGGACGCCCACTGCGTCTGCAGCTTTTCGATGACATCACCTTCCTGGATCAGGTCATGGGAGACCTTGATTCCGGTAATCTCTTCGAACGCCTTGGCGAGAACTTTCGACTCATATTCGTGGGTCGGGATGGTCTCTGAGACGACCTTGATATGCATTCCCTTGAAGGGCGCCGCCGCCTTGATGAACCACTCCATCTCTTTCATCTGCTCTTCTTTTGTCAACGTCGACGGTTGAAATTCCTCGTCCACCCACTTCTTGGCGGCTGCCATGTCCGCGCTCGCAGGAACGGCTGAGAACGCAAATAATGCAGCCACAACACCTGCCAGGAACAACATCCTGGTCCTCTTCTTTAACATCATCCTAAGCATCTGGTCACCTCCTGTAGGCCTTCAATGGTTGGCTTGCCATCTCCCGGTCGACACCGCCGGCGTGAAGGCCGTTAACGCCCGACAATATTGACCTCGTCTCTTTCATTTTTCTCTGTTGATCCCCTCCTTTAGCGATAGGCCTTCAATGGTTGGCTTTCTGCTCTCCCGGTCAACATCGGCGGCGTGAAGGCCTTTGACACCGAACGACATCGGACCCAAGTTAGGGGCTTCGTCCCATAAGCGTTAATTATATTTACGCCGGGGGACTGTGGAAAGTTTACTGAAAAAAAATGAACATCGAACGTCCAACGTCGAACATCGAATAATGATGTCGCTGCGCTTCGCAATTTAATTTCAATAGATTCCACTCTTCCCGGGAGAACCATCCAATTTAACCAATCAACCCAATCAACTTTTATTTATCCCCAAACCATCACAACAATAATCCAGCACACGACAATAATAGGCAGGATCCAGAGGGCAAAATGGGTCAATCCGATCCACGCGAAAAAGAGATACGCGCTGCCTAAAATCCCTATGAAAAGCCGATCACCCGGTGTGGTCGGAATCGGCAGGAAACCGCGGCGTTCCAATGAGGGGGATACGGTCTGCCATATGGTCATAGCAATCACCGTCAGAATAATGGTGCTGCAAAGAATTGCCGTCGGAACGGTCCATTCCATCCATTCTAAAGTCAGAGTCATGGTACCCTCTTTAAATTTAAGATTTAAGATTGATGATTGAAGATTTAATGTATTCTGTCTATTTTATTTTTTGTGCCGGCCGTCTTTCTTGAAGACGCGAAAATTGCGGTCAGCTCTTCTGCTTCCTTTAGCAACAGTTTGACCAGGTTTTCTTTCAGTAAATTTTCGTCGATAATAAACTCCAGCCAAAAAGCCGATTCATCCGTTTCTTCCAAAACGATACTTATCTTCCCTATAAAACCAGCCTTTGATTGCGAAAGGCTGGTTGCTCGATAGCTAGCAGCAACGGACGTTGAACACCTGATAACCTGTCTTCGAAGATGATTGCCTAAAGCAGTTTCAGGCAAGGCCAACGCCAGCTTAACGCATCGATGCGCAAACTCTTTTGTTCTTTTTATTAACTCCTCGCTTTTCATTTTATCCGGCCGATATATTGAATCCTTCGTATCGATAACCAACAAATAGAATGATAGAATTCATTCAATCTTCAATCTTCAATCTTCAATATATACCCAGGTTGGGCGGTTCAGGGTTCAACGTTCCAGGTTGAAAAACCTCCAAACAGCTCATATCAAAGGGACTTTGTCTTCATCGTGTTAATAAAGCCGTTTCACCCAAGGGGTATGTCGGGTATTCCGGATCTTGATCAATATTGTAAGCAGTGTCCATCGCTTGTAACCTTTGAACCTTGAACCCTGAACCTGGAACCGATCAGTTTAGGTTATACCCGGCCCAGGGCAAAGCCCTTGGCCATGTGATTGCGTACGAACCAGATCACCAGTATACCCGGTACAATCGTGAGCATACCGGCCGCGGCCAGAAGGCCATAGTCAAGACCGGTGGCGCTGATTGTTCGCGTCATGATTGCCGCGATGGGTTTCGCCTCTGTTACCGTCAGTGTCCGGGCTAACAGTAGCTCGACCCAACTGAACATGAAACAGAAAAAGGCCGTCACGCCAACCCCGGCCCTGATCAGCGGGATAAAGATGGTTATAAAGAAACGCGGAAAGCTGTACCCGTCGATAAAGGCGGTTTCATCAATCTCACGGGGGACCCCGGACATAAAGCCTTCCAATATCCACACCGCCAACGGCACGTTGAACAGACAATGCGCAAGTGCCACCGCAATATGCGTATCCAGGAGACCGATTGTGGAATAGAGCTGGAAAAAGGGGAGCACGAAAATAGCCGCCGGGGCCATACGGTTGGTGAGCAACCAGAAAAACAGTTGCTTGTCACCGACGAACTGGTAGCGTGAAAAGGCGTAGGCAGCCGGCAATGCCACGGACAACGATATAATGGTGTTCATGGTGACATAGATGATGGAATTGACATACCCCATGTACCAGGATGAATCCGTAAATATCTTCAGGTAGTTGACAAATGTTATATCTTTCGGGTACAGGGCGAAGGACGCCAGGATGTCGGCGTTGGACCTCAAGGACATGTTGAGCATCCAGTAGAGCGGAATCATGAGCAGACCCAGGTATATGAGCAGGCCGATCGTTTTTTTCTTTACTTTCATCCCTTCTCTCCTTTTCCGACTCTCTGAAGCGCCTGGTAAAATATAAAACTGAATGACAGTACGATTACAAAATAGATGAGCGAGAAGGCCGCCCCCGGTCCCAGGTCGAATTGTCCGAGGGCGATCTTGACCAGATAAATGGAGAGGAACGTGGTTGAATTCCCGGGCCCGCCTCCTGTCAGCACGAAGGGTTCCGCATAGATCAGGAAACTATCCATGAAGCGCAGCAACACGGCGATGGTGAGTACGCCGCGCATCTTCGGCAGCTGGATGTACCAGAATGTCGACCAGGCCGATGCACCGTCAATCCTGGCTGCCTGGTAAAAGGCCTCGGGGATTGCCCGCAGCCCGGCATAGGCCAACAGGGCAACCAGCGGGGTCCAATGCCAGACCTCCATCAGCATCAGGGTAATCCAGGCATCGAGGGGCCTTGCCGTATGATCAAATGCTATGCCCAGCAGGTTGTTCATCCCGGCGCCGAGCAGACCGATATCCGGCCGGGTAAAGATGATCCAGATCGTCCCGATCGTATTCCAGGGAATGAGCAGAGGTATCGCAATGGTAACCAGACAGGCGGAGACTCCCCAACCGCGCTTCGGCATTGCCAGGGCAATCAGTATGCCGAGGGGTATCTCTATCAACAGCACGAGCCCGGAGAACAGGAATTGACGCCATAGGGCGTCATGCAGGCGCTTGTTGCCCAACATCTCCTCGAACCACTCTGTGCCGACGAATACACTCTGGCCGGGCCCCCAGATGTCCTGGACCGAATAATTGATCACGGTCATCAGTGGAATTATGGCGCTGAAGGCGACGATGATAACAACCGGTAGAACCAGAAACCAGGCTTTGTTATTTGGCCATTTTTCCATAGAATCACCCTTTGTAGATTGACTATTGAACGATCTTTACGCCGTGAACCGATCGTATGAAACTTCAAACCCAACCCGGACAAGCCGGAATTGAATATTGACGATTGAAGATTTGTGGTATCGCTTCAGGCTTCGCCTTCGGCTACGACCCGACAGGTCGCTCTGTCTTTTCTATTAAAATCGATCGTTCGACCCAGTCGTTAGAATCTGAGGCTCTCGACGGGTAGAATTGCTTGTAAGCGTTCACGGGTTCAAAGGTTCAGGGGTTCAAGGTTGCATTCTCGTTCTTGGACTGCATTTGGGATGCTTATTTACGAGAAAAGCGTCAGCTTCGTCAGGGCTAATCCAAAATTTAGAGCCAAATTGGCAATTATTTGGGTCTTTAATCCCTTCTTTGTCCTTAACCCTGAACGTTGAACTCTGAACCTGTGAACGGTTACGCTATAGCATAAATCATGCGCAACATGATGTTATTTTCGTGAAGTTCCACACATCGTTATAGAGTACAGACTTCGTCCTCGTCCCTATAAAATTCTGGTTTACGAGGACGAGGACGAAAAGTATCATATTTGATCGCATGCATACGCCCCCGGTAGCGCGGGATGACACGTCTATTTAAAAATTTGTGGTGTGCCTCCTGCGCCCTTTCTTATTTTCCGCATTCCGCATTCCAACTTCCGAATTCAAGAACCTCTGCCCTCTGACTTCTATACGCTATGCTCAATCATTCCGCATTCCGCATTCCAACTTCCGAATTCCTAACACCCCCTTTACTTAATCAGCCGCCCGTCGGCAAACAGCTTAATCTTTTGCGGCGGGAAAATGAGCCAAACCTTGCTGTCGGGAACCGGCTTGCCTTGCGGCAGTCTGGCCCGTAAGGTTTTGCCGGCCAGCGTTAGCACCACAATTTTGTAACTGCCCTGATCTTCAATAGCCTGAACCTGAGCCGGCACGCCGCTCTCCACCGGCTCTGAGCTCAATTCCAGATACATCGGCCGAATCCCCACTTCCAGTTTCCCACTGGCTTTGCGTCCCAGGGCCGCCGTTTCTTCATTCAATTTTATGCCGGTGCCATCGACTCGCGCCACATTTCCGTCTAAGGTACACGCCAGAAAGTTCATCCCGGGACTGCCGATGAAATATCCCACAAACGTATGTTCCGGGTTTTCGAAAAGCTCCTGGGGGGTACCGATTTGTATGATTTCACCCTCATACATGACAACCACTTTGTCGGCAAAGGTTAAGGCTTCCACCTGATCGTGGGTGACATATATAAAGGTCAGCTTAAGCTGTTCGTGGATCTCTTTGATTTTGCGACGCAGGACCCATTTCAGTTGCGGGATCGATCACGGTCAGCGGGCTCATCAAACAGAATGGCCGCCACATCACTTCGGACCAACCCCCGGCCCAATGAAACTTTCTGTTTGGCGTCGGCGGCCAAACCGGCGGCTCTTTTATTAAGAAAAGGGGTCAAGTCAAGTATCTCAGCCACCTCATGTACACGCTGGGTTATTTTGCTACTGGGAAGGCCTCGATTTCGCAATGGGAAGGCCAGATTGCCAAACACCGTCATGGTGTCGTACAAAACAGGAAACTGAAAGACCTGGGCAATGTTGCGTTTTTCCGGCGGCAACCCGGAGACGTCCTTACCGTCATAAAACACCCGGCCGCTGCTGGGGGTAAGCAAACCGGAAATGACGTTCAGCAATGTCGTTTTACCACAGCCTGAAGGTCCCAGCAGGGCATAGGCACCCCCATCCTCCCAAGTATTGTGGATCCGCTTCAGGGCATAATCCGACGCTTCTTTTGGGTTGCGGAGATAGCTGTGAGCAATTTCACTTAACTCGATTCGTGCCATTACCGTCTCCTATTTCCAGACCCCTGATTTACTATGAAAATAGCTCTTTTTATTCTGCAAATATGGGATAGATCCATATTTACAACCATTTACCAATCAACTAATCAACCAATCAACGATATCTGTACTTCATTTTAATGATTGTCCCGGGAGGGCGCTGCCACCAGGGTTCCGGCCTCATCGTACACAAAGAAAGAACCCGGGTTGACATATATTGCGATTTCGGCTCCGATCCGAAGAGGCCGAATCCCGTTTTCCTGAACAACCAGCCGAGAATTTTCGTAGTTGACATGAATGAAGGTTTCCGACCCGTTTATCTCCGACAATTCTACTCTGCCCTGAATTTCGACATCCTCCTTACGGGTCCGTGATAGAAAAAAATGATGGGAGCGTATGCCGAATTTATATTTCCCGGCCGGTAAAGATTTCATGTGGCCGGCTAATTGAATTTTTATATCATGCCCCAGTCGGGCAGTGCTATCCTGGATTGCGCCGCTAATATAGTTAATGGGTGGGTCGCTAAATACCTCGGCCACTCTAAGGGTTGCCGGGTGGTGGTAGACTTCCGGAGTGGAGCCGGTTTGCAAAATGCGCCCCTCATCAATGACAACGATATTGCCTCCCAGCATCAGGGCTTCGGTCGGTTCTGTGGTGGTGTAAATATCTATCGCTTTGCGTTGTTTGAAAATGCCCTGAAGCTCAACCCGCAGCTCCTCTCTCAGTTTATAGTCCAGGTTCACCAGTGGCTCGTCCAGCAAAAGCAGGTCGGTGTCTTTGACCAGGGCGCGGGCAATGGCGGTACGCTGCTGTTGTCCGCCGGAAAGATCGTTGGGTAAACGATCCAGCAGGTCCTCGATATGGAGCATTTTAGCGATTTCACGCACGCGTCGATCGATCTCTGCTTTTTTAACTCCGGCAATTTTCGAAGGCGAGGCGATATTTTTATAGACAGTGAGAGAGGGATAGTTGATGAACTGCTGATATACCATGGCCACACTGCGCTTTCGCACGGATACGCCGGTGACATCTTTTCCGTCGATAAGAACCTTGCCCCGTGTGGGCCGGTCCAGCCCGGAAATGATCCGCAACAGCGATGTCTTACCGGACAGGGTGCGGCCTAAAAGCACATTGCGGGAGCCGGATTCAAACTCAAGGCTGACATCCTTGAGATGCATTTCTCGGCCTACGATTTTGTCAATGTTCTGCAGTGACAGGCCCATCAAGCGTCTCCGTTTCTGGATTATGCTGCAGGATTTCCACTAACAGCCCCAAATGGAATGAGTAAGGTGGCTTTTTTTGTTGTTTGGGGATAGCACCATTTATAATTTGATGCAAGCGAAAACTTGGGCAAATTTGATGGTTGACTTTTGATTCTGAAAGTGGCTTAAAAATAGTTGCCATCACGTCCGGAACAGGAAGTTTAGTGTGGAAAAAACCGCCGGGATGTGCTAACTATGGACCGTTCTGGGTTCATGGGTTCAGAGGTTCAGAGTTCAGCCCAGCGGCCGGTCTAATCGAAAAAGAAACTATAGAAAAGAGGATATCGAATATCGAAGGAAGGAATTCTATTGATTTTTATTAATTCAAAAGACAAAGCGCAGCGTTTCCATCCTTCATGATTCTGCGGTTCGATATTCGATATTCTGCGGTTCGCTGTTCAGCCCAGCCGCCAGCTGCCAAAGCGGCCAGTTTAGTACTCGAAAAACCGTGCCATTTTGGCGTAGTTTCATACAAGCGGCTCAGGGTTCAGGGGCTCAGAGGTGGGTTGATGAAAATTCACCTGTAACTTCGTATCTTACGGGTGAATAGCTGACATTCAAGCTATCCAAAACGGTAAGCTCGTAAATCGCTGTGTATAGAAAGTGAAAATATCCCAATACAATTTTTTTGCCACAAAATCTCAAACAAGATCGAAAGCCAATTGTTTGGAATTTTGAATTTCGGTCATTGTGATTTGCCCTTCGATTTGGCTCAGGGTGGTGAGCTTGTCGAACCATTTGGTATTTGTGATTTATTATTTGAAATTTTAATTGCTGACACCTTCAGTCTTTTACAACATGTTGTCAGGAAAAACGGACTAAGGGCCTAATCAACCAGTCACCTAATCAACTCAATCAACTTTTTTCCTTAATCAACCATTCAACCAGTAAACTATTCAACGCGGTATGAAATCATTAAATACCCAGGTACTTATTATCGGTGGAGGGGCTACCGGCACCGGCATTGCGCGGGATTTGGCGCTGCGCGGGGTTCAATGCATCCTGGCTGAATACCGTGATATCAATGCCGGCGCATCCGGAGCCAATCACGGACTTCTGCACAGTGGCGGTCGCTATGTCTTTGCCGATCAGGGCAGCGCAAAAGAGTGCCGTGAAGAAGGCGAACTTTTAAAAAAGATGGCGCCGCACTGTATTGAAGACACCGGTGGTCTGTTTGTTGCGGTTGAAGGGGATGATGAAAAATACGTGGCTGATTTTCCCCTTATGTGTTCCCAGTGCAATATCCCGGTCCAGTCCATGGATGTCAAAGAGGCCCGAGAACTTGAACCCGTGCTTTCCGATAAATTAATTGCCGCATACATGGTGGCGGATGCATCCATTGATCCGTTCAAACTTTCCATGGAAAATATTTCCCAGGCCCAGGAGCTGGGAAGCACCTTGCTGCGATTTACCCGGGTGGTGGGATTTGAGAAAAGCAGCAAAAAAATCAAAGCTACCCGTCTGAACAACATCATTACCGGGGAAGAGCTGGTTATCGAAGCCGAGCAGGTGGTTAATGCCACCGGTGCCTGGGCCGGGGTCGTGGCCGGTCTGGCGGGCGCAACCATTGATATAGTTTATTCCAAAGGCAGTCTTATCGTTACTCACAACAGGATCACCGATCGGGTCGTAAACCGTTTGCGCCCTTCCGCCAGTGCCGACATCCTGGTTCCCGGCGGCACGGTATCCATCCTTGGAACCACCTCGATAAGAATAGACGACCTGGATCAAATCTATCCCACGGTCGAAGAGGTAGACGACATGGTGGGTGAAGCCGTTAAGATGATCCCTGCCCTGGAGACGGTGCGGTATATTCGAGCCTATGCCGGTGTAAGACCGCTGGTCGGTTCGCGATCCGCATCCGACGATCGTGGTGTCAGCCGCAGTTTTGCGCTGATCGATCACAGCGAAGACGGCCTTGAAAACTTTACCACGATTTCCGGGGGCAAGCTGACCACTTATCGGCTGATGGCGGAAAAAACAGTCGATCTGGTCTGTCGCCGGCTGGGGGTTTCCCGCCCGTGTGTAACGCGTACAGAGCCCCTCGCTATATCCCAGCCCGCCAAATGGACCCAACCGGGACTGGCTCCCAACCTGTGGCTCAAACACCACGAACCGGAAGATATCCTGCTTTGTGAATGTGAAATGGTCCCTAAAAGTGTGGTGGATGCCATCATAGACTCTATTCGTGAACAAAACGGCCGTCCGGACCTCATGGCCATCGCGCTGCGCAGCAGAATCGGCAAAGGCGCCTGCCAGGGCACCTTCTGCGGGGTACGGGTGACCAGCTATATGTATGACCAGGGTGAATTAGAGCCTGAGCAGAGCTTAGCCGATCTCAGAGAGTTTCTCAGCCACCGTTGGAAAGGGCAGCACCCGACGCTTTGGAACAAACAGCTTATTCAGGCCGAGCTACTGGAAGCCCTGTATTGCGGGTTTTTTGGTCTAGAACTATAGAACGATGGTTCTGGGTTCAGAGGTTCAGGGTTCAGAGGGTTCAAGGTTCAGGGTTCAGAGGTTCAGGGTTCAGCCCCGCCGCCGGCCAAAAAAACGGCCGGTCAAATCGAAAAAGAAACTGATGTTCGACGTTCAATCTGTTTGCTGTTTAATCATCAAGAAAACCGTGCCATTTTGGCGTAGTTTCATATAAGAGGTCAGGGTTCAACCTAGCCGCCGGACAAAAAAACGACCGGTATAATCGAAAAAGATACTTTGGTATGATGAAGTTTTAAACGATTCTGAAAAACCGAATTCCTGATCGTATCAAAATAGTGAGCAGTGTCTATTGGTAGTAACCTTTGAACCTTGAACTCTGAACCTGGAACCGATCAGTTTAGGTTGTAATTTATTCTATAAGCTGTCCATTTGATACGGAAGAAAGTCTATTATCTATGCCTGTTTCAGATACCATGAAAAATGATGTTTGCATCATAGGAGCCGGCCTGGCCGGCCTGGCCGCAACGTTATTTGCAGCCAACAGGGGCCTGGCCTGCGTTCAGGTGGGCAGCACCGGTGAAATTAATTTTTCCAGCGGCTTTTTTGATTTGCTGGGCGTACATCCCATCATTGAAAAAAATGTCTTAAACGATCCCTGGGCGGGGATCGATGCGCTGGTGCGCGATATCCCCGACCATCCTTACGCCAGGATGCCTAAAGAAGACATCCTGGCCGCCTTTGAGGAACTTTTGTCCTTCCTGAAAGAAACCGGCCTCACCTATCACCGACGAATGAATCACAACAGCGCAGTCCTCACCTCCATGGGAACCATCAAGCCTACTTACTGCGTTCCCCACACCATGTGGAACGGCGTAGAAGCCTTAGAGAAAAAGCCTCCCTGCCTACTGTTGGACATTCGAGGATTGAAGGGATTCAGCGCCCGCCAGATTGCCGCGGCTTTACAGCTTGACTGGCCGGATTTGCTGACAGGCCGGATTTCTTTTCCGGGGATGGACCATCTCAACGAAGTATATCCGGAACATATGGCCAATGCCCTGATTTTACCGGAAAACCGGCAGAAATTTGCTCAGGCGGTGCGACCCCATCTTAAAGAATCCCAAATCGTCGGACTGCCGGCGATTTTAGGCCTTTACCGGACCCATGAGGTCGTGTCCGATCTGGAGAAGTTGCTGGGTGTGCCGGTGTTTGAAATTCCCACCATTCCCCCGTCCGTTCCCGGCCTGCGGCTCAAGGAAGCCTTTGAAAGAGGGTTGCGCGCCAAAGGAGTTGAGTACTTTTCTCAAGAGCGGGTGCTGGAGGTCCGGCACAAGGCCGATGACTATTTTGAACTCGGCATCGGCCGGGCGACTCCTGAACACAGTGTACAATCCGGGGGAATCATTCTGGCAAGCGGCCGATTTATCGGCGGGGGATTGCACGCAGACAGAACACGAATCAAAGAGACGATCTTCGATTTGCCGGTTTACCAACCCGGCCACAGAACCGGGTGGCATCACCGGGACTTTCTGGATTCCGGTGGCCACCCCGTCAACCGGGCCGGGTTGGAAATCGATGATTCATTTCGTCCCCTGAACAACACCCGTCAACCTGCTTTCCGAACCCTTTTTGCCGCCGGCTCCATTCTGGCCCACAATGACTGGAAACGCCTGAAATGCGGTGCCGGCCTCGCCATCGCCTCCGCCTTCGGGGCCGTCAAAGCGTTTGTGCGAATTTGTCGGTGATTTAGATGCGTCACTACGCAAAAAAGGCGTTACTATTATTTGCTATAAAATCACGACATAGAATGTCACATTTTTGGGGTAAATTATAACACAAGACGTGATAATGATAATTAAACGAAATATCGAATCAGAATTATTGCGTTGGGAAGACGCTGAAAACAGGCAGCCTGTCATATTGCGGGGAGCCAGACAGGTCGGAAAAACATTTGTTGCATATATTCCGGAAGGAGCCGGATTGATCAAGTAAAGCTTCCGTCAGGGAAAAGATTTTATCTATATTCGATGCCCTATTATCTATTGCCAAGGCTTGAGGAGGCAATTGACCAATTTATGCAGATTTCGTAAAATGCTAGAAAAACAGGTCTTTTTTTTGGACATTATCGGGCGTGGTGAAGCTTTCTCGGAGCATAGGTTTCAGGTGCCGGGTGTCAGGTTTCAGGCCGGTTCTCGCTTTTTTACTACTGACACCTGAAACCTTTTTTGTATCACCCAGCATCTGATTCAGTTTCGCTCAAACGTTGCTATATATACGTGTAAAGATCCACCACCTTAAGGTCCGAGTCCGTATTGCTCTGGGCGCAGGTAAGATGGATCTGGCATTTGGGACAGGCCGTGATAAGGGTTTGCGCGCCGGTCTGGATGGCTTCCTGCATGCGGTCGGTTTGGATTGCTTTTGAATGGCTTGAACACTCCATCCAGGCACTGGTCCCGCAACAAAGCGCATTTTCACGATTGCGCTCCATTTCCACCAGCCGGGTTTCCGGAAGGAACTGTAAGAGCTGCCGGGGCGGCTCGTATATCCCTGCCATGCGGCCCAAGCGGCAGGGATCATGGTAAGCAACCGCTTCGTTGGAAGATGCCTGAAATGACAACCCCGCATTCGGCAGTTCCCGCGCCAGAAACTCCGTCATGTGCAGCACTTCAAAGGGCAACGCGCCAAAATGCTTCGGGTAATAGTTTTTGAAGGTGACATAGCCTTCCGGACAACTGAAAAGAACCGTTTTGGCGCCGGAGGCTTTAATCACATCCAGATTCCAGCGGGCCAGCTTGCGGAAGGTTTCCGGGTCTCCGCACCACAGGGCATCGTGTCCGCAACAGCGCTCGTCGTTACTGATGACAGGTTCGATTCCCATTTTATTCAGCAGCATGAGCACGCTGCGCGCGCTTTCCAGCGGAGACAAATTCAAATAGCGGAAGGTCACATCAAAAAAAGGCAGACAGCCCACAAAATAAAAATATTCCCCGGTGGCACGAAACGCCCCGGCCTTTTCGGCCCACCCATTGCGTTGCTGCTTCAGATTGCGGGTTTGTAAACCGGCGATGGTTTGAAGGATACCGTGATGACTCTCCTGGGGAAAATTTTCTGCCAGGCGGGCCTGCTGCCGCTGAGAACTAATGAATTCCGGAAAGTCGATATCCGCCGGACAGCGCGCGCTGCAACTGCCACAGCTCAGGCAGGCCCAGATTTCGCGACTTTGGATCAACCCACCGCCAGGATCCAGCACGGCCCGTTTGATGAGCTGTCGAGGTGAAAAAGTAGACAACTCACGGCTAACGGGGCAGGTTCCCGTACAAAGGCCGCATTCCATGCAGTAGTCAATCTGTTTTTGGGTTAGAAGACGGGATGCGTCCATTGGTTACCTAATTAAGCATTAAAAATTGAATATTGAGGGTTTATGGCATTCCCAAAAAATTGAATAATGTAGCTTCAATCTTCAATCTTAAATGCTCAACAATTCTTTGAGTAATTGAACGAACAAACGAATTTCTTCGGCAAACGCCGCTCCTTCGGAAGCGGAAATCCATTTCAACCGCAGGCGGCGCTCATCAATTCCCAGCAGCCTGAGCATCTCCCAGGTTTCTTCAATGACTTTTTGGCATCTAACATTACCTTCCAGGTAATGACAATCGCCGATGTGTCAGCCGGACACCAGCACACCGTCCGCCCCTTTGAGAAACGCCTTTAAGCAGGAAGCCGTGATTCACTCTGCCGGTACACATTACTCGGATCAGACGGACATTGGTTGGATACTGCATACGGGACACCCCTGCCAGGTCGGCCCCGGCATAGGCGCACCAGTTGCAGACAAAAGCTAATATGTTAGGTTGTTTGGCAGAAGACATGGGACCTATAAATTGAAGATTGAAGATTGATGATTGAAGAATTAATGTATTCTGTCTATCTTATTTTTTGTGCTTGCCGTCTTTCTTGAAGATGCGAATATTTTGGTCAGCTCTTCTGCTTCCATAAGCAATGGCTTTACAAGGGCCACTTTCAACAGCTTTTCATCTATGATAAATTCCAGCCAGAAGGCAGCCTCATCGGCTTCTTCCAAAACAATACTTATCTTCGCTATGAAGCTATCCTTTGATTGCGAAAGGCAGGTTGCGCGATAATTTGCCGCCACAGATGTTGAACACCTGATAACCTGGCCTTTGAGATGTTTGCCTAAAGCAGTTTCCGGCAAGGGCATCGCCAGCTTAACGCAACGATGTGCAAACTCTTTTGTTCTATTTGTTAACTCATCACGGTTCATATTTTCTGCCGATAAATTGGGTTTTCGTAAGGATCACAAACAATTAAAATGATAGAATTCCTCAAATCTTCAATCTTCAATCTTCAGTCTTCAATATTCAATCAAAGCATCTCTTCAATCTGCTCATCCTTGAAATGGGACAAAGACGCCGCTCCGGTGGGGCAGGCCACATTACAGACCCCACAGCCTGTGCACAGGGACTCGGTCACAACCGCCAGCTTACGTCCCGGTGCTGTTTCTTTTACCTTGATGGCCTCAAAAATACACGCTCTTTCGCATTCGCCACACGCCCGGCAAAGGGTTGGATCCACCCTGATTGATCATGCCCTTCGGCCACGATCTCTTTTTTGGAGAGTACCATGACGGCCCGGGAAACCGCTCCGCGGGCCTGCACAATGGCTTCATTGGCAAATTTGGGGCCCTGGGCCAGACCACAGAGGTAAAAGCCCGGCGTGGCAAAATCAAGGGGCCTGAGTTTGGGATGAGCTTCCATGAAAAATCCATCTTCATCAAGGGGCAGGCGCAGGACATCGGCCAATTGACTGCTTTCCTGCCGGGGACGGATGGCCGCACTCAAAACCAATAGATCTGCCTGCAGTTGAACCGGCGCCTGCAACTGCGCATCAAAAACTGAGATGTTCAGGGTGTCGCCGGCGGCTGCCACTTGGGGTTTGTCCTCCCTTTCAAATCGATAAAAGCGCACACCCTGCTGACGCGCCTTTAAATAATAGGTTTCTTTCAAGCCAAACGTGCGAATGTCCCGATACAGAACGGAGATCCGGGCGCCGGGGTTGATTGTTTTTAACTTTAAACTGTTTTTGATGGCCGCCGTGCAGCAAACCCGGCTGCAATAGAGATGTTCCGGTTCGCGCGAACCGACGCATTGAATCATGGCTACCCGCTGCAGTTGCCGGGCCTTGTCAGGTTCCGACACCAGCAGGGTTTCAAATTCCTTCTGAGTTATTACCCGGGGATGTTTGCCATATAGATATTCCGAGGGTTGATATTCCTGTCCGCCGGTAGCTGCAACCACCACGCCATGGGATAGGGTCCGGGACTGACCCTTAACAGAAATGGCTGAGCTGAAATTACCGCAACTCCCGCTAATCGAACGTACTTGCGCTTCTTTGTGTATGGTGATCAACGGTTGGGTTTCAACTTGTTGAATAAGGTCCTGAACATAGCGGGCCGGATCGGCACCGTCTTCCGTATAATAAAGGGTGCGGGCGTTGCCCCCTAATTCAGCGGTTTGTTCCACCAGGGTGGCCTTAAAGCCCTGCTCTGCAAAAGAAAGGGCCGCGGTGAGGCCTGCCAGTCCGCCTCCGATTACCAAGGCACTTTGAACCACCTGATAAGAAGTATCATAGAGCGGTTCCAGGAGACGCGCCCGGGAAACAGACATGCGCACGAGGTTTTTGGCCTTTTCCGTCGCCGCTTCCGGTTCTGCTTTATGAACCCAGGCATCCTGTTCGCGAATATTGGCCAGCTCAAAAAGATAGGGATTGAGACCGGCATCGCGCAACGTATTGCGAAAGAGAGGCTCATGGGTGCGGGGCGTACAGGATGCCACCACCACGCGATTGAGGTTATGCTCTCTAATTGCGCCTTTGATTTCCTGCAACTGATCGGTGGAGCAGGCAAACATGCAATCGGTGGCATAGGTCACATTGGCAAGCGAACGCACATAATCGGCAACCGCTTCAACGTCGACGACTCCGGCGATATTGATTCCGCAGTGGCAGACGAAAACGCCGATCCGGGGTTCTTCTTTGCTGACATTGCGTTCGTCAGGGATGGATGGTGCGGCCACCAGCGATCCTCTTGTATCGGCCAGCAGGGCGGTGGCTTTTGCCGCCGCGCTGCTGCCCTGCTGAATGGCGTCGGGTATATCTTTGGGACCCTGGGCCGCACCGCAAACATAGATGCCCGGCCGGGAGGTGACCACCACGTCCAGCGGATCAGCGGCGCAGAAACCATATTTATTCAGTTGTATGCCCATCCGTTGAGCCAATTGCACAAACGAAGGGTTGGGGCAAAGACCGACGGAAAGAACGATCATATCATAGTTTTCTTGCCGCATGTGATGGTCCGGCGCAGCATAAGCAATGTTCAAGGTGTCATCTTCCGGGTTGGGGATTACCCTGGAGATCATGGAGCGTACATAGCGGACATCATTTTCGGATTTGGATCTCTCATAAAAACGATCGAATCCTTTGCCCTGGGCTCTGATATCGATAAAAAAAATGGTGGTATCGATGTCGGGTGCATGCTCCCGGGTGATCATGGCCTGCTTGGTGGCGGACATGCAGCAAACGGCCGAACAATACTCCTGCCCGATATGGCTGTCGCGCGAACCGACACACTGAATCCAGGCTATGCGGCGGGGGGAGGTGCCGTCTGAAAGGCGTTGAATATGGCCCTGGCAGGGACCGGCCGCCGAAAGGATGCGCTCGTATTCCAGACTGGTGATCACATTGGGCCAGCGTCCGTGACCGTATTCTCCTTTTAGGCGCGCATCAAAAGGCTCAAATCCTCCGGCCAGGATCACGGCTCCTGTATCCAGCTTGACGATTTCATCTTTCTGATCAAAAGAGATGGCCTTATTTTTACAGACCTTTTCGCAAATGCGGCATTTTCCCTTTGTGAAATAGCGGCAGTATTCTTTATCAATGGTATATACCAGGGGAACCGCCTGGGGGTAGGGGATATAGATGGCCTTACGCTGGTTTAAATCCAAATTAAAGGGATCCGATACTTTGCTGGGGCACTTTTCAGCGCAGATGTTGCAGGCGACACACTTTTCCGGATCTACTGCCCGCGCCTTCTTTTTAAGGGTCAATTGAAAGCAGCCCGGTTCGCCGTCTACACCGAGGACATCGGTATAAGCCAGAATTTCAATATTCGGATGGTTGGCCAATTCCGCCAGCTTGGGGCCCATCATACAGGAAGAGCAGTCGTTGGTGGGAAAGGTCTTGTCGAGCTGGGCCATAACGCCGCCCACATTGGGCTTTTCTTCGACAACATGCACCTTGAAGCCGGAATTGGCGATATCCAGGGCGGTCTGGATCCCGGCAATCCCGCTGCCCACAATGGTGATGGAGCCGATTTTTTTTGTGTTTTGCGTCAATTGGCCGTTTTTCATCAGTTATTCTATACAGACCTTTTTGAATAGTTTACTGGTTGAATGGTTGATTAGTTGAATGGTTGATTAAGTTGATTAAGTTGATTAAGTTGACTAAGTTGAGTGAGTTGATTTGGTTGATTTGAGTTGATTGTGGGGCACCCAATGAAATAAGGGCAACAAAAATTTAATCCCGGTTAAATCCGCTGCACTTTGTACGTTGTGGGTTATATGTTGGGTGCTGCATGTTGTATGTTGTGGGTTGTATGTTGATTGAGTGATTAAGTTGATTAGTTGATTGGGTTTATTTATAGTTTTGAATTTAAAATTAAGAATTAAGAATTATCCTTTCAGCCCTTCCATCTTTTGCCCACCTTCCCAACTTCTATCTTTTCATCTTCTATCTTTTACTCACCTTCTTATCCTCCCAACTTCATATCTTCCTTCTTTACACACCTTCCCATCATCCCAACTTCACACCTTCCATCTTTTCCCATCTTCTAACCTTTAGCCTTTTTCCTAATTTCCCTCGCTGCCTTGTAAACTTCAAGATCCTCAAAAGATTTATACCCCATAATTTTTTATCTTAATCAACCAATAAACTTAATCAACTTCTTTTCCCTTAATCAACCAATCAACTAAATTAACCCAGTCAACTTTTTCCCCTTAATCAACATCAACCTAATCAACTCAATCAACTTCTTTTCCTTAATCAACCAATCAACGATTTTTGTCCTCCAACCTTTGAACCTCTGAACCCGGAACCTCTGAACGGTTACCAAAGCCCCAGTTCCCGCAGAAGGGGGAAAGGGTCCGTGATGTGACGGGAGAGCCATTTGTTCACTCCCTTTAGATCACTTGCAATTCCGATCAGCTCGGTAAAATAATAAACCGGCATCGAAAAGCGTTTCCCCCAATCGGCCTGGATCTTTTGCTGATACATGTCCAGATTCGCCTGGCACATCTGGCAGGAAACCACAACTGCCCGGGCGCCTACCCGTTGGGCCATGTCGAAAAGTTTTCCTACGAGTTGAGAGACGATATCCAGGCGGGAAAGCACCTGGCTCGCTCCGCAACAGTCGGTTTTAAAGGGCCAGTCGATCGCTGCCGCGCCAAGATTGTTGACAATTCGATCCAAGGCGTGAGGATTCTCAAAGTCTTCGGCTTCTGTGATCTCAGGCGGCCGGTTGGCCATGCAACCGTAATAACAGACGACCTTTAAACCATCGAGTGGTTTTTTGACATGTTTTGCGGTCGTATCCAGCATGCGGTCGGTGGCAAAAAAATCAGCGAGATCCCGTATTTGCGGTAAAGGACCTTCCAGTTTCATTGCGTATCGTTTTCGGTGATCTCCCTGCAGGGTTCTGGCGGCGGTTTTTAGCCGGTTAAAACACATGGGGCAAGGAACGAGCATGTCTGCATGCGGCTGTTTAGCGGCCAGATTCAGCGTCCGTCCTGCCAGCTCAATACTGGCCCGGTGATCCACGCTGTGGGCCGCCGTTGCGCCGCAGCAATTCCAATCGGGAATTTCTTCCAGTTCAATGCCCAGGCATGAGCAGACCCCGAGAATAGACTCAGCATAATCCTTTGCGGTCCCCTGCAGCGAACAGCCCGGATAATAGGATACTTTCATCGGTTCAAGGTTCAAGGTTTTGTACCTATTTATTGAAATCACATCATGTTTGCGCATGATTTATGCGATAGCCCTAGGGGGCGAAATAACTCGTCTTTTAATTGCAGAGCTGCTACAAGTATTTTTTTGCCTTCCAGGCGGATCAATTTTAAAAAACGATCATAAAAATGACTGAGCGAAGCGATACCATAAATCTTCAATCTTCAATCTTCAATTCCGGCTTGGCCGGGTTCCGTTTCGCAAGAATCTTTTGAACCTCTCTTTTTCCCTTGATTGTTTTGGGCAAGAGCGGAAATCGTCCTTTGGAAAACATCTGAAACCCCAGTTTTATTTCATCCTGCCATGTTCCGGCCTGCCATTTATGCTTAAGTTCACCGCTTTTGAGCAAATAAGTGGGAAGGAGGGCTGTTTCGTAAACCCGTCCCCATTTTTTAATGTTATTCAGAAATGTTTCATGCAGCGCTAAAATCTGCGGTTGGGGGGAGGGCACACCTTCCTGAACCGCCATTTCTTTGAGACAGTCCATCAGCTCCGCAATTTTAACCTCATTGGGACAACGGGTGGTACACGTCTCGCAGGCCGCACACACCCAGATCGTGCGGCAGCCCAACACCGCTTCCTTTTGCCCTAAAATCACCATGCGAATGACTTCATCCGGATAGAGATCCATGGCAAAGGTGACCGGGCAGCCATTGGTGCATTTGCGGCACTGAAAACATGCACTTGTTTGAAACGGCCCGACGGCTTCTACCTGTTCTAAAAGGCTATAATCTGGAGTTAAAGTTTCCTGAGACATAACAAGTTAGTTCGCTTTCGCTCACAATTGGAATGATGGAACAATGGAATAGTGGCCTCCGGCTCGTAGGGTAGCGCCTACGCCTCGGAGAGATTAAGGTCCCGCCACCGACAGGGATTGACGATAAAATTAAAATGGCTAGTATCCTTTTGATCTTATTGGATGAAATCGTAAAAAGTCACTTTAGCGCCTGGATACCCGCCTTCGCGGGTATGACGGCTGTTGTATCTGTTCGATATTAATATCTTTATTGTCATTCCTGCGAAGGCGGGAATCCAGATAAATGGGAAAATTCGACTTTTTACGAAACCGTCTTATTTGATATTGTAATTTACTATTTCCGGCTTGTCCGGGGCTATGTCTTTGGGAGCAAATTAAGAGAATCAGAAATAAGCTTGGACTATTAGCCTGGAAAAGACGATTATGTCAAGGAAAATGCAACGCCTATGCCTACGCATAGACACGCATGGCGAACTGCATCATATCGCTGCGTTGCGGATTCAAGATATTCAAGAAATTTCTCCCGGTGTTCTGCATCCGAATTTGTTAATGCTAAGCAATAAGAGAACGTAGAGCTTTATTGACAGATTCTGAATCAGGAAAATGAACCTTAACATCAGGATCAAGCATAACAGAGCCATCTTCTTGTGTGAAATATTGCACAGATGCTGAACCATCATCCTTATGAACAATGACGGTATGTCCTTTCCTGTAAGCCTTATAATGCTTTCCCCTTACACCACCTGAGAAATCATACTCATCTCTCATATCTGAATTGTTAGAATTGCGCATCTTTTTCTTCATATTTCTTCCTTTCAGATCTTGTTGCTTTACGACATCCGATTATGCGAATATTTTCGTTTCTTTCGGTATACCATACAACTAAAACTTCATCCTTCCATTCAAATGTAAGCGACATTGATCAAATTCCATATTTTTTGAACATTTTAACAAAATTCTATCATTTTCAAAACATTAATTTTTGCGGTGTAGAACGTTTAGAATTTTATCCTTCGTCCCGTAACACTGAAGAAATATAGCAGGCTCGCATACCAAAGTCAAAAATTATAGCCGGTTACGTATGGGTGGGCATAGAGGAATGATGGATAAACTTTGTTGAACAGAATCGCGGTGCTCAAGGGGCAAAGCATTGTAAAGGTATTGTCACCTATATCTATGGGGATTGTAATGAGGGGGATTTCGATTATCGTTTTCAGTTTTTCGCAAAGTTTGCTGATATTCAATTTGTAATTTATGTTCGGCCTCTATTAAAAACGCTTTTTTGATATCCCGTTGAATAAAAAAATGTCCAACAGCAGAATTTTCCTTTCAACGATTCTGCTTAAGATGAATTCTCCTACTTTGCGAGCTCTGCGGCTCTGCGGTGAAATACTTTTGATTAGTATCCGAGCAGGCTGCAATCAAATCAATCCCGCCGCGGCCATGATATCGGGCACCTTTTCTTCCTTGCCGATGGCCATGATGTGTACCCCATCACACATTTTCTCATCGTGAATGCGTTTGATCATGCGGCCTGCAATCTCAATGCCTTTATTCAACGCCTGTCCCTTGGGGGCGGAGGCCATTTCATCGATCAAATCCTGGGGTACGCTAACGCCGGCTATGTTCTTGTTCATAAACCGGGCCATGGGGGCGGACGTCAGCAAAATGATACCGGCCAGAATTTTAGCCTGAAACTGTCCGGCATAATCCACAAATTCCCTGAATTTATCCAGGTCATATACCGCCTGGGTCTGGATAAATTCGGCCCCGGCCTCGATCTTTTTTTCAAATTTGATCAACTGCGGTTCAATGGGATCGGCTTCAGGCGTTACGATGGCGCCGGCACAAAAGGAAACCCCACCGTCCAGCTCGTTGCCGCCAAGATCTTTGCCCTTTTCCAGTATTCTGACGGTTTGCAGCAACTGGCTGGAGTCGAGATCGAATACGCTCTTGGCTTCTTTGTGATCGCCCAGCATGACGGAATCTCCTGTCAGGCACAGCACATTTTGAATCCCGCGAAATGAGGCGAACAGCAAATCCGCCTGCAGTGCCAGCCGATTTCGGTCCCGGCAGGTCATTTGCAGGATGACTTCTCCGCCCAATTCTTTCACAAGAAGGCAGCCGCCCAGAGAAGGAAAGCGCATGACCGAACTTTGATGGTCGGTCACATTCATAGCGTCTACCTTATCTTTCAGAAGTTCAATGTGGTGCTTGAATTTTTCAAGGTTTGTGCCCTTGGGCGGGGCGACCTCACTGGTGACTACGAATTTGCCGGAAGCTAAAACTTCTTTGAATGGAGTAGGCATGTTTGAAACCCTTTCATGTTTATTTCTATTTCACCGCCCGCTTCGCTCGAGACGCCGAGAACGCTGAGGAAGTGATATTTTTGTTTTCCGTCTCTTCTATCCGCCAAAAATACCGGCGGATAGAAGAGACGGAAAACAAAATACTTCAACCCTACGGGGAAAACTAATGGCAGGTATTTAATTTAAGATCCCAGCTTCCCTGCCCCTCAACCTCCCACCTTCTGCTTCTTTTTTCTCTCTGCGTTCTCTCGCGGTGAAAAAAATCTATGCTCCCAACTTCAATTTCCCCGGCTTTGGGCTCCCCCAGGTGATTGCGGGGCTTCTGATATTTTTTCATGGAATCCAGACGTCCCAACTCGTTGAGCCGGTTATATATCAGGGTCCAGACACAATCCTTATTGACATCAATCTCGCATTTTCCGTGATTGGTACCGCCGCAAGGCCCGTTGACCAGACCTTTGTGACAGTTGGTCACCGGGCAAATGCCGCCGGTTTCACCGATGATACAGGTGCCGCACTGGGTACAGATTTCATCAAACGTCCCGAAAGCGGTTTCTTTGCCGATAAATAATGTATCCAGCGCCGGCACCACCATCTTTTTTAGCTGCCGGGCAATGGTTTGAACGCCGAAGGCGCAGCTCGTAATCAGCAAAGCGTCTGCCTGTTCGATATTTCCACCAAAGTCACTTAAAAATTCGCGGGTCAGATTATCACAGGCCACCGGCACCACGATGGTTCCGGTGATCAGCTTGCCTTTTTCCGAAAGATTTTTCTTCAGTTCCCGAACCTCGGGCTCACCGCCGGTGCGCGTCAGAGTCGTGCACGTTCCGCAGCCTATGATGAAAATCCGGTTTAATCCATTTAAAAGCCGCTCAATTTCTTCTTCAGACTTTTTTTGTGTGATGGATCGAATCATATTCCATTCTCCTCTTTCTCCAGATCACATCGGAGGCAGCGGGTTGCCTCGCGGCGGGCTTCCTCCTCGGTAAATCCCTTTTCAACTTCTCTAAAATCCCTAATCCGTTCCTCAGCGTCCTCGAATTCGACATCGATCCGGGGTTTATCTTCCGTGCTTTCTTCTTCCAGCGCCAGTTTCGTAGCCGTATGCCTGGCGGACTTTTCATCCGGAATATACACCCGGCTCTTGTCACCACCCAGGTATTTGTCGATGGCGATGGCGGCGCGCCGGCCGGATGCAATGGCACGGATAACAAATGTGGGCCCGGTGGTGAAATCGCCGCCGGCAAACACCCCCGGCACGTTGGTGGCCAGTGTGTTTGGTATTCACCACCAACGCCCCCCAGAGTTGACGCTCCAGCTGACTGTCCGCGGAAAGAAAGGACATGTCGGCTGCCTGGCCGATGGAAATAATCACATTGTCGGCCTCCACAAACTGGGTGTCATCGAGATCGCAGGTGGGGTTGAAGCAGCCCTCGTCATCGAAAACACATACACAGCGCGTGAATTCAATTCCGGTCACCCGGCCGTTTCCGTGGGTGATGCGGCTGGGCGATTGAGAGGCGTTAATGACGATACCCTCATCGATGGCTTCTGCCACATCTTGTTCCCAGGCCGGCATCTCGTCTCTGGGTTCCAGACAGAATATTTGCGCGTCCTGGGCACCGGATCTCAAAGCGGTGCGGGCCACGTCTATCGCCACGTTTCCGCCGCCGATCACCACGGTCTTGCCGCTGAGAGGCACCTTTTCGCCCATGCGGACCTTACTCAAGAAATCCAGACCGTAGTAAAGACCGTCGAGATCTTCTTCTTCGCCGGGGATGCCGATCTGTTTGCTGGCCTGGGCCCCGGCGGCAATAAATACGGCATTGAAACCTTCAGCGAGCAGATCGTTAAAGGTGTGTTTGGCGTCAATCGGTGAGTTATAGCGGATTTCGACCCCGCAATTTTCAATATATTGAATCTCATCGGCGATGACCTGGCGCGGCAGCCGGAACTCGGGCACGGCAATGCCGAGCATGCCGCCGGCCACGGACTGAGCTTCGAAAACCGTGGTCCGGTAGCCCATTTTGGCAAGATAATAGGCGCAGGTCAATCCGGCTGGACCGGCGCCGACGATGGCGACCTTTTCCTTTCGGGTCACCGGAAACGGCTCCCTTGCCGGGCCGATGTTGGTAAAATACCAGTCCGAAGCCACCCGTTTGAGGGCTCGGATCGCTACCGGCTGGTCGAGTTCCCCCCGCCGGCACTTATATTCGCAGGGATGGATACAGATACGGCCGCAGACGGCCGGAAAGGGGTTTCTTTCACGAATGATTTCTACGGATTTTTCGTAGTCACCCTCGGCAATGGCGGCCACATAATTGGGGACATCGATGCCGGCCGGGCAGGCATGCTGGCAGGCGGAAATGACCATGGCGTCGCAAACAGCCCCGGCACAGCGATGTTCCTGAATGTGGTCTTCGTATTCCTTGAGAAAATACTTCAGGGTGGATAAGGCCGGTTTGGCGCAGGCCTGGCCGAGGCCGCACAGGGACGCTTCAGTCATGGTATCCCCCAGCTCCCGGATGGTGTCGATGTCTTCCATACGACCCTCACCGCGTGTGATGCGGGTGAGGGTTTCCAGCAGCTGGGTGGTGCCCAGGCGGCAGGGAGCGCATTTGCCGCAGGACTCTGACTGGGTAAAACTCAAAAAGAAGCGGGCGATTTCCACCATGCAGTTGTTTTCATCCAGCACCACCATCCCGCCCGATCCCATGATGGCACCGATGCGCTGGATCGTGTCGTAATCAATCGCCAGATTCAAAAACTGGGCCGGCACACACCCACCGGCGGGTCCTCCCATCTGGACCGCTTTAAAGGCCCTGCCTTTCGGTATGCCGCCGCCGATATCAAAGATCACCTCTTTGACGGTGGATCCGATGGGCACTTCCACCAGGCCGGTGTTGTTGACCTTGCCGGCCAGGGAAAAGATTTTGGTGCCCTTGCTGTCTGCGGTGCCTACCTCCCCGTACCAGTCCGCCCCGTTTTTAACGATCAGCGGGATATTGGCCCAGGTCTCCACGTTGTTGATATTGGTGGGTTTGCCGTCGATGCCCGCCTGGGCGGGAAACGGCGGTCGGGCCCGGGGCATGCCGCGTTGGCCCTCAATTGAGGCCATCAGGGCGGTTTCTTCGCCGCATACAAATGCACCGGCGCCCAGTCTCAGTGAGAGATCGAAATTCGTGCCGGTCCCCAGGATGTTTTCTCCCAGCAGCCCCAGCTCCCTGGCCTGCTCGATGGCAAGGGTCAGGTGGTCGATGGCAATCGGATACTCCTCGCGCACATAGATGAAACCATACCCGCTTCCCATGGCGTAAGCGCCGAGCAGCATACCTTCAATGACGGCGTGGGGGTCGCCCTCTAAAATAGCGCGGTCCATAAACGCTCCAGGGTCCCCTTCGTCCGCGTTGCACACCACGTACTTGGGCCGGCCATCGGCCTGCCTCGCAAATTTCCATTTCAGGCCGGTGGGAAAACCGGCCCCGCCGCGGCCCCTGAGCTTGGCAGACTGGACCTCATCGATGACCTGATCGGGCGTCATTTTAGACAGTGCTTTAACCAGGGCCTGATAACCACCGGCGGCAATGTAATGTTCGATGTTGGTGGGGTCAATCCGGCCGCAATTGGCCAGGACCCGGCGCTCCTGTTTGGCATAAAAGGGGATCTGGTCTGCGGTAAAAAATGGGTTGGAAGGTTTTGGGTGTGCGGTAGGCCAGCCGGTCGATGAGCTGGTTTTTTTTCAATGTCCGGGCGACGATCTCGCCGGCATCATCCGGGGTCACTTCCTGATATTGGACCCCCATGGGTTCGATGGCAATAACCGGCGCTTTGGCACAAAAACCGTGGCAGCCGGTGGCACGGATTTCCACCTGTCGCGAGAGACCCCGGCTCTTTACTTCTTCGTTTAAAGCCTCCAGGACCCCTGTAGCACCGTACGCCCGGCAGCCGGTCATGCATACATGGACTTCGGTGAGGCCCTTTTCTTTGCGGGCCAAAATTTTGTTGCGGAGCCACTCGAGCCGGCCGATGGATGAAAGTTTTTCCATATTTTCGCACCCTCTATTGTGAGCGTTCACAGGTTCGGGGTTCAACGTTCAGGGTTCGGGGTTCAAAGGTTATAAAATGCTCATTTTGCCAAATAATTTGCCAATTTGGCTCCAAATTATAGAACGTGAAAGCAATTGCGTAGCCACATCACGTCGCACTCTCCGAGGCCGCTTCCAGCCCGTAGGCTTCCGGGCCTGAGGGCTTCCAGGCCGGAGGGTAGGCCAGGGCAGACCCGAACCCTGAACCTTTGTATGAAACTACGCCAAAATGGCACGGTTTTCTTGATGAATAAACTGGGCACTTCAACGGCCGGGCCTGGATTAAACAGCAAACAGATTGAACGTCGAACATCGAACGTCCAACATCGAACGTCGAATATTGATGACGCTACGCTTTATCTAATTTTAAAACTCCAGCCCGTAGGCTTCTATCCCGTATGCATACAGGCCGGAGGCGCAGGCGCCGGGTGTTGCTCAGTTCTTTTAATAAAATCGACAGAATTCATTATTCGATGTTGGACGTTCAATGTTCGATGTTCGATGTTCATCAGTTTCTTTTTCGATTTGACTGGCTTTTCGGTAGCCGGCGGCGGCGCTGAACCTTGAACCCCTGAACCCCTGAACCCTGAACCTCTGAACCCCTGAACCCTGAACCTTGAACCCCTGAACCTCTGAACCTATGCACTCTGAACTTCTAACCTTTCCGGTACTCTCCCAGGACGCTGGTCATTTTGGTTGGAGAAAGTTTGCCGAAATAATCGCGATTGATCATCATGGTCGGTGCCAGAAAACAGGCGCCCAGGCAGGCCACGGTTTCCAGAGTGAACTGGTAATCCGGGCTGGTTTCGCCCTCCTCAAGACCCAGCTCCTTCTTCATCAATCGCAGGATGCTGCGGCTGCCCTTGACGTGACAGGCGGTGCCCCGGCACACCTTGCACACATATTTGCCTTTGGGTTTCAACGAGAAACCGGAATAAAATGTGACAACTCCCTGGACCTGGGACGGGAACAGATTGAGCGACGCGGCGATCGGTTCAATTGTTTCCGGGGGCACGTAGCCAAACGTTTCCTGCACATCCTGCAGCAGGGGGATGAGTTCCCATTTCCCCCTTTTGTGTCGTTCAATGATGCCATCGAGTTTCGTCAGGTCAATCTCAGGTGGTTTCATATGGGTGCCTCAGTTTTTTCTGTTCGAAATATCTTTAGATCGTTAGGTTCGTTTAGAACGTTTAGAACGTTAAGAGCGTTTAGTTGGTTTAGATGGTTAGGATCGTTGTGATCGTTAGGATCGTTATGATCGTTTAGAGCGTTAGGATCGTTGGCAGCTTCGTTGGGTTGATTGGGGTGGAAAGAAGGTTAAAGGTCAAAGGCAAAAAAGTTGATTGAGTTGTATGTTGTGAGTTGGGGGTTGTAAGTTGGAAATATTGGGACACGGATTGAACGGATTAACACGGATTATTATTCGAGTCAATTTAATTGTAAATTTCGAATTCCATTGCCTCCGTCCTCCGTCTTCCATCACATTGTTCATCCTAATCATCCAACCATCCCATTTTTATCAACCCTTTCACTTTTATCCTGTTCCGCCTCCAACCTCCAACAGCCGAAGGCTCACCCTCCAACGGCCGCAGGCCCATCCTCACACCCTCTCATCATCCCAA
>PVMK01151110.1_pt1 | contig 29054 bp, 27 predicted proteins | sample 1853481 | NCBI WGS metagenome assembly PVMK01 (sample SAMN08533507, study PRJNA380276) | Marine sediment metagenome, whole genome shotgun sequencing project.
ACCGCTCGCCCTCGGCACCGCGCACCCAGACCGTGTGTAAGACGCAAACGCGCTCGCTAGTCGCGGTTCAAAGCTCCAATGCTCAACAATGCAAGATCGATCATCTGGAAGGGTGTAGTGCCCAATCGACGCACGCTTCGATTGTTGACCGCCGCCGTGCCACTCACGTGGTTCGCGGTGGCATGCAACGAACTCGAGCTGTCTCAGCAATCGACCGAGACCGAGATCGACCTCTTCGACGACCTCTACTCCGTCGCCGTCATCGACGCCCAGCATGTCATCGCCGTCGGTGATCACGGCTCCATCTACCGGACAGAAGATGGTGGGCAGCGCTGGCAGAAGGCCGAGTCATCGACGAGCCGATCGCTCTACTCGGTCTCGATGGCGGACACCGCAGTCGGCTGGGCGGTGGGCCAGTACGGCACGATTCTCAAAACCGTCGACGCCGGTCGCAGCTGGGCGGTGCAGCCGGGCCTCGAGGAGAAGCGGAACCTTCACTTATTCGGCGTGCACGCAGTCGATGCGGAGACCGCGTGGGGGGTCGGTGTCTGGGGTACCCGAATCTTGACGCGGGACGGCGGTATGACGTGGAGCGATCATTCGGTTCCGGTGACGCTCGATCATCCACTCTTCGCGTGGCTCTCGACGGAGGACCAGGAGAAGGTTCGCGCGGGTGGGGATGTCTACGAGGATGTGGCGCTCAACGACGTCTACTGTCGTCCTCGACCCAGCGAGTTGTGTTGGATCGTCGGGGAGTTCGGAACGATTTTCCGCTCGGAGGATCTCGGCAGGACGTGGACCCGAGGGATCATCGACACGAGTAAGAGCGACGACTCGGATCCCGGAGTGGTCGTCGCCGAGAACGCCTATCTCTTCACCGTGCGCTTCAGCGGCGCAAGCGACGGACTCATTGCGGGGTTGGGGGGCGTGGTTCTTCGAAGCCAGGATGGGGGCAGCCGCTGGAGCCACGCGGCGAACGCCCCCCGGCGGTCGTTCTTTTCGATCGCGCGCGCCGCAGATCGCTTCGTGGCGGTCGGCGAGAAAGGACTCCTGCGCTTTTCCAGCGACGGCGGCAGGACGTGGACCGCGCCTGCTGACGGCGACATGCCCGCGGTATTCTCCTACCTGCGCGACCTCGACTTCGACGCGGCGGGGAAGGTCGGTTACATCGTCGGTCGGGGAGGGATGGTTTTGCGCAGTGACGACGCGGGGCAGCGTTGGAGGGCCGTCTTGCCGACGGTGGATCCGGATCGGGTCCTTTCGCCTACAGCAAGCTCTCTCCTCAAGCGCGCAACTTCGGTCGCCGATGATACGGGGCGGAGGAGGGTGGAATGAGCGCTGGGCCCAACGTGCCCGCTCGCGTCGTCGTCGTCGATGACGATCGCCTGATTCGCCAGATGGTGAAGGACGCCATTGGCGACCGCGCCCGCGTCGAGTGTTGCGACTCGTCGGAGTCGGCGCTCGAGGCCCTGCACCGCGAGCCGGCGGATCTGATCGTTTCGGATCTCACCATGCCAGGTCTTTCCGGGATCGAGCTTCTCGAAGAGGTTCGGCGCACTTATCCCGCTACCGAATTTCTGTTGTTGACGGGCCACGCGACGGTCGAGAGTGCGGTCGGCGCGTTGCGAATGGGGGCCGCCGACTATCTCATCAAGCCGGTCAACGCCGACGAACTCGCGCTGGTGGTGGAGCGCATCCTCGAGCAGTGCCGTCTGCTCGCCGAAAACGAAAAGCTGCGGGAAAACCTCGTCACCGTGGAGTCCTGCCGGAACCTCATTCGCTGTCTCGAACCCGCTGAGGTCTACACGAGTGCGCTCGATCTGCTGCTTCAACATCTTCCGCGCCAGCGCGGGCTGGCTCTCTTTCATCGCAGTTCGATTCCGACCGACGGCATCGCTTTCCGGGGTTTTTCGGAACTGGAGACGCGGGCTCTTCGGGACATTCTGATCGGCGAGAAGCCGATCGACATCGACGCGGTTGCGCAGGTCGAAGTTCTCAGCGAGGGGCCCCTTCACAATGCCCTGCGCGACGTCGGAATCGAATGTGAAAATGTCGCTGCGGTTCCGATGCGCGGAAGCGACAAGGAGGTCGGCGTTTTGTGGTTGTTCGAGGACGGTCGCCCCTTCGGGACTGGCGAACTCGATCGCGCGAGGCTGATCGCCGGGCACGCCGAACTCGCTCTTCGCAACGCAGAGCGTTACAACGAGGCGAAGGACCGAGCGTTCATCGACGATGTGACAGAGGTCTACAACGCGCGTTACCTGCTGCAGGCTACCGATCGCGAGATTCACCGCGCCGATCGCTACGGCAATCCAATGACGGTGTTGTTTCTCGATCTCGACCGATTCAAACTGGTGAACGACCAATACGGGCACCTCGTGGGTTCGCGCGCACTTCGCAGGCTCAGCGAAGTGCTCCTGGCCTGCATCCGCCAGGTGGACACGCTTGCGCGTTACGGCGGAGATGAATTTACGATCCTGCTGCCGGATACGCCGCACGATGTCGCGCTCGATATCGCCGAACGAATCCGCAAGCTGGTGGAAGACACGCTGTTCGAAGCGGGGCGGGATACGCCGTTTCGTTTGAGTATCAGCATCGGCGTCGGAACGTTCCCGCAGCACGGCCGGGACAGGAGCAGTTTGCTCGACGTCGCCGACAAGGCGATGTACCGCGCCAAATCGCTCGGTCGAAACTGCGTTTGCTCCGCGGCGGATCTCTGAGCCCAAAATCGGCCACCGGCCGTGGCTCATTGACAATTCAGCCTCCACTCTGCTAACCAAGTCCCCGTTTTCACTAGATTTTTCTATTGAAATCAGAGCCTCGAGGAGCGTGGTGACACGAGCGAGTTCCGAACTCGATCAGATGGGGAGCCTGCGTCGCAGCCACACCTGCGGCGCAGTGAGCGTTGCCGATGTGGGCAGCGAGGTGATCGTCGTGGGCTGGGTGCAGCGCCGGCGCGACCACGGCGGTGTGATCTTCATCGACCTCCGCGACCACCAGGGCCTCGTTCAGGTCGTTTTTCGGCCCGAAGAGTCGGCCGAGAGCCACGAACGGGCCGGAGAGATCCGCTCCGAGTACGTGATCCTCGCTCGTGGGACCGTTCAGCGGCGGACTCCGGACACCGTCAATCCCAAGATGGCGACGGGTGAGATCGAGGTAGTCGCCCAGGAAGTGCGCCTGCTCAATCGCGCGACCCCTCCGCCTTTTCCGCTGGAGGACAATCCCGGCGTCGATGAGTCGACCCGGATGCGGTATCGGATCCACGATCTCCGCAGGGCGCCGCTGCAGCGAAACCTGCGCATCCGCCACGAGCTCTATCAGGCCACCCGCCGGATTCTCTGCGGTCGGGATTTTCTCGAGATCGAGACGCCGATGCTCGCGAAGTCGACCCCCGAAGGAGCCCGCGACTTCTTGGTGCCCAGTCGGCTCCAGCCCGGCGAGTTCTACGCCCTGCCGCAATCCCCGCAGCTGATGAAGCAGCTGCTGATGGTGGCCGGCCTCGACCGTTACTTCCAGATCGTTCGCTGCTTCCGGGACGAGGATCAACGCGCCGACCGACAGCTGGAATTCACCCAGATCGATCTCGAGATGTCCTTCGTGGGCGTCGAAGACGTGCTCGATGTCCTCGAGGAACTCACCGTGGGTGTTTTCTCGGAGGTGATCGGGGTCGAGATCCAGCGGCCGTTTGCGCGGATCTCCTACGCGGAGGCCATGGCGCGCTTTGGATCCGACCGCCCCGACACCCGGATCCAGCTCGAACTCGTCGATTTGAGCGAAGCCTTCCGAGAGAGTGGTTTCCGGGCGTTCCGCTCGGTGGTGGACGCCGGCGGCATCGTGAAATGCCTGCCGATCCACGACGCCCAGGAGTTGGGGCGCGGCGCGGTGGACCGGCTCGAGAAGTTCGTGAAGAAAGAACTCGGTGCGAAGGGCCTCGCGTGGATCCGCGTGGGCGAAGACGGTTCCTGGCAGTCTCCGATCGTGAAGTTCTTCTCCGACGCGGAGCGCGCGGCGATCATGCAGAAAACCGACGCTCGGCCCGGATCGCTGCTCTTCTTCCAGGCCGACGAGGCGGATCGCGCCAACGGGGTGCTGTCTCGACTCCGCACGGACCTCGGTCGCCAACTCGGGCGGGTCGACGATCGACCCTGGGACGTGCTCTTCGTCGTCGATTTCCCGGTCTTTCAGCGAGACGACGACGGTGGACTCACCTACGTCCATCAACCTTTCGTCGCGCCGGTCGAAGAGGACATTCCGCTGCTCGCGACGGATCCCGAGAAAGTGCGTGGGACGCACTACGACGTCGTCGTCAACGGCGTGGAGCTCGGCTCGGGCAGCCTCCGCAACCATCGCTCGGACATTCAGCGGCGCATTCTCGAGATCATGGGGTATTCGAAAGAGGTGGCCGAAGCGCGCTTTGGCTTTCTCTTCAACGCCCTCGACTCGGGCGCACCCCCCCACGGCGGCTTTGCGTTCGGACTCGATCGTTGGGTCATGGTGCTGGCCGGCGTCGATAACCTTCGCGATGTGATCGCATTTCCGAAGACTCAACGCGGTCAGGATCTGCTGATGGACGCACCGACAGTGGTCGAGCCGGAACAACTCGAGGAACTCCGGCTCCGCCTTGCTCCGCCCTCGAAGCGAGGTGGCTGAAATCAACCCCCCATCGTCTCTCCCATCGCGGCTCAGGATGGCGAGTTCGACAAGGATTGCTTATATCGCCCCCCCATGATGAATTACACGCATCTAAAACCCCTCTGCTCACGGAACCAAGATCACACGGGATGCCGACGGCAACCTGAGTGTCCCCAACAACCCCATCGTCCCGTTCATCGAAGGTGACGGAATCGGGCCCCGACATCTGGGCTGCGTCGGTGCGGGTCTTCGACGCTGCGGTTGCGAAGGCCTATGGCGGCGAGCGCGAGATCGTCTGGTACGAGATCTACGCGGGCGAGAAGGCCAACCAGGTCTACGGGCCGGACACCTGGCTCCCCGACGACACCATCAACGCGATCCTCGACTACAACCTCGCAATCAAAGGGGCCGCTGACGACGCCCCGTTGGCGGGGGGATTCGATCGATCAACGTGCGCCTGCGCCAGGTACTCGATCTCTATGCCTGTGTGCGACCGATCCGCTGGCTCGAGGGCGTTCCGTCCCCGGTGAAGGAACCCGGCAAGCTCGATGTGGTGATCTTTCGCGAGAACACGGAGGACGTCTACTCCGGAATCGAGTTCGAGCAGGGGACACCCGAAGCCAGCAAGGTGATCGACTTCCTCAAACGCGAAATGGGTCATTCGGTTCGCGAAGATTCGGGCATCGGCATCAAGCCGATCAGCGTGTCGGGCACCGAGCGCCTGGTTCGCCGGGCGATCCAATACGCGCTCGACAACGGTCGCGAGAGCGTCACGCTGGTCCACAAGGGCAACATCATGAAGTTCACCGAGGGAGCCTTCCGCGATTGGGGCTACGCGTTGGCGAAGCGGGAATTTCGCGATCAGATCGTCACGGAAGAAGAACTCTGGGACGATTTTGAAGGCAAGCTGCCGGTTGGCAAGGTCTTGATCAAGGACCGGATTGCCGACGCGATGTTCCAGCAACTGATCTTGCGGCCGGATGAATACGAAGTCATCGCGGCGCCGAATTTGAATGGCGATTACATCTCCGACGCCTGTGCGGCCCAGGTCGGTGGGCTCGGGATTGCGCCGGGCGCCAACATCGGCGATCGCGCGGCGCTCTTCGAAGCGACCCACGGAACGGCGCCCAAATACGCGGGCCAGGACAAGGTCAACCCCGGTTCCGTGTTACTGTCAGGTGTGATGATGCTCGAGTACATGGGCTGGAAAGAAGCAGGAGAGCTGATCGAGCGCGCCATCGAATCGGCAATCAAGCAAAAGCGCGTGACCTACGATTTCGAGCGTCAAATGAAGGGAGCCACCCTGGTCTCGTGCAGTGGGTTTGGCGACGTGTTGATCGAAAACATCAAAAAATTCTAGACGTCCGGCCCTGCCGGCCGGAACCAATCCAACGGAGAACTCCCCATGCGTAACAAGATTGCTTTGATCGGCGGCGGAAATATCGGCGGCGTACTCGCCGCGCAGATTGCATACCGCGAACTCGGTGACGTCGTGATCTTCGACGTCGTCGAAGGACTTCCCCAGGGCAAGGCCCTCGACATGGCCGAGGGCGCTCCGATCATGGGATCGGATGCGAAGATCAGCGGCACGAACAGCTACGAAGGCATCGCCGGCGCCGACGTCGTGATCATCACGGCGGGCCTGGCCCGCAAGCCGGGCATGTCTCGCGACGATCTGCTGGCCACGAACCTCAAGATCATGACGCAGGTCGCTGAGGGAGTTCGAGATCACGCGCCGGACGCGTATGTGATCGTGGTCTCCAACCCGCTCGACGCGATGGTCAACACCTTCAAGCAGATCTCCGGTTTTCCCAAGAACCGCGTGGTCGGAATGGCTGGCGTGCTCGACTCGACGCGTTTCCGAAGCTTCGTCGCCTGGGAACTCGGCGTTTCCGTCGAAGACGTGACGGCTCTGGTGCTCGGTGGGCACGGCGACACCATGGTGCCGCTCGTTGGCTACTGCACGGTCGCGGGGATTCCCGTGGATCAATTGCTTTCGGCCGATAAGATCGAGGCGATCGTCAAGCGCACCAAGGGGTGCGGGCGGCGAGGTCGTCGCGCTGCTCAAGACCGGTTCGGCGTTCGTTTCTCCCGCCATCGCGGCGATCGAGATGGCCGAGTCGATCCTCCAGGACAAGAAGCGCGTACTCGCGTGTGCCTGTCTTTGCGAGGGAGAGTATGGGGTCGATGGCCTGTACGTGGGCGTCCCCTGTGTGCTCGGCGCCGGTGGTGTCGAGAAGATCATCGAAGTAGAGCTCAACGCCGAGGAGCAGAAGATGTTCGACGCCTCGGTCGAGCACGTCCGAACGCTCGTCGAGCAGATCAAGCTGTGAACGTTCACGAATACCAGGCTAAAGCGTTGTTGCGTGAGTACGGCGTGCCGTTCCGGCGGGCGCGCTGGCGACGACGCCCGCCGAGGCAGAGGACGCCGCCCGCGGTTTGGCGGGCGACGTCGTCGTCGTGAAAGCACAGGTTCACGCGGGTGGGCGCGGCAAGGCGGGCGGCATCAAGCTCGCCAAATCCGCGAATGAGGCCAAGCACTTCGCGAGTGAGATCCTCGGCATGACCCTGCGCTCGCATCAGACGGGTCCCGAGGGCAAGGTCGTCCGCAAGGTCTACGTCGAAGCGGGTTCGGAGATCGAGTCGGAACTCTACCTGGCGGTGGTCCTGGATCGATCCGCAGAGAAGTTGGCGATCATCGCGTCCACCGAGGGCGGGATGGAGATCGAAGAGGTTGCCGAGCGAAGCCCGGAGAAGATCCTCACGGTCACCGTCGATCCCAATGTCGGGCTCGCCGCCTATCAGGTGCGCCAGATCGGATTCAGTCTCGGTTTCGACATGGATCGGATCGCGAAACTCGATCCTTTTCTCCAGTCGCTGATGCGGCTCTTCGTCGAAAAGGACGCTTCGCTGGTCGAGATCAACCCGCTCGTCGTTACGAAGAGCGGCGATTTGATCGCACTCGACGCCAAGCTCAACTTCGACGACAACGCGCTGTATCGCCACCCGGAAGTCGTGGAACTTCGCGATCCCGGACGAAGAGGATCCGCGCGAGCGCGAGGCCAGGGAGATCGATCTCGCCTACGTGGGCCTCGACGGAAATATCGGATGCATGGTCAACGGAGCGGGCCTCGCGATGGCGACCCTCGACGTGATCAACGTCTGCGGCGGAAATCCCGCCAACTTCCTCGACGCCGGGGGTGGAGCCGACAAAGACAAGGTGAGGGACGCGTTCAAGTTGATCCTTCTCGACCCCAAGGTAAAGGCGATCCTGGTCAACATCTTCGGCGGGATCGTGCGCTGTGACCTGATCGCTGAGGGCGTCGTCGCCGCCGCGAGCGAACTCGGTCTCGAAGTGCCGCTGGTCGTGCGACTGCAGGGCAACAGCGCCGCCGAGGGGCGGGCGATTCTCGCTGAATCCGGATTGAACATTACGCCCGTCGAGACCTTGCGAGAGGCGGGAGAGGCAGCGGTGGCGGCAGCCGGCGGGGCGGGGAGATAGCGGTGTCGATTCTTTGTGACAAATCAACCAAGTTGCTCGTGCAGGGTCTTGGCCGAATGGGCCGGCTTCACGCGAAACTCTCGATCGAATACGGAACGCCGGTCGTCGGAGGCGTTGCGCCCGGCAAGGGCGGGCAGGTGATCGACGGGATTCCCGTCTTCGATACCGTTCGCGAAGCGGTCGCGGATACCGGGGCCAATGCGTCGGTGATCTTCGTTCCGCCGCCCGGCGCGGCGGATGCCGTGCTCGAAGCCGCGGATGCCGGGATCGACCTCGCGGCCTGCATCACCGAGGGAATTCCCGCGATCGACATGCTGCGCGCCAAGCGCGCGCTCGCGGGGTCTCCGATGCGACTGATCGGTCCGAACTGCCCTGGGGTGGTCACGCCCGAGCAGTGCCGGATCGGAATCATGCCCGCGGAAATCACGCAGCCGGGTCCTGTCGGAGTCGTTTCGCGCTCGGGTACGCTCACCTACGAGGCCGTGGATCAACTCTCGCGGCTCGGCATCGGTCAGACGACCTGCCTCGGAATCGGCGGCGATCCGATCATCGGAACGACCTTCATCGATGCCCTCGCCTTGTTCGAGGAAGACTCCGAAACCAAGGCCGTCGTGATGATCGGCGAGATCGGCGGTTCCGCCGAGGAAGAGGCCGCCGAGTTCATCCAGGGACAGATGAAGACGCCCGTCGTGGCCTTCATCGCGGGGCAGAACGCTCCACCCGGCAAGCGGATGGGCCACGCGGGCGCGATCATCGCGGGTGGCAAGGGGCGGGCCAGCGACAAGATGGCCGCGCTGGAGGCCGCCGGAGTGGTGGTATCTCGCTCTCCCGCCGAGATCGGATCCACCCTCGCCGAGAGCGTTCCCGGGCTGAGCCGGTAGTCTCCGCGGAAGAGGGCTGCCAAAAAACCCATTCGAAACGGCTCGTTGGCCTCGGATCCCCGACTCGGGCATCCTGGGGCAGAATGCCACTCGGGAGATTGTGCCGTGCGCGGGCTCGTTCACGAATTGACGCTCCTCCAGGAGCGAGATGGTTGGTTGAGCGAGCCCGAGCTCAGTGCGCTCGCCAAGCGGCTGAACGTGCCGCTGCACCGGCTCGAGAGCCTCTCGACCTTCTACACCCACTTTCGGCGCACGCCCCCGAAGCGCGTAGAGGTGGCGGTGTGTCGCGACCTCTCGTGTGCAATGGCCGGGGGCGGCGAGGCGGCCGAGCAGCTGCGCGCCGCTCTGGCGGGACGCGACGACGTGGAGGTCCGCGAAGTTTCGTGCATCGGTCGCTGTGACCGTGCCCCCGTGGCGTTCGTCGGCCACGACGTCGTTTCGATGACCGAGCCGGAAAAGGTCGTCGCGATCGTCGATGGGCGGGGTTCGGATCCCGAAGTTCGAGAAAGGCCGGACTGGGGCGAGGCCGAAGTCTATCGGGATCCCGAGGATCACCACGGAGCGCTGCGCGCGGCCCTCAGCAGCGATCGGCCGGGCCTCTCCGAAACGCTCGTCAATTCGGGTCTGCGGGGAATGGGCGGCGCCGGGTTTCCCACCGGAAGGAAGTGGACCCTGGTGGCGAAAGAACCAGCGACACCCAAGTACGTCATCTGCAACGCGGACGAGAGTGAGCCCGGCACCTTCAAGGACCGGGAGGTGCTCCGGGATCTTTCCCATCTCGTGATCGAGGGTATGACGATCGCGGGATACTGCATCGGCGCCGACAGCGGTTGGGTGTTCATCCGGCACGAATACGAGCCCGAGCGCGTAGCGGTACAGGCTGCGATCGACGCCGCCTACGCGGCGGGCGCACTCGGACAGAACATCTTCGGCAGCGGCTTCAATTTCGAGTTGAAGGTCTTCGTTTCGCCCGGGGGCTACATCCTCGGCGAAGAGACCGCCCTGCTCGAGTGCATGGAGGACCGGCGCGGGGAGCCGCGCAACAAGCCGCCGTTTCCGGGTGTCGAGGGACTCTGGAACAAACCGACCCTGTTCAACAACGTCGAAACCTTCGCGCACCTCACGGGCATTCTGCGCCACGGCGTCGAATGGTGGCGCTCACTCGGGCTGGGAGATCACGCCGGGCACAAATTCATCAGTGTCAGTGGCGATGTGGAGCGGCCGGGAGTCGTGCTGATTCCGATGGGGACGACAGTCGGTGAACTCCTGGAGCGCTGTGGAGGCATGCGCGGCGGCCATGAGCTGATCGCGTTTGCGCCCGGTGGTGCGTCGAGCAATTTTCTGCCGCCGGATCAACTCGACGCGGCCATCGATTTCGACACCCTCGAAGCGGTCGGCTCGATGCTCGGCTCGGGTGCTGTCGTGTTCGTCGGGGAGTCCAGCGACCTGCTCGAAGCGGGACGCAGTGTGACTCGCTTCTTCCGCAACGAATCCTGCGGCAAGTGCGTGCCTTGTCGGGTCGGTACCGAAAAGGCTGTCAAGATGTTGGAGCGGGCGGATGAGATCTCTGACGACCAGCACCGAGAACTCGAAGCGCTCCACGCGACGCTGGCTCGCACGAGTATCTGCGGCCTGGGGCAGGTCGCATTGGGACCGCTGCTTTCGATCCTGAAGAATTTTCCGAATGCAAATGACCGGGGCTGACGGGTGAACGCGGCCGGAATCGTATTGTGCGGCGGGAAGTCCTCTCGCATGGGCCGCGACAAAGCCTGGCTTCCGTGGCGCGGGCAGCCGATGATCGCCCACGTCGTGTCGATTCTGCGCCCGATCGTCGACGAGGTCGTGGTGGTCGCCTCCGATGGGCTCGAGCTACCGCCGCTGGACGCTCGCGTCGTTCGCGACCGCGAGCCCGCGCTGGGCCCGCTGGCGGGGATTCGCGAGGGACTCGAGCAGATCCGTACCGAGTTCGCGTTCGTGACGGGAACGGACGCCCCGTTTCTCTCCCCGGCCTTTGTAAGGAAGCTGCTCTCGTTTGGTTGTGCGGCCGCACCTGAAATTGATGGGCACGTCCAGACCCTGGCCGCCGTGTATCCGCGCAGTGCGTTGAAGCGGATCGACGCGATGCTCGCAGAGGGGCGTGCGCGCCCGCTGCAGGTTCTCGAAGAGTTCGGTTATCGAAAATTATCCACCGAGGAGCTGCCCGATCCGCAGTCTGTGCGCGGCTTCAATACACCCGACGAATACCTCGAAGCCGTTCGCGAATCCGAAGCGCGGGCGACCGCGACGCTCGAGTTTCAGGGGCGGGCCCGGTTGGCGATGGGACGTAGCGAACTCGAGGTTCCGGTCGGCACGCTCGGCGATGTGCTAGCACCCGTTCAGCCCTCGATTGAAATCCTCGATGGAGATGTTGTCGCAAGGTCTTTTTCGATTTCGTTGAACGGGCACGGGTTGGCGTGCAGCGCGGCGATTCCAGTCGGGCCCGGCGAGCGCATCTGTGTTCTCGACAAGGCTGTGGGGTGTTGACGGTGGTCTGGCGACGAAGCGGCGGGTTTCATCACTACAGTCGGCTCGTTTGCAGGGCCGCCAGGGTTCGGACGGAATCATGATCCAACTCACGATCGATGGCGTCGCGGCCGAGGTACCCGATGGCACCACCATCTGGGATGCCGCTCGATCGGTGGGAATCGAGATTCCGGTTCTCTGCCACGAGCCGCGCCTCGAGCCCGCGGGTGTTTGCCGGGTGTGCGTCGTCGATGTCGGCGAGCGCGTGTTGGTGGCGTCCTGCGTGCGGTCCTGCGAATCGGGCATGGAAGTGCGGACCGCGACGGAAGAGATCGAATCCCACCGCAAGACACTGACCGAGTTGCTCGTTTGCGATCAACCACCGCTCGAGCGGGATCCCAAAGAGACGACTGTCGGCGGAAACGACCTGCTCGCGTTGGCCACCCGCTACGACGCGCGCAGAGACCGATTTCCATCGAGGAACGGCCGGCCCGCAGATTCGAGCTCGGCGGTGATCGCCGTCGACCACCAGGCGTGCATTCTCTGCGACCGCTGCATTCGCGCTTGTGACGATCTACAAAACAACGAGGTGATCGGCCGCACCGGCAAGGGTTATGGTGCCCGGATCGCATTCGACCTCGACCGTCCGATGGGCGAGAGCACCTGCGTTTCCTGCGGCGAGTGCGTGGCTTCGTGCCCGACGGGTGCGCTGGTCGATCTGGCGGTTTCGGTGCCGCTGCAACCGCGGGAGCAGCTCACGCCCGTCGAGAGTGTCTGCCCCTACTGTGGGGTGGGTTGTGCGATCACCTACCACGTGGATCAGAAACGCAACGCAATTGTTTTTGCCGAAGGCCGCGAGAACCCCGGTAGTCAAGGGCGGCTCTGCGTGAAGGGGCGTTACGGCTGGGACTATGTGCAGCACGAGCAGCGCCTGACGGTTCCGTTGATCCGACGAGACAGCAGCTATCCAAAGGGCGCGATCTCTCGCGATGTGAGTGGTGAACAAGACGGTCGGCGCAAGCCCGGCGGGCTCGTCGATTACGCTGAGGTGCTCCCCGCGTTTCGGGAGGCGACCTGGGAAGAAGCGCTCGATCTCGTCGCGAGTCGACTGGCCGGGATACGAGACAGCCACGGCCCGGATTCCCTCGCCGGCTTTGGCAGCGCCAAATGCTCCAACGAAGAGGCCTACCTGTTCCAGAAGATGATTCGTGCGGCCTGGCGGACGAACAATGTCGACCACTGCACGCGCCTTTGTCACGCCTCGAGCGTGACCGCTCTGCTCGAGGGCATCGGAAGCGGCGCAGTGACCACGACCTACGCGGATATCGCCAACGCCGAAGCGGCCTTGATCGCGGGCTCCAATACGACGGTCAATCATCCGGTCGCCGCCACCTTCTTCAAGGAGGCGAGCAAGCGCGGCACGCACCTCATCGTGGTGGACCCGCGCCGACCCAGACATCGCCGACCACGCCGATTATTACTGCCGCACCAAACCCGGCACCGACGTCGCTTTCTACAACGCGATGATGCATGTCATCATCGAAGAGGATCTCGTCGACCGCGCCTACGTGGAGGAGCACACGGAGAACTACGAGGCCCTGCGTGAAATGGTCGAGAAGTACTCGCCCGAGCAGGTGACCAAGGTCTGCGGCGTTCCCGCGGATACGATTCGCGAGGTCGCGATCACATTCGCAAAGGCGCGCACCGCGATCATCTTCTGGGGAATGGGAATCTCCCAGCACACGCATGGCACCGACAACTCGCGCTGCTTGATCGCGCTCGCTCTATTGACGGGAAACATCGGCAAGTCGGGTACGGGCCTGCATCCGCTGCGGGGGCAGAACAACGTCCAGGGGGCGAGTGACGCGGGGCTGATTCCGATGGTTTACCCCGACTACCAAAGCGTCGAGGACCCGGAGATTCGCGAGAAGTTCGAGCGGGCCTGGGGCCGGCCGCTCTCGCCCAAAAACGGACTCACCGTCGTGGAGATCACGAAGGGTGCACAGGAGGGTTCGGTTCGCGGCATGTACATCATGGGCGAGAATCCGTTCCTTTCGGATCCGAATGCCAACAAGGTTCGCAAGGCGCTCGCGAATCTCGACTTTCCTGGTCGTGCAGGACATCTTTCCTCACGGAGACCGCCGAATTCGCGGATGTCATCTTGCCGGCGAGCGCCTTCTTCGAGAAGGATGGCACTTTTACGAATACGGATCGCCGGGTGCAGCTCGGGCGACCGGCGCTGAAGCCACCCGGGCAGGCGCGCCTGGATTGGGAGATCATTTGCGAAATTTCGACTCGAATGGGCTACGAGATGAAATACGACTCTACCGAGCAGATTTTCGAGGAGTTTGCGGGCCTGACGTCGTCCTATGCGACGCTCCGACACAGCAATCTCGGAACGACCGGTAAGCTCTGGCCGAATCCGGATCCCGAGCATCAGGACGGCCCCGTGGTCCTGTTCGGCGACGGGTTCCCGACGCCCAATGGCCGGGCGAAGTTCGTTCCTGCGGAGTGGGTGGCCGGGCAAGAGCTTCCCGATGCCGAATACCCGCTCGTGTTGAACACCGGCCGGGTGCTCGAGCACTGGCACACAGGTTCGATGACCCGCCGCGCAAAAGCGCTCGATGCGATCGAACCCGAGGCCTTCGTGGGGATTCATCCCGATGACGCGCGCGAACTCGGCGTCGAGGAGGGCGATCGCGTTCGCGTCACCAGCCCGCGTGGCAGCATCGCGCTGCGCGCGCGCATCGCCGACCGCGAGCACAAGGGCGCCGTCTTCATCCCGTTCCACTTTCGCGAAGCTTCGGCGAACCTGCTCACGACGGACGCGGTTGATCCAGACGGAAAGATTCCCGCGTTCAAGTTTTGCGCAGTGCGCGTCGAGCGATTGAGCGACGATGCGCCTTCGGGTTGAAGCGGTTGGAGGGCTTTCTCACTTTCGCGATTCAGGTATTGCGGGCGCATTGGCCTTCGGCCAAAGCTAACGCGTCGTCGCATAACCCCATTCTGGGGTTATGCGCCTAGCTTCAGTGGTGAAGACGAGATGATTGTCAAATTCGAGCCCAGCGCACACCCTTCGGCACTGACGCCGCAGCAGGTTGCGCGCGAGTTTCGCCGGCTGATCGATTCGGGCGCGCCGATTCGGTGCGCGGGCGATGCGCGTGACAACCCCGAATGCCTGCTTTCGAGCGGCTACACGCCAAAATACAAAGTCGATCTCTTCGATACCCGTTACTACCTCACGAACGTTCGCCAGAACCCCGACATCCGATTCTTTGTCGCCTATGTCGTCCAGAAGAATCACCGAACGGGGCGGACCGAAATCTTTCCACGTATTTTCTACAAGGACGTTTCACTGATCTGGCGCTCGGCTTCGCACTTCATCCGATCGGAGGACGAGAATTGGATCGGCAAGGGCGAGATGAGAACCTACGTGATCGACGGCGAAGAGATCGAGCAGAGCGTCGAAGAAACCACCGATCTGCCTCTGGAGATCCAGACGGCTCTCGAGACTTTGAGCCGAAAAGCGCGCAGGGTGACGTTTGACGAGGTCGCCATTGCGCTCGTGTTGCGCCGGGGGAACGACGATCGGATCGAGCCCTATCGAGACTTTCTGGAACCTCGCGAGCGAGCGCGGTCGGATCCGCGCAATCTCATCAACCGGGGCCGCAGCATCGCGCGCTTCAGCCGCAAGAACGATCCGGCTTCACTCCGGTTCGTCAAGGGGTTCGAGCCCGACTTCGATCGCGGGGTCGTAGAGGTCGGCACTTCGAAGAGCAAACTCTACGGAGGTCGTCTGAAGCGCTTCAGGATTCTGTCGAAGAATCGAAAGATCCAGTACCTGTTTTTCGCCGGGCCGCGCAGCGCCTGGATCATCCCGCCCCAGACGACCGCGGGCAATTTGACGAGTTACGGTGTTCGGGCGATCGATGTGATCGCCGACGAAGGCCTGTGCATTCCCGGATACGAATATCATTTCATGGACCACTCCGAAGACCCTCCGGTGCTCGTGAGTCAGATTCCCGAAGGTTTCGCGGGGGCGACCAATGGGTTCGATCCGGCCAGGGCGGACGCTTCGCGGTGGATCGATCGGCTTCCCGTGATCCAGGAACTCAGGCGCAAGCTTCTGAAGAAACCGAACTCCTAACAGCGCGTTGGCCTTCGGCCAAAGCTTATGCGTCGTCGCATAACCCCATTCTGGGGCCATGCTCCTAGCGGCGCGTTGGCCTTCGGCCAAAGCTTACGCGTCGTCCGCCCCCATTCTGGGGCCGAACTCCTAGCGGCGCGTTGGCCTTCGGCCAAAGCTTACGCGTCGTCGCACGACCCCATTCTGGGGTCGCGCTCCTAACGCTCTTCGACTGTCCAGGTGTCGCCGGAGTGGAGGAGGTCGTGCAGCGAGCCGGCACCGCGCTTGACGACGGCGCCCGGCGACCTGGCCCTGCAGAGAGGGCGTCGTAGGTCGCTGTTTCGACTGCGCGGAAAACGCCAATCGGGAGTGGGAAAATCCGGTCGCGTCAGGCTCGCGAGCGCAAACGCGTAGGCGGGTGTCTGGTACCGCTCATTGTGTATCGCCACGCCGGCCGCGATCGGGTCCTGATCGTTCTTGAGTTCGATCACCCTCGCGATTCCGTCGTGAAGTGAAATTCCGCGGCGATGGCCCTCGGATCCGTAGACCAGCGGCTCTCCATCTTTCAGTACGAGTGCGGCATCGTTCCGGCTCTTGCGATCTTCGACCTCGGCCCACTCGTTGTCGTTGTAGACCGGGCAGTTCTGAAGAATCTCGATCATGGCGGTTCCAGGGTGGTCGTGTGCCCTTCGCAGAAGTTGCTGAAGGTGGGCGCCGTCTACGTCGATCGCCCGAGCCACAAAAGTTGCGCCCGCTCCCAACGCAAATGCGAGCGGGTCGATCGGATGATCGATCGATCCGTCGGGCGACGACGCGGTGTACATCCCGATTGGTGAGGTCGGCGAGTATTGCCCCTTGGTGAGGCCGTAGACCCGGTTGTTGAACAGCAGGATCTGGATGTCGATATTTCGCCGGATCGTATGCAGCATGTGGTTGCCGCCGATCGAAAGGCCGTCGCCATCGCCGGTGACCACCCAGACGGAGAGATCCGGTCGACTGGCCTTGACTCCCGTCGCGAAAGCGGGCGCTCGGCCGTGAATGGTGTGCATTCCATAGGTATTCATGTAGTAGGGGAAAGCGGCTCGAGCAACCGATACCCGAGACGAACACGAAGTTCTCTCTCGGAACTCCAAGGTCGGGCATCACACGCTGAACGTTGGCGAGTATCGAATAATCGCCGCAACCCGGACACCATCGGATGTCCTGGTCGCTCATGAAATCCTTGCTCGTGAGCTTGTTGAAATGATCGGTCACGGAGACGTCTCCTTGCTCAGCATTTCATCGATGCGAGCGAGAAGCTCCTCGATGAGGAAGGGCTGGCCGCGAACCTTGTTCATCCCGATCGCAGGCACCATGAATTCCGTGCGCAGAAGTCGGACGAGTTGCCCCTCATTGAGCTCGGGTACGAGGATCTTGTCGAAAGAGCGCAGGATCGACCCGAGGTTCTTGGGGAAGGGGTTGAGGTGACGCAGATGAATGCTCGATACGGCCTTGCCGTTCTGTCGCGCTGCCTCGACGGAGGCTGTGATGGCGCCGAAAGTCCCCCCCCAACCCACAATGAGCAACTCGCCGCTCCCGGGGCCGTCGATTTCGATGGGCGGAATATCCGCCGCGATGCGCGCGACCTTTTCGGCGCGAAGGCGAATCATCTGCTCGTGGTTTCGGGGGTCGTAGGAGACGTTCCCGGTGCCTTGCTCCTTGGCGAGTCCGCCGATCCGATGCTCCAGGCCCGGAGTGCCGGGTATCGCCCAGGGTCGAGCGAGGGTGTCGGGGTCGCGCGCGTAGGGCAGGAAAGTCTCTGGATCTTTCCAATAGGTGACCTTCGGGCGCGGCAGTGCGTCGACGTCCGGAATCCGCCAGGGTTCCGAACTGTTCGCGAGGTGGCCGTTCGAGAGGACGATCACCGGGGTCATGTACTTCACCGCCCACGCGAAGGCTTCGATGACCGTGTGGAAGCAATCTCCGGGGGACATCGCGGCGATCACGGGGATCGGACTGTCGGAATTGCGGCCGTAGAGGGCGAGGAGGAGATCTGCCTGCTCGATCTTCGTGGGCATTCCCGTCGAGGGGCCCGCTCGCTGGATGTCGATCACGACGAGGGGCAGCTCTGCCATGACCGCGAGCCCCAGGGCTTCTTGCTTCAGCACGAAACCCGGCCCGCTCGTCGTGGTGACACCGAGTTCCCCGGCGAAAGATGCGCCAATCGCGGCGCAGATGGCCGCGATTTCATCTTCGGCTTGAAAAGTCTTGACGCCAAAGTGTCGGTAACGAGCCACTTCGTGGAGCACTTCGCTCGCGGGTGTAATCGGATAGGCGCCGAGGAAGACATCTGTCTGCATCAGCTCGCCGGCGGCGACGATGCCCCAGGCCAGGGCCTTGTTGCCGGTGATGTTTCGATACACGCCCGGCTGAATCGTCGCTCTTGGAACGATGTAGGAGACGGGCAGGAGCTCCGTCGTTTCGCCGAACGCGTAGCCGGCGCGGAGCACGCGAAGGTTGGCCTCGAGCACGCTTCCCTTGAAGCGGCTTTCGAGCCAGCGCTCGGTGGACTCCACCGGCCGGTGATAGAGCCAGTACATCAGCCCGAGCGCGAAGAAATTCTTGCAGCGATCCGCGTCCCGCATGCTGATGTCGAGATCTTTGAGGGCCTCTCGATTGAGCCGGGTAAGAGGGATCTCGACCATCGCATAGCGGTCTCGAAGGGCAGGGCGAGGGTCTTCCGCGTAGCCCGCGCGCTTCAGGCTCTTTGCCGTGAAGGCGTCGCTGTTGACGATGACCATTCCGGTGGGTCGCACATCGTCGATGTTGGCGCGCAGTGCTGCCGGATTGAATGCGACCAGTACATCGGGGTGATCGGCCGGCGTCCGGACACTCTTTGACGAGAAGTGGATCTGGAATCCAGATACTCCCGCGAGTGTACCTATTGGAGCGCGAATTTCGGCGGGGTAGTCGGGAAGTGTCGAGAGCTCATTGCCGGCGATGGCGGTCGATTCGGTGAATTTCGTACCCGTAAGCTGCATCCCGTCGCCGGAGTCACCGGTGAACCGGATCGCTACGCTTTCGAGCTGCTGGACCGTTTTACCGGGCGCTTTTCGTGACATTGTGCTCATTCCGCTCGGTCCGGATCTGTTGGTTCGCCTGGGAGACCGGCCCAGCGAATTACAGCCGCATTGTATCTCGCCAGAATGGTTGTGAAACCCCCATTCTGCATCCCCGCTGCGTGTAACTGTGCCCGCAGATCTCTCAGGAGGTCCGCGCATTTCCGCCTCGCGCTGCACCGCGCTGTACCTCAAGGGGAACGCGATCCGATCCGATACCGAGTTGATGAAGTTCTCAGCCCACTCGGCTCCGGCCCGATCCGCGATCGAATTGCGCAGCGTGCGACGATCTCTGAACACACCTGTGCTCGCGATTGCCCAGTCCCCGGTCGGCCCGGCATCCGCTGCAATTGCAGCTCACGTCGACTCCGGTGACGGTCTTCCCCGCTATACGCTGGCCGTTCGGTGTGAGCGGAGCCGCGAGGTCGTCTTCTTTACCGTGCCCGAGGAGGATCTCGCCCGCTCGGAATCGTCCGTGGTCGCCGAGGCGGCGCTGTCGCTCGCGGAGGGAATGGGTTTTCTATTCGAAGAAGACTTGCACCCGGTCTCCGGTGATGCCGCGGCTTTGATCTGGGATGAGTTTGTCGATGCAGCGGATCCGAGTGCTGCCGAAGTCGAGGTGTGCTCGACGCCGCTGCTGACGAAGTTCCGCCGCCCGGCTTCGTGGTCTGCAGCGGGATCGGCGGCCGTCATCGGATCCGAAGCAATTCCACACGCAGCCGCAAACGCTGTTGAGGCCGGGATCGAGACGTCCGATACCCAGATCGCCCGTCAGGGCGATCGCTGAAGTAGCGCTTTTGGAGGGAACTACCATGTCGAAGCAGCTTTTGCCGTTCGGGGTGCCGATTGTCTGGCTCTGCACTCTCGTCTTGTTCCTCGGGCTTGGCTGTGCGAGTTCGACCCGCAAAGCCGATGAGGATCTGCGTCTCCGGAAAGCCAATTCGCACTTCAATCTCGGGATCGACTACCTCCGCAACAACCGCATGGCACTCGCCCTTCGCGAACTCTTGTTCGCCGAGGATTTCGACCCCAAGAACCCCCGGATCCAGCAGGCGCTGGCCGACGCCTACATGATGCGGGGCAAGCCAGTGGAGGCCGAACAGCACTACCTTCGGGCACTGGAGATCGAGCCGACGATTCACGAAGCGCGGCTGAACCTCTCGACGCTGTACAATCAACTCGATCGCTACGAGGAATCGATTGTCCACACCTCGATACTCGCGGACGACGCCACCTTTTCCGGCCCCTGGCGGGCTCTCGCGAACAAGGGTTTCTCTGAGTATCAGCTCGGCCAGATCGAGGAGGCCCGCAGTTCATTCGGGCTCGGACTCGAATACCGCAGCGACTACTGGCCGGCGCTGCTTTACCTCGGCATCATCGAGATGGGGGAAGGTCGGCAGCTCGAGGCGATCGCGTTTTTTCAGCAGGTTCTGGAACTGGAGCCTGGCCTCGAAGCGGAAGCCGAGACCAACTACCGCATTGGTGAGATCTACGTCTCGCAGGGTAAGCGCAAAAGGGCGATCGGTCACCTCCAGGCGGCTGTCGCCCAGACTCCGGGTGGTCCATGGGGCGTGAAATCCGAGGAGTACCTGATGCTCCTCCGCTGACCGGCGGAGCGGGCCCGCCGCCCGAGGGCCAGGCGCGGGATCGCGAGATCTCGATCGGAGCCTACCTCGCCCGCCAACGCCGCCTGCGCGGCATTTCGGTAGACGAACTCTCCGAACTCACCAAGATTCCGACACGCTCGATCGAACGCATGGAGGCCGGCGCGTTCGACGGGAACCCGGACGGCTTCGTGCGGGGGTTCGTCCGCGCGATTGCGGTGGGGTTGGGGTTGGATCCCGAAGAAGCGGTCATGCGGATGCTCGGTGAGCCGACCGATCTCGCGGGGGCCGCGAAAGCCCCGACCCTCCTGCTCGATCGTCGATTGCTCGTCATCTCGGCGTTGCTGGTGGCGATCCTTGGGTTCGGCCTCGCGATCTGGGGCTTGGCTTCCCGCACTCCGACCTCATCGGCCGGTGAGGACACGCCGAAGATCGTCTACCGCCGCGATGCCGTGCGCGCCCTGGCCGACGAGCAGGCTCGAACGGAGGGGGCTCTGCAGAGAGACGCGGGCGGCTCGGAGTCGGTAGAATCTCCGGGTGGCCAGCATCCGAACTGAAGCGCTGATCCTTCGCTCGGTCGACTTCGGTGAGTCCGATCGGATCTTGCATCTATTGGTGCCCGAGATCGGACGGCTCCCCGTGATCGCCAAGGGTGCCCGTCGGAGCGTGCGCCGCTTCTCGGGGACACTGGATCTGTTCAACCACGTGAAGATCCAGGTGGATATCCGGCGGCCAAACTCACTGGCGCGTCTGGACCAGGCGAGCCTGATCGATCCCTTCATCGCGATGAGGAGCGAATCCGCGCGCTTCGCGCTGGGCTGTTATCTGCTCGAACTCTTCGATCGACTGGCTCCCGAGCGCGGAGTCCGCACCGACATGCAGAGGTTGTTCTCTTTTGCACTCGGGGCGTTGAGGATGGTTGCCGAACGCGCTCCGGATCTGCGGCTGCGCACGCTGATCGAACTCCGCGCGCTCGATGCCCTCGGGTTGCGCCCGGAGTTCTCGCGTTGTGTGCGCTGCGGATCAGCTCCGGCGGGCCGCAGTCCGATCGGTTTTCACGTAGCGGAGGGAGGCGTGGTCTGTGATCCGTGCTGCGCACAGATCGACGGAATCCAGCGTGTTCATCCTGGGACCCTCCGCGCCCTCGAGCAGGGGTTGCGGCTCGATTTCGATCGGCTCGATCGGCTCGCGATGAGTGGCCCGTCACTCGCGGAGGCCCATCAGCTACTGACTCGATTCCAGCGTTTTCACCTGGGCGTCGAGCTGCGAAGCGGGCCCTATCTGGATCGCGTCCTGCGATCCCCGGTGGCTGGATAACCGATATACTGGCCGCTCTTTTTGGGGCGTGGGAGCATTCATGACGGCAGCGAGTGGTCAGCGGCTGACCCAGTTGGACGAACTGGTATCTCTGTGTGCGAGCCGGGGGTACATCTTCCCGTCGAGCGAAATCTATGGCGGAATCAACGGGTTCTGGGATTATGGACCCCTCGGAGTCGAGCTCAAGAACAACGTGAAGGCGCGCTGGTGGCAGCGCGTGGTTCGCGAGCGCGCGGATGTCGTGGGGATGGACAGCGCGATCATCTCTCATCCGCGAACCTGGGAAGCCTCCGGGCACACCGAGCACTTCAGCGATCCGATGGTCGACTGCCGCGCCTGCAAGAAGCGCTTTCGAGCCGACCAGCTGGACGACATCGGGCCCTGTTCGGCGCGAGAGGGGAGTTCGGAGCACGATCTCACGCCGCCGCGCAACTTCAATCTGATGCTCGAAACGCGGATTGGCGCCTCTGAAGATGCGGCTGCGACCGCCTACCTCCGCCCCGAGACCTGTCAGCCGATCTTCACGGGCTTCAAGCGGATTCGAGAGGCGGCCCGTCAGAAGATCCCCTTCGGGATCGCCCAGATCGGCAAGGCGTTTCGCAACGAGATCAATCCGCGCAACTTCACCTTCCGCTCTCGTGAGTTCGAGCAGGCCGAGCTGGAATTTTTCTGTCACCCCGATGAGCGCGAGAAGTGGTTCGAGCACTGGTGTGATGAGCGAATGCGCTTCCACCGAGAGCTCGGCTTCGGTTCGGATGTGCTGCGCACCCGGGCCCACGGCCCGGACGAGCTCGCCCACTACTGCAAGAGCGCGGTGGACATCGAGTACCGCTTCCCGTTCGGATGGCAGGAGGTCGAGGGCATTCACGACCGGGGCGACTGGGATCTGTCTCGGCACAGCGAGTATTCGGGCAAGGATCTCGGCGTCTCGGGCGAGGATCAAAAGCAGCGGTTCATGCCGACGGTCGTCGAAACCTCCGTCGGCATCGATCGGCTCTGCCTCGCGCTGCTCGCGAATGCCTACGCGGTGGAGGAGTTGGAGGGCGGCGACTCGCGCACCGTGCTGCATCTCCACGCGTCGATTGCACCCATCCAGGTTGCCGTCCTGCCGCTCTCGAAGAAGCTCGCGGAACCCGCCCACGCACTCGAGAGCGGGCTTCGCCGTCACTTCAACGTCTTCTACGATGATGCGGGCAATATCGGGCGGCGTTACCGGAGACAGGACGAGGCCGGAACGCCTTTCTGCGTGACCTACGATTTCGATTCCCTGGAGGACCAGCAGGTCACGGTTCGAGAGCGGGATACGATGAAGCAAGAGCGCATCGCGGTCGAGGGTGTCGCCGATTACCTCAGGGAGCAGTTGGATTGCGCGGGCTGACCGGCTTCCAACTGCTTTACGCCGCCGCGCTTCTGGGGTCGATCTTCTGCTCGGCCTGCGCGTCGTCGTCTGGACATATCCCGAAGCCGCCCTCGGGTAGCGTGGGCGTTGCCGGCGGCTACGCGATCGAATTTCTCCAACGCACCGAAACCTTCTACACGACACTGATCCGTCGCCGGTTCAATACGCTCGAGACTTTCAACGATCGCGTTCTTCGCGATCATTTTCAGACCCCCGACGCATTCTTCGACTATTACGCGGATCTCGCGCAGTCCCTCAACGAGGCTCGCTTCGAGCGGAGCCGACCCACCACCGTGCAGATCGAGGAGTTCTTGTTCGAGAACCGCTTCATCGCACAGGTGCAGGTTCGATTCGTCGGGAAGAACAACCGGCCCCTCAACCCGGGAAACTCAGTGCTGATCCGGCTCGATCGCTGGGAGCGCGTAGACGGTCGCTGGTGGATCAGGCCCGGCAAGCTCTGAATCACTTCCAAAACGTTTATTGAATCCCGGATACGCTGAAACTTGCGTGAAGTAGCGCCCGCCTTCCGTCTGGGGAGTACAGCGGGCCACACAAGTGGAAAAGCACTTCTCCACGTTTTGCTCCGCCGGCGCCTCGACACGCATCTGCGCCAACGCGCGATTGTGAATGGAATGGATCGGTTGTCGGTCCGATCTGCGGGTTTGTTGCACACTGGCACAGCGTTTGCTCTTACCAGGGGGCGGGACATCGGTCCCACTCTTGGAAGGTCAACCATTGTTTGGGGAGCAAGCGCAGAAGAGCTGACGGATCACCCCTGGGAGGGTTGGATCCGGTCCGATTCGAGACAGTCGCAGAGCCCATGTCCGAATCACCCGCTCGACGGTCCGCCGTATTCGCGCGCGATTCCCAAACAGAAAGCGTTGGAGGAATGCGTGGCAGATTGCCAGCAACCCTGGGAAAGCGATTCCGAACTCGTGGAGAAGATCCTCGCGGGTAGCGTCGATCACTTCAACCTGCTCTACGAAGCCTACTTTTCGCGCGTCTACCGTTTTGCGCTGAAGCGCCTGCGAGACCCGGGCGAGGCCGAAGACGTCACGCAAGAAGTCTTCATGACGGTATTCAAGGCGCTCGCGAGTTACCGAGGTGACTCGGTCTTGCTCGTCTGGATCTTCGGGATCACGCGAAATACCGTCAACCGTCGCTTTCGCAAGCCGCGCCCCTATCTCGAATCGATCGATGCTCCATCCGCGAGCCACCTGTCCGTGCAATCGGCACCCGTCGACCAGTCGGTCGATGCGCGGCGCACGCTGGAGCGCTGCATGACGGTCATCGAAGAGGACCTGACGCCACTCCAGCGCCGGATCTTTCATCTCAAGCACCTCCGGCGACAATCGATTCGCTCGATCGCAAGCGCGCTCGGCAAATCGGAGGACGCCATCAAGGCCAACCTCTACCGGATGCGGATCTCGATTTCGGAGAGCACGCCGGGCCTGGAGGCAGTGCTCGGGGCCTGAGCGCTCTCTGTCCAGCGTTGCGGCCGGCCGCGACCGAAATAACACCCCGTGATTCTGGCGACGTTTTTGCCACCGACCGGTTCTCCGAGCCACATACCGGTTAACAGGATGCTGAAAGACTCCTCCCGTCGCCCAGCACGGATCTTCGAGCCGAGTTCTGCGTTGCGAAACCTCGCCGTAGCGCCGCTATGGCTGCGTTTTCGCGCCTTGACGGCGACGCAGTCGCTAGCATCGCTGGCCCTTGGCCAGCGCGCCTCGTCCCGAATCTCCGTGCCGGGCTCGGTCCGGAGTATTCCAGCAACCTGTGAGGTGGCCGAGCGCCGCCTACTGGGAAGGGTCGACGCAGGAGATTCGCGTTGCCCCATGCAAGCCATTCACAGCAGGTCGCGGACGCCTCGGCTGACGAGGCCCTGGTAGCGGCGATCCGCAACGCCGAAGAGCACGCCTTTGGCGTCCTCTACGAGCGCTACTTCCAACGCGTCTATCTGTTCAGCTTGCTGAGGCTGCGCGACCACGCCGATGCCGAGGAAGCCGTCCAGGAGACTTTCACCTCGGTCTTTCGCTCGATCGACGCCTACCGCGGTGAGTCTTCGCTCGTTTCCTGGATCTACGGGATCGCGCGGAACACGGTGAACAACCAGCTCCGGCGCGCCAACACGCGGCGGCGGCGCATGGCTCGCGCGCGAATCGAGTTGGTGCGCAGCAGCCTCTTGATGTCGCCGCGCACTCCTGAAGACGAGCTGAACCTCCAGCGCTCGGTCGATCAGGTCAGAGATTGTCTCGCGTCCGTGAGCGACTGGCAGGCGGAGATCTTTGCGCTTCGCCACCTCGAGAATCTACCGATCGGGGAAATCGCGCGTCGGGTGTCGCGGTCGAGTGATTCCGTGCGCTCGAGTCTGTATCGTGTCAAGAGCCTGTTGGTCGACGCAGTCGGTCCCCGGTGATCCGTCGCCGAAATCAGCGCGGGTCTTGGATGAGAGGCCGGGCTTCCGCACAGCGGCGAGCGGAGGTGCAGACCAGGGTGGAGGGGAGTCATGAGAGAGAAACCGCGGGACTCGCAGCCCAGTGAGAACTCCACGGAAATTGCGACGGACGAGCTTCGAGAGTTTCTAGAGGCGGATCTGTTTGGCGCGAGGGATCGATCCGAAGTTCAAAGAAAAGCTTCGGCAGACGCTCTGGGATTTCGTCCAGGGTCGAACGGATCGCGTCGACGTCGACGGCAGCTGAAGCATTCCCCGTCCTACCTGATAGGTACCCCGGCTTCCCGAACGAGGGGCGAATCAGCCTTCGGAGGCTTCGGGCGCGCAATCCTTCGCTTCCGGTAACCAATCGGCGGGCTCGCGCAAGGCGAGGCGTCCGATGAAGTGGCGGAACGTCTCGAGCGTCAGTGTGGTGTCGGCCATCGCCCGGTGAGGAACGGCGTGTTCGATCAGTCCCGCGGTGAGCGCAGCCTGTCGCAGCGAGAGCGCCGAGACCTGCTCGCCCGAGATCAGCGACCAGCTGTAGAAGAGCGTTGCGAGATCGATCACGTGGTAGTCGAAGGGGAACGGAATCTCGCAGCCACGATAGGCGCGTTCCAGGAAGGCCACGTCCATGCGGACATTCTGGCCCGCGGGAACGACCAGCGCGTTCGCGGGCATCAGATCGCTCAACTCCTGGAGCACCTGCCGCACGGGGGGCGCGTCCTTCCAGGCCTCCTCGTCATAGCCGCCGATCGCGGCGCCCTCTTCACTGATGCGATCCGCGCGGGCGAAAACTTTCCACTCTCCACGCGCCAACTCCGCCAATCGATAGTCGGTGACGACCACGGCGATTTCGGTGATGTCGTGCAGCTCCGGGTCCAGCCCTCCAAACTCGCAGTCCATGAACGCGAGAACGAGATTCGAGCCCCGATGTTTCCGCTTCGCCGAGTTTGAATTGGAAGGAGAAATGGGTGGCGCTCCCAACGGGAATCGAACCCGCTCGCCCGGAAGCGTAAAGGGTCGAAATAGAAGGATTTCAAGCACTTACGTTATCAGGGAATGCGCCCCGATGCACCTCGTTGAGTCAAAGTCACCACAAAATCCACCACAGTAACCGACCCGCGTTGATCGTCTTTTGATCCGAATCGCCACAGTCAATATTGATTGGCCGTGGATAGCGGGCAGGCGTACACTACCCGATGGCCATCGACGGAGTGGCTATCCGGGAGCCTCCACGATGAGAAACCCTCCGCCGTATCGTCGCGTCCTCCCCGCCGTGCTGTTCTGCCTAGCTCTGACCGGGGCCGCAGGCGCAGCCAACGCAAGCGCCACAATCGACTCTGATCTGGGACGCCACCGGCTCGGACACAATCGCCGACGTGGCTGATTCCTCAGCGATCACCCTGCAGGTGATCCTAACCGCAGGCCCTAACGGCTCAGCAGGGCGCCGGCCGTCAGGCGCGGGTGACAGGGCTGCCACCTGTCGCCTGCACACCTTTGTTGGGGACGCCTCTCGTGAAGCAGATCAACCCCAGCCAAACAGGCACCCATAGCCGGATTTCCCAAGACCGTGCAATGATCATCGTACTGAGCCAGTATGGTGAACTGGCAAGAAGGAATAGCATGCACTTTCGCTTATTGGATGAAAGTGTGACGATCAGATATGAGACGATCGGCATGGCCATGATTCCGAGCAAGGAATAAAAGCTGCTGAGATTGGCAATCAAGCGCATGTCCGCAAAGATTGCCTCATCGAAGCCGATGAACACGCGAAGAAGACCATATGTTACAACGAAAACCCCGGTGAGAAGCGATAGCTGACGCAACTCTCTACGCTTGAGTAGAGCGAGATCCGCATAGTGATGCGCGAAGAAGAACGAGAGCGTGAGTGCGGCCGATTCGCGCGTGGCGGTGCTGGCGATTAGAACGAAGATCAGCATCAACAGACTGAACCTGAATGGACGAATGATCAGTAGGTACGAGAGTAGTAGGAACGAATAGGACATTGTATCGTAGGGACAGACGACGTACTGTGTCACGCCCATTAGCAGCGCGCCGGTCATTACTGTCGAGGATACAGTGGCTCTTGCGACCGTGCCGGCGACAATGAAATAGAGGATGACACAGCTGACGACAAGGAAGAACGTGTTGTGGACAAAGTAGGCTGCATAGAAGGCTGGATCCGCATCCTTGTCCAACACTGATACGCCTGCGGGGAGATGTGCGAATGCCCGACGTAGATGGCGGGCACCAGTGCTTTTCGAGTTGATGAACCGGTATGTTTCAAGAAGAGATTGTCGCCCGAGAACGCGATACTTGTATATTCCAGACTCATATTGGGAGCGGAAGCCAGACTCGTGGAAAACTCGCCCGGTATAGTTGGTGCCAAATCCGAAGTACACGATGGAACTCACCAAGAATGGGAACGCCACGGTCAACATCAATATGTGTAGCGTCTTCTTCGTCATGGACTCGTTTCCCCAACGCCGAGCTAAGCCGCGGCGTTCTCGCGGTTGAGATGCCCTGCTAGCCACTCTCGAAACCGCTGGACGATGGAGCTGGCCATACGGAACATCATCCCTGATATGGCACCTAATTGTCGAGGCTCTCCCGCCAGTTTCCGCGGCCTTATCCTGACCACTCACCTTCAGCGCCTCCTGATCGGCGTCGAAGTCGCTTTCGCGGCTTGCTTCGGTGCGGGCGCGGCTTGGCGCGTTGGGTCGATAGGCAACGCCGGTCATCCCCACTCTACACACGCACCGCACACCGCCCCCACGCCCTGCCACTCCTCTTCACCACCGCCACGCCGACCGCGACACCGACCGGTACGCCAACTGCGACACCGACCACGACGCCCACGGCGACACCCACAGCCACACCGACAACGACGCCGACTGCGACACCCACGGCTACGCCAACGGCCACACTCACGGCTACGCCTACTGCGACGCCAACCGCGACGCCTACGGCTACGCCAACCGCGACGCCTACGGCGACACCGACCGCTACGCCGACTGCATGACGTGACGCCGGGTCCGTAAGGAGCAGAGCCGAGCGCGTTAATGGCTCTGGAATCTGGAATTGCCATGCTTGCGCTTCTATACCGACGGCGCAGGCAAAACCGGCTTGCGAAAATCGCCCCTAACGAACGAACTCCGACGGGCAGGTACTAGAGCAACGCTCTAAACGCGGAGACACTAACTCCTGTTGGCTGCGGCGGGGTGCTCCTCGAGCATCGCCCGCAACGCGGCCATTTCCGCCTCGGGGCATTCGCGGCTGTGAACGATCTGCCCTTTCCCCTCGTGGACGCGGCCTATACAGTGAGTCCCCTCGAACGGCAGATCATCCGATACGTCTAGCTCGAACTCGAGCGCTCGCCTCGCCTTCGTTTCGGTTCGCTCCATCGTTACGCCCTCCCCTAGTGCGGCTGGTTTGGTGTCGCTGCTGCAGCCCTTCGCACTTCGGGCCGGTCTAGGAAGTGCTCCCAGACCGGCGGGAACTCGTCGCCCCACGAAGCCCGCCAGGCCCGCGGATGCTCCTCGCACATCCCCGGAAT
>PVMK01135597.1_pt1 | contig 29040 bp, 35 predicted proteins | sample 1853481 | NCBI WGS metagenome assembly PVMK01 (sample SAMN08533507, study PRJNA380276) | Marine sediment metagenome, whole genome shotgun sequencing project.
GGTTCTTTTTTAGCTGGTTCTTTTTTAGCTGGTTCTACCTTTTCCTCAATTTTCTTTGTGTCTTTAGCTGGAGTAACTTCAGATTCAGCTTCATCATCAAATCTTGAAACTAAAATGTAACCCTCATCTGTTTTACTCATTCTAACTCTGATTTTTCTTGGAGGTCTCCTTGCACCTCGTGCCCAAATTTGCTGTGCAAGATCTTCTTCAATCTTAATATTTTCAACTTTCATGTGGTGACGAGCAAATTCTCTAATCATGTTAATTACTCTTGTTGCACGATGAGTATCTACAGAAAGTAATGCTTTGCCCAAGTTTATTGTATATACTCGCTCTAATTCCTGAGACATCTATCCTACCTCAACATCTGTTGATCTCCAAGCTCTACGTTTAGGGTTAGTTCGAACTGTTCTCTTGGTTCTCATAATTACCCAAGCTGGTACTGGTTTGGTCTGTCTTGTCTTTTTCAACAGACGAATCTTCCTTGGAGATGACTTGCGTGCAGCCATAGATTGTGAACCGAGAAGAGCTCTTTTTAAATGAATCTCAGAAATTTAGACAATCTGCTATTTGTTTTAAGACTCTAGCTGAAGCTCCCCAAACGATTTCCCCTTGAAATTCATAGGTATACATTTCTTGAATCATATTGTGTGTGGGATCAGGATCCCTTGCCTTAGTTTTCAAGAATGACTCTAGTGAAATGTGGAAAATTTTTTCTACTTCAGCGTTTGCTGACAGGGGGGGAATCTCATCTACTACCGAAACAAAAGGGAGTATTGTAAAACCAGAATTAAGGGTAATTACAGGATCCAATTGTCCAATTACTTGCTCTGGTCTAATGCTCAAACCAATCTCTTCTCTTGTTTCTCGTAAGGCTGTTTCTAAAAGATTGGAATCAAGAGAGTCTAATTTCCCACCAGGAAATGAAATTTCGCCTGCATGAAATTTCATATGTTTTGGTTTTTCTGTCATCACAACAATAGGAGATTGACCATAAATGACTACAAGAATTGATGCAAGTATATTTTTACCATAATCCTCTAAAATAGGATTAATTTCGGTTGTAAGCCTAGATTTTAAATTATCAAGAATCATAATTTTCTTTTCCTACTATTCCATATTGGTCTTGTTGTTCAAAGGTTTTAACCACGGTTCAAAGAAATCATCATATGACAATCAGATACGAAGCAAATCCACCAAAAATTCTTCCAGGTTTAGATTTGGAAGAGTCGATATCGAAATTTGTCAATAAAATAAAATTAATTTCAACGAAATGTGACTCTATTCATCTTACAGAAAATGTGTTAGGCTACACAAGAGTTTCACCAATTAAAGTGGGAAAAATAATCAAAAAAGAAATCCCGAACCTTCCTCTAACAGTTAGTCTCAGGGTTAGAGACAAGACCAAAAAAGAGATTGAAGATTTCGTTCAAGAGGCTATTTCAGCAGGATTTTCAGGGATTTTAGTATTAATGGGTGACCCGTCACAAACAGAGCAAAAAGATTTGGGATTGGTTCCCAGTCAAGTAGTAAAAATGCTGCAAGAAAAAGGCGTTGATTCAAAAATTGATTTCTATCTTTCAATATCAAACAAACCCAATTTTTCAAAGATAGAAAAAAAACTAAAGGTAAAACCAAAAGGATTCATCACCCAAGTTGTTCAAACCGTTGAGCAAGTTCAAAATCTTGTGGATAACCTCAAAGGGTATTCTGTTATTCCAATAGTTTTGTATCCTTCAGAGAAAAATGAATCATCAGCAAAATTTTTGAATTTAGAACTTGAAAAGTACAGAGATAACTTTGCCGAATTTTTAAATAAAGTGCATCAGATTACAGGTGATGTATTAATTACTTCTCCAAGGGATTTTTCTGGCTTGAACAAATTTTTGGAAAATTCATCTGTTCAAAGTACAAAGTATTCTGCATCCGGATGATGTACAACAATTGCAGCAGTTGACTGCTCTGGAATAATTTGTCCCGAATCAGTCAGCGTCATGCCATATTTGTCAGGGCTTAAAAGTTTCCAAACAAGTTTGTGTTGTTCTACATCTGGACAGCTTGGATAGCCCCAGCTGTATCGCAGTCCTCCCTTGCCTTTAATTTTAAGCTCTGATTTTATTTTTTGATTAACCCACGCTGCCATCCCTTCAGCAAACTCTACTGCAAGTCCATGCAAATAGTAGGCATCTGTATACTTGTCTTCTTTGTTCCACAGCTCAATAATATCAGCAGCTTTGTTGCCTACAGTTACTGCCTGAAATGCAACAATGTCGTCTTTTCCAAAGTAATCTGCTAGACAAAGATGCTTGGGTTTGGTAGATCTTGGAAGATCAAACACAATTTTCTCACCTGCAGGATGATCAACTATTATCTTGTTTTTCTCATTGTGGCAATTAAAATAACCATATACTGCGCTTGGCTCAAATAGATTTTCATCTTCAATTCTCTTTTTCCATTCTCGGAATAGTTTTTCATGCTCTTCTTCCTGCTCTTGTCCTGCTTTTCCTCTTAAACCCCAAGATAGCTTGAAAAGGGATTTTTTATCTATCATGCTCCAAACCTCATCGACATTAATTTTTGATGAATCTAGATGAATTGGAATGTTGATTCTGTGGAGGACTTGGAGGAGCTACAGGAACCACATTACTCTTGGCAATTTCAGAGTCAGATGCAGCAGTAGGGGTCGTATCTTTCCATTTTTCTATTCTTTCTTTCCATTCCTGCAGGAGTAGGTCTTTGTCTGATACAAGCTTGTCCATTGTTTTTAGCCCTTCAAACATAGTGTTACAATAAAACACTCCTGGTTCATAGAGTCCATCTTCCTTTGCAATTCTATTGATGTAGTTTGTGTTGATTGCAGCACCACCACATAAAAATGGAATATTCATTTTATTTTTTCTTGCATGTTCCACAAAGAACTGCATCTGCTTTGATGTAGATACTAAGAGCGCAGACAAACCCACAGCGTCAGGGTTTACCTCTTCGATTTTTTCTAGAAACTTTTGAAGAGGAACTTGTTTTCCTAAATCATAAACTGTGTAACCATTATTTTGGAAAATCGTCTTTACAAGATTCTTTCCAATATCATGAACATCACCGTAAACTGTTCCAAGTACGAGCTTTCCTTTGCTGGTTCCTTCTTCTTGGAGCATATACTTTTCCAGTTCACTCACAGCTGCCTTCATGCATTCAGCAGATTTTAAAACAAATGGTAAGATCAACTCACCAGAACCAAATTTGTCTCCTACTTCCTTCATTGCAGGAAGTAATTCCTCGTTCAGAGTTCTGATTGCACCATCGTGAGTAATCTTCCTTGATGCATCAAGAAACAAGAGGCCCTCATTGTCTTTGATGATTTCGTTATTTCCAAGTTTTTCTGCAATAGCAGATACAACATCATTTTCAATTCCTTTTTTGAGTCGGTTAACAATTCTAAAGTTTGCACGTTTGCCCGCAGGCCAGGATGGATCAACATCAACCTTTTTTGATGCTGTGCTTGCTTGAGGACCTGTTTTTTCAAAGTAGGTAATCAAGTCAGATAGCGAATTTGGATGAGCGTTGTAGATTAGATCTTCAGCAAGTTTTTTCTCTTTTTCATCAATTTCACCGTAAGGAATGATCTCTTTGGAATTAACAATTGCAGAATCCAATTCTGATTTTACTGCGTGATACAAAAATACGGAATTTATAATTTTACGCGCATAGGGAGCAAGTCCAAAGCTAATGTTACTTAATCCAAGTGTGGTAAAGGAATTTGGAAATCTTTCTTTTACAAGTCTTATTCCTTTTAGAGTATTTTTTCCTGCATCTAAAAATTCGTCTTCCCCTGTTGCCAAAGTAAATGTAAGAACATCGAAGATGAATTGTTCCTCTTTTAATCCATATTTTTTTCCTGTCTCATAAAGTAGCTCTGCAGTTTCGACTTTTTCTTGCGGGGTCTTTGCCATCCCTTGAGGTCCAATGCACAACGCTATTGCAGGTAACCCATACTTTGACATTAGTGGAGCAAGTTTTTCAAATCTGCTTCCATCACCTTCAAGATTAATGGAATTAATAATAGGTCTTCCAGGAATTTGAGTCACAGCTGATTTGATCACATCAGGATCAGTTGAGTCAATTACGAGTGGAGCATCAATCTCTAAACTCAAACGTTTTACTAAATTTAACATGAATTGCTTTTCATCAGAGCGCTCGGTTGTTGCAACACATACATCAAGGCAGTGAGCGCCATCTTCAACCTGTGTTCTTGCTAAATCAATTAGCCCCTCATAGTCATCGTTTAGGACAAATTGTTTTGCTTTTCTTGAACCTTGGGTGTTGATCCTCTCTCCGATGATTAGTGGAGGGGGTATCTGTTTTAGGTCAACCGTTTTTAGGGCAGAACTTACTCTGGGAATGCTCAATGTGATAAATTGACATCGGTTTTTCTAAATACTTAACCCTTGGTAGAGTGAGCTTTTTCGTCAATTACTTTTCTTAGAACAGCAATGTGTTCGGGGTTTGTACCGCAACATCCACCGATAATTCGCACTTTTTTGTATTGTGTAATAAAATCACCCAATGCTTCACCCATCTTCTCAGGAGTCATTTTGTAAACCGCCTGCCCTCCCTGATTTTCAGGCATGCCGGCGTTGGGTACGACTAGTAAATTATGCTCGTTTTGCTCATCAAGCCATCTTACACTTGGCGTCATTTCAATTGGACCAGTTGAGCAGTTCAAACCAAACACATCTATCCCCATGTCTGAAACTGTGGTGTATGCAGCTTGAATGTTTGTTCCAAGTAACATTTTTCCATATTGATCTAAAGTAGTGTTTGCAATGATTGGAACTTTTTTTCCAGTTTTTTTCATTGCATTGTGACATGCTTCAATGACGAGCTTTACTTCCAAAATATCTTGACTGGTTTCAATTAACAGTGCATCAACTCCCCCAAGAATTAGTCCTTCAGCTTGAAGCTCAAATGCTTCTCTGATTTCATCAATTGGCTTTAGTCCCAAATCTGGATCATTTGAGCTTGGAAGAAACCCAGATGGTCCCATTGAACCAATTACATATCGAGTGTGGTCTGTGTACTCTGAGCAAACTTGAGATGCAAGTTGTGCAATCTTTTTGTTAAAGTCAATTGTTTGTGCCCCAAAACCATACTCATCTAGTTTTATTTTGTTTGAACCAAAAGAGTTTGTTTCAATGCAATCAGCTCCTGCATCTAAATAATTTCTGTGAATCTCTTTAATCCATTCTGGGTGTGTTATTATCAAACCGTCATTGAATCCATCTTGGTTATTTGGAAAGTCTTCAGGCTTTGGATTAAATTTTTGAATCTCAGTTCCCATTGCCCCATCAAATAGTAAAATTCTATTTTTTATTACCTCAAGAAATGGTTCCTTTTCAGTCAAACAATTTTCAAAGTGAGATTGTTCGGTTTAACTCTTTTGAGACCAAAGAAGGTATGCGTATATTGAAATTAGGTAAAGTGGTATTTTATGTAAATTTATGCAAAATTTTCAGATTAACAATTTGATTCGTAGTGTCACCTTTTTCCAACATGGAGGCATATCAATTCTTTTTGTCTTCATGCCCATTATTGCATTAGGAGTCACAGACTCAATTTTTGAGATTGGATTAATTGTGGGCTCATTTAGTTTGGCCCAAATTTTATCTGAGATTTACTTTGGAAGGCATTCAGACAAGAAGGGAACTAGGCTCCTATTCATCAGAATTGGGTTTATTGGATGTGCTGTCACCTTTGGCCTGCACTATTTCGCCGATGACATTACTCTTTTATTTTTGGCAAGAATTGGTGCTGGTATTTTCAGTGGGATAATGATTCCAGCAATGATTGCTTATGCTTATGAGGCAACCGATGAAAAAGGAAAAGCTGCGACAATAATTTCATTTCATGCATTAGGTTGGATGGTAGGAATTATAGCTGCCGGAATTATTAATGATGTCAAGATGATATTCATTGCAAGCTCTGTATTTTTCATTATCGGATTTTTAATTTCCACTAGACTGCCGAATATTATTTCAAAAAAAGAGTTAGAACCTGGCACCATGAAAAAAATTATTCTAAAAAACAAGTATCTTTTTTTGTCTCTTTTACTGAGACATATTGGAGCAGCTTCCGTGTGGACAATACTTCCATTAATGTTGATGGAACAACTAGGAGCAGAGTTGTACCAAATATCTATTATCTATATCTCAAATACGTTAGTTGCATTTGTTTTGATGAATCTGATGGCGAACAAAATCAACATTTCAAATGTTTCAAAGTTTAAGATTGGAATTGGCATGACAACTTTTGTCTTTATTGGATTGTCCCTAATTACTGATTGGTGGATGGCTATGCCGTTTATGGCCTTAGTTGGAGGAACGTGGGCATTTTTGTTTATTGGCGGAAACTTTCATTTAATGGAGAATAATCCTCGTTCTACTTCTACTGGAATTTTCAGCTCTACTCTCTCAATTGCTACTGTTATAGGACCAGTAATAGCTGGCACTATCGCCGTTTTGTTTGATTACGTTTCTGTAATGTACTTTGCAATTGTAATTATTGTATTTGCTTTCGTAGTTTCGATAAAAATTAAAAAGGAAAATTAAATTATCGTAATCCCCATCTAGACATTACTTTGTTTTCAATCTTTTTGAAGATGAATCCATCAACTGCCATGCCTATCACCATTATTACAAGCATTATTGCAATAACTTGGGAGACCTCAAGTGTAAATCGACCCACGTTGAGTAAAAATCCTAATCCTAGGAGCGAAAATAGCATTTCTGCACCAATTACTCCCCTCCATGCAAAGGCCCAACCCTGTTTAAAACCAGAAATCATGAATGGAAATGCGGCAGGGATCAGGACATTTGTGATCAGTTGGGGTCCCTTTGCCCCCATATTGCGAGCTGCTTCTACATAATGTGGGTCTATGTTTTTGACTCCAGTGTAAGTGTTTATTGTGACTGCAAATATAGCACCGATTGCTGTCACAAAGATAATTCCAGCATCGTTTAATCCAATCCATAGTAGTGCAAGTGGAACCCACGCAATTGATGGAATGGACTGAAGTCCCAATACCAAAGATCCAATTGTTTGGTTCACAACATCTATTCTTGCCATAATAATTCCAAGAAAAACTCCAATTGCAATTGCAATGGTAAGTCCAATTACCAATCTCATAAGGGTAGTTCCAATTCCAAAAAATAAGCTTCCATCAGATGCCATGTACACTAAACTTTCCCCAACTTCGTATGGAGATGGAAAGCTGTGACTTGGCAAAATGTCTGACATTGAGATTGCTTGCCAGACTATTACAAGTATAATGTAAAATGCAATTTGTTTAGCCAGAATATTTTTTTTCATAAAATCACGTGTTCTTTTTTACCTCGGGTCTAAGCTCAGATAGTATCTCCTGCTGAACTTTTAATAGATTTTCATCTTCTACAAGTCTCGGTCTTTTAAAATCAATGGAAAATAGTCTTTTAATTTTAGATGGTCTGTTGCTAAACACTGCAACTTTTGTTCCTAGAACTGAGGCCTCTGCTACATTGTGTGTTACAAATAAAATTGTTTTTTTGGTTTTCTCCCAAATCAGCTGCATCTCAACTAACAGTAAGTCTCTTGTCTGTGCATCAAGAGAGGCAAATGGCTCATCCATTAGTAATATATCAGGATCCATTACTAGGGCCCGAGCTATTGCAACTCTTTGTTTCATTCCAGTTGAAAGTTGATAAGTATACGAGTCTGCAAATTTTGTAAGCTGCATCATATCCAAATATCTCTTGGAGATCAGGTCCCTCTCTTCTTTAGGAATTCCTGCCATCTTTAGACCAAACTCCACATTATCCTGAACCTTCAACCATGGAAACAAGGCTCCCTCCTGAAACACCATGATTCTCTCAGGTCCAGTAGTAGTGAGTGGTTTTCCATCAAACAGCACCTGACCTTCATCAGGGGTTTCGAGCCCTGCAACAATCCTCAACAAAGTAGATTTGCCACATCCAGAAGGCCCAACCAGACACACAAAATCTCCATCTTCGACTTTAAGATTCACACCATCCAAAGCCAAAAGTTTGTGGCTTTCGTGCTTGAAATACTTTACAATACCCTTGATCTCAAGTTTTGCCATTATCAGTTGTTATCCTCAAGTGATTCATTTGAAGCTCTGTCAAAAAATATTCCATCTAAGGTGTATCCGTCTCGTCCAAGATAGCCAAGAGAGTCTGCTCTTTGTGCAAATGTGTAAATTGAGTCATTAACAGAGTCTGTGGTAATCGCCAAGTTTCCAAGTGCCTCATCAACTACACTGTCTGACAATGTTTGACCCATGTTGTTTTGCATAAATTGATTAAAAATTATTCTGGTTTCTTGCGGATGGTCATTTATCCAGTTTGCTGTTTGTTGGTGTGACTCTAACCACATTGCCACAACTTCTGGATTTGCTGCAACATATTCTTGTCTTCCTATTAGCAAAACTGATGCGAATTTGTTTTCTGGCCAAAGTTCTTCTTCGTAAAACAACCGTTTACCATCAAGCTCTTGGACTAGAATTGTAGCCCATGGTTCTGGAATCCATGCAGCATCAATCTCACCTTTAGTAAATAACGTGTAAATATCAGGATTGGGAATATTCAAAACAATAACAGTTCCTCCTTTTTGATATGGCTTTAGCCCATTTTCTGTTAGATAATTTCGCAATGATACGTCTTGGGAGTTTCCAATCTGCGGAGCTGCAATTCTTTTTCCTGCAAAGTCATCAACAGAATTTATCTTGGAATCCGGATGAACAATAAAACTTGCACCTCCAGTTGCAGCTCCAGATAAAATTATAACATCTTGGTTTTCAGATTTTAAAAATCCTTGAATTGCAGGGCCTGGCCCCACATATGCAAGATCAATCGATTTAGAAAATAAGGTCTCTATAACTTGAGGTCCGCTAAAAAATAGTTTTTGTTCAATGTTGGTAGCATTTCCCAAGTTGTCCTGAAAAATTCCTCGTTCTATCCCAATAATTGGAATGGCGTGACCTATGTTTGGAAAAAATGCAACTCTAATTGTATTTTCACTCGTTTGCTTGCTGGCATCTAATACAGCTCCTATAGTTATCACTAAGGCCATTACTCCGACTCCTGCCAAAACAACTGATCGCATTTTCATAAAACACCGTTATAACTGATGGATAAAAAATCATCTAATTTTAGCTCAAGCTGTCGTAAAATTTCAGCGTTGAATTATGATATTTTTCGTATCACAAAAGATAAATTCGAAATTATGCCCGGAAAGATGTTTTATGACTCAAAAAGGAATTTTAGCGTTTTCTGGAGGATTAGACACATCAGTTGTTGTGAAATATCTTCAGGAAGAACACGACATGGATAAAATTAAAATAACAGTAGATGTAGGTCAAAGTAAAGAACACAAAAAAATTGAAGCCAAGGCAAAAAAGCTTGGGGGTAAAAAAACACTACAACATTGATGCTAAAAAAGAATTTGCTGAAAAATTTATCTTTCCATCAATAAAGGCAAACGCGCTTTACCAAAAAAAGTATTGTCTGGCAACTGCACTTGCAAGACCTCTAATAGCTGAGAAAGTGTTAGAGATTGCAAAAAAAGAAAAAGTTTCAGCTCTAGCTCATGGATGTTCTGGAAAAGGAAATGACCAAGTAAGGTTTGACATTACATTACGTTCAGGATCAGACCTTCCAATAATTGCACCAATTAGAGACAAAAACTTGGATAGAGAAACAGAACTAAAGTTTGCAGACAAACATGGAATACAAATCGATACTGTTGCAAAAAAATTCAGCATTGATCAAAACTTGTGGGGTCGTGCAATAGAGGGTGGAATACTGGAAGATCCATACAATGAACCACCTGATGATGTTTTCATCTGGGTTAAAACAAAAAACTTACCAGACACACCTACTTACTTGGAAATTACATTTGAAAAGGGAGTTCCAGTTGAGGTTGATGGAAAAAAATTAGATGCTCTAAAACTGATTGAATACATCAACAAAAAAGCAGGATCTTCAGGCATTGGGATTGTAGACCACATCGAGGACAGAGTTGTAGGAATCAAATCTCGCGAAGTTTACGAGACGCCAGCTGCTACCTGTCTTATTGAAGCTCATCTAGACTTGGAAAAGATGGTCCACACAAAGCACCAAAACAAGTTCAAGTCACTTATTGACGATGAGTGGGCATATCTTGTATATTCCGGGCTTTGGCAGGATCCCCTCAAGGATAACCTTGATGGTTTTATTGAATCCTCACAAAACTTTGTTTCTGGAACTGTAAGGCTAAAGATGTTCAAAGGAAACCTCAGAGTTGTTGGACGAAAATCTCCATATTCCCTTTACAGCCATGAGATTGCAACATATGGCAAAGGGTCAACATTTGATCAAAGAATGGCCAAAGGATTCGTAGAATTATGGGGAATGCAATCAACAGAAGCTAATAAATTACAAAAGAAGCGGTCAGAAAAAACATGAACTGCTCAGAATGTGATGCAACTCTAAAAATCCCAGACGACGCCTCAGTGGGAGAGATTGTCTCCTGCCCTGATTGTGGCTCTGACTTTGAAATAGCAAGTAAAGAAGGATCGAACCTCGTGCTAAAACAAGCAGAAAGTATAGGTGAAGACTGGGGAGAGTAATGTCAAAGATCTGTATCGTCTTTGACCGTCTAAGGTCAGAAGAGAAGATGCTACAAAAAGAAGCGTCAGATCTTGGGTGCGATACATCGATGCTAGATGCCAAGATCACACAAATTAACACTGACAGCAAGAAAGACGATTATGATTTTGGAGACGTTGTTTTAGAAAGATGCGTAAGTTATTTTAGAGGACTGCACTTTACGGCAAGTCTTGAATTTATGGATGTTCCAACAATTAACACATACGATGTTGCAAGTATTTGCGGAAACAAGATGATAATGACATTACGTTTGAAAAAACACAACATACCAACTCCAAAGACATACTTTTCCTTTTCAAGTAAAAGTGCATTTGAGAATTTGGAAAAAGTTGGATACCCACTAGTAATCAAACCAATTATCGGTAGTTGGGGAAGAGGAGTTATGCCACTCAAGGACAAGGATGCTGCAGAGGCAGTAATGGAAATTAGAGACATTAATGATGGCCCACATGATAGAATATACTACCTTCAGGAACTAATCAAAAGACCGCCACGTGATATTCGAGTGATAACGGTGGGGGATGAGCCAATAGCTGCAATGTATAGGAAATCTTCCGGTGGCTTTAAGACAAACATTGCCCTTGGAGCAGAGCCGGAGCTCTGCGAGATCACAAAAGAGATGGAGGATATTGCAGTAAAAGCATCAAAGGCGATGGGTGGCGGAATTTTAGGAATCGATATAATGGAAGATGAAAAAAAGGGACTTGTAGTTCACGAGGTTAACAATACTGTAGAGTTTAAAGGATTAGCAAGAGTCGCCAAGAGAAATATTCCAAAAGCTATTGTAGAATATGCACTGACTTGCATTAGGAAATAAATTATACTCCATTGCGAGGAGTTTTATCATGAAAGTAGCAGTAGTTGGAGCATCAGGATACGTAGGAGGAGAGACCATGCGTTTACTTGTAAACCATCCTGATGTGGAAATTAGCATGGTTACTTCACGACAACATGTAGGCGAATACCTTCACAGGGTTCAGCCAAGTTTGAAGGGATTTACAGACCTTACTTTCTCTGAATTAAATTATGATAAAATATCAGATCAGTGTGACTTGGTCTTCACTGCAGTTCCACATGGAACAGCAACTGAAATTGTCAAAGATCTCTACGATAGAGGAATCAAAATTATTGATTTGAGTGCAGATTATAGGTTACATGCGCCTGAAGACTATGACAAATGGTATGGGTGGAAACACCCACATCCAGATTATTTGAAAAACTCTGTTTTTGGGATTCCAGAGTTACACCGAGAGAAAATCAAAAAAGCGCAGCTTGTTTCCTGTCCTGGATGCATGGCAGTAACATCAATACTAGCACTAGCACCTTTAATTCGAAATGATCTAATTGACACTGAGCACATTATAGTTGATTCTAAGATTGGCTCATCAGGTGCAGGCTCTGGCTCTGGAACTGCACACGCTATGCGAGCAGGAGTTATCCGACCATACAAACCAGCAAAGCATAGACATACAGGAGAGATTGAACAAGAGCTAAGCGAAATTGCCGGGAAAAAGATTCGCGTTTCAATGAGTCCACATGCAGTAGATGTGGTTCGTGGAATTTTATGCACCAACCACACATTCATGAAAAAAGAAATTGATGAAAAAGAATTGTGGAAACTTTATCGTCAAGCTTATGGTGAAGAAAAATTTATCCGATTGATTCGCGACAAAAAAGGGTTATACAAATTCCCAGATCCAAAATTCCTAGTAGGTTCAAACTTTTGTGACATTGGATTTGATATAGATGAGGACAATAACAGATTGATTGCTCTTTCAGCTTCAGATAACTTGATGAAAGGAGCTGCTGGTTCTGCAATTCAAAACATGAATATAATGTGTGGATTTGATGAAATGAATGGCCTAAGGTATACACCATTGACTCCGGTATAGAAATGATAACAATCAAAATCGGTGGAAGTGTGGTAGATAATTTACATCCATCAACTATTTTAGATATCAAAAAATTTGTAGAATCAGAAGGAGTTGTTCTAGTTCACGGTGGAGGGAAAGAAGTTACTAAAGTTTGCGAGCAACTTGGAAAAGAAATAAAGTTCGTGACATCACCTAGCGGAATAAAAAGTAGATACACAGATAAAGAAACTGTAGAGATTTTCACAATGGTGATGGCAGGAAGGATTAACAAGACCATTGTGCAGATGCTTCAAAAAAACGGAGTTAATGCAATTGGTCTTTCCGGAGTTGATGCCAAGGTAATCCAAGCTGAAAGAAAAAAGAAATTAATAATAATAAATGAGAAGGGCCGAAAACAGGCAATTGATGGCGGGTATACAGGAAAAATAAAAGAAATTAACTCGAGTTTAATCAAAAACCTACTGGAACAAGGCTTGACTCCAGTAATTTCTCCCATAGCAATTGGGCGAGGAATCAGAGTTTCTCAATGTTGACGGAGACCGAGCAGCAGCGTATGTTGCTGGAAAAATAGGCTCAGATCAGGTTCTCTTTATCACAAATGTCGATGGTCTTTTGATGGATGACAAACTTGTTACTAAACTAACTCTAGCAGAAGCAAAAGAGATTAGACCAAAGATAGGTCCAGGGATGGAGAAGAAAAATTCTTGCATCAGCTGAAGCTCTAGATATGGGAGTAAAGGAGGCATTAATTGCAAACGGACAAAAAGAAAATCCTATATCCTCTGGCATTAGCCCACGACAATTGTACGGTGATTCAACATGAGTGAAGATCAATTCATGGGAAACCTATATCAGAGATTTCCAGTTACAGTCGAAAAGGGAAAAGGATCTCATGTATGGGATGTTGATGGAAAAGAGTACATAGATTGTATGGGGAGGTTATGGCGTTGCTCTTGTAGGTCATCAAAACGAGCGAGTTGTAAAAGCAATTAAAGAGCAAGTTGATAAAATTATCACAGTTCACAGCTCACTATACAACAAAACTAGAGAAGAATTTCTCAAAATATTAATCGGACTTGCACCAAAAAATCTAACCCAGGTTCATCTAAACAACAGCGGGGCTGAAGCAATAGAGGCTGCAATAAAGTTTGCGAGAAAGTTCACGGGTAAAAAAGGAATGGTTGCAATGAAAGGATCTTACCACGGAAAAACTTTTGGAGCTTTATCCTTAACATTTCATCCCAAATACAGAAAGGCTTTTCAGCCGCTAGTCGAAAAAGTTTCTTTTGCGTCCTTTGGAGACATTGAATCTCTTCGATCAGTTATTGATGATGATACTGCATTTGTAATTTTAGAGCCAATCCAAGGCGAAAGCGGAATTATTGTCGCACCAGATGGTTTCTTGCAAGATGTGCGAAAGCTATGTGATGAGAAAGGAATTCTTCTAATCTTTGACGAAATACAAGCAGGGTTGGGAAGAACGGGACGATTATGGGCGTGTGATCATTGGAATACTGCACCTGACATAATGTGCCTGGCAAAAGGAATTGCAGGAGGTGTCCCAATGGGAGCTACCCTGGTAAGAGCGGACATTTTAGCATTAATTAACAAAGGTGAACACTCATCGACATTTGGAGGAAATCCGCTTTCATGTGCTGCAGGAATTGCTGCACTAAAAGCCCTTACTGAAGATGGGCTAGTTGAAAATTCCGAAAAGATGGGTAAAATTTTCAGAGAAGGGCTTGAAAGACTAAAGGAAAAACATCCAATCATCAGAGAGATTAGAGGAAAAGGATTGATGATTGGAGTAGAGTTAAAGTTTGACGTTCGAGATATCTTAATGAATTTAATTAAAGATGGGGTTTTGATGCTTTACTCTGGAAGAAATATCCTAAGGATCCTCCCTCCTCTAGTAATATCTGAAGAAGACATAACAAAAGTTTTACAAAGCTTAGATTCTGTACTTAGTGAAGAAGAGAAGAAAAGAAATGTTCAAGGATAAAGTAGACGAGAAAATTATTGGTTATCTAAAGGAAAACTCTAGAGAATCTTTTGTAGACATTGGAAAAAAACTCAAACTATCAGAATCAGCAGTTAGAAGACGAGTAAAAAACCTTGTAGATAGTGGTGCAATCAAGAGGTTTACTTTGGAGCTTGGAGAAGATAATGTAACTAGCGCAATAGTTTTAGTATCTGTTGATTCGGCCACAGATACATCTAAGGTTTCAGCAAAACTTGCAAAGATTGAAGGGGTAAAGACTGTTTACGAGATCACCGGACAGTACGACATTACGACAATTATCAGTGCATCAAACATTTCAGAGATTAACAACAGTATTGATGCTCTAAGGAAAATTCCAGGTGTAATTGACACCAATACAGTAATAATTTTAAAAAAAATAGTTTAAACGACATTCGGTTCAGAAATTTAAAATCTTACTAAATTAGGATCCTCTTTGCTAATTTTCAACGAATTTAGTACGATTATGTTTATATGCTTGATATATGTCAACGATTTCTGTAATGAAAGATCCGAATTACTACGCAGACTTGTATAACGCATATGATAAAAACCCAAAAAAGATTAGAGTTCTTGATAGTACTTTAAGGGAAGGAGAGCAACATCCAGGAGTTTCATTTACCGTTAAGCAGAGAATCCAAATTGCTTGGATGTTAGATTATTTCGGAGTAGACCAAATTGAAATATCTCCAATTGTTTCAGATGATCACAAAGAAGCAGTGAAGACCATTATCAAACAAGGATTAAAAGCAGACATTGTATCTCACGGCAGAGCTCTCAAAGAAGATATTGATGTTTCACTAAGCTGTGATGCAAAGTGGTGTGCAGCTTATCTTGGTATTTCAGATATTCACCTAAAGGACAAACTTCGCATAACACGAGACCAGGCCATGGAGAGAGCAGTTGGAACTGTAGAGTATGCAAAGTCTCATGGATTAAAAATTAGATTCACAGTAGAAGATGGAAGTAGAGCAGACCCAGAATTTCTCTTACAGATGTGCAGAGCAATTGAAGAAGCTGGGGTAGACAGAATAAGCCTCCCAGATACGGTTGGAATTCTTCGCCCAGTTGGAATGCACAATTTTGTTAAAAAAGTAAGAGAAGCAGTAGATATCCCACTTGATGCTCATGTTCACAACGATATTGGGTTTGCACTTGCAAATGCATTTGCAGCATGCGATGCAGGAGCAGATCAAATACACACTACAATTGATGGAATAGGAGAAAGAACTGGAATCCCACCTCTTGCCGAGGTTTCAGTTGCACTGACTTATCTCTACAAATCACCAAATGACTTCAGATTAGATATGCTTCAAGACTTGTCAAGACTAATCGAAGAATATACTTCAATTAGACCCTATGATTCAAAACCTATTGTTGGAACCTCGGCATATAAGCACAAAGCAGGAACCCACCTTGCAGCAATTTTGAGAAACCCGGCAGCTTATGAGCCTATTCCACCAAGAGTAGTGGGTAACAGAAGAAGGATTGTTTTTGGAGAGCTTGCCGGAAAGACTGGGGCTTCCTATTTAATGTCCATTTTGGGTCTTGAAAAGGACGACGAGTCTGCAAAGGCTGTTGCTCGAGGATTGAAGAATCTCAGATTGGGGGATCTTATTGAAATTCCACTTGAAGATAGACTTGAAAAAAAGATAATTAAAGACGGAAAACGAGAAAAACCCGAGGAAAGATAATGGTAAAATGTGATGAATGTGATGCAGGTATCTCCATACCAAGCGATGCTTTAGAAGGAGAAATTGTAACATGTCCTGAATGCGGTGCAAGTTTTGAGTTAGCAAAAGGTTCAGATGGTTTCGATCTAAAGCCAGCCCAAACGGTTGGTGAGGATTGGGGGCAGTGAATCCCGATATAACAATTCTTTACGACACCATCCGATGGGAAGAAAAAGCCCTACTAGAAGCTGGGAAAAAAAAGAACATCAGCATACAGATGGTTGACTGTAAGAAATTATTTTTAGATTTAGAGAAAAAACCAGAAGAATTTGGTACAGTAATTCAAAGATGTGTTAGCTATTATAGGAATTTGCATTCAACTGCAGCCCTTGAAGGGTTGGGAGTCAATGTAATAAACTGTCTTTACACTGGAATTTTTGCCGGTAATAAATTATTCACACATATGTTGCTAAAAAAATATGGGGTGCCAACACCTAAAGCAACTGTCGCATTTTCTAAAGATTCTGCCTTAGATGCTCTTGACGAGCAGGGATATCCCAAAGTGATCAAACCAACAGTAGGAAGCTGGGGAAGATTAATTTCAAAATTAAATGACAAAGATTCTGCGGAAGGGATTATTGAAAGCCGAGAAAAAATGTATCCCATTTACCAAGTTCATTATTTGGAAGAGTTTGTAAAGCGACCTCCAAGAGACATTAGGGCCATTATGGTGGGAGATAAGGTCGTTGCAGCAATTTACAGAACTTCGGGGGATGGCAACTGGAAGACAAACATGTCTCTTGGCGGAACTGCAACGCCATGCAAGGTCACACCGGAGCTGGAGGAGATGTGCATAAAGGCCAAAAATGCAGTTCAAGGTCAGATTGTAGGCGTTGATTTGATGGAAAGCGATGAGAGAGGGTTGGTAGTTCATGAAGTAAACAATACAACAGAATACAAGAATACTGTTAGAGTCTGCAATGTTGACATACCTTCATTAATGCTAGACTATGCAATGCAATCTGGCAAGTAAGAATGGACACAACATTTTCAGTAACACCAAGATTTGCAGTAAAGATGCTTGAAAAAGCACTCCGTATGTACACTCCATCACTTAGTGAAAGACCAATGGCAGAATTTCTTGCAGACAAGTGTGATGACTTGGGATTTGAAGATATTCACATTGACGAGGTTGGAAACATTTTGGCTAAGAAAGGTTCTGGATCTCCAAAGATTCTTCTCTGTGGTCATATGGACGTGGTTCCAGGAAAAGTCAAGGTAAGAACAGAAGGAGACTTTCTTTACGGGCGAGGTGCATCAGATGCAAAGGCACCTCTTATGGCCATGCTGTTTGCAGCAGCTTCAGTTCAAAAAAATAACGGCACAGTAATTTTTGTTGGTGCAGTAGATGAAGAGGGTAACGCAACGGGAATTAAAAATTTAGTCAAACAAGAACTTGATATCGATTATGCTGTGTTTGGAGAACCAAGCGGAATCAAACAGGTAACAATTGCATACAAAGGAAGACTTGCAATCAGTCTTAAAGTAACAGTTGAAGATAGTGCCCATGCTAGTGCACCATGGCTTTCAAAAAATGCAATTGAGGAATCTGCAATATTTACAAGCGAACTCAAAAAAGAACTAGAGACAGGACAAGAAGAAAAAAGCAAGGGAATGCTTCTAACGGCAACGATCACGGAGATTTCTGGAGGAATAAGTCACAACGTTACCCCAAAAGAATGCATGACAACAATGGATATTAGAATTCCAGTCGATATGAACTGTAAATCAGTAGAGCAGAAAATTGCAATAATAGTAAAAGACATCTCTGAGCGAAGAAAAGTAGAAGCGTTTTACTCAATACTTGATGAGACCGAGCCATTTGAGGCGCCACACAACTCTCCAATAGTGAGGGCATTTACGCTCGGAGTAATGGATGTAGAGCACACTAGGCCCACCCTAATTCGAAAAACTGGTACAGGAGACATGAATGTAATTGGAAACCAGTGGGACATTCCAGTTGTAACCTACGGCCCAGGGGATCCTCACGAAGCACACACAATAGATGAGAAGGTCTCTATTGATGAGTATCTGAAAGGAATTGAAATTTTGAAGAAAACTCTGCAACATCTAAAACGACTTCATGAGAAAAAAATGAAGATTCAATAATGCTTTGGTTTGTTGGATTAGGAATATCAGGTGCAAAATCTATTCCGCATGAGGCTTTAGAAGTTTTATCAAAAGCAGACATTGTTTACCTAGAGCAGTTTACAAGTCCCATTGGAAAATCAGATTTGGCCAAGATAAAAAAAATGACCAATGGTGAATTCAAAGCTGCAAAAAGATGGCTAGTTGAAGATGGGAATGAAATTTTGAAAAAAGCAAAACGAAAAAAAGTAGTTTTGCTTTCTTATGGAGACCCATATATTGCCACCACTCATATCGAGTTGCGAACCCGCGCCATACAGGAAAAGATAAAGACCCATTCTATTCATGCATCGTCTTCGTTGACTTCGATGATAGGAGAGTGCGGCCTTCAATTTTACAAAGTTGGAAAAATTGCAACCATAATGAGTGAGATGAATTCACTTACTACCCCATACTATGTGATTTACAAAAATATCATAGAAGGAAACCACACGGTCTTACTTTTAGAGTACAATCAGGATAAGGATTTTTTCTTGGATCCGAAAGATGCTTTGTTGGGATTAATTGAAACTGAAAAAGGTCAGAAAAGAAACGTAATAAACTATTCAACCTATGCAATTGTTGCCTCAAGGATTGGGTTTAAAGATCAGTCCATAATCTCAGGAAAAATATCCAGCCTGAAGAAAGTGAATTTTGGAAAACCACCACACACCGTGATAATTCCTGGACGGCTTCACTTTACAGAATCTGATGCTCTCAAGAAACTAGGAAACTGTATTGATGAGCCCTTTGATAATTCCGATAAAACTAAAAAAATTTCAGTTCAAATGATGAAAAAGTATGTCCCGATGGTAAGAGAGGCACTAGATGAGGTAGAGCCACTCTACAAAGATAAAAAGGAGTTTCAAACCGTCTTGGAAAATGCAAGGCTGTACATTCAGGATGCACAAACATTTCTAGAAGACGGACAGGACGAGGTTGCAATACTTAGCATCGGATACGCTGATGGTTTAGTGGATGCTCTAAGATTAGCAATGGGCCTCAAACCAAAAATGTAAGCATCGATGAATTAAAGAGAGAGTCAATTCTAGGAAATAAAGTTGAAACGAATAGAAAAATTAATTTTATCATCATTTTATGTGGCATCGATAAGCGACAAGACACCTGTAGAGATAATCAAAGAAAAGAGAGGAATTATTGAGGAAGCAATTGAAGCGAAGATTGACTGGTGCATTTCAAATCAGCTTGTGAAGGACGACAGAAGAACTCTAACTGAGCTTGGACGTAGCTCCCTTAAGATTGTTTTAGCTGGGGGAGTTTTTGACATTATTCATCCAGGACACATTCACACGCTAAATGCAGCCAAAGCTCTTGGAGATGTTCTAATTGTAGTAATTGCAACTGACAAGACTGCTGAGAAAATGAAAAAGCGTCTTCCCCTTCATAATCAGGATCAAAGAAAGATGTTAGTGGATGCGCTTTCAGTTGTGGATTTGAGTGTAGTTGGACATGAAGGAGATATCTTCAAAACAGTTGACTTTATTCACCCTCAAATTATTGCATTAGGCTACGATCAGGTCCATCAAGAAAAATTCATTACAGAAGGCTGTAAGAATTTAAATCTAGATGTAAAAGTTGCAAGACTTCAATCTCCAATTCCAGAAGTATCAAGCTCTATTATAGAAAAAAAATATGGCGATGATATTCACGGAATCTAATTTATTCTCCATTTATTGGAATGGTGATTGTAACCTTTGAATTATCAGATAGTTTTGCAGTTTTTCGCAGACTATTTTTTGAAATAAGCTCAATTATTGATGTGTCATGATGGCTCCTCTCTAATCTAATCAACTGGCAATTAATTGTAGAGTTTAATTTTGCCTTGAAGCATTTTACCCAGCCATAGGTTCTTTTTCCATCAGAGTAACCATCAATGTGTATACCCTCCATTTCTTCAAATTGGCTAATGGCTTCTGTGTATTCTTTTTTTCCAAGCTTTACATTAAATGTTCCAGGAAATGGAATATAGCCAATCTTTGTTTTAAACTGCTTTGAATACCCTTCAAGGGACATGTAGTATGCCCCCTCACCCAATCCAGAAACTAGAGTTCCTTTCAACAAGACATTGGATGGAGATGAGGTTAGGTTTTTTTGTAGTACGTTTGATAGTTTGACCAGTTCTAAATATCCCTTTGGAGTAATTTTGACTGAGATTTTTCTTCCGCTAATTATTCTCTCAATGAAATTTTTATTCTCTAGCTCAAGCAGGTGCTTTGATGCAGCTTGCTGAGATTTTTTGATGTTTCTTCCAAGCGATGAGGTGGTAATAGTAACAAAGTTGTGCTTTGCTCCTTTTGATAAAAGATGGGTAAGAGTTAGAATGTGCTGAATCTTTAGTTCAGTCATCTAGAAACCCTACGCGATGCCTAATTCACCGAATGTTTTTAGAGTTAGACCATCAAAGTTTGATAATTTTGCAACTCTATGACCTATAACGCATTCAATACCAACGCGTCTTGCGCCTTCTAAAAGTCTCTGAGTGATGATGCCGTCTAGAAGAAGATATTTGATTCCAGTCTGAGTTGATAGCTTGCTGACAAGTTCGCTAATTGGAACTTTGAAGATCTCTTTTTGATCATCATCCAAAGCTATTGCTTCGAGTGTTTCGTTTAAGTCTGGATAAATTTTAGAAGCTAAATCAGCTATAGGTTTATCGTCTTCGTTTTTGAGAGTGGCTGAAGCCGGTCCACCGCTTTCAATCTCTTCTTTAACAGGTTTTAGAATTTCATCGATTCTTTGTGGAGTTAATTCTTCAACTTCCACGTCATTGTCAGCTTGTAATTCGTAATCAAGATCAACCATAGATTTGAGCTCCTTTAAGATGAATCCTCCAGCTCTGTCACCATCAATGAAGGCTACTATCTTATCTTTAGTTTTGCAAAGGTCTTTAATTGATTCATCTATTTTTGCCCCTTCTATAGCAATGGCGTTATCATAACCTGCTCTTAGAAGATTGATTACATCTGCTCGTCCTTCCACTAAAATTATCCATGGTGAGTCAATCATTCCAGAACTACAAGTTAGTTTGGATGGACCATAGATGGTTAGTTTACCAGAATCTCCTTCATGCACATCTTTTAGCATGGTTTCGCCTTCGCTGGCTGTTTTAGTAGCCCAGCGTTGTTTGATTTCTTTAGCACGTCTTACGATATCATCTTTCTTTGCTGCCCTTACATCATCTATTGAATCCAATTTGAAACTGCAATCAAATGGGCCAACTTTGTCAATGCTCTCAATTCCTGCCGCAATTAATGCACAGGTATCAATATCGGTGCTCATTGGAATAACAGCTGAACCGTTGGTTGTATTTGCAGTGGATTTTGCATCAACTTCTATTCGTCCAACTTTAGAAACTCGTTGCAGCTCATTCAGATTCATCTCTGGGCCTAACAGTCCCTCTGTTTGACCGAAGATAGCTCCGATTATATCTGCTCTTTCAACAAGCCCATCAACTTCGTAGGAAAGTTTAACGTGATATTTGACAATTCCTGATTGAGGCATAAATTTTTCATCTCCTTAATTATCATATTTCTATTTTCGGTTCTCGATATATGAGGGTATCGCAAGAAAATGAGCCAAATATTCCGAATTCTTCAAAAATTATTTAGAAGAAAATTTCAATATACATTAGAGAAATCAAAAAATGAGAAATAAAGATCAGACTTATTCAGTGTTAAAAGAATGACCGCATGAACAGGATTTGGTAACGTTTGGATTGTTGATTTTAAATCCAGATCCCATTAGGCTTTCAATATAGTCAATGTTTGCACTTTTTAGATGATCTATGCTGTAACTATCCACAATTATTTTTACTCCGCTTTCTTCTATTACCAAGTCATCTTCTTCAGGTGCTTTCTCAAAGCCCATTCCGTAAGAGAGACCTGAGCAACCTCCACCTTGAACGTATACTCTGAGATATTCAGCATTTTCATCCTCTTCTTTCATAAACTCGGCAATCTTCTCCGCTGCTTTAGGAGTGATAGTAATCAACTTTTGGGTTTGTTCAGATGCCATAATACCTAAAAAGTCGTTTCAAATTATAATAAGCTTTTGCTACGAGACCCCCTAGTAATTAATGAAAATATAGCTCTAACATTTGATTTGGTTAAAATTTGGAATACAAAAGATCGTCTATGGATTTGTGGTAAGTTCTGCAATATTTGAGGTAAAGGAACATGCTATAAAGTCAAAAACAGAATATACATTTTCATAACTTTAATGAAAATAAGAAGGAGGTTGGGAGTAGCTTATTTTTTTGACTTGTTGACAAAAGCAGTCATTCGCTCTTCTCGGTCAGGGTGAGTAAAGCAATTTCTCCAAGCAAGGAGTTCTAATCCAAGACCAGTATCAAGGTCTGCGTTTCTTCCTTTGTTAATGGCGACCTTTGACATCTGAACACCCATAGTAGAGTTTCTTGCAATTTTTTGTGCCATCTTCAGGGCTGCTTCTTGTAATTCTACAAGAGGAACCACTTGATTTACAAGACCAATCTCTTTTGCCTCATCTGCTTTGATTACTTTACCAGTGTAAACAAGTTCTTTTGCCTTTGCTATTCCCACAATTCTCATCAATCTTTGTGTTCCACCCCATCCAGGAGGAACACCGATTGTAACTTCTGGTTGACCGAATTTTGCAGTATCAGCTGCAATTCTAATATCACATGACATTGCAAGCTCACAACCACCACCCAATGCAAAGCCGTTGACGGCTGCAATAGTTGGTTGTCGTACTAGCTCAACTGTAGATGTTACAAGCTGACCTGTTTTTGCGTACACTACAGACTCGTCTGGAGAAATTTTTGACATGTATTCAATGTCAGCTCCTGCAGAGAATGCTTTGTCTCCTTCACCCGTCAGGATGATTACTTTGACGTTATCATCGTAGTTGAGTGCTTCAAAAGTCTTGATTAGTTCTTTTGCAACTTCAGTGTTCATTGCGTTTAACTTGTCAGGTCTGTTGATTTTGACAGTACAAATGCCATCAGAAGTAGATGTGGTAACTAGTGACATGATAATTTGCCAATGGATATGGGACTTAAATGTTATCTATTTTCCGCGCACATTGCCCCATTGAGCTAATGCAGATGCAGCTGCTACCCAAGTTCGAAGGTCTTGGTAAACTGGAATATTGTGTTTCTCAACCAATTTTATCATTTTTTCAGTATATGGACCACCATTACAGCCAACTAGTAGTGGTTTCTTTTTTTTCTTTGAGAAATCATCTAGATAACCAACAATTGTTTCTGCAAGTGGATCATCTTGGAAGACAAACCATGGCATAACAATATCAATATTCTTTTCATCATAAAATTGCTGAATTACAAATCGATAGTCATCTGCAGTTGCACCACCACCTACATCTGCTGGATTACCACTGTGTATAGGAACAGTTGGTGGAAAACGAGCCTTTATTTTTTTGAGAAGTTGTGGTGACAACTTTCCTATTGTAAGACCTAATCTTTCTAAATGATCAATTCCACCAATCATTGGACCAGCGCCATTACTAGTCAAAGAAACACGATTACCCTTTGCATGAGGTTGCCATGCTAGTGCCTTTAAGACTCAAACTAGTTCCTGATAACTATCAACTGAGATAATTCCTGCTTGTTTGAATGCACCCATGATAATAGCATTTGAACCTCCAAGAGAACCTGTATGTGATGCTGCTTGTTTAGCACCAAGAGCAGTTCTTCCACTCTTCCAAATAACGATTGGTTTCTTCTTTTCTTTCATTACACGCTTTGCAGTATTGAGGAATTTTCGTCCATCACCAAATCCTTCAACGTATAATCCAATTACTTTTGTTTGAGGATCATTTGCAGCATACCATATCATATCTGCTTCATCAACATCAGAGCGATTACCATAACTGATCATTTTTGATAAACCAAACAAATCAGCACTTTCTAACATACTAATTCCCATTGTTCCACTTTGTGAGAAAAATGCAACAGGACCTAGTTTAGATCTTATCATTCTTTCTTGTCCTTGGAATGCGCAATCAAGTCTATTTGCTGCATTAAACATTCCAATACAATTAGGGCCAACTACACGGATTTTGTGTTTTAGTGATAATTCTTTTACTTCAGCTTCCATTGCAGCCCTGTTACCACCAAGCTCTTTACCGCCACCAGAAACTATTACAACATTATGAATTCCTTTCTTAGCACATGTTTTCATAATAGGTCCACATAGGGCAAGATCAATACAGACAACAACCAGATCAATCTTTGTTTTTATTGCATCTAATGATGGATAACATTTGATTCCAAGAATTGACTTTTGTTTAGGATTAATTGGATACACTTTACCTTTGTAATCTTGTTCTCCAAGTGCATCTAATACAGAATTACCAATCTTTCCCGGTGTTGCAGATGCGCCAACTAGTGCAACGGACTTTGGAGTAAAGAATGACTCCATTGATGTAATGTTTGGTTTTGCTTTAGAAACAGAATTTTTCTTTATCTTATCATTAAGAATAATTTTTGCATCTACTACATAGTAGGATTTTGGATAAACAATTACTGGATTAAAGTCAATACTATTGAAATGGTCAGCGTTTTCTATTCCTAGCTTTCCAATTTGAACAAGCATCTTTGAAACCATGTTAAGATCAATTGGCGGGCTTCCTCTGAATCCCTTGAGAAGTTTTGAACCTTTGAGTTCATTTATCATTGATTTTGCATCTGAAGTTGTAATTGGTAGCATTCTAAATGCAACGTCTTTCATCACTTCAGTCATAATACCACCAAGGCCTGCCATAATTATTGGACCGAATTGAGGATCATTTTGAAGGCCAACAATTAACTCTACACCTTTTGGAACCATCTTTTCGAGAAGTATTCCTTTAACATCGACTCCTTTCTTTTTCGATAGTCTGCCATACATGTCATTGAATGTCTTTTTTACATCATTGACATTATCTAATCCAACTTTAACACCACCAACTTCAGTTTTGTGTAAGATTTGTGGTGAAACTACTTTCATTACAAGTGGAAAGCCGATTTTTTTTGCTTGTTTTACTGCATCTTTTACAGAGGTCACAAGAGCAAACGGTGGAACCTTTACGCCATAATTTTTTAGAATTTTTTTGGCTAGTTCTTCTGTGATAACTTTGTGATCGGTTGTGATTGTTTCATCGAAAATTACTTGAACCGAACTCATAAGCAGATCGATAAATCAAAACTTAGTATATTAAACTTTGGTCAAAGATGAAACAAATTTTTGAAATTGTTGTAAAAATTATTCATATTGGTTTTGACAATTGAAAGATTTTCATCAATATCAAATCTAATTGTTTCAGGATCAAAATCAGTAATTTGCTGTAATCTTTCTTCTGCCTTATCAAGCCAAAGATTTATCATCTCATCATTTACCTCCAAATGAAATTGAAGTCCTACTGCACTTTGAAATTGGAAAGCTTGATTTGGATAACTCTCTGAATGCACCAATCTAGTTGCGCCTTTTGGTAAATCGAAAGTATCACCATGCCAGTGAAAAACGGTAAAAGGATTATCAAACCCTGAAAACAGGCTCGTATTGGCTTCTGGAACTAGATCATTGTAAAACCCAATCTCATTTTTTGTGCCAGGGTATACTTTACCCCCAAAGGTCTTGGCAATTAGTTGGGAGCCCAAACAGATTCCAAGTACAGGTATATTTTCCTCAACACTTTTTTTGATTAGTTTCTGTTCCTCCTGCAAATAAGGAAGATCATCGTTAGCACTTTCGGGTGCTCCCAAAATTACAACAAGTGAGTATTCTTTTTCTGGAAGTTTCTCGTATTTTCCATTAACCAAATGAATGTCAAACCCATCTTCTTTTAGAAGATCACCCAAATATCCAGAACCCTCTATTCTATTATTTTGAACAAACAAAACATCAGACATAATAGATTTTCATCAAAAGTACTTAATATGTTGGGGCGAACAATTTAGTGTGCTTGTATCAGAGCAAGAAATCAGCGAGATTAAGGATTTTGTTTCTCACTTAAATTCAATGGAAGAAAGTGTAGTAATTGTTGAGGGTAAACGAGATTCTGCTGCGTTGAAGAAAATTGGTTTTTCAGGAAAAGTTTTAGAGTATCACAAGTTTGGAGGGATGATAAATTTTGCAGACTCTGTTGCAAGACATGAAAACCTAATCCTGCTTTTTGACAGAGACAGGAAGGGAAGATACCTTACTCGAAAAACCATTCGCCTCTTACAGAGAAGGACGAATATAGACCTAAGATTCAAAAGGAAACTAACATCAATAACAAAAGGGAAAATCAGATTTATTGAACAGTTGGTATGTTACGAGTCTTTTATTGTCTAAGGCCAGATTCCACGGAGCTCAAATGCTTCAACTACACGCTTTACAGCAATAGCCATACAAGCCCTTCTCATGTCAATCTTCTTTTTCGTGGCAAGTTTGGCGGCATCATGATATCCTCGAACGATGTGATCTTCCATTAGTTTTGCGACGTGGACAAATCCCCAGTACTGGCCAAGGTTGTTTTGAACCCATTCATAGTATGAAATGGTAACACCACCTGAGTTGGCTAAAATATCAGGAATCACAATGATTTTCTTTTTGAACAAAATTGGATCTGCCTCTGGTAGTGTCGGTCCGTTTGCAGCCTCGCCAATAATTTTGCATTGAATTTTTTTTGCAATCTTTGCATCTATTTGATTTTCCAAAGCAGCTGGAATTAAGATATCACATTTTGTAGTAAGCAACTTTTCAGTAGTTACTTTGGTGCTGCCAGGGAATCCTACCACTGTTCCCTTTTTACGCTTCCACTTTTCAAGGTCTTTCATTTTCATTCCACTAGTTTTAATAATGTCACCTTTTGAATCAGACGCTCCAATTATAATACAGCCCATCTTCTCCAAGTATTCACCTGAAAATGTTGAGGCATTTCCAAATCCTTGCAAGACAACTTTGGCCCCTCTTAATTTTAAACCAATGTATCCTGCTGCCTCTCTTACACAATATGCAGTTCCTAAACCGGTTGCAACATTTCTTGCAAGAGAGCCACCCATTGGAATTGGTTTTCCTGTGATCACGGCTGGTTGATGTGTAACACCGTTAAGTTTGCCATAGGTATCCATGATTTGGGTCATCTCCTTACCTGTAGTGTATACATCGGGAGCTGGGATATCCTTCTGAGGCCCTATAATTTCTGAAATCATAAAAGCAAATCTTCTTGTAAGACGAGACTTTTCAATTCTGCTAAATTTTTCTTTTTTTGGATTAACGTAAATGGCACCTTTCCCACCTCCAAGTGGAACACCAGCGATGGCAGTTTTCCAAGTCATCCATGCAGAAAGTGCCATGACTTCTCTTTCCATATATTCAACACCTCCCTCAGGATCAAAGTATCTAATTCCCCCCTTGTACGGTCCGCGGTCGTTGTTGTGCTGACATCTAAATCCAGTAAAGATGCGAATCTTTCCGTTATCCATTCTTACTGGAATCTTAACTCTCATCATTTTGTTTGGCATTGCAAGATATTCTCTAAGCCCTTCATCTTTAATTCCCAAAATATCACAAGCATCATGAAGTTGTTTAGTGGCGTTTGCAAAAGGATCTACATCAAAATGTGCCATAGCAATCGATTTTTTCTTGGACATATTTTATTTAAGTATGTTTCTGCGATCGAAAAAATATTCGTATATGAACATGTTAAAAATTTTAACAGTTGTTTACGAATAGCTTATAAACCACACAAAAATTCTTAGAGTTATGATCAAGTCTTTTGCTCAAATATCTTGTAACCATGATCAAAGACCAAGGAAGGCAAAAGTACCAGTGCCAATTGCCCTTAACGTAAACGATTCGATTACTGGCATCGAGCACTTTACAAGTAAAGATAATTCCATAATCAGAATCAAACAGTCAGGACTTTACTTTATTATTGCAGCTCCTCAAATCGGAAGAAAGAAAGGAACAGTTTCTCGTTATGTCGATGTTTGGCTGAGAAAAAATGGCAAAGATGTTCCAAACTCTAACATTAGAGCAAATCTTTACCACGGAACATCAAAGGATGTAATTATCAATCAATCAATGATTCCTTTAAGCAGAGAAGATGAAATTCAAATTATGATGAGTGTAGAGACTGGAAATGAAGGATTAGGGCTAGAAGCAATAAAGCCAAAAGGTGAGCCTACAATTCCAAGCATAATTCTTTCAATGCGTATGACTGAAGAATATGATGAGCTCTTAGAAGAGCAGATATTCAATTAATTAATTTAATTTCAATAGTTCTTGTGATAGAATAATTTTAGTATCAAGTTCATTTTCAATGTAAAAAAGAAAACAATAGAACTATGGTTTTTTGTCAACAAAATCCTGCTCCAATTCTTCAAGGAATTCTGTAGTTTCGTCTCGGGTTTCTGCTAATCGTTCTTTTCCAATTCTATCTTCCATGATTTGGGTTAACGCCTTTTCTTTGTGTTGCGAAGTATCAATATGAGTTTCCCAATCAGATTCGAGAACCTCAGAATTGCACACATCACACTGAATCATTTTGGAATTATCCATGATATTTGTGGTTTAAAGTTTCTAAAAAATCAATTGTTTTAATTT
>PVMK01169933.1_pt1 | contig 29035 bp, 31 predicted proteins | sample 1853481 | NCBI WGS metagenome assembly PVMK01 (sample SAMN08533507, study PRJNA380276) | Marine sediment metagenome, whole genome shotgun sequencing project.
CGCGTTCATTGCGAAGGTAAGCCAGGATCCAGTCGCGGAACTCGTGAAGGTCTACCGTTTGGACACCTTCAACGGAGAGTAGGCGCGGCAGCGTCGAACAAAAGCCGCCGGTTCGGAACCTCAAACTAGCGACGGTTCCGGAGGGGCGGCTCCTTCGACTAGCTTCGGGAGTCTCGTAGGCGGGCCCGCGCCTGCAACTCCGAAGAAATAATTTGTCCAGATCAATGAGTGATTGGCGCGCCCGGCGCGATTCGAACGCGCGACCCCTGGCTTCGGAGGCCAGTACTCTATCCAGCTGAGCTACGGGCGCTTTGGGGGAGCGGATGATACGGCCGCGTCGCGGGGAGGTCCAGCGAAGTGGGTCTGGCCACCTGCTCAACCCGCGGTAAGCGCCTCGCTGTCCCGCCACAATCGTTCGCGTAACGCGTTGTCCGTTGCGACGTTGGCGTAGCTGTCCGGCTTGCACTGATCGTAGTACTTCCCCGAGGTCGCCGAGAGTGCGGGATCGCTGGCCAGCATGATGCTGGTCTTCGCCCCCTTTGCCACGTCGATGAAGAACAGGTTGGTCACCGAGCGGACCAGCCAGGGCATCTCGCGCATGATGTCGGTGCGCACCGCCCCGGGATGCAGCATGTTCGAGGTGACGCCGGTGCCTTCGAGCCACTCGGCGAGTTCTACCGCGAACAGCACGTTCGCGAGCTTCGATTGTCCGTACGCTTTCTGTGCGTTGTACTTCGTTTCACCCTGGAAGCTGTTGAAGTCGATCTTGCCGTTCTTGTGAAATTTGGAGGTGACGGTGATGATGCGTGATGGACTGCTTGCTTTCAGACAGTCGAGCAGCAGGTCCGTCAGCAGAAAGTGCGCCAGGTGATTCACGCCGAACTGGGCTTCGAAGCCGTCGTCGGTGAGGGTGAGCTTTGCGGGAAACGTCCCAGCGTTGTTGATCAGCACATCGAGGCGGCCGTAGCGGGCGAGAAAGGTCGAGGCAAGGTTGCGCACGCTAGCCAGGCTCGACAGATCGACCGGCAGATTCGCCACCGAGCCGTGCGCACCAATTTCCGCCAGCGCGGCCACGGTCTTTTCGGAATTGCGACAGGCGAGGATCACCTCGGCACCGAGTTTGGCGAGCTCGATTGCCGTGACTTTGCCGATGCCGCTGTTGCCACCGGTGATCAGTATGCGTTTGCCTTCCACATCCCCTCCTTTGGGCGTTCGTTGCCAGCGCAGTTGATTCTACAAACGGTACACGCCCCGTTCGAAGGCTTCGGCCAGCGCCATGCAACGTGGATCGTAGAACGGCAGCACCTGCATCAGGATGATCCCACCGAGGCCGCGCACAGGGTCGCCCCAGAAGTGCGTGTTCAAAAGCCCTGACCAGGAGTAGCTGCCTTTCGAACGCAAACCGTCAGCGCCTGTGTTGTCCAGCTGGAATCCGAGCCCGAACTTGTCCGCGCCGGCATTGTTCGGGAACGGCCGGGTCATGGCCGGGTTGCCTTCGGGTTGGATTTCAACTGCGAGTGTGCCGATCTGGTTGTCGATCATGGAGGAGAAAGACTCCGGTTGTAGCAGAGGTGCGCCCCCGGCAAGCAGACACTGTAGAAACCGCGCGTAGTCCTGGGCGGTGGAATGGAGCCCACCGTCGCCCATGACCGAGATCGGAAAGATCTGCGTGGGTTTCAGCCCCTCCATCGTCCAGACGTGCGGCGACGCCAGCCGCGCTTCCTTGCCTGTGTAGTCGTACCCCGTGTCGGTCATGCCCAGGGGCGTGAAGATACGTTCGCGCAGAAACACATCGAGTGGTTGACCGCTCACGGCGGCGATCAGGTGGCCCAGCGCCCGGGTTGAGGGGCCGTACGTGAAACGTTCGCCGGGCTCGTGGAGCAGCGGCGAGTGCAGGTCGAGCCCGAAAGGACTTGGGTCGATGCTGAACAGCAGCGGCGAGCAGAATGCGTAGCCCATCCCCGAGGTGTTCGAGAGCAACTGCCGAATTGTGATGGCGCTGCGCGCCGGGCGGGCCGTGAGCTCCCCCGTTGATGGGTTCCAGGCCTCGATCACCTTCATGTCTTTGTAGTCCGGGAGGTGGTCGGCCAGGGCGTCGTCCAGACCGATGGTGCCCGCTTCGATCAGCATCATCACCGCGACCGAGGTCACCGGTTTGGTCATGGACATGATGTTGAACAGCGTGTCGGTCTCCATCGGGGTTTCGGCATCCGTGCGCAAGCGACCGAATGCACCCTGGTAGATGACCTCCGAGGCGGTCGTTGCGAGGGCGACGACGCCGGGTAGTTCGTGGCGATCAACGGCTGCTTGCAGGCTGGTGTCGACGCCGGTGCTCACACGTTCTCCCGTTCGGTTGGGGACGGAGCGTTGGCGTCCGCCTTTGAGATCTTCGTTATCGATCGGTGCTAGTCGAACAGCGCCAGCCGTGTGGGATCGTTGGCGAATTCGAACGCCGCGACCAGGTCCTGCTCAATCACGCGGCCGCGCGACAACGGTGGCAGGTTGTCCAGGCCGAAGAAGCCCACGTCCGTTGTTTCGGGTCCCGACGCCGGGGCGTTCTCGTCCATCTTCTCGCAGCAGAAAAACAGCTTGTAGAAATCGCGCACGTCGGGGTCGTAGCCGTGTTTGGCTTTGTGACGAATTCCGTACAGGGCAGTCGTGCTCACCTTGATGGACGCTTCTTCCCAGACTTCCTTGACGATGTTCTCGCTGGCCGAGATGCCCACTTCGGCATAGCCGCCCGGCAGTGTCCAGAGCCCGTCGCTTGCTTCCCTCACGAGCAGGATCCTCTCGTCCTCGATTACCGCGCCGCGCACGTCGATCTTCGGCGTGGCGTAGCCCTTGGCGAAATCCGACACCAGCGACTCGATACGCGGTATCGGAATGTTGCCGAGGGATGCGAGCATTTCGTTGGCAATGTTAGCAATATCCTCGTAGCGCTCGCGATCATACGGCTGTTCGCTGAAAAAGAGCCCCGTAGACGCGATACCCTGCAGCCGCTTTGCCCAGGTGAGCCATTGATCTTCCATGGCGGAAGTATAACTGTCAGCCTGGCACGGTCACTTCCCGCAACATGGGCAGATACCCTGTGGGGAAATGGACATCCTGATAGAGGCCTTTCGTCTTCAACAGGTTATGCATCTCTCTCAGATGATAGATGGGAACCGATGCCAGGAAATGGTGCTCCAGGTGATAGTTAAGACCGTGCGGAGAGAACAGCAGGCGTTCCAGCCAGTTCACGTAGGTCGTACGGGTATTCATGCGGGGATCGAGATCGTACAGATCGGGAACGGCCGCATGTTCTGCCACCTGTCGGATGCGCACAATGATCATATGACTGGTCATGAAGGCAGCCGGCCACATCAGATACAGCCAGCCATATCCTAGAGCAGTCAATACGGCCAGCATGAACAAATTAGCCAGCAAACCCCGATACAGGCTGGTACGGATCTGGGGCGGAAGCTGCTTTCGGTGTTTGATGGCACGCCCGATGGATTTGATGCGTTTCCAGCCGGTCTGTCCGGTCACATCGCGCCAGAGCTTGCGCCGTAGGCGACTGTGGGTAATGGGGTAGTCCTGATAGTTCGTGAGATCGGGGTCGTCCGGGGTGCCCGCCTCGCGATGGTGTCCCAGGTGCCCCTGCATGTAAGTTTCCATGTTGTTCATGATGGGGTAACCCATGAGCCAGTGGCCGCAGAAGGTATTCAGCCACCGTGTCTTGAACAGGGAGTGGTGCCCGCACTCGTGCACCAGTGCACCAAACGCCAGTTGCCGGCCACCGAGAACGATGACACCCAGAAGAATCGTCAGGGGGTTGGTCCAGTAGGCACAGGTCGCAAAGACCCCGACCACTATCGCCCAATCGACCAGCACCAGAAAACCGGCACGCAGATCGCTGCGCTGGGTCAGCGCCTTCACTTCCTGCTTTGATAGGATCTCATTGATATTAACTGAACCCATTGTGTTGCTCTCCGAATGTTCCTGTTAAGCCGGCAGCGCTTGATCCAAAGGTTGTTGGGGTCTGGGAAGTTGCGCAGGCGAATAGTCTTCGGGCCCGGCCCATACCTCCTTGCCCTGTTGATCGTAGCGCAGCATGGCCTGCCACAAGCGCTCACGGTCCCGCGTGTCCAGCCATTCCCGGGGCAACAGCGGATCCTTCGCCAGCAGGTGAATCACTTCCCCGCCCAGGGTAAAACTTTCCAGCTTTGCCTGCTGTTTTGACAGCCCATCGAGGCTCCGGGCACTTTGCCCCAGGCGTTTCAATGCACTTCGGTAACCCTGTGCCAGGGTGTCAGGCTGCCACGCGTTGCGCCAGGCATCTTCCGTCTCGGAATCGATGAGACAAGGCCCCAGAATCAGCGCATGAGAATCGAGACATAGCCCGAGTAGCCGGGCCTTCAGGAGCGACAATTCCAGCGCGAGGTTGTCGGGTCTTGCCCACAGGCTCCTTCGTACTTCACGAAATCCCAGGCTCTCCAGCGCCCATCGGGTCTTGCTCGAACTGCTGCGCGTGACAGTGTTGTCAGGGTTCTCGTCAGCGAGGGGTTTGCCTTCCCAGTGACAGATCAACCACTGCCCTGGACTCCAGGACCGGGTGCGTGACTCGCCCTGACGCCAGTCGTCGACGAAGCGATTCAATTCGTCGGTGCCTTCCGAGAGCTGGTAATAACCCCGGCGTGGGTTGGTCAGAATCCCACGGGATACCAGTCGCGACAGAGTCACGCGTAGCGTGTTTTCCGTGAAGCCAAACAGCCGCCCGGCAGACATGATCGATCGGACGGAACCTGCATGACCCGTATGGCTGTGCAGCAGATCCAGTATCACTGACGCCGGTTTTATGGGACGGCGTGATCTCTTCTCCAAGGTCGTTCCACTCCGGGGCTATGAGCATGGGGACCAGATATTACGATATTTGGAGGATATATCAAGAAACTGTAATAAACTCCGATAAATAGGATTCCACCTTACCTGTTCCGGAAGGTGCAGGCTGGTGGTCGCCGTTTAGTCGGGCTGTTCGCGGCGCTCCTGAAATGCTTCGAACTCATCGCGATCGATGAATCCGTTGGCATTGCGGTCCAGGTCGCTGTAGCTGTCTTTGCGGCTGATCTGCAACGCGATCTCGGCCCGGTTCAGCGCGTCGTCGCCGTCGCTGTCCAATCGATCGAATTCTGTCGCGGGTATCGCCGACGACTTCGGCGCTTTCCTTCGACTGCGGGTGGGCGACGGGGCCGGCGTCAATGGCTCGAGGCGGTTCTGTATAGTGCGCTCGCCCGGCGACAGGAACGCGGTCCGCATTCCGTCAGTGATCGAAGCGGTGCCACTTTCGGGAGCCGGCACCTTGGTGACGCTCGCGGACTGGTAGCGCTCAACGGATTCGGCGTCGATGATCGTGCGCGAGCGGACCACGTCGGCCTTTGCCGGCCACTGGTCGTCGGCGAACCGGGAGGCTTGGCGCAGGTCAGCCTCGTCCGCCTGCAGGATCAGCACGCCTTTGACGCCGGGAATGGGGCGTAGCGCATCGGCATCGACGGCGATGAGGTTGTGCTCAATCAGAAAGCTGCCGACGGCAACGACTACAAAGGAGATTTTCCCGGTGTCCTGATCGATGGCGAAGTCCTGGACCCTGCCGAGGTCCTGGCCATCTGCCGTCGTGACGGCGCGTCCCAACCAATCGGTGGCTTTCTGCATGCCGGGGTGAATGTTTGCCTGTTGCACGGATTGCGCGTTCGCGATGAGCGCAAGCGTACAGCTACAGGCGATCAACAGGGGTCGCAAGGCGAGTTTCATGGGCGTACTGCCTCCCATTCTTTCGGTTGACCCTCGAAGGCTCCGTCCCGCCAGGGTGGGCCAATCAGGATGGCGAACCTGGACGCGGAATTCAAGTTAGCGCCTGTTCGCGCCAGAGGCCGCGTAGGACGTGGCTTCTCGAGTCGCCTAGCTCAGGCCAAGCGCCTGCGCGGTCTCCTCGATGAACCGAACTGTGGTGTCTTCGGGCGACCCGCCGCCGACGGGGCGTGACAGCAGCACCAGACGCCCGACGCCGAGATCTTCGAATCGTTTGACGGCATCGGCATCCACGGCGTCGCGTGGCGTTACGGAGATGGAAAGCTCGCCCAGGGACGCCGGCCGATCGACCTCGGTCGTGGCGGCGCTCAGTCCTTCGATGGATACCCTGGCTGCGTCCACCGTCTGGTTGAAGCCGTACCAGCCGTTGCCGTGTTGGACGGCGCGCCGGTACGCCGCGGGCGACATGCCGCCGACGATGATCGGCGGGTGGGGCGATTGAACAGGCCCCGGGGTCGACTGAATTCCCTTGAATGACGTGAACTTGCCGTCGAAGACCGGCTTGTCCTGGGTCCACAAGGCACGGATTGCTTCGATGTGTTCGCTGGTGCGGGCGCCGCGCTCTTCGTAGGGTACGCCGATGGCGTCGAACTCCCCCTTCACGTAGCCGACGCCGACACCGAACATCAGCCGGCCTTTGGACAGCACGTCGATGCCGGACAACTCCCCGGCTAGCACCACTGGATTGCGTTGCGCGAGCAGGATGATGCCGGAACCGAGCTTGATCCGTTCGGTGACGGCGGCGGCAAAGGACAAGGCCGCCACCGTGTCGAGCATCGGGAAATCCGGCGGGACGGGCGAGGGGGGTTCCTGGGGGTCGATTGCAACGACGTGCTCGCCGGTCCAGGCGGATTCGAACCCGCACGCCTCCAGGGTGGTGAGTATCCGGCGCATGGGGTCGGGCGCGCAGAGCGGTCCGTTGTTGAAGCCGAAATAGCCGATCTTCATGAATCAGTCCTCGCCGGGAATCTGGTACTCGGTATTGTGTTCGAAGAAGCGCTCGTAGCCTCGCAGCATGTAATCCCAGTAGAGAATGGGCAGTCCGGTCTTTTTCAACCACCACATCGACAGGCGCTCCTTGCGCGGGTCGAGGGGCAGGGTGGGTGTCACCTTGCCGCCGTAGATGAACTCGGCAACGATCACTTTGCCGTAGGCGGTAGTCAGCGGACAGGAGCCGTAGCCGTCGTACCCCTCGTCCAACTGTCCACCGTCGATCAGGTGTAGCAGGTTGCGGACCACCACCGGCGCTTGTTTGCGCACGGCCGCCGCGGTTTTCGAGTTAGGCGTGGAGCCGGCGTCGCCGAGTCCGAAGACATTCGGGTAGCGATTGTGTTGCATCGAATGCTGGTGCACGTCGACCCAGCCGCCTTCGTTGGCCAGCGGACTGGATTTCACTGCGGCCGGTGGGCTCTGGTGCGGAGTGACGTGGATCATGTCGAAGTTCATGGTCACGCGTTCACCTTCGCGCTCGCCGCCCACGACCTCGAAGCTGGCGGTTTTTCCGGGGCCATCCAGTGCCACCAGATTGGTCTGGAAGTGCACGTCGATACCCCAGCGGGCTGCCACTTTGTCCAGCTCTGCGGAGAACACCGGCACGCCGAACATAAACGGTGCGTGAGTGAGGAAGTGCAGATTGCAGGCGTCGAGGATTCCTCGCCGCTTGAGATGGTCGGCCGCGAGGTAGGCGATCTTCTGCGGTGCGCCGGGCACTTGAAAGGTAGTGGCGCCTGGGTGAACAACACCGTTGCGCCCGCATCCAGCCCTTGAGGCAATCCCAGGTGTACTCGACGTGGTCGGGCGAGTAGTTGCTGCATACGCCGTTGTTGCCGAGCGTTGCGCTCAATCCTTCGATTTTGTCCCAGTTGAGTTCCAGACCCGGGCAGACCACGAGGTAGTCGTAGCTAACCGCGTCGCCCGAGGTCAGGGTTACGGCGTTGTCGTCCGGGTTGAAGCTCGCCGCCGCGTCCTGAATCCAGGTGACTCCAGCCGGGATCAGTGAGCTTTCCGCGCGGCGGGTTTTGCTGAGCTGATAGGTGCCGGCTCCGACCAGCGTGAACGCGGGTTGGTAGTAGTGCTGCTCGGAGGGTTCGACGATGGCAATGTCGAGGTTCCGTCCCCCGACCTTGCGGCGCAGGCTGGCGGCGACCGTAATGCCGCGGCGCCGCCGCCGATGATCAGAACCTGATGGTGGCTGGATGTTGTCATGGTTCCCCCTTTCTAGCGTGTTCGCTAGAGCTCCCGGAACGGAAGGGCCAGGCGCGACCATTGAATGAGGCCGCCCGCGACGTTGGCCACTTCGGTAAATCCGGCTTTCAACAGAATATCCGCCGCCATCGACGAGCGTTTGCCGGACTGGCACACGGTTACGATGGGGCGGTCACGTGGGATCTCGTCGAGTCGCTCGCGAATCTCGTCCAGCGGTATCAGCGCCGCACCGCTGAGATGGCCCAGTTCGCCATCGAATTCGCTGGGGCTTCTGACGTCCAGCACGTACAACTCTTCGAGGTGCCGGGCGACCCAGTCGGGACGGATTTCCGGAATCCCGGCAAACGTCACGGTCACCGGACCCCAGGTGATTTCTTCCGGAAGCGCATCGTTTTCCGGCCGGCCGGACCTGAGGTTCGACGGCACGGCGATATCGATCAGCTTCGGATGCGCGAGGCCCAGATTGTCCATGTAGCCGACGAAGTCTTCTTCCTTGGCCTCGCCGCCGATCCGGGGATTGAAGCGCTTCTCTTCTGCCACCGTGGAGACGGTCCGCCCGAAGTAATCGTGACCGGGATAGATCAGGCAGTCGTCGGGCAACGTGAAGATCTGCTCGCGAATACTTTGCCACATGACGTGAGCGCTGCCGCCCTGGAAGTCCGTTCGTCCGGCGCCGCGAATCATCAGGCAATCGCCGGTGAAGGCCATGCGCTCATCGTTGCTGACGTAGGTGATGCAGCCGGCGGTATGACCGGGTGTGGCGCGGACCTGTAGGGAGCAATCCCCGTAGGCGAGCACAGCGCCGTGGTCTACCGACACATCCACGCCTTCTGTGCCGGCATGCTTGGACAGTACGATCTCGGCGCCAAGGGTCTTGGCCAACACCCATGCACTGGTGACGTGGTCGGCGTGCACGTGGGTGTCCAGGACGTAGCGGACATCGAGTTGCAGTTCCCGGATCAGCCCGGTGTCCCGGGCGTGCTGCTCGAACACGGGATCGATAATGACTGCCTGGCGGCTCTGCTCGCAGCTAAGCAGATAGGTGTAGGTCGAAGAGACCGGATCGAACAGCTGGCGAAAGATCATCGCTCCCCCGGACGCGATGCAGCTGGCGGACCAGAGAGTCTAGCGCGGGAGCGGAGAATTGGACATCCATCATCTTTGATGGATGTCCAATTCTCCGATGGGTGTACCGAACTTTGATGGATGTCCAATTCTCCTCGTCAGTACGGGGGTGCCAGGCGGCGGAATCCATGCGCGAGCACGACGATCATGAAGACGAGGTTCCTCAGGATCAGGCCGGGGTAGAAGTAGCGGGGGACCGGCGCCTGGTGCGCGACTGCGCTCGCCAACCGTTCCATCCAGTCGAGGCTGCGCGGCCATTCCAGGATGTTCTCTCGCCAGGCCGAGGGAATGCCCTCCTTGCCAACCCTGGCCCCCACGATGCCGCCGTAGATTGCGCCTGCGGTGTCGGTGTCGCCGCCAGCCGCAATGATCTCCTGCAAGCCGGAACCGAAATCTTCGGGGTAGCGAAACCAGGCCTGCAGCACGCAGGGCACGGTGTGGTAACTGTAGCCGGAGATCCCGTTCGGCGAGCCGATGCGCTGGGCAAACGCCGCCACGGGCTCACTTTGCGCGGCGGATTCCGCCGCCTGCGCCACGAGTTCGAGAAACTCCGCGGCGTCCGGATCGGACAGCCTCGACGCTAGGTCACTCGCGAAGACGTCCGGGGAAAGGGACTCCTGTGACGCACTGTGGTGGGCCGCCAGCGCCACGGCCAATGCCGCATAGTAGGCTTTGTTGTCGGTGTGGGTGATTCGGGTCGAGGCGGCGACGAAACGCGTCAGGGTCTCCGGCGAACCACCCACTGCAACGCCGATCAAGGCGCTTCGCATTGCCGGGCCATTACCCGCCGAGACCACTCCGCTTCGGGTCGGTGGCCAACCGAGCCAGAGCTTCAGAATCGCACGCAGGGTCGCAAAACCGATGCCGGCCGGGAGGCCGACCAGCCACCAGCGCAGTGAGCGGGCAAGGTGCTTCGTGAACTCATCTGGATCATCGCCGACGCGGGCCAGGGCCTGAGCGACGAAACACGCGTGCTCGGTATCGTCCGACACCATCCCTTTACCGAACAGCAGGTGATGATGCCCGGTATCCGGGAACAGCCGGGCAGCGCGGCGGGCGCTCAACCCTTCGTAGGGCAAGCCAAGGGCATCCCCCACGGCGGTGCCGAGCAGACAGCCGATGAGGGCGTGCTCGTTCATGCGGCCAACAGGTTCAACGTCTGAGCGGCCGGCCGCAGCTCGACCCGCTGGCCGTAGCCGAAACTCAAGCGATCGGATTCGATGCCGTCGCCGAAAATCACGCCATGCTCATCCATTTCCGATGAGATGATCAGCGTTTGGGTCGGTTCCACCAACCCTTCGACGAGCTCGGTGCCGGTGGCGATGCTCGGCCAGGGTTCGCGCACAAAGTAGGCCAGCCGCCGCGCCTCCGGATCAGGTAGCTGGAGCGTACTGTGGCGGCTGTGGTGAATCGAGCGGGCCCAGCCGGTGGCGCCGGTGCCGGTTGCGACGATCAATCCGGAGGAGGACTGACGTTCGCTTTGCTGGCCGGCTGAAATCGTATATCGCGCCGACTGGTGGCTGGCATGGCCGACGAACACCTCATTCAGAGAGCGCAGAACCTGGCCGTCATCCAGTTGGGCTTCGACCATGGTGCGCGCTTCGATACGATATTCGCCTGCTGCCGTTGCGAGGAGCAGTTTGGCGGTGTCCTTCGGCGCATGCTGCACCAGCACGCCGGCGACGCTGTCCGGCGTCGGATTCAGACCGATGACGATCTGTCCGGTGAGGTACTTCGCCAGGTTCGCGACCAGGCCATCCTGCCCGAGCGCGATGATGATGTCGGCGGGTTCGAAGACGAATCGGTCCAGATCGTTTCGGTCGATCCGGGTCGAGCGCCAATGCACGGGTATTGCGTGGCGCACGCACTGGAATGCTGCGAGGAAGCGCGTGTGCAGCGCTTCCGGTTCCTCAATGCATTGGCCCCGGTTGCTGAGAAAGAACGACGTCTGCCCGCGCGTTCCATGCCGCGCTAGCAGAAGCTGGTAGTCCGTCGGTCGGGTCACCAGGACCACGCGAGGCGTGCCGGCCATGGTCATGCGCTCCCGGTCGGCGCATTCCCGGCGGTGGCGTTGCCGGTGTTGATGAACCGGTTCAGGAAGTCACCCACCATGTCGGGGCTGAGGTTCAAGTGCTCGATCGCCGGCATGTGCGTCGCGAAGTTCTGGGCGGCCAGGGCCATCAGCACCTCGGTGGGGTAGTCGCGGTAGATCGCCATCCGGGCAGCTTCCGCCTCCGCTTTGGCGCCTTCGGTGACGTTGATCCGGGTGGCTTCGGCGTCGGCGAGCAGGGCGCTGCGCTGCACCTTGCCTTCGGTGCCAATCCGCTGCGCGTCGGCTTCGTCGCCGACCCGCGCGCGTTCGTTGTCGCCACGCTGCTTGATCAACTGCTCTTCGCGCCGCGCGAGTTCGATCTGGTTTTTCAGTTCGTTCTCCTCGATGGCGCGCTCCTCTTCTACCGCCTGGGCGCGGCGTTCAAAGGTGGCCCGGTCGGCGTCCTGCTGAATTTGCTCCCGCGCGGGCGTCTGCAGCGCCTTTTCGACCTCGGCTTCCGGACGCACCGCGATGACCCGCACGCTGGTAATCCCAAGACCCAGTTCCGCAATGCCGGCATCGGCGCGCAGCCCGTCGGTGATGCGGTCGCGAATCTCCTCGAGACCACTCTCGAGAATATCCGCGAGCGCGTGCCGGGTTAGGTAGTCCCAGGTGAACTGTTGGGCGAGCTCCGTCACCAGCGCGGCGAGCTTCTCGAGTGGCGTTTCGACATAGTCGCCGGTACGCGCATCGACCGAAAAGTCGACCCGCTCGGCCAACCGCTCGGGATCGTCGATGCGCAGATTGATCACGCCCTGCACGGTGACGTCCTGATAATCGCTGGAACGCGCGTGGAACAGGAATGGGGTTTCGCGGTCGTCGAGCGGAATCTCGACCAGGCCGGTGTTCAGCGGCTGATACCAGAACGTCAGCCCGGGACCGCTGGCGATGGGTTGACCGCGGCGGTAGCGAATGATGTGCCGGCTCGATTCAGCCCGCAGGTGGTTTACGTATCCGAATTTTCTGATTTCAGCCATGACTGTTTCCTCATACTGCTAGACGGCCGACCGTCGAATGAATCGGTAGAGTTCGGCGGGACGATGGCCGACCTCGTCTTCCAGAGTCCCGGTTGCTTCCAGGTCGCCCGACGCAAGCATCCGGCGCCGGAACGAATCCTTGTTGACGGGATTTCCCTGGATGGTTTCGTGTACGTGTTGCAGACGCCGCAGCGTGAAGGTGGGCGGCAGTAGTTGATAACCGATGGGGGCGTAATTGAGCTTGCCCCGAATGCGCTTCACCGCGGTGCCGATCACGTCGGCGTGGTCGAAGGCGAGCGCGGTCGCGCTGCTGGTTTCTACCGGCCCGCCCGTTTCGCCACCCCAGGGCACCTCGATGGGCTGCAGACGCACGTCGCCGGGCAGATCGGTCAGACGCTCGGGATTCACCAGCGCGTAGTAGGCCACCGATATGATCCGCATCCGGGGATCCCGTTTGGGCGCGCCGAACGTGTAGAGTTGCTCAAGAAAAATCCCGGACAGCCCGACCTTCTCGGCAAGCAGCCGCTCGGCGGCATTGTCGAGGGGTTCATCGAGCCCGACGAACGTACCGGGCAATGCGAGACGACCACGGGCCGGATGTTCGGTGCGCTCGAGCAGCGCCACCGCCAGTGCGTCCTCCTGGACGGTCATCAACACCACGTCGACGGCAACGCTGGGCCGTTCGAACGCGAGGGCGTCGTAGGTCTCGAGGAACTCGGCCTCCGTAACGGGGGTGTCCGGGTTGGAGGATTTAGGCTGTGGGCGTCGGGCCATTCCAGGCGCTCGTCGTCTTAGATGCGCCTAACATATATGTGTGATGCATCTAAGTCAATGTGGGCCCGACTGTAGATGAGAACTTCGTCACGGACGCTGGACTTGGCGCCCCCTCACTCCCAGGAGTGGATTTGGCCATCCTTCCTCTTCAAGATGGTGGATCTCCAACTCCCATACCATTCAACATGCGGGGCCATTCAACATGCGAGGAAACCGAACCGATGAGCGAGATTGAGGCGAGCGGGCCGAATGAAGCCCAGATCGAGTACTGGAACAGCTCGATGGGCGAGCGCTGGGCCGAGAACCAGGAGAATCTGGATCAATTGTTGGCACCGCTCAGCGAAGCGGCGATCAGCGCGGCCATGCTCCAGGAGGGTGAGCGTGTGCTGGATGTTGGCTGCGGCTGTGGCGCAACGGCGCTGGCGATGGCGGATCAAGGGGCTTTTGCTACCGGAATCGATATATCCCAACCGATGCTCGCCCAGGCCCGCAGCCGTGCTGAAGGTCGATCGAACCCCGAATTTGTGTTGGCAGACGCCGCACTGCAGGAGTTCAACGGTGACTACGACCTGATGTTCTCGCGCTTCGGGGTGATGTTTTTCGTCGAGCCCGTCGCGGCATTCGCCAACCTGCGGACTGCGCTGCGGTCCGGTGGCCGGGTGTGCTTCCTTTGTTGGCAACCGGCGGACCGCAACCCCTGGGTGTCGGTACCGATGGCGGCAGCGCTGCAGTTCCTGCCACCCTCGGAGCCGATGGATCCGAAAGCCCCCGGACCTTTCGCATTCGGCGATTCGGATTACGTGAGCGACATTCTGACGCAGGCCGGGTTCGATGACGTTCGGGTAACGCCCCTGGAGCATCCGCTGTCACTAGGCGCGGACGCGACCGTCGCCGCGGAGTTCATTACCCGCATCGGCCCGGTGAGCCGAGTGCTGGTCGACCTGGATCAGTCGCGTCGTGACGACCTGATGAACGCAGTACGAACGGCGTTACAACCGCACCAGGGCGATCGCGGCGTGGAACTTGGCGCCGCATGCTGGATCGTGACCGCCGCTAATCCATGAGGTAGGCCGGGCCTACTGCCGATCTGCGTCGGACTCACCGTGGCGGCGTACCTGGAAATCCGCCGGTAGCTCCTCACCGGTCCGTTCCGTGTGGATCTCGCGTAACGTGTACTGCGGAATCTCATCGGTGATCGCATCCCAGCCCGGAACGTACTCTACGTAGATGTGTTTATCCGGCTTGATGCCCGGATCGTCGTCGAACAATCCGGCAGCAATCTCCATGAACTCGCCTTCCGGGTCCGGTTCCGGGACCGGACTGCCACAGTTTCTGCAGAACGTCGCATGATAGGCCGGTGGACCATACAGAACGGGCGCATCGTAGGCACCGACGAGTTCGTGGCCGGCCAGAAAGTGGAAGTCTTCGGTGTTGACCCCGACCCCCGGCATTCCCGCGCCGCCGCTGACTTTGCGGCATCGGTTGCAGTGACATATTTCCAACGGACCGACCGCTCTGTCGATCTCGAAGCGCACGCCGCCGCAAAGGCAACTTCCTCGAATGGTCATGCTAAAGGCCTCCCGGTTCGAAAGCTTTCCCTCAGCCTCAATGCGAGGGTGTTCATGTCGGATTCGGTGACGCGTTCCGAATCGTCGACGCCCAGATAGGCGAAGACGTTGGCGCCACGATGTTCGGTGGGCATATCGGGCGAGCGCGGTACCACATGAAAGTGCACGTGGGGATGATCCGGATGCTCCGCGAACTGCATTACGTACGTCTTCACGCAGCCGAGATCGCGTTTGAGAAACGACGATACGTCACGCATCAATCCCCCGAGCTCGCTGGCTTCCGCGTCGGTCAACTCATCGATTGCGGCGATATGACGGCGCGCCACCAGACAAATCCAGCCCAGCAGCGACGTGTCGTTGGCGTGCACGATGTCCCAGTGATCGGCGCGGACGATGCAGTCCCATGGTGGCGCGCTCCCCGTATCTCGTGCGGCGATCAGTTCGCAGGTGTGGCAGCGTTCAGGAGGCACCGTTCAGAGTATAGGCGCAGATTGGTAGCCGCATGCAGGCCCGGGGACTCGCTTTCGACGCTGGACCCTTTGAGAAAGGCAACGTACGCATCTGTTTATACTGGTACGTTCCCACAGTGATTCCAGGATGCAATCGATGGCGGAAGCGACGGTCAATGGTGTGCGATTGGTCTACGAACAGCGTGGTGAAGGCACGGCCCTGCTGATGATCTGTGGCACGGGGCAGACGGCCGCGATGTGGGAAGTGGGCACGCTGCTGGGGACTGTTCAGGCTGCCGGCTATTCCGTGGTCACCTTCGACAATCGCGGGATGCCACCCTCGGAGTGTCCCGAGCCGCCCTGGACCACGGCCGACATGGCCGACGATGCCATCGGTCTGATCGAGCATCTCGAGATTGGCCCCTGTCACGTATTGGGTGCGTCCTTGGGTGCGAACATCACTCAGACCGTGGCCCTCAAACGACCGGATCTGGTGCGGTCGGCGATTTTTCAGGTGGGTGGCGGCAACTTCTGCTTATCGGCCCGACTGATGCTGAAAGGTAACGTGGAGCTGTTGCGCCAGGGCGTGGAGGTACCAACGGCAATGGCGCAGGCTTCAATGCTGGAGGCTGCGCTGACCGGAACTCAGAGGCAGGATGACGCGATAGTCGGCCAGATTCTGGAGCTGACGAAGGGTTTGACCACGTCCTTTGGACCCGGCGGGCAGTTGGGACAGCTCAGCGCCAATCTCGCCTGGGCTGATGACGATCACCTCGCTGCGGCGGGCGACCTGTCGATGCCATGCTTGATGCTGGCCGCCGAACACGATGCATATTTTGCTCCGGCGACCCTGCGAAGCGTGGCGGAGACGATTCCGGACGCTCGATTTGTGGAGATTCCCGGCTCGGCCCACATCACCACCGACCCGGTCGGCGCGAAGGTGATCACGGACGCGGTCGGTGAATTCCTGAAGGCCCATTGACCGGGGTGACGAGCATGAACATCGCTATATTACCGGGCGGGCTTGCGACGCTGGACTTCGACAATCGTTTCACCCGCGAACTGCCCGCCGATCCCGAGACGAGCAATGCACGACGCCAGATTCGCGACGCGTGTTATTCGCGCGTGCAACCAACCACCGTGGCTGCGCCTACGTTGGTTGGATACGCGACGGAGGTGGCCGCGGCGTTGGGACTATCAGACAGCGATTGCAACTCCGAGGCATTCGCCGCCGTGTTCACCGGTAACCGACTGCTGCCCGGCATGGATCCCCACGCCACCTGCTATGGCGGCCATCAGTTTGGCAGTTGGGCAGGCCAGTTGGGCGACGGTCGAGCGATCATTCTCGGGGAGGTCGTAAACGCCGCGGGCGAGCGTCATGTTCTGCAGCTCAAAGGCGCGGGACTCACGCCTTATTCGCGTACTGCTGACGGCTTAGCGGTGCTGCGATCCTCGGTGCGCGAATTCCTGTGCAGCGAAGCCATGCACCACCTGGGCGTGCCGACGACGCGCGCGCTTAGCCTGACGCTGACGGGTGAACAGGTGATGCGCGACATGCTCTACGACGGCAATGCGGCACTGGAACCGGGCGCGGTGGTGTGCCGCGTTGCGCCGAGCTTTATCCGGTTCGGACACTTCCAGATGCTGGCCGCGCGCCAGGAACAGGCGCTGCTGAAAACGTTCCTCGATTACACGATCGACACGGACTTTCCGCACCTCTCGAGCGAAACAGACGACAAGGCTCGCTACCTCGCCTGGTTTGCAGAGGTCAGTCAGCGCACGGTGGAAATGGTGGTGCACTGGATGCGCGTCGGCTTCGTCCACGGCGTGATGAACACGGACAACATGTCGGTGCTGGGACTGACGATCGACTACGGTCCCTACGGATGGCTGGAAGACTATGACCCGAACTGGACGCCCAACACTACCGACGCCGCCGGGCGGCGCTATCGGTTCGCCCACCAACCCGCGGTGGCGCAGTGGAACCTGCTGCAGCTCGCGAACGCCATTCTTCCCGTGGTCGAGGAGGCAGCGCCGCTGGAAGAGGTCCTGAACGATTTCCAGAACCAATACATGGTGGGATGGCAGGACATGATGGCGGCCAAGCTTGGCCTGAAGCAATTCAACCCGGAAACGGATGTGCTCGTCACCGAGCTCGACGCGGTGCTGCAACTCACCGAAACCGACATGACATTGTTCTACCGGCGCCTCGCTTCGATCGATGTGGGCGGTTCGGGAGCCGATGCGCTCGAGACGCTGCTGGATGCGTACTACCAACCGGAGGAACTTCAAGGTGAGGTGCGCGATCAGATCGAAGCGTGGCTCACGAGTTACCTTGGGCGCGTACGGGCCGACGGGTGCGAGGTGGTTGCTCGGCGCGAGGCGATGAACACGGTCAACCCGAAGTACGTATTGCGCAACTACCTTGCGCAGCTCGTGATCGACAAGGCCGAGCAAGGCGACTATTCCATGGTGAACGAGGTGCTGGAGTTGCTACGGCGGCCCTACGATGAGCAGCCCGAGCACGAAGAATTTGCGGGCAGACGGCCCGATTGGGCGCGGTCCCGGGTGGGCTGTTCCCAGCTTTCCTGCAGTTCCTGAATCTACGCGGCCGCGAGGAACGTTTCGCAGCGCTCCTTAGACGAATCCTCGTTCGGAATGGCAGCACACAGGCCGCTTACCGTGGTCCGAATCGCGTCCAATTGCGCGTCGTAGTCGCCATCGGCGTTCCATTCGAGGAGCTGCTTTTCGAGTCGCAGCATGCCGCGTGCGGTGCGTTGGTAGAACACCTCGTCGCTGCTCTGCAGTTCGAGAAACATGTTCACCGTCTGTGTTTCTATGGTGGCGGCATCGTCCGGTGTCAGCCTGATCAGGCCCGCGACGTAGTAATTACCCCATTGGAAACGCGTTGCGGGCCCCCGCGAACCTTCGTGAGCGCGCTTCAGCCAGGCGAGCGCTGCGGTGCTGTCGCCATCCTCCTCCGCCAGTTCTGCAAGCCCACTCATGAAATAGTAGGGCTGTTTCGAGCGCTCGAGCTCGCGCAACAACAGCGCCTCGGCGTAGTCGTTCAGTCCGGCGGCCATCAGTACGGTGGCGGCGGCGTTGATCACCGCCTGGCGCTCATGCGGCGTAGTGGTGGTTGCGTCCGCCCAGGCGACCCGGGAAAGAATCTCCGTTTCGAGCGTGCCTGAAACGGGTGCGTCGGGGTCGTCGATCTGCTCGAGACTGCGTTTCCCCATGCTCGCGTACAGGCGATCGGTGGCGAACGCTTGCTCGTCTGCGGCGATCAGATCGAACGCGCTGCGTAGAGCGTCGGCCAGCACGGCTCGCTCGACGCTTTCGGGGCCGGTGAACGTGGCGGCAAATTTGTCGCCGAACGATATCAGGGCCAAGGCATTGCTGCGGACGGCATCCGGATCTGCAAGGACCGCGTTCAGGCGCGCGAGTGCTTCGCGTTTCTCGTCTCTCGACATCGGTACTGGATCATCGTCGCGGGTCGCCGCGCGCACGGCGTGTTCCAGATATAGAAGGTCGAGGCGCGCTGCATCCGGGTGGTCTGTGCCGCACAGCCGGGCGGCGGATCGAAACAGTAACGTGGAGTTCTGCTCTGCCAGGATCTGGTCGTTGTCCTGGTCCCACGAGTAGTAGGCGAACAGTGTGCAGTCGGGTAGGTCGGGCGTTTCGCCGGCGGCAATGGCGCGGGCGATGTCGGTTAGCGGCCGCAGACTGCTCATCGCGAGGTCCAGCACTTCGGCGAATGCTTGAATGTCGATCCCGTTGGGAATGCGGGTGATTTCCCGGCCGTCCGGAGCAAAGACGATCATGGTGGGGTAACCCATGACGGCGAACCGCTCGCCGTAGCGCTGCGCGTCCTCGGTGTCGCCGTCCAGATAGACCGGGATGAACAGCTGAGAACGCTCCAGAAACTCGCGCTTATTGAACACCGTTGCCTTGATCGCGTGGCAGGGTGGGCACCACTCCGCGCCCCAGTACAGAAATACGGGTTTGTTCTGTTCAGCCGCCAGCGCGAAGGCGGCGTCGACATCGCCTTTCAACCACTGGATGCCGGTCCCGTCATCGTAGTGCTCGAGGGGTGAAGACATCTGGGCCGGCTCGTCGGCCGACTCGCTGCATCCGCCGAGGGAGACAAGCAACCAGGCAGCGCTCAGCGCGACCACCATTCTGAATCGGATCACCTATGAATTTCCTTACCGCAAGCGAGAGGGATAATTTGCCTGGGGTAAGCATAGACCAGAATGCGGCGCCCTGACGCCAGGCGATTCGCGACTCGCTACCAGGTGGCGGCGTCGGCCTCAGCTTCTGCTTGGCGAAACTCTCCAGTCTCTTTGTTCACCAGGTACGGGAGATTCTCTTTCGGTCCGGGGTCGCGGCCGTGCACCAGGAATTCGGGATCGGCGGCGCAATAGAACACCCAGCCCCAGGAATGCTCCGCGGTGAACTCGTCATAAATCACCTGAACAGGCTTTGTCGGCCAGTTCCAGTCGGTCTCGTTGATCGCGGCTTCGACCAACGCCCGAGCCTCGGCTTTGCTAATCATCGCGACCCCCCAGCAAGATTTGGACACACAGAATTGGACATCCATCAAAGTTCAGGACACCCATCGAAGAAGTGGACATCCATCAAAGTTCGGGACACCCATCATCCTCCGGACAACCTAGCGCGTGCCGGGTGGCGCAGACATAGTGGATGCTGCGTAGGACACATGCCTGGGTGATGGATGTCCGAATCGCTCCGCGCTAGGCTGGATCGATTGATCAGCGGGGAAGAGGGATGGAGCGAACGGCCGAATGCTGCTGCGGGCGCGTGTCGATCGTGGTGGAGGGCGACCCGGTGCGGGTGCTGTCCTGTCATTGCGACTATTGTCAGAAGCGAACCGGAAATGTCTCTCAAGTGTCGTGCTGGTACCCCCATGACAGAGTGCTGGCGATGAATGGCGAGACAAAAGTCTTCAACGATTCACCCGCGGCACTCGGCGTGAACTACGAGTTCTGCCCGAACTGTGGATCGACGGTGCACTGGACCTTTGACAATATTCCGCAAGTCCGCGGCATTGCGGTTGGCTGTTTTGTCGACAAATCGTTCCCGAAGCCCGACCTCGAGATCCAGACTCAGTACCGACATCACTGGGTTGACGCGATTGAAGGGCTGCCGGGCTTCGAGGTATTTCCCCCGCCGGAGCTCCTGATGGACGGTATCTAGCGGAGGCGTGGTCCGTGATCGCGGCGCGGGCACTTGCGTTCCCTGGCTGCACTCAGATCGACCGGTGGGGCCCCCGGGGCGCCAGCCGCCCTCGCCCGGGCTCTGCCGTCACCTCACCCGCTTCGGCGACGACCTCTCCGCGGCTGATCGTCCAACGGGGCCAGCCGGTGACTTCCCAGCCGTCGTAGGGGGAGAAATCCGAGCGACTGTGCATCGATTTGCCGTCGACGGTTCGGGTGGCGTGCGGATCCCACACGACCAAGTCGGCGTCCGCGCCGACCGCGATGGTGCCTTTGCGCGGATACAGGCCGAACAGCTTGGCGGCGTTGGTGGAACTCACGGCGACGAACTGCTCCAGGCTCAGGCGATCGCTCTGCACGCCTGATGAATACAGCATGGGCAGGCAGGTCTCCAGATCGGCGACGCCTTGTTTGAACTCGGCCGGGTTCTCGACTGCTTCCAGCTTGTCCGCCAGCATCCATGGTGCATGGTCAGTCGCCAGGGTGTCGATTCCACCCAGTTGCAAACCGGCCCACATCGCCTCCACGTCAACAATTTCACGCAGGGGCGGCGCCCCGGTGTACTTCGCCCCATCGGTTTCGGCGAACCGCTCGCGCGTGAGGTGCAGATACAGCGGTCGGGTCTCCACGTAAATCGGCAATCCGCGGCTGCGCCCGTCGCGGCACGCCGCCAGCGCGCGGTCGCTGGACAGGTGCACCACGTACACCGGGCAACCCGTCGTTTCCGCGAAACCCACCGCGCGTTGGGTGGCAACCACTTCGGCCTGCAAGGGTCGGGAATCCGGGAAGTAACGGGGCTCGATGTGGCCGTCTGCGAGCAGCAGCTTGCAGCAGCAATCGATGATGGCCGCATCCTCGCAATGAATCAGCGAGATGCCGCCGGCCGAGGCAACCCGCTGCATCGCCTCGAGATACTCCGGAACGTGGCGATCGAATCGACGAAACGAAAGAAAAATCTTGATGGACGTATGGCCCTGCGCATGCAGTGGCGCGATGGTTGCCAGGTTCTTCTCGTCCGGATACATCAGCACCGGGTGCAGGAAGTAGTCCGCCAACGCCATGCGGTCGGCTTCCGCGCTGTCGTAGGCAATTGCGTCGGCGAGCGTTTCGTTGTGCCCGGGAAAGCTGATGTTGCCGATGCTGGTGATGCCGCCAGCCAGCGCCGCCCGGGTGCCGCTTTCGAAGTCGTCGACCCAGGCCCAGCCTTCGGCTTCACGGGTGGGTGGTGTCAGATGCACGTGGGGATCGATGCCGCCGGGCGTGACGATCAGCCCGGTTGCGTCGAGTTCCCGCGGGGCCTTCATCGATCCGCCCAGCTGGATGATCTGGCCGTCTTCGATGCCGATATCGACGTGCGAACGGCCGCCGACTGTCACGGCCGTGCCGTGGCGAATGACCAGGTCCACGGGTCAGCGATCGGTCATGTTGACGAACAGGGCAACCAGAGCACCCGCGCCGGCATACTGAAACGCGCCCTCCAGCGATAGCCCCCGGCCGTGGTCTGCCACATGTTGAACAGGGCACCGGCGATGACGCCGAAGCCGCCGAACCAGACCAGCATGGCGAGGCCGCAGCCCAGAATGGCCGTGCCCTTGGCGCTGTTGAACGTATCAGCATCGCTGCGGCGTGCCGACCAGAGCTTCCAGGCGCCGGTACCGGCCACGCCCGCGACGCTGAACTCTCCCGCGAGGATCAGGCTCAGGAAGGTCCAGACCAGCCACGGGCTCGTCACCGTCGGCCCGATAGATTCCGGATATACCGTGTGTTCGGCCCTTCCGACGGTATACGCGACGGCCTGAAATGCCGCATCGAGGTTGACGATGTTCTGCAGAGCGAACAGCAGCCCTTGCAGCGCAACAACGCAGACCAGAATGATTTTCAGAGTATCGAATGGCCATGGCTCCCCCAACTCAGATTGTTAGTTCCAAGCACTCTCCGCGGCTCAAGTCTAATCAGCAGGCCTTGGGGAAGGAAGTCTGATTCATGGCTCGATGTATGCCCGATCGAGCCGCAACTTCGGGAGGATGAGCATGTCGATTCTGGATACAGGCACGTTGGGAGAGTTCATCCGTTCGATTGCGGTGATCGACCTGCCGCATTGTGCGACACTCAAACGCACCACACGCAAAGAACACGGGGGGACGCCGGCAATGCAGTTGGACGGAAAAATCGCCGCCATCACGGGGGGTACGGCGGGCATCGGTCGAGGAATCGCGGAGGCGTTTCTCGCCGAGGGCGCCAGTGTCACGCTGATGGCCCGCAATCAAGAGAAGGGCCAACGCGTGCTGGACGAGTTGGGGGCGGGCGAACATTGCCGATTCATTCGTGGCGATGCGATGGTTCAGGCGGATATCGAGGGTTTCGTGGACGCGACAGTGGCCGAGTTCGGCCGGATCGACATACTGGTCAATAACGCTGGTGGTGCGGGGGACCTGCAGCCGGTCTATCAGCTGTCCGACGAAGAGTTCGACAGTTGCCTGAAATGGAACGTCTATTCCACGTTCTGGGCGAGCCGCCGCGCGTTGCAGGCGATGATTGCCCAGCAGTGGGGACGGGTGATCAACATCTCCTCCACCGAAGGCAAAATCGGAAAGCCGGTGTTCACGGCATACGCCACCGCTAAGCACGCCGTGAACGGTATGACCAAATCCATGGCCCAGGACGTCGGCACGATGGGGATTACAGTAAATGCGATCTGCCCCGGGTTGGTGATCACGGACATCGTCAAAGACAACGGTCCTGCCACCGCCGAGGCGATGGGTATGACGTTCGACGAGATGGTGGATCTGTTTGCCCAGGAATCCGCCATCAAACGTCCGAACACGGTCGAGGAAGTTGCGGCCATGGCGGTGCTGCTGGCGTCGGATGCGGGCGCCGGAATCACCGGCGCTACGTTGAGCGTGGATGGCGGGGCCGCGCAGTACTAAAATGATCACGCTGTCCGGCCGACGCTCTTCCTGCAACGTGCAGAAAGCGATGTGGGTGCTGAACGAGTTGGATGTGGCCCATGAGCACATCGAACTGGGGGGCGATTTCGGTGGGCTGGATACGCCCGAGTTTCTCGCTATGAACCTCCACGGTCGCGTGCCCGTGCTGCGCGACGACGACGTTGTGATCGCCGAAAGCGATGCCATCGTGCGCTATGTCGCCGCTTGCTATGGGGACGAGGTTTTGTGGCCCGCGGATCCAGTGAAGCGGGCGGCGATCGACCAGTGGCTAGCCGGGACCGCGACGACGTTGCAACCCCCGTGGATCGAACTGTTCTGGCGTTTGGTGCGAACACCCATCGAGAAGCAGAGTCCCAAGCTGATTGCTCAGCTCACTGAGGCATCGATCGCCCAGTTCCAGAAGCTCGAACAACAACTGGCGCACCATGCCTATCTGGTTGGCGAAGCGTTCAGCCTGGCCGATATTCCGGCCGGCATGACGCTCTATCGTTGGTTCGAGATGGAGATCGAACGACCGGCCATGCCGAACGTAACGCGATGGTACGAAAAACTGCAGGAACGGTCTGCGTACCAGGAATCGATCTGCATTCCGTTTTCGGAACTGGTCGGGAAGCTGGGATACTAGTAACTACCGTAGAGGGGACACAAATGGCATGACTGATTCGGGAGTCTACGTGTTCGAACGGGTCCAGGGCGCTGGAAGGACCTCGCAGGATGTGCACGAAACCACGAGGTCCGCGGTGCAGAGCGAACTGGATGCGTGCGGAGGCCATCTATGGGGTGAATTCAACGGGCTCTTCGGGGTTGGGTCTAACGAGTTGTTCGTGGTCAGTTGGGTCCCGCAGGACACGCCGGACGGCATCAGCTCGATGTGGTCTTCCGCGCCTGACATTTCCGTGCTCGAGCGGCATGTCCTGGTCCCAACCGTCAGACCTTTAAGCCCGCAACCTGTGTCGGAACCAGGGTTGTACGTGTTCCGTTTCTTTGTTGTCGACAATGCATCGGTCGATGAAGTGGCGCGACTGTCGCAGGAGGCGTGGACTACGTTCGAAGGGAGCAGCGACTATCGCGCCGAGCCGAAGGCACTGTTCTGCCAGGTGGACCGTGACGCCGAGCGCGGGGTGATGCTGCTGGTGACCTGGTACGACGGCTTCGGATCCTGGGAAACCTCGCGACACCCGGCACCGGCGGCGCGTGAGAATTTCCTGCGCCGTCAGGAGTTGACTCACGGCACCATCGCCTACGCAACGCGCCTGGTGTGATGTTTAGGGGTCAGAGCCCTTTTCCCGGTCATAGAAAAGGGCTCTGACCCCTAAACCAGACCCCTAAACCAGGCCGCGTCGAGTTAGCGGTAAAATACGTGGCCGCCGATTCGCGTGGTGCGTTGCCGGCTTCTCAACCAGGGTGATTTGATTGCGGCGCTGTGAAAGAACAGCGCACCGTAAGTCGGATCCTTCGGACGCGCCCGAAGCATGGAGTCGGCGTTGGCCAGGGCCGCGTTCCACTGCGGACGGGCTCGCGGCACATCGCTTTTGCCATCGCACCACCACGAGAACTGGCAGGGCGGCGACTCGCCTCCTTGCTTGACCACTGCGCAGGCGTGGTTGGGAAACTCACGACTCTCCACCCGGTTCAACACGACCGAGCCGACGGCGAGCATGCCGCGCTTGCCTTCGCCCCGCGCTTCCCAATACATCGCAAGCGCAAGGCATTGCTGTTCCGCGGAATCGACCTGGCCCGAAAGCCCCGGCGTTGAAGGTGTGCCCCGCGGAGAAGGCGTTGCTGCGCAGCCGGCGACCAGCGCCGAGAGCAGAATGATTGCAACGTGGTTGTGCATGGGCCTTGACCTCGGGACCATCGTAGATGACCCATAGCGCGGATTAACACGACCGGTGTCACAACTCTGCGCGAGTCGTGCGACGTTCAGGGTTCAGACAGTTTCGATTCATTTCCGGTTCAGGCGCCGCGACGCATGCTGCCATCGCATCCTGTGAAAAAGGACCAGACGATGAACAACACTATGCAGAACTTTGCTACCAGAGACGCTGCCCCCGGACGCCGCGCGAAGTGGTTTGCCGCCGCAGGGCTTGCGTTGAGCCTGACGGTTCCGTTGAGCGCCAGCGCTAGCCATGACGGCGACGCAGCAATCAACCTGTTGGTCGGCGCGACCGTCGCCTACGCGCTGATCGAGGCTGTGGACGGGTTCGACAATGACCGGAACCGACGCCACGACGGCGATCGTCGGGGTGGTCATCGTGGCGATCGACACGACGATGCAGACCGCTACTTCCGCAGCGATTATCGCCATCGGGATAAGCACCGGCGTCAGTATCGCCACCAGCAGCGCCACCACCAGGCACGTCACGACGCGCGTCACCATCGTGCGCAGGGACTCCGTCACGGATACCGGCACGGATATCGACATGGTTTCCAGCGCGCGCATGGCTACCAACCGCGCACCTATGCGCCGCACTGGTACGCACACCGCTGATCATCTTTGGGGTGCATCCGTGGCAAACGGAGCGAAAGGGCCAGCAAATGCTGGCCCTTTCTTGTAGGAACCGAATGCAAGGGGACGGCGGGCGGGCCGATCTATTTCCCAGATCCCCCCTCAGAGAATAGGTCCAGTTCTTCTTTGCCCTGATCAGTCAGCCGATAGTGCCCGCGCGAAACTCGTTCGAACCATCCGTAGTGGTTTTTCTGAAGAATGCTTCCAGCCTTCGCTACGCCGGTGGTCTCCCTGACCTGCAGCAGCGGGCAAACCCCATACTCGGCCACGCAGGCCGCCACCTGAAGCGCCTGCTGTCTATAGGCCGTCATAATTTTCTGACCGGTGGTCCCACCGGTATTCGGATCGCCTTGCCGGTTCGCGAATTCGTCATGCAATGCCTTCGACGTGCCGGGTCGTTTACGCGGCTGGTAAGGACCGGGATCCACCAGCACATCCACCCTGGTTGTTCTGGGGCCAAAATAGACCTGCATCAGTCCCAGCCCTAACCGCCGACACAGCTTTCGAACTGAATTGTGGTGCCGGTTCAGCACGTTGTTGGAGGTAGATGACGCAGGAACAGCCAGGTACACCCTGTCCGATAGGGCCAGGCGCTCGACCCCTTGAAGAATGAGTTTGATGCTAAAGGACTTCTTCAGCTCAACCAGCACGGTTTCCTCTTCAGGATGAGAGGCAACCAGATCCACGCCGATGATCTCGCCTTTGACCGTGTAACCACGAGCCTCCAGGTAACGCTTGATCGGTTCGTACAGTTCGGACTCGAGTTGAATGGGCATCGGTGTGGATGTCGCTTGGAAGTAGCTTGCGCTACTGCTTCTCTCGCGGCTCCAGTGTCCGGATGAATGTCGGCTCGGGAAATTCCCCCCGGGTCTGTTCGAACACCGTGGCGATATCGATGAGCTGCTGCTCCTCTCCGGGCTTGCCGATGAACGAGATCGCCACCGGCAGTTCGAGGATCAACCCGGCGGGGACGGTGATGCTGGGATAGCCGGAGATAGCCGCGATCATCGCGCTACCCAGCAGAAAACGATCGCCGTGCACCCGGTCGGTCTTCCACGCTGGTGCGTTCGCGGGGGCGATCAGCGCATCGAGTCGATGGGTTGCGAACAGTTCTTCCAGCCGGCTGCGCATCAGTGCACCGCTGGCGGCAAGCGCCGCCTGATAGGGCGGATCGTCCAGGCCGCCCTTTGCCTGTGCGTCGATGAACACGTCTTGACCGAAGTGCGGCATCACCGTTTCGGCGTGGGCGTCGTTATAGGCGATGAGCTCGGCGAGCGAGGTGTGGAGCGCGTCCGAAGACTTCAGATACTCGTTCAGCCCGGCTTTGAATTCATAGAGCAGAACCTCGAACTCTGCGGCGCCAAGCGCTTCGTCCGTCCCCACCTCGATCGGGTCGATCAGTTCCGCACCTGCGTTGCTCAACATCTCCAACCAGCGTTGCTGCTCGGATTCCACCCGGGCACGTTTGCCGGCGCCGTAGTAATCGCGGATCACGCCGAGCCGCCGTCCCGTGAGATCGCTCGCATCGGTTGTGTAGTCCACGGCCTCGTCCATCAGCACCCCAAGCAGGGATGCAGCGCCCGCCACCGTGCGCGCCATGGGGCCTGCCGTGTCCTGACTGGCCGCAATGGGAATGATGCCCTGCTGGCTGACCAGACCAAGGGTCGGTTTGATGCCGACCACGCCGTTCAGTGCGGCCGGACAGATGATCGATCCATCGGTCTCCGTTCCGACGGCCAGCGGCGCAAGCCGCGCGGCGATGGCCACGGCCGAACCGCTGGACGAGCCGCAGGGGTTGCGGTCCAGCACATAGGGGTTGTGGGTCTGGCCGCCTAGGCTACTCCAACCGCTGATCGAATCCGCGGACCGGAAGTTCGCCCACTCGCTCAGGTTGGTTTTAGCGAGAATGACCGCGCCCGCCGCGCGTAAGCGCGCGACCAACGGTGCGTCCGCGGCCGCCCGATGTTCCGCCAGTGCCAGCGACCCTGCACTGGTGGCCAGCAAATCGGCGGTGTCGATGTTCGCCTTCAGGACCACGGGCATGCCGTGCAGCGGGCCGGTCGGACCGTGTTCGGCGAACGCCCGATCGAGGTCGCGCGCAATGTCGAGGGCCTCGGGATTGACTTCGATGATGGCGTTCACGGCCGGCCCGGTCTTGTCCAGCGTTTCGATGCGCGACAGGAACGCCTCGCTGACACGTTCGGCAGTCAGCAGGCCCTCGGCCAGGTAGCGCTGTAAAGCTGGCGCGGTCAACGCCGTGATCTCCTCGGAACTCAGCGCCTGGTCCATGTCCGTGGTGCACGCGCCCAGATCAAACACCAATGCGAGCGCGACTGCGATTGCGATGTGCGTAGCGTACGCCTGGTTTGTCCGAGGTTCATTCACGATAATCACCGACTGCCGAATCGGTTGCTGGAGAGATTCATGGCCAAGCCAGCTTACATGATCATCAAAGTGGCGGGGGCCGCCACCAAGATGGACACGATCGACAATCATGACGAGTAGGGGAATAGGAGCGCTCATGTGAATGCCGCCAGGTCCGGCTCGGCGCGGTACGGGTTGACCGTGGTCATGCTGCTTGCCATTCCGGTCGGTATCTATGCGTATCTGTTCCAGACTGGAATGACAGGCGATCCCGCGTTCCAGGCGCGCTTTGCCCAGGTGCCGCTGTTCGCTGCCTTTCATGTCCTTGGCGGCGGCACGATCCTGATCATCGGCGGCTTTCAATTCATCGCCGCGATTCGCGCGCGGCGTATTGCGGTGCACCGTTGGATGGGTCGTGCCTACCTCAGCGGCGTGCTGATCGGTGGCATTGGCGGGCTCGTGCTTGCGTTCGGCGCGGCCGGCGGGCCGGTCGGCCGGGTTGGATTCGGGCTCTTGGCGATCGTCTGGCTGACGAGCGGGACGCTGGCGTATCGCGCGGTGCGGGCCGGCGACCTTGGCCGTCATCGGCTGTGGGTGACTCGTAACTACGCCCTGGCGTTCGCCGCTGTGATGCTGCGCATTCAACTGCCAATTCTGCAAGGGGGGTTCGGGCTCGACTTCGAGTCGGCCTATGCGATCGTGGCGTGGTTGAGTTGGGTACCCAATCTGATTCTGGTGGACTGGTGGCTGCGCACTCCTGCGCGGGCTGAACCGCCTGGTGTATCCTCGGTTGTGTAGTACCCGTTCAGATTAGCGGAGCGTGACATGAAGCTGACCGTCGACAAGGGCTATTTTCAGACCAAGGAAGATGTCTTCGATGACATTCGCAGCTCCGGTTTCTGGCCCACTACCTATATCTCTGGTACGTCGCCCGAACTGC
>PVMK01115633.1_pt1 | contig 29034 bp, 26 predicted proteins | sample 1853481 | NCBI WGS metagenome assembly PVMK01 (sample SAMN08533507, study PRJNA380276) | Marine sediment metagenome, whole genome shotgun sequencing project.
ACATCGCAAACACGAAGACACGAAGGCCACCCACCCGTCCGTTTTGCCCGCAGATCACGCAGATGACGCAGATATGAAAAATAAGATCTCGCTGAAAAGAATCGACCGTGCCGAGGATTGGCGGCGGAACAGATCGGCGACCTGACGATCGCCGCCTCCGGTGGGAAGCACGTCCACTCCGGACGCAAGCGTCCGTCGTCACCGTGCTTTCCACCGGCCGACGCGCCCGGGGCGCGTCGGTTCCGCCTCAACCTTCTCTGTGCCTCTGTGTCTCTGTGGTTCAGCGGTAGGGTGGGTGGCCGCGTTCTTGGCGTCTTGGCGGTTCAAGAATTGGCGGCTACCGGCATTCCGAATTCCGAATACCGAATTCGTTCAGCCCTTGGCCTGGGATGTCGGGATGTGGAGGACGTCGCCAGGGTAGATGCGAGAGGTCGAGAGGCCGTTGGCGCGCCGCAGAGCGGAAGTCGAGACGCCGAAGCGGCGGGCGATGTCGGACAATGTGTCGCCCTTCCGGACCCTGTAGGTGTTGGGCGCACTCGCGCTACGAGCTGGAGCCGCCTTGTCAACCGGAGCGGGGATCCTCAGGACTTTGCCGGGGTAGATGCGGGAGCTGGATAACCCGTTGGCGCGGCGCAGGGCGGTGGCCGTGACGCCGTGGGCGCGGGCAATGTCGTACAGCGTGTCGCCGGAACGCACTGTGTGGGTCGATGCGATGGGAGCGTGGCTGGCGGTGGAGCGCGATGGCGCCGAATGCGATGCGCCGTCCGGAATCTTCAACTGCTGACCGGGGCGGATGACCTGATTGCGGGCAAGGCCGTTGACGGCGCACAAGCTATCAACCGAAACCGAGAAACCGCGGGCAATGTCCCACAGAGTATCGTTCCGCTGCACCACGTAGGAACCATTATCTCCGGTTCGCAGTGGCTGTTGGCGCGCGATCCGAGTATTCGTGCCGAAGCGGGGAACGACGAGGTTCTGCCCCGGATGGATCAGGCTGCCGTGGAGCCCATTGGCCTGGCGGATCGCGCTGACGCTCGAACCGTACTTCCGCGCGATGACATAAAGGCTGTCACCCTCGCGGACGGTGTGGATCATTCGCGGCGCCCACTTGTCGCGCGGGTTCGAGTCGAGAACAGCCTGCGCGTCGGCAGCGGTTCCGGATGGAAGACGAAGGGTGGTGGTCCCCCGCGCCGGCGTCAGGTCACGTCGAATAGCGGGGTTGAGCTCGCGCAAATCATCCAGCGGGATGCCGGACTTCGACGCAAGGAACTCGAGATCGAGGGCGTCCGGGACCTCGATGTGATCGTAGTCCCAGGGAGTTTCGCGCGGCTCCGTGAAGCCGTACTGTTCCGGATGCTTGGCGACAATAACCGAGGCGATGAAGGCCGGCACGTAGTTTCGGGTCTCGCGCGGGAGGTGCCGCCGGAGAGCCCAAAAGTCGGTGCTTCCCGAGCGGCGAATAGCTCGCCGGACGTTGCCGGCGCCGGAGTTGTAGGCTGCGAGCGCCAAGTACCAGTCACTGAACTCGTCGTACAAATCGCTCAGATAGGCGACCGCGGCCTCGGTGGAGCGAACCGGATCGCGCCGTTCGTCGATGAGCGACCCGATTTCGAGACCGTAATAGCGCCCGGTGGACGAAATGAACTGCCACATGCCGTGCGCCCGTGCTCGCGAGTAGGCCTTGAGTGAGAACGCCGATTCGATGAGCGGAAGGTAGGACAAATCCTCGGGCAGGCCGGCGCGTCCGAACTCGGCGCGTATCATCGGCAGATACGTGCCGGCGCGCCCGAGCCCGACGTCGATTCGTCGGTGGTACTCGCCGGCGCTGGTCATTGCCTCGAGAAAGCTCTCCACGGTCTGGTTGAGAACCAGCGGGAAATCGCTCGAAGGCAGTCGACCACCGTCGATGATCGCCTCTCCAGGAACCTCGTCGATGAAGAGATCGATCGGGGGCAGGATCACGAGTTCTTCGGTCTCTTCCAGTCCACCGTACATCGGCAGTATTGAAGCCTCGATATCATCCGCCTCGTCGATGAGTTCGGCGAGATACTCCAGGTACTCGGGTCGGGGCCGATACCCCGGCGGTGTGGCCAGCACCTCACACAGCGCCTCATCCGCCCGGTTCATGGCTTCCTGGGATCGTCCTACCGCCTGCAGCCGTTGAGCCGATGCCATGAACGCATCTGCCCGTTCCCGGGCGAGCTCCTCCCAATCGAGGTGCCTTTCAGGACGGTGCTCGGCCGCGGTCGTCAGCTTGGTCGATTTTTCGGGGGACGAGCTGCAGGATGTGAAGATTAGCGCCGACGCCCCGAGAAGAAAAAGGCGCCCGACCGATCGGGCGACGCAACGGCTCAACGGAGGTTCTCCAGATCGAGCGAGAATCTGAGGCACAGCTTTTTCAGCGATTCTGCGCCCTTCACTTCAAGAGAAACCGGGTCGAATGTGTGAATGGTGTCGCCGCCCTCGTCTTGGATGCGGATCGCCACCTGCAGCCCGCGCATGTTCTTGAAAATGTCAGAGTTCAGGGCTTGGTCGATTTTTCGCTTCAGCTCCCTTGTATCGCCGGTGTCGGCGGAAAGCAGCGACTCGAGATCGAGGTCCGGGGTCGTTGCTGTGAAGCTGTGACCACCGTTGGCCATGGTCGCCTGCTTCCGAAGCCCGTCGAGCTCGGCGAGGATGTCCATCTGATTGCTCACATGGACGTGCTTGACTGGAGGTGGAGCTTCCAAGCCGGGTCGGGATTCGGTGTCGAATTCGACCTCGATGACCTCAGAGTCTTCATCCACCGTTCCGACGTCCGGCGATGCTCCGGTGACCTCGGTAACCTCTGCATCGGGGAACGGTTCCGCGGCTTCTTCGTCGACCGGATCTGCCGGCTTGGCACTTTCGGCGGCGGCGGGTTCGGCATCTCGATGGGTAGGTTCGGTTGGGGGCCCGCCAGGAGGCGGCCCAGCCTCCGTCGGTGCGTCCGGGGCTGCCGACACAGCATCCGCCGACACCTCGTGCTCCTCTTCGCCGGCTCCCTCCGCGGCGGCACGGGCGAGAGATTGGGCGGATATCGAGGGCGCAGGCCGCGGCGGCTTGACCGGCCGGGCGGTCGACGCACCGACTTTTCCCTTCTTGGCGGTGGTCTCCGGGGCCGACATCCGCGATTTCAGGTGCTTGAGCGTGATCTTGGTGATCTCTTTGAGGGTTGTGATAACGCCATCGCCGTTGACGGCCGAAGCCTCCTGGAATGGGAACGCGCCGTTCGGGTTGAGGTCGGCGTTGAGCTCGTCGATCGTGAGGATGTTGCTCAGATCGCGCTTGTTGAATTGGAGGACGATTGGAATCTCTGATGGCTCGAGCCCGAACTCCTTGAGGTTTTCAACAAGGCTGGCGAAGCTTTCCATGTTGGCATCGCGCATCGGACGCTGCGAATCAGCCACGAACACCAACCCGTCGACGCCCTTGAGCACCAACTTTCGCGTTGTGTTGTAGAAGACTTGGCCGGGCACAGTGTACAGCTGGAGCCGAGTCTTGAAACCGCCGATGGTTCCCACCTCAATCGGCAGGAGATCGAAGAAGAGTGTGCGATCGGATTCGGTTTCGAGCGACACCATTTCACCGCGGGAGTTCGGAGAGGTCTTGGCGTAGATGTAGCTGAGATTGGACGTTTTTCCACACAGACCAGGACCGTAATACACGATCTTGGCAGCCATTTGCATCGTCGCCCAGTTGAAGAAAACCATGGCAGAATTGCGACCGGTCCGCAAATCCCAAAGTAACACACCGGCCCGCAACGGTCAATCTCCACAAACGGTTGCGGTCTGCGGGCCTTGGCATCCGACGTTGCGCGGCGCTGTACATCGCCATTTGGCTATGTGAGCGATGCTACAATGAGCCGGGTTGGTCCGAACGGCCCCGAGGACGGAATCAGCTGGGATTTCTGCAGCCGTGGGAACGGCGGATCGACGGAAGAGAGAGTGGGAGAATCGTATGGAATTGAGCAGGAGAGCGCTTTCCGTTCTCTGCGCCATAGTGGAGTTATACATCCGCTCGGGTGAGGCGGTTGCGTCGCGAAAGGTGGCTCAACACTCAGGGCTTGGACTGTCGCCGGCGACCATGCGCAATGTCATGGCCGAGTTGGAGGATGGGGGCTATCTGAGCCGATCTCATCCATCGGCCGGCAGCGTTCCTTCGGATCGAGGATTCCGTCACTACGTTGACAACATCGATCGGCCTGGCACCCTGCCGGCGGTTATCCGCCGTGAATTGACACAACGGATGAACTCGATGCGGCGAGAGCTCGTCGAAGATATCGAATGGGTAGCGCAGCTTGTCGCCGAGGCCACCAAGGAGGCCGGGGTTGCGGTTCGGCCGATGGGCGACGGACCCATCCTGGAAGCGGTGTCGCTGGTCCTCCTCGAGAACCGGCGGGTGTTGGGAGTGATCATTTCCGACGACGGTACCGTGGAAAAACGTGTCCTGGAGCTCAACCGGGATACGACCAGAGAGGAGCTCCAGACGCTGTCCAATTTCCTCACGCGGATCCTGTCGGGGACCTCGCTCGAGGACGTCGACGAGTGTTTGAATCGGTTGACGGAAATCGGTGATGTGCCGGCGAAAGGTGACGTTCGTTCCGACGCACGCGAAATTGTGCGACAGTTGTTCTCGATCGAGGAGAATGAGATCGAGGTGCGGGTGGCAGGCACCGATAACCTCCTCGCCACTGCCGATTTTTCCGAGATTGACAGGGTGCGATCGTTGCTGGCTACGTTGCAGGACCGGTCTGGCATTGCAAAGGAGTTTCGACGCCTCTTTTCGCGCGGCCGTACCCAGGTTCTGATTGGCGAGGAGTCGGAGGCCACGGCCTCGGGCAGCCTGGGCATCGTGGCGACGTTATTTTTCAGGGACCAACGGCGTGCCGGTGCGGTGGGCGTCGTCGGTCCTCGCCGGATGGACTACCGGCGAATTGTCCCGGTCGTCGAGTTCATTGGAGATACGTTGACTGAAATGTCACGCCCCAAATGAGCGATTTTCGCCAGCAGAACAGGTCTCATGAGCAGGGAATATTCTGGAGCGATCAATGAATGATGAAAAGGACTTTTCCGCGGACCCCGGCAGCGTCGACGATGATATCGAAATCGAATTCGTTGACGAGGAAAAGAACCTGACCCCCGTGGCTCAGGAGCCGGAACCGCCGAAGGCCGGGGAAACCTCGACCGAAAACTCTTTCCGCGACGAGGTGGATCAGCTCAAGGCGGAGCTCGATCATGTGCGCGACGTCTATCTTCGCAAGCTGGCGGAGTTCGACAATTTCCGCAAACGGGTCGAACGCGAGCGCGAAGAGCGCCAGCAAGCGGCAGCGGAAGACCTGGTCAAGGACCTGCTGCCGGTACTGGATAACTTCGAGCGGGCGCTGGAGCACGCGGATAACGACAGCGGCGCAGTACGTGAAGGCGTGGAAATGATTGCCCGACAGTTCAAAGACACCCTCATGCGCCGCGGCGTAGTAGCGGTGGACCCGTTGGGCGAAGCCTTCGATCCAGGGCTTCACGAGGCGGTTCAGCGGGTGGAGGATAGCGACCACCCCCCCGGGACGGTGGCCTTCGTCATGCTCAAGGGCTACACCATGGGTGATCGATTGTTGCGGCCGGCGATGGTCGGGGTGGCCGTCGAGACCGAGCCGAGGGACAACGGCGGGGGAGAGTTGTCGTGAGCAAGATCATCGGCATTGACCTCGGGACAACCAACTGCTGTGCTGCTGTCGTGGATGTGACTCAACCCGTCGTCATCCCGAATCGGGAGGGCGCGCGAACCACGCCATCGGTTGTCGCATTCACCGCGTCCGGCGAGCGATTGGTCGGACAGATCGCCAGGCGTCAGGCCATGACCAACCCTCAAAACACCGCCTTCGCGGTCAAGCGGCTCATCGGACGGCGTTACGACTCCGAGGAGGTTCGTTGGGCGAGAACCCTGGTCCCGTACTCGATCGTCGAGGCTGAGAACGGCGATGTCAGCATCGAGATTCGCGAGAAGAAACACAGCCCACCGGAGATCTCGTCGTTCATCCTGCGTGAGATCAAGGAGTTTGCCGAGGAGTTCCTGGGCGAGGAGATCAACCAGGCCATCATCACGGTACCGGCCTACTTCGACGACAGCCAACGCCAGGCAACCAAGGACGCCGGCACCATCGCCGGCCTCGAGGTTGTACGGATCATCAACGAGCCGACGGCGGCGTCATTGTCATACGGGTTCGGCAAGAACAAGAACGAGACGATCGCAGTTTACGATCTCGGTGGCGGGACCTTCGACATCTCAGTGCTCGAAATCGGTGACGGAATATACGAGGTCAAGTCCACCGCGGGTGACACCTTTCTCGGTGGAGAGGACTTCGACTCGCGGGTCATGGAACACCTGCTGCAGGAGTTCAAGACCGAAACGGGGCTCGATCTGTCCGACGACATGATGGCCATGCAGCGCATCAAGGAAGCCGCAGAATCCGCCAAGTGCGAACTCTCCAGCAACGAGCAAACCGAGATTTCCCTGCCTTTCATCGCGGCCGATCACACCGGTCCGAAACACCTTCAGGTGACGATCAGCCAAAGCCAGCTCGAGGGTCTGGTGGCGGATCTGGTGGAACGCACTCTCGAGCCGTGCCGGAATGCGTTCGAGGCGGCGAGGCTCGAGCCGGACCAGATTGACGAGATCATACTGGTCGGTGGCCAGACGCGGATGCCCTTGGTGCAGAAGACGGTGACCGAGTTTTTCAAGCGCCAACCCAATCAGGATATCAATCCCGACGAGGTCGTGGGCATCGGTGCCGCGATCCAGGCGGGCATCCTGCAGGGCGAGGTCAAAGACCTGATTCTCCTCGATGTGACGCCGCTCTCTCTCGGTATCGAGACCCACGGAGGGCTCTTCACCAAGATCATCGGGCGCAACTCCACCGTGCCAACAAAAAAGTCGATGATCTTCACTACCGTGAGCGAAAACCAAACTACCGTGAACGTTCACGTGCTCCAGGGCGAACGCGGGATCTCGGGCGAAAACCGGTCTCTCGGCCGTTTCGACCTCGTGGGCATTCCCCCCGCCCCGCGCGGCGTGCCGCAGATCGAGGTCACGTTTTCGATCGATTCGAACGGCATCGTCAACGTTGGCGCCCGCGACCTCGCGACCGGTAAGGAGCAGAGCATCGAGGTCAATCCAGCGGGAGGGCTTTCCAAGGTCGAGATCGACGCACTCATCGCGGAGGCCGACAAGTTCCGCAAGGACGATCAGGAGCGTCGCGGGATCCGTGAGCTGCAAAATCGTCTCGAAGGTTTGCTCTACACAAACGAACGAGTGATGCGCGAGTTTGGCGCCGGTCTTTCGACCGAGGATCGGGAAGAGGTGAGGGCGACGTTGAATCGGGCGCGGAAAGCGCTGACCAGCGAGGATCAGTCGGTTCTCGAGGAGGCGCTTTACGCGGTTCAGGATGCGGCGCAGAATCTCACCCACGTCATCATGCTCGATCCTGTCGCCGCCCTCGGCGGCGAGCTCAAGATGAAATCGGACGCATCAAAGTCGAAGAAAGAAGAAACCGAGAGCTGATATGACGGTAGGGGCGCGGCGAGATTACTACGAGATTCTCTGCGTCGAGCGGAGCGCTTCGGCGAGCGATATCAAGGTTGCCTACCGGCGGCTCGCGGTAAAATACCACCCGGACCGAAACCCAGACCGCCCGGATGCCGAGGAGAAGTTCAAGGAGGCCTGCGAGGCCTACGCCGTTCTCTCAGACGCCGAAAAGCGAGCCAGGTACGACCGCTTCGGCCACCAGGGTTTAGGCGGCGAGGGATTTACGGGTTTCGACCCCGGAGCGTTCGGGGATTTTGCAGACATTCTTGGAGATCTCTTTGGATTCGGGGATATTTTCGGTGGACGGAAGCGGGGCACGGGTCAGCGACCGCGCCGCGGACACGATCTCCAGTACACGTTGAAGCTCTCTCTCGAGGAAGCGGCAAGAGGGGTGGAGCGCACGATTCGGGTGCCGAGGCGCGAAACCTGTGAGCGTTGTTCCGGGTCGGGCTCCGAACCCGGCACCACCCCTGAAACCTGTGGTACCTGTCAGGGGGTAGGTCAGGTGGCGTTCCGTCGCGGGTTTCTATCCGTAGCCCAGACATGCCCGACCTGCGGTGGTGCAGGTCGGGTGAGCCGCGACCCCTGCGTACACTGTGCCGGCAAGGGCAGATCCGAGCGTGAGGTTTCCCTCAATGTGACGGTACCGGCCGGTGTCGACAGCGGCATGCGGCTGCGGCTTGCCGGTGAAGGTGAGGGCGGCGCTCTTGGAGGTCCGCCGGGAGACCTCTTCGTCGTTATGGCCATCGCAGAGCACGACCTGTTCGAACGCGACGGGGTCGATCTCCACCTCGAGCTCCCTGTTTCGGCGTACCAGGCGATGCTCGGCACAACCGTCGCGATGATCACGATTCTTGGTGAGGAGCGCAAGGTTGAGGTCGCCGCAGGGGCGCAACCGGGCGAGGTGATTCGGTTGAGCGGTTCCGGCATGCCGCATGTCAACGGCCGCCGACGAGGAGATCTCCACGTCCACCTCCGAGTGGTCGTTCCGAAGAGGGTCAGCGCCGAGCAGCGGCGTCTCATCGAGGAGGCTGCGGCGCTTGGTGGCGGCCTCGAACCGGAAATGGATCGCGGGTTCTTCGACCGGTTAAAGCGGGCTTTCGGTGGTGGTGAATAGCGGATGTGGACAATACCTACCTGAGCCTTCGCTGCAGTCTTCCGGAGAGCATGGAGGACGAGCTTCCGCAGATGCTGGAGGGGTGGCCCGTGCTCGGGACCGAGATCGGTGATGCGGATTTCGGCGAGATCTCAGCCACCGTCTTCTTTGCCGCCGGGAACGCCGGTGCGGCTGATCGGTTGAGGACGTTTCTGACTTCCCAAGGCGCGGAGGATATCCTCATCGAACCTGTGGTGTCTGGAGATTGGCTGGCCGGGTACCGCGAGAGGGCGCGCCCTTTTCCGGTCGGCGACACCTGGTGGGTCGATCCTCGACCCGAATCGTCTTTTTCGCCACCGGCGGGACGACGACGGCTGGTGATCGAACCGCGGATGGCTTTCGGGTCCGGCAGCCACGAGTCGACCCAGCTGATTCTGTTGGAGCTGGAGAGACTCGAAGTCGGCGGCGCGACGATCCTCGACATCGGGACCGGGTCCGGAATCCTGGCCATCGCTGCGGCTGGACTGGGTGCGAAGATGGTCGTCGGCCTTGACATCGACGAGGATGCGATATGGGTAGCCCGCGAAACTGCCGACCTCCAAGAGTGCCGGGCGTATGTGCGATACGTGCTCGGATCACCAGATTGCCTGGGGGCCGTGGATTTCGACATCGTGATGTGCAACATGATCTCAGCCAACATGCTGCCCCTTCTCCCTCAACTGCAAGCGCTCCTGGCGCCAGGCGGCATGGCAGTGCTGTCAGGCCTCCTCGCGATCGAAAAACATGACATCACCGAAAAGTTGTTGTCGCGCGGCCTCGAGGTGACGGGAGGGCAGGTGCTCGGAGAGTGGGGGAGCCTGGTGGTGACGGTGCAGGGCCGATGAAGAGCCCGCCGTGGCTGCTGGTGGCACCGGGTCTCGTGGAGAGCGGAAGGTCGGTGACCCTCGATGCGGCGGAGGCTCGGCACGCAACCGGCCCACTGCGTCGCCGCCCGGGTGACGAGGTAGTTCTTGTCGATGGTACCGGGGTGGTGGCTCGGGCCGTACTGCGCAAGGCGGAGGGCAAGGTCGCAGAGGCCGAGATTGTTGATCTGCGTGCCGAGGAACCGCCGCGCGGTGAGGGGGTCACGCTTGCGATGGCAGTGGTCGGCAACCGGGCCGTAGAGTGGGCGATTCAGAAGGCTGTGGAGATCGGGGTCGGAAGATTCCTGCCTTTGGTGACGGATCGCACGCAGGTGAAGAGAGGAACCCTGTCCGGCCGCGCCGAACACTGGCGACGGATCGCCCTTCAGGCCCTTAAGCAGTGTCATCGGCCGTGGGCGATGGAGATCGCGGATATCAGGTCTCTCGTCGAAGTGGCGGATTTCGAGCCCCTCGGCCCGGGCGGGGTCGTTGCCGACCGCAACGGCGTGGCGCTTGCCGATCTGCCACCGTCGGTCGGGCGTCTGCTCGTGGTCGGGCCCGAGGGCGGGTTCTCACCGGACGAAGACAAGCTCTTCGCTGCCCGGGGGTGGCCACGCTTGCGGTTGGGCGTTCACACATTGCGAACCGAGACTGCGGCGGTGGTGGGGGCGGCGATGTTGGTAGAACGTGAACGAGGAGTGGAGAGTTAAGAGTTGAGAGTTGAGAGGTCCTAACTCCTAACTCCTAACTCTTAACTCCTAACTCTTAACTTCGCGGTAGACTCTCCCAATGAGCAACGACATTATTTGGATCGACTCACACGCGCACCTCACGATGTTCGACCGCGACGAGGTGCCTGAGATTCTTGATCGTGCTGTGGAAAACGGCGTTGCAGGCATTCTGACACCGGCGACGGGTGGTGAGGACCTCGACCGCACGGTCGGTTTGACCGTGGACCATCCGGGCCGGGTGGTGGCCGCCGTCGGGGTCCACCCCCACGAGGCGGCATCGCTCGACGACGGTTTAAAACGTCGGATCGAAAGGGCCTGCGAGGCGAATGGTGTGGTCGCTGTGGGCGAGATCGGTCTCGACTACCACTACATGAACTCACCCCGTGAGGACCAGATCGAGGCGCTGGAGTGGCAGCTCGATTTCGCACTCGAGATCAACCGTCCTGTCATCCTTCATAATCGCGAGTCCTGGATGGACCTCGAGCCGCTGCTCGCCGAGCGTCGCGGGCGCTTGCGGGGTGTCTGTCACTCCTTTGCGGAAGGTCCCTCAGAGGCGCGACGTGTTGGAGAACTGGGCCTCTGGGTGGGCATCTCCGGGATGGTGACCTTCAAAGCGGCCGACAACATCCGCAAGATGGTGGGCGCCGTCGAACCCGAGCGTCTCCTGATTGAAACCGACAGCCCGTTTCTGGCGCCGGTGCCCCACCGTGGGAAGCGCAATGAGCCGGCATTCGTGCCGTTTGTAGGGAAGCGTGTGGCCGAGGAATTGGAAAAGGCGGAGGTAGAGATGGCCGCGCTCTCAACCTCCGGTTTCAAAGAGCTCTTTGGCGTCGGAGAAAACTGGCCCGGATAGAGGTTCAGGTCTTCTTCGGCCGCCGCCCGCGACGGCGCGGGATGTTCTTCAAGCTGATGGTCAGCATCCCGGTGGTCGAGTCCTGGCCGACGTCGAATCTCTGGGCCTCCTCGAATGAGAGACCGTAGAGATCGAAAAACTGTGGTGCCTTCAGACTCACCGAACGCCGCCTGCGCGAGAGTTTTAGTGCACCGTCGTCGTCTGGTTTCGTTGCGATCTGGATTCCGACAATCTTTCTGGTTTTGTCGAAAAACAGCACGGCGTACGACACAGAATGAAGGTCGAACGCCTCAACCGAGGCGGCATCGAATGAAATCAAACCGCTTGGTCGAATAGTAGCTCTGGGTCGAACACCGGAGACTTGGGGCGGTATGAACTTCTCGAACGCCATAGAGCACCTCCCTACAGATTATTGTCAGCATATTGACTCGTTCATCGACAGTCAAGGAATTTTTTGAAAAATTTCTTAGAAATTTTTGATTCCGTACGTACTACGGTTGAGGTTGAATCTGCAACCAAATAGTAGAACCAAAAGGATTTCTTGGCATCGAACGGCCGACAAAGAATACTTTCAGGAACGTCGACGATGAATATTCGTTTGGTGGGGTTCGGTAGTGAAAAATTTATTGAGCGCGGAAAATTAGCATGAGATCTCGTTAATTCGAATAGATTACTCCGTCCATCGTCCTTGCCTGCAATACGTTTCCGCGGTAGACCGCGCAACAGGATGTCAGAGAATAACGTCCGGTTCAGAGGACCGAGGTGGCTGGAATCGCCGGCCATTTCGCGAATATCAAGGACACGATCTAGCATGATTTCACGTCCACCAAGGTGATCCGGTTTCACGATTCGCTGGACTTCGTGAAGAGGGAGATTGACGCACTTCTACCCTCTATTCATGCGCCGTGCTTGCCGGATGCCCTGCCGTTTTGGAAAGACGGATTTCACCTTCGCACGAGTCGGAATTTCCATGTGTGGACATCGGCCCTCGCGAGGGGCTCGCCTGTTATGGATTCTCTGGCGTCAAGTTTGCGGTCTGCACCGGCATCCTGTCCTTTCTTTTAAGGCGATTGTCGGCCAATTGCAGGGGGTAGAGGCGGACGCATAGGTGGGCTGCGGGCGGACGGGGACGGCGTGAGGGCCGAGCTAATTTGCGGTCATTCTCGTAGGTTACGCGGGCGGGTATTCACGGGCGCTCGGCTTCTGGGCTCGAGCGCTCATCCGCGGCCGCTCCGTGCCGATCGGCGGCCGAGTTTTCATGAATATTCTTATGGCGGATGTCACTGGCATTCTGGGGATCTCTATCGGAGTCGAGTTCCTCGCTTGGTCGTTGCTGTCGATCCCGCGCATCATGGCCTGAGAACTAACGCCTGATCGTGCTAACGTTTCTTCGTTCAACGTTCAACGTTCTAACGTTTCTATGAGGTGATCAAAGTGCGTGCGAGCGTCGTCATTCCGACGTACAACCGGCTGCGGGATCTTCAGCGGGTGATTGTGGCTGTTGGGGAGCAGGCCGGGCAACTTGGGGGTGGCGTGGAGATCGTGGTTGTTGATGACGGTTCCAGCGACGGCACCTGGGACTGGCTGAGTCGTCGAAGCGCGGTGCCGGGATTCACCGTCTTACGGCAATCCAACTCGGGACCGGCGGCCGCCCGGAATCGGGGGGTGGAAGCTGCGGACGGTGAGATCGTGCTTTTCCTCGGCGATGACACGGTGCCCCAACCGGGATGGCTGGCCGCCCACCTCGAGGAGCATCGGTTATTCGGACCTCAGGGCCCGATGGCGACCCTCGGATACACATCCTTCCCACCTGAAACCGACAGCCCGTTTCGGAGGTTCATCAACGAGTATGGCGCCCAGTTCGGTTACTCGATTATCGAGAATCCCACGGTGGTGCCGTTCAACTTCTTCTACACATCCAATATCTCGCTGCCGCGGGTGATCCTCGAGCGTGTTGGTGGATTCTTGGAGGACTTCCCGTCGGCGGCCTGGGAGGACATCGAGTTTGCCTACCGTGCGGTCGGAGAGGGCCTCTGCCTTCGCTACCAACCACGGGCCCGCACCCTCCACTACCACAGTGTTCAACCGCGGACATTCTGTCGCCGACAGAGGACATCGGGGCTCTCGGCGGCGATCTTTGCCGGTCTGCACCCGGAGCTTGGAGATTTCCTGGGATTGCCGCGCGCGAAACGGAGACCACCGCTGCGACGCCTTCGAAGACCGTTATTGGCCGCGTTTGTCGAGTTTGGAGAATATTTCGAGGGCGTTGTACCCGGGAGGATCTACAAGACTTTCCTGGATGAGTGCTATCTCGAGGGCTTGGCAGAGGGATTGCATTCCCGGTAGCCGGAGGTGGCTCATGGCGAGATTGTGGGCGGTTCTCTTCGCAGGGATCCTCACCCTGTCCGGCGTCGTGCCGGTCGGAGCACAATCTGTCTCGTTCGGATCGTCGCCGTTATTGCAAACCGCCGCCGCGGCGACAGCATCGGTACGGGCGGCTGCAGCGGCTGACACGCCGACGAGTGCCGGCGCGGCGGCTCTGGTGAACGAGAGCGTGGTGGATCTGCCCTGCATCCCGGTGGCGGCGTACTGGACGGGGCCGCCACAACCCGATGGCATGCCGCCGGGACCGGATCTGGCCATCGTGAGCACCAAGGTCCGGCCGAAGAATGCCCGGGTCCACCTCGACGGCCGATTTGTAGGGAGAGCACGATATCTCGACGGAAAGCCCGGCTATCTCTACCTGGAGCCTGGTTCCTATCGCCTCGAAATTCGCTATGACGGGTACCGGACCGTCGTCGTGGAGCTCGATGTCGCGGCAGGCTGCAGGTATGACCTCAAACATTACATGGAGCGGGTCAAAGGCACGCCCAAGGAAGGCAAGGGCGACATGTACGGCAAGGGAAAGCCGTTTGATCGGGTGTTTGCTCCATTGCAAAAGGACGAGGAGGTTATGATATCGGTGCCGGCGCAGGGCCCCGACCCGAGCCTCAGACAGGACCTCACGCTCGGCTACGGTCAAACAGGGGACACCCAGAGGAAAGCGGGGGCCTCATTGCACATCCGTGTCGAACCGACCTCGGCGTCGGTTTCCATCGACGGCGATTTTGTCGCGACCGGCAACGAGCTGCGACAGATGGAGAACCCACTCGCCATGACGCCAGGAGCGCATCTTATCGAAGTCGAAGCTCCGGGATTCACGGGCGCGGCCAGAAACATCGTTCTCGAGAACGGTGAGACGATTGAGCTCTTCATCGCGCTTGCCCGCGTAGAGATAGACTGAAGGCAGGGGTCAGCTGGTTGGTAACAATGTCTGGCAACTCCATGAATCCTGGACATCTTGGGGAGACCCATGGTAAAATGAAGCATCAATTGAGAAAGGGAGGGGTTCGGGAAAGCTGACCACCTTGAAGCCTACCTGTAATGGGCCAACCTTTTAGGCCTGCCATAATATCCCATCGTTTTGATCCCACCATTTTGGCGGAACCGGCCCTCCCAATTTTTTCACTGCCCAGCCAACCGGCTGGGCATTTTTCTTTGGAGTGCGGGTTGCGGGGATTGGGCATGCGATCGAGCGCCTTCGCGGCTGGCTTGAGGTAACAGAAAAAAACTCTGGGCTTCGTGTTTAGCTTGGGAGAGCCGCTCAGCTTGGTTCGGCGGCGCCGGTGTCGACCAGGGTGCCGGGCTCGATGCCGATCGATCTCAACGCAGCCGACCACCGCTCTTCAGCCGGCACATCGAAGAGAATCGACGTATCGAGCGGTGCGACGACCCACGAGTTGTCCTCGATTTCCCGCTCCAGTTGGCCGGGGTGCCAGCCGGAGTAGCCGAGCAGCAGAAAGTACCGACCTCCGGTCGATCCACTTGCGAGACGGGCCAGGGTTTCCGTACTACCGGAGACTGAGATCGTGTCAGAGATGGCGATGTCCTCATCGGCCGGCGCTTCACGCTCATCTCGTTCGAAGAGAACGAAGCCGTGGCTCGGCTGAACCGGCCCGCCGGCGAGGACCTCGGGCAGGTCGTTGTCCACCGGTTTTTCACCGATCTCAACGAGGATCTCGCTAAGATCGACATCCAACATGCGGTTGACAACCAAACCGAATGCCCCCTCGTCCTGAGAGTGCACCCCGAGCAGCACGACGGACTGCCAGAAGTTGGGATCGGCAAGGCCGGGCATCGCGATGAGGAAGCTGCCCGCAAGAGTTGGAGGATCAGCTCGCACCTCTCACCACCTCGCAACGCGACGTCGTGAAAAGTGCAAGTTTGCGATCACTGGTCCATCCTATCAGGAGATGGCTGGAACTGCGTCTCCAGCCGCACCGAGCGGAGCACGGCGGCGCCCTCCGCAACTTCAGGGGGCCTTGGGCTCCTTGGTCGGGCAAAACCGAGCGTCAGCCGGTGGCCGGCCATATCCCAGATCAGCGCGATGCCGCCGTCGCCACCGGTGGTTATTTCGGTGGGTGGCCCCCAGAACGCGATGGCTGTTGCCGGTGTCGCGCGCCAATCGACCTCATCTCCGAAACGCAGCCGGTAGGGGGTGTATCTGAAAAGGTTCTCGGCCTGCAAAATGACCTGCGCGAGTCGTTGCTCGGCGTCGAAGACGAACGCCCAGATGAACGCGGGCCCGGCGTTGGCGGTGAGGGCTGAAGCGGTCGGGTCGGAGGACCCAGCCGCCAGCGCCTCGGCAACGCGCTCGCGGCTGTCTCCCAGTGCGACGCCCATCAGGCGTGCCTTCCCTACATCGACATCGAGGACTACGGCGTGCTCGGCGAGGATGGACTGCACCTCCGGATCGGCGAGAAATTGCCGTTCTCCTGGCAGAGTCACCGCCAAATAGAGGTCACGAGCGCCGCTGGCAAGGATTTCACGGAAGATAGTCATGGCCTGCTTCTGGTGACCCAACAGAAATGACGTGGCCTCGAAATAGACGGCGGTTTCGGCCCGTTCCGGGTGGATGCTCACCGCCTCCCGAAACGCCCGGTCGGCGGCCGCGTAGTTACCGAGGTGGAAAAGTGCTCTCCCAATTTCGGCCGCGGTGATGTACCGCGATTCCGGGTCGCCGACTGCGTTGAACGGGGTGAGGATGGCGATGACATCGGCATACCGGTGGCTGCGGGCCGCTTCCCGGGCGCGGTCGAGAGCGTCTTCTAAATCATCCACCGCCGCATGTCCGCAGGGATGGATCGCGACCAGAATCGCCACCATCTGGACTATCTTTCTCACGGCCAAACCGTATCCTGAAACCTCGCCGGCGTCCATAACCGTTTTGAGTTAAGAGTTTAGAGTTGGCCCCCGGGGCTACCAAATCCTGTCCGGGGGGAGGGGTGAGAATTCTCAACTCTCAACTCTCAACTCTCAACTCGGTCAATAAGGTGGGAATTGAGGGTTAATATGTTCGTGTGACTGAGCCCGATCACCAGATACGCATCACCCCTCCGGAGCCCTCGCTCGATCACGATATCTTGCAGAAGCTCCGAGAAGGGCTTGAGATTTGCCCCGATCTGGCCTTCGCCTATCTCGCCGACGTCGAGGTGGTCGGCGTGGACCATCGGTCGGCGATGACGCTCTTCGTATGGTTGGTTCCGGATGCCGTACGGTCGTTGCGCCCCGCGCTCAACCTCGTGTCGGAGGTGGTGGCCGGCGCCCTGCCGGAGGATCTTTTCCTCGACGTGGCGATCCTCAACTCGGTGCCGGAGTTGTTGCAGGACGTGGAGCGAGCCGACTGTCTCTTCGTGGTTCGAGACGCCGAAGAACGGCGGCGGGCCCTCGCGGCGGCCGATTCTGGCATTCAAGACGAACCGGAGAACGGACGGCGGTGGTGGTGGCCCTTCTAGGCAAATTATCAATTCTCAGTTCTCAGTTCTCAATTTTGAATTACTGATGCCCTTCCCGAATCCCTGAGGGGTTGGGCGGAAATTGAGAATTGAGAATTCAAAATTGAGAATTATTTCTGAAAACCCTCACGCTCTGCTTGACGGTTCCCACTTCCCCGATTCTATCGGGCGAGCGCGTGTTCGGAATCGTACTTGCCATTGCCGTGTGGCGGATCTTACAATGGCGTCGACCGAAAGGAAGGGCAGATGGAGATCGAACGGACCGAGGACAGGGGCGTCACCGTGGTTGAAGTTCGTGGCGTCATCAACTTTGGTGAGCCCGCCCAGGAGTTCTCCGCGTACCTCCATGATCTCCTTGCCGCCGATGTGCCGGCCGTGTTGGTCGACTTATCGGGAATCGACCACGTGGACTCCACTGGGCTCGGCGAGCTGGTCGGTTACCTGCAACGATTCGAGAAGGAAGGGCGACGGCTGGCGCTGTATCGGCCTCATCCGAGAATCCTCAGCCTGCTCCGGCTGACTCGGCTTGATCAGATTTTCTCGATTTACGAGGATCGGGAAGAGGCGATTTCTGCGCTCAGCCCTTCAGGTTCTTGATCTCGTACCTCCAGCCGAACGGATCCTCGCGCGTCGCCGTCTGGATGCCGATAAGCTCGTCGTAGAGCCGTTGCCAGCGGTCGTCAAAGGGGAACTCCCAGCTCCGATCACCATCGACGATGCGGGAGATCCAGGTGATGACAGCGGCGGTCCCGCAGCATGCGGCTGCAGGAATCTCATCGAGATCCTCGATCGAGATCCTGCATTCCTCGGTCGGCCAGCCGAGAATCCCGGAGGCGATCTCGAGAAGAGAGATCCGGGTGATCGACGGCAGGATGCTGGGGGAATCTGGGGTGAGGAGGGTGTCGCCCTTGAACGCGAGGAAGTTGGCCGCGCCTATCTCCTCGATATATCGGTGTTCGATCGGGTCCAGGTAAATGGCGTCAGTGAAACCGGCATCCTTGGCCTCTTCACCGGGATGGAATGATGCTGCATAATTGCCGCCGGCCTTGATGTGGCCCGAGCCGTGGGGTGCAGCACGATCGTAACGGCTGACCATGAACGCCTTGCCCTGATCGGGGCCGAATCCTCCCCGATAATAGGGCCCCACAGGGCTGACAAAAATCCGAAAAACATACTTGGAAGCCGGTTTGACGCCCACGTTGTCTCCGATTCCGAGGTAGAACGGACGAACGTAGAGGGAGGCGCCGCTGCCGTGCGGCGGCAGGTACGGGAGATTGCCGGCAACCACCTCCTCGATGCCGCGGATGAAGAGTGCCTCCGGTACCTCGGGGCCCCGGAGATAGCGGGCGCCTCTGCTGAGCCGGCGCGCGTTGTCGAACGGCCGGAAGGCGTAGACCTTGTCGTCGGCTCCTCGCTGCACCTTCATACCCTCGAAGAGCTGCTGGCCGTAGTGCAGGCACTGGCTGCCTTCGGGGATGTGCGCGGTCTTGTCCTCCACGAGCCCGCGCGCCCGCCACACTCCGTGCTCGAAGACCGCTTCGAAGCGATAGGGGCAGGCCAGGTAATCGAACCCGAGACTGGAAAAGTCGAGGTCGACCGTCTCGCGCTCACCGAGGAAGTAGTACCGTGGCTTCACCATTCAATCCTCCTATGTAGTGGTGGTCGGTCGTCGCGGAGCATGCCGCGAAGCTGCCGGTTACGGTCACCCGCCACAGGATACTCTGTCCCGGGAGGTTTCCGCCACTCGACCTAGCGCGCGGGTTGGGTGACAATGAGTGCCGAGGACATGCTGTCATCGTTCGGGGACACAGACAACCAATCAATGGGCATGAGACCGAGTAACAAATTGGCATCGAGTTTGCTAACACGTAATTGAGAAGACGACGAAAGGGGTCAATATGAAAATGAAGACTTCACAGGCAGTGGTTGCGGCGATGGTGGTTCTCGGGTTGGCGCTCACCATCACGGGGTGCTCGTCGGCGACCCCCACGGACACCCCGGGTGTGGACCGCATGGGCCAGATACGTTCTCAAGCAGTTCGGACCCGAGCTGTGGACCCTGCTCGGTTACCGCTTCGCGAACTCCCAGCTTGGTGACGAGTGGATGATTCTCGAGGTCGGCCTGAGCTCGCCGAACGGGCAATCCGCCAAGGTGACCAGGGAAGACGTCTTCCTGCTCTCGCCCTCTGGAAACAGAATACCGATTGCCACCCAGAAACAGTTCAACGAGGTGTGGGGGTCACTGCGGCCGGTGATTCAGCAGGCGAATGTCAACCGGGATCCGCTCGAGTATTTTCCGCCGAGCCGGGAAGAGTGTGCGATCCGATTCTTCGTCGCGCCGGGCCAGGGTGTGTCATTCGACGAGGTGACCGTTAACGACAGGCGAGGATGCTTCGGACGGCTTTACATTGATGTGCCGGGCGGTATCCAGGCGGGGCGCTGGGTCCTGGGCATCGACCTCGAGGAGAGCGAGATCAGGATTCCCTTCGAGCTCGGGGAGTAGCCTGCGCTACCCAGTGATCAGTAATCAGTAATCAGTCGAATCAGCCTGTACTGGTCACTGATCACTGATTACTTTGGTGGGTGGTGGCGGCGGTCAGGGGAAAATTCCCCGATCGAGGTAGGCGAGAGCTATTTTGTCGATGGCGCAGACCATCGAGGCGGTGCGAAGATCGATGTTCTCGCCTCGTCCCTTCTTGATTTCCAGGATCTCATGGTAGGCCTTGATCATGGTCTCTTCGAGCCCCGAGTTGACGAGGTCGATCTCGTCGGCGCCGCGAGCGAAGTTACTGATCTCGCCCTCGCTGAACGAGGTTCCGGTGGCGTGTTCGATCGCGTTGAGGATTTGGAGAGCAGCCTTTTCCTCGAAGCGTTTTTCCATGCGCCCGAATCGTATGTGCTGGAGGTTCTTGAGCCACTCGAAGTAGGAGACCGTAACCCCGCCGGCGTTGATGTAGGCGTCAGGGATCACCATGACGCCCCGTTCATAGAGGGATTCGCTGGCTTCCGCGGTGATCGGGCCGTTGGCCGCCTCGCCGATGATCTTGGCCTTGATACGGGGCGCGTTTTCGATGGTGATGGCGTTCTCGAGTGCCGCGGGAACCAGTATGTCGCAGTCCAGCTCAAGACCTTCATCGCGGTGTTCGAGGTTGCGTGCACCTTCGAAATCGAGGAGCGAGCCGGTCTCCTTGCGATGCGCCATCAAATCCTCGACCTGGATGCCGTCGGGTTTGGAGATCGCGCCCTCGTACTCGACGAGGCCGACGATTATCGCGCCGCCCTCTTCTTCGAGGAACTTCGCGGCGTGGTAGCCGACGTTGCCGAGGCCCTGCACAACGACCCGCTTCCCCTCCAACCCCGGTGACAGATCGAGGGGGCGCATGTCCCGGCCGTGGCTGCACACCTCGCGGAGGGCGTAGAACACGCCGCGGCCGGTCGCCTCCGTTCGGCCCTGGATTCCACCCTGTGAGACCGGTTTTGCCGTCACGCAGCCCAGGGCGTTGATATCTTGCGGCGCAAGGGTCGCGTAGGTGTCGGCGATCCACGCCATCTCGCGCGAGCTGGTGGCAAAATCCGGAGCGGGCACGTCGAGACCGGGGCCGATGAAGTTCTTCTTGAAGAGCTCGAAGGTGAAACGCCGGGTGATGCGCTCGAGTTCGCCGACCGAGTACTCGTGGGCCGAGATCTTGACCCCGCCCTTGGCGCCGCCAAAGGGAACGTCGACGATCGCGCACTTGTAGGTCATGAGCGCGGCTAAAGCCTTGACCTCGTCCTCGTTAACCATCGCCGCATAGCGGATGCCGCCCTTGGTCGGCAGCTTGTGTTGGCTGTGCTCCGCGCGCCAGGCCTGCATCACCTCGATCGTTCCGTCGTCCCTTTTGAGCGGGAAAGTGAAGTGGATGACGCTGTTGATCGCCTTGATCTGCTCCAGGATGCCGCCCGGGTGGTCGGTGAGCGCCGCCGCGCGATCGAAGTTCTTGTTGACCTGGTCGAAAAAGCTGATCGGAGCTGTCATAGATCTCCTCCGGTGTTTGTCTTTGGTCCGGAGATCATAGCAGGGGAGCAGGGACCAATTCGGATTTCGGAATTCGGAATTTCTGGCCCAACCTCACGTTTACCTGAACGCCATAGTGTTCAGGGTGGGGGGGCCGAGTGCGATAGAGGTGGCTTGCATGCTCTCGGGAAGAGCATGCGGAAATGAAGCGTGCTGCGGAGGTGCCTGGCTGTCTCTCAATCAACCAGGAAGTCAGGACGTCACAGGTCCATGACCGCCTCGACGTCGGGATCGATGTCGGGCGGTTTCGACGCGAACGAGATCCCGAGGAACAGCACCGTCGACACGAGGAGCGACAGGGTGCCGCCGTGGATTCCACCCGGAATCGAGATGTCGAATACCTCGATGGCGAAATTCACTACCAGGCTCGAGGCGATCGCCACGCAAGCGGCCGTCGACGTGGCCCGCTTCCAGTTGAAGCCGATTGCCACGGTAGGAACCAGGGCTGCGCCGAAGGTTCCCCAGCCAAAGGCCCCGAGCAGTGCCACGAGGCGTTGGTTCTCGTAATACGAGTACAGGGCGAAGAGGGCGGCGACGATGGCGAGTGCAATGGTCCCAACGCGAGCCCAGAAGAGCTCGTTTCTAAGCGACTGACCACGGACTGCGACCGGGATGTCGTGAACGAGTGCTGCGGCGCCGATATTGAGGAAGCCGTCCGCAGTCGACATGATAGCCGCAAACAGAGCGGCGAAGACCACGCCGGCCAGCAGTGGGTGGGCGTAGAGTTGGAGGAACTCGGGAGCCGCCGCGTCTGCCGCTGCGAGGCCCGGATGGGCACCTCCCACGACCAGAGCGCGCATGGCCAACCCGATACTGATCCACAGCAACGCCGTCAGCGTGAATCCCGCGAGCGTGACCAGGGGGATGAAGCGGTAATCACGGACCCGCCTGATCATCATGATCTTGGTCAGCAGATGTGGCTGGCCGGCGTAGCCGATGGAGAACATGAAGAACCAGGAGATGCAGCCCATCATCCCGAGGGTTCCCCATGGGCCCATGGCCTCGGGGTCGTCAGCCATGATGAGGCTGGCCGCTCCGGCGGAACCGCCATCGACGATTGAAATGGCGGTGAAGAAGATCAGAACGCCGGCCACGACCATGATCCCGCCCTGGACCATGTCGGTGTAGACGGAGGCGACGATGCCGCCGGTGACGCAGTAGAAGATGAGCACCGACGACGAAATGGCGACGCAGGCCACGAGCCCAATGTCGTCAAAACCAGCCGTTCGCTGGAGGATGCTCTGCAACACCATCGCCATGGCCAGAATTTGGGTGGCAAGGTAGCCCATGACTCCCAGGAGGATCGCGAGGGCGGTGAGGAATCGCGCGGCTTCACTCTTGTACCGAACCGCCACCGCATCGGGCAGTGAGACCGAATCGTACAGTCCAGCGAAGAGCCGCAGCCGCTTGCCCATCAGGAAATGCACGATGGCGTAGCCCGTGACGCCGGCCATGATCATCCACACCGAGCTCATGCCCAGCGAAAAAACGAGCCCCGGTCCGCCGACAAACCCGAAACCACTCATGGCACTGGAAAAGATGGCAATTCCGGTGACGAAGATGCCGATGTCTCGGCCAGCCATGAAGAAGTCGCGCGTCGACTTCGTGCGCCGCATGGCCCACAGGCCGACGATGATGCACAGGACCATGTACGCGATCACGCTGCCGAGGATTATGGGGCCGCGAAAGGGCTCCATCAGGTCCGTTCCTCAGCAGCAGGTTCCTCGACATGTTCTTCGATCCGTTTCCTGGCGGCAAGGAGGCTCTCATACGTTGCCAGGTCTTTCTCGGTCAGGATCCATCGCTGGAAACCAACGACGTAGAAAAGGGTGAAGAGTGCCGTCGTCGGTAGGAGCACGTAGAGCATCACCGCCGACGGCAGGGGCAGCGCGAGGAAGAGGGAGTGTGATTCCTCGGTCATGTAATCCCGGTAGGACAGGACGAGGAACGACCATGCGACCACGCAACCGATTGTCGTCAACCACAGCCACGGGCCCAGACCCCGGAGGCTTCTCCCTTTTCTGGCGCCGATGGCGATCAAGGTGGCGAAAACCAGGATAGCGACTACGCCGAATCCCCAGTTCGACCACAAGACGTCCGCGTGCCGTGCCTCTCCGGACCCTCCGTGTTTCATGCTCGAGTAGACGGGGATGATCGACCCCGCGGGCGGCGGCAGGTTCCGGCGCAAGCATCGATGCCGCGGCCAGCAGACACATGGCGACCAGGAGAATCAGCAGGGTCGTGTAGAGCTTCACGATCTATCGGCCGCCGGCCATGCCGGCCTCGATGACCGACGAGTAGGCTTCAACGGCCTCTCGACGGAAGTCCCTCTTGGTCTCGATCTCGTCGCCGAACTCCAGGTAGTACTCCGAGTCCGGCGAGTAGGGGAGCCACGTTGGCTGAGTCTCCCCGTTTGGATCACCCGTGGTTGCGAATCGCACCCAGTGGTTGCTCATGATCTTCGCGAGTTCCCGATCGTACTCTTCGCGAGGGACCCACGGTTCGAGGTCCAGGTTGTCCCAGACGTACGCCATCTCCGCTGCGTGATACGCACCGAGGTTCTCTCCTCCCGGTCCTGGAAGCCGACGCGAGAAAACGTAAAAGTAGGTGTTGCTCGGGACATTTGCCATCCACCGCGCCATGTACGTCGACGGTCCGACGAACACGAGGTCGGTCATCCATCGGTCGGTGGCGCCCTGGAGATCGTCGGTCAACGACACCGCGTACAGGGCCTCGGCCTGTTCTCCTGTGGAGCCGTAGGTCCACCGCAACGCTGCTGCGATAGCTCTCCACGGTGTAATCGGGAGTGAAGAACCTGAGCGTCGTCCACTCGTCCGAATTGACACCTATCAAGAGGGGGACGTCGTGCTGGTCTCCCGGCCGCGAATACGTGCCCGGGCGACTCCGGCAAAAACCAGCCATCCTTGGAGGGACCCAGGTTCAGCCCCTTCGGAAAAGCCTTGAACGCTCCCGCGAGTAGATCACCGGCATCCAGATTTCTCAGTGCTGTGAGGACCTCCGTCTCTGTTGAGATCCCAAGTGCCTCGACGAGCTCGACCCCTCGCGCCTCGACATCGGCTACGGTCTGGAAGTCCGCGACGGCATAGCCGCCGCTCTGTGAGATCGCTCGGTGGAACAGGCCCTCGGCGAGCGGCGATGCCATGAGATACCCCACGTCGGTCGCACCCGCCGATTCGCCGAATATGGTCACCGTCGACGGATCCCCACCGAAGGCGGCGATATTGCGTTGCACCCACTCGAGGGCCGCGATCTGATCGAGGAGACCGTAGTTGCCGGAAACTCCTCGAGGCGATTCTTCGCTGAGCGCCGGGTGGGCGAGGAAACCGAAAACGTTGAGACGATAGTTGATGGTCACCACCACCACGCCCTTGCGAGCTAGCTTTACTCCGTCATAGGTGCCCTCGCTGCCGGCGCCGCTGACATTGGATCCACCGTGGATCCACACCATGACCGGTTGCGGCTCATCGCCGCCGAGATTCGACGACCAGACGTTGAGGAACAGACAATCCTCGCTGGTCTCACCCAATGCCGGCACCAAGTCCGCATCGGAACCGAATTTTCCGGCGATGTTCCTCGCAAAAGCCACGTTCCATGGCGGCTGGATGCAGGCCGGCCCATACTCCAGGGCTGGCTGAACGCCTTCGCGGGGCTCGTGCGGCGCCGGAGGTCGCCAGCGATTCTCGCCCATCGGCGGAGCGGCGTAGGGAATCCCCTTGAAGACCACTTCGGAGGTCATGGCGCCGGAGTAGGCGCCCTCGAGAGTCTCTTGATTGACCGCGACCTGTGGTGGCGGAGCTCCTTCTGAGCTCGTCGGCTGGTTCGTTCCACACGCGGCGATCGCGAGAGGCAGCATCGCGAGAGAAGCGATTCGAACAAGCCTCTTTGAAGTGGTCGACATGAAGCCCTCCATCTTTTTCGATCGTGTTGGGAATCTCATTTCACAAACCTCGCGATGAATTCGCCGATACGCTGGACTGCATCGACAGCTTCCGGGAGGTCGAACTGGTGGAAGACGTGCACGGTGTCTTCCCAGGTTTGAACGGTAACGTCAACACCCATATCGGTGGCATTCCGGCGGAACATCCGAGCGTCGTCGAGAAGCATCTCGGTCGTGCTCGCGTGAATCAGGATTGGCGGCAGCCCGCGGAGATCGGCGTAGAGCGGGGATACGTCCTGGTCATAGGGGTCCGCCCCGGCGAGGTGGGCCTCGACCCACCAGTAAACGCCGAGGTCCGCCAACACGGGGTCGGTGGGCGCGTTGGTGATGTAGGACGGTCCGGTCAGTGCGAGGTCAGTGGCTGGAGACAGGCAAATCGCGCACGCTGGAAGCTCGAGATCCTGGCGTCGAGCTCGAATGAGGGTTTGCAGGGTGAAGTACCCGCCGGCCGAGTCGCCTGCGATGACGATGTCACGGGGGTCGACTCCAGACTCCAACAGCCACCGGTAGGTCGCGACGCAGTCGTCGACGCCCGCCGGGTAGGGGTGCTCCGGCGCCAGCCGATAGTCGACGCTCAACACCCGCCTGCCGGTGAAGAACCCGAGCTTGACGGTGAGTGAGCGCATGAAGTGGGGCGACCCCATGATGTAGCCGCCACCGTGGAAGTAGAGGATGGTGCGGCTCTCGTCGGCGCCGGCAGGGATTTGCCACTCGGCGGGGACACCGCCCGCGTCGACAGGTCGGATGGTCACGTCGTCCGGAATCGGATTGAGGTCGGCAAGATGGTCGGCTCGGTACTCGACGGCAAACCGGTGAAGCCCAGCGAGATATTTCTGCTCGTCGGGAGTCAGCAGACCGGCGACGTTCTCGCCACGACGCCAACCGGCGTTTCCGTCCATGACCTTCTTCCACAGCGAATCGAGATCAAAATTGTGGTTGCGCGGGTCGGCGAGAAACGCGTCTCTCGACTCATCCCGAAGCGCTGCGACGCGGTCGAGGACGCCGATGACGTCAGGCCGCGTGATCCTGGTCATGTCGAGAATCGGCACGTCGATCTCCTAGCCCTTCTGTTCCTCTCGCAGCGCGCGATTGAGGATCTTGCCCGAAGCGCTTCTGGGTATCTGGTCGCGAAAAACAACGTGTTTCGGACACTTGAACGTCGCAAGCGATTCGCGACAGTGTTTTCGGATCTCGGTCGCGTCGAGCCCTACGCCTTGGTGGGGAACGACGACCGCACACACCGACTCACCCTGGTAGTCGTCGGGGACTCCGACGACGGCGCAGTCCAGCACCTTCGGGTGCCGCAGGATCACGGTCTCTACCTCGACGGGGTAAACGTTGTAGCCGCTGACGATGATGAGGTCCTTGCTGCGGCCGACGATGAAGACGTAGCCGTCCTCATCGACCCGACCGAGGTCACCGGTGTGGAGCCATCCGCCTCGCATGGTGTCGGCTGTCTCGTCGGGAAGGTTCCAGTACCCTTCGAATACGTTGGCCCCGCGGGCGCAGATTTCTCCGACCTCGCCGGATGGTAGCTCGGCGTCGTTCTCATCCAGGATTATGATCTCCACGCCGGGGTAGGGCGGTCCGACCGAACCTCGCTTGATTACCGGCCCTGCGGTGTTGAACGTCAGTATGGCGGTGCTTTCGCTCATTCCATAGCCATCGGAGAGCTCGATGCCGGTGAGCTCCTTGAATCGCTCGACGATCACCACAGGGAGAATCGCGGCACCGGTCATGGCGTGTTCCAGTGACGAGACGTCGTACCGGTCTAGGCCGGGTGTGTTGACGAACGCGTAGTACATGGGGGGAACGCCCCAGAATAATGTGACCCGATGTTTCTCGATCAGCGAGAAAACGGTTTCGGGATCGAAACGATCCACCAGCACCATCGTCAGTCCGAAGGCAAAGGTCAGACCCGCACCGAAGTTGAGCCCAAATGTGTGGAAGAGCGGCAGGCAGAGGAGAGTCACGCTGTTCTCGTCGATCGGGTAATTGGGAAGGCCGGCGATGGTGTCGATGGCGGTCACGGCGTTGGCGTGGGAAACCACTGCTCCCTTGGGTTTGCCGGTGGTGCCCGAGGTGTACTGGATGACCGCGTTGGCCTCGGGTTGAACGCTCACTTGCGGACGGATAGGCGAGTTTTCGAGTACGAGATTCCGGTACTCGAGGGAGTCGGACAGATTCGTACCTCCGACCTCGACAACCTGGTCAACCGAGTCGAGCTGTGGGGCAATCGCTGCGACAGCGTTTGACACGAAGAGGAAACGTGACCCGGAGTCGGTGAGGATGTGCCGCATCTCCTCGGCCTTGTACATGACGTTGGCCGGCACCATAACGCCACCGGCCCGCATGATGCCGAAGAAGATCTCCACGAACTCGGGTCGATTTTCGAGCTGAACAGCGACCCGGTCGCCGGGTTCCAGACCCATCCCGATGAGGGCGTTGGCGACTCTGTTGGCGGCCTCGGCAAGTTGCCGGTACGTCGTCGTCGAGCCCTCGAAGATGATCGCCGCCTTGTCGGGATTTTCGGCGACCGGCATGTCCAGCAGATCGACCATGGTCGCCCGTTCGTGACGCATGGCAATGCAGGTGTTCACCCAGTGATTCTTCATCTCCGAGGCACCTATGGACCTCCGATATGCCGCTCAGACCCGTTCGATGATTATGGCGATCCCCTGACCGACCCCGATGCACATGGCGCACAGTGCGAATCGTCCGCCGCTGCGTCGAAGTTGGTACAGGGCGGTCGTGACGAGGCGCGCGCCGCTCATACCGAGAGGGTGTCCGAGCGCGATGGCGCCGCCGTTGGGGTTGATTCGCGGATCGTCGTCGGCCAGGCCGAGGTCCCGGGTGACTGCCAGCGCTTGCGAGGCGAATGCCTCGTTGAGCTCGATGACGTCCATCTGGTCGAGATTCATACTGGTTCGGTCGAGGAGCTTCCTGGTCGCGGGAGCGGGTGCAAAACCCATGATGCGCGGCGGAACACCGGCAACCGCCATCGCCACCACCCGTGCTCTCGGCGTGAGGCCGTTCCTCGAGGCCGCTTCTTCGGAAGCAACCAACAGAGCGCACGCGCCGTCGTTGACGCCCGATGCGTTGCCGGCGGTGACCGTGCCGTTTTCACGAAAGAGGGCCCGCAGCTTGCCGAGCTTTTCAACCGTGGTCCCTGGGCGTGGATGCTCGTCTGCGTCCACCACAAGAGGGTCCTGCTTGCGCCGCGGAACCTCCACCGGGGTGATTTCTTCGGCGAGTGCGCCGTTCTCCATTGCTGCCGCCGCCTTGGCCTGGCTCCACGCGGCAAACAGATCCTGGTCTTCACGCGAGATCTCGAACTGCTCGGCGACGTTTTCGGCGGTCTCCGGCATGGGGTCGACGCCGTACTGCTTTTCAATGATCTTGTTGACGAATCGCCAGCCGATGGTGGTGTCAAAGACCTCGGCGTTGCGGCTGAATGCGGCGGTCGCCTTGCCCATCACGAAGGGCGCACGCGACATGGACTCCACGCCGCCGGCGATCAGCAGATCCTGCTCGTCTGATTTGATGGCGCGGGCAGCGATGCCGATGGCATCCATACCGCCGCCGCAGAGACGGTTGATGGTGGTCCCCGTGACCTCCGGCGGCAGTCCGGCGAGGAGCAGAGCCATTCGCGCGACGTTTCGGTTGTCCTCTCCCGCCTGGTTGGCGCAGCCGTAGACCACGTCGTCGATCCGGGCGGGATCCCCTCCGGGGTTGCGTTCGAGAAGTGCCCGCATCGGAATTGCCGCCAGATCATCGGCGCGCACCTGCGACAACGCACCACCGTAACGCCCGACAGGGGTGCGGATCGCGTCGCAGAGGAAGGCCTCTCGAACCGTCATAACGCCGCCCTGAAGACCGCTTCGACATCCGACCGGTCCATGGGTTTGAAGTTGTAGCCGATGAGGCGTTCTTGCCGCATCGCACCGTCGGTGAGATCGGAGACGTGCTGCTCCTCGATACCGAAGTCGCGCAACCGGCCTTCGAGAC
>PVMK01189104.1_pt1 | contig 29034 bp, 35 predicted proteins | sample 1853481 | NCBI WGS metagenome assembly PVMK01 (sample SAMN08533507, study PRJNA380276) | Marine sediment metagenome, whole genome shotgun sequencing project.
GAATTTTAGATTATCTGAAATTCAGTTTTCGGCGACAGGGCGCCAGCCGGCTGCGACAGCTTCCGTTTCGGAGCAGAACCAGCGCTCACCCTGGGCCGTATTGATCCTGACCTTGCCGTACCAGGCGCCCCACGGCATGTGATAGATCTGACCGCGCTTTGATACGTTGCCCTTAATGGCACATCCGTTTGGAGCGGCCTGCTCGGCTCCACGCCAGCGCTTCTTGCGAAACTCCCAAGCCGGTTCCGAGTTGTCCTGCCAGATGCCAATGCGCTGAGCACGCGCTTCAGCCTCCTGTTCGACGTAACTTGAAGAATACTTGACGTACGCCCATGCATTGCCGCTGCGTACCATCTCCGCGTTGATGTCGAGATCGCCGACGAAGCAGACCCCGATCGTGCGGCCATACTTGTCCGTGCCGTGACTATTGCAGCTCACCGGCCGACCCGACACCAGCTTTGTAAGAACCAGTGCGGCCGACTTGCCGCATCGCCATGGAGTGCCACCTCCGCGGCCACAGGTCTGCGCGGTCTCAGGTGCATCGATGCCCTCCAACCGCACGCGTTCGCCAGCAATCTCGATCGTGTCGCCGTCGATGATGCGTGCTGCACCCACCAGATCGCCCCGCGCGACCGTTTCGCTTGCTGGGACGAGCATGAGTGCTACGAGAGCGAGGACGCCGGCCAGCGCGCGCGCCACAGGCCGGCGAATCAAATAACGTGTTGCATCTTCAAACATAATTGCAGATTCAGCCTGAGTCGCGTGGCGCAACCTAGGCTAAATCATGACATGAATCTGCAACCTATGATGAGTCCCCCAGCTATTTGGGTGGGATGCCAGGAAATACGCTGTATTCCGCCCGAGCCACACGGACCTCACGGTGGCATAAAGAGCACATTTGGAAATTTTGAGCGCTTGCCAATTCCCTCCCGCTTCGCACTTGCGTAGTCTTGTAGCCGAATGGGGATTGGGGATACGTGGCTACATTTCTGCAAGGCTTCAGATACTTGGGAGCGGTTCGTCGGACCGGGGTGCTGTTGCTTGCCCTGGCGGTCGCTGGATGCTCCACGTTCCAAGACTTCGCCAGCGTCGAGCACACAGGCTATCAGAGCAATGGCACCTACGTGCTGAGTTCGCAGGACAAAGGCCTTGGCTGCGGGCACCTGCAAGAGCGATCAGACGGCCTGATCGAGCAGATGCAGGCGCTGCCAGCGCTCGCTGCGAAAGAGATCAAGAACGCCCCCAGTAACATCGCTGCGCTGTTCAATAGAGCTTTCGGCGAGAGCGGCGACGGCCTTAAGGCCATCAACGATTACGATCGTTCCCACGCCGAAGCCACCGCACTCAATGTGCAACTCGCCGGCAAAGGCTGCGGCTCAACAGATATCGATGCGCACTTAGGAAAAGCCAACGAACAAATGGCTTCTTTCAAGCACTAGAGCCCGCGGCCGCTTAACGGCGGCGATAACCGCCCGAGCCAGATCGTGGTGGCGGGCCGCCGCTGCGTACGTCCTTATGACGAAAATTGATGCGGCCCTTGGTGAGATCATAGGGTGTCATCTCGATGGTGACGCGATCGCCAGCCAGGATTCTAATGCGGTTCTTTTTCATCCGGCCCGAGGTATAGGCGATCACCTCATGGCCGTTGTCGAGCTTGACCCGGCACCGGGCGTCAGGAAGAACCTCCGCCACGACGCCCTCAAACTCCAGCATTTCTTCCTTCGCCATCAAATCTCCTGCTGTCGCGACGCTTCAAGCGTCTACGTGAAAATTGAAACATGTCCGCATAATCGTAGGGGAGCAGACATGGCTGCCCCCCTTAACAGTGGGAATGATGCGGGGTCCTCATAGCGGACGCAGATTCACCGCAGCAACCTTTCCGTTACGGCCAGTCTCGGTCTCGTACGCAACCTTTTGTCCCTCGCGCAGCGTGGACAGACCCGCACTCTCAACCGCGGAGATATGCACGAAGACGTCGTTACCACCATCTTCGGGCTGAATGAAACCATAGCCCTTCTGGCCGTTGAACCACTTCACAGTGCCGTTTGCCATCGAATGCCTCCAAAGCAAAAAGGCAATCCCCATCGGCGAACCCTCAGGGGCATCAAAGCGCGCGATGGAGAGGTCTAGTGTCGGCACAGCAAAGCACCGTCGCAGAGTAAACCAAGGCGTGTTCGATCGGCCCTATATGGACCGAGCCTCCGTGAAAGGCAAGGTGCGGAAAGTCAGACGAAGCATTGTGTGGAGGGTGCAAAGTAACGGGCAAGATGGGCTCAAGACGCCCTAGATTCTAAGGTCTTGAGCGCTGCCCGGTGACACTGCACCGGACCATCCGAGCCGGCCGTAGGGGGATCTTGATCCTGGCATTTTAGCGGTGCGCTGGAGCGCCAAGGCGCCGGCAGCAACATCCTGCGGCCACATACGCTTCATGGCTGGGCATGGGTGCACCATTGGCTGCGTCCTGCTTGGACCGTTTGTGCCACCTCGTCCACCAAGCGGCAGCCGGGTGCACAAGAAGAGCGGCGCGACGAGCTGTGGCGTCATGGGCAAGCCAGCCAGGTCGACGACGATGCCCCATGAACGGGGTTACAGACACAACAAAGGACCCGGCATCAACCGCCCGGCCCTTTGTTCAGCTTCGTCTCGGCGTGCGCCTTAGTATAGGTAAGGGCAGACCCGCTCCTCACCTTCATAGGTGATGTAGGTGCCCGTCACAGGATCGAACGAGCGAAACTCATACGCGCAACGCCTCAAATCGTCATCACCCGCGCGGCGTTCACGGATCGCGGCTGCGATGATCGTACCCACAATAATGCCGCCGATAAGGGCACCCGCACCATAACCGCGGCGGTAGCGGTAGCCGCGGCGATAGGGACCCCGACGGTAACCGTATCCGCGACGGTAACCGTAACCGCGACGCCACCCCCGGCCGCGACGCTGAACTTTTATAATCTTCTCGCCATTTGTGATGCCCGGCTTCGGCAGCGGCGCTGCGCTAGCCGTCACCGCAAAGAATGCAGGTGCTCTCAAACTGGCACACAAGACAGGAACGAGGATCGATCTGGTCAGTCTCACACTATGTTCCTTCTAATATTTGCCGCGCCGACCGGCCGCGCCCTATTTCTTAGGAGCGGGGCCGCGGCGCGTTAGATGAGTTGAACACGCGATCAAGTCACGAGGCTTTCTCGCTACGCCGGTAGATGTCTGCGCCCACACCAATCACATCTCGATAAACGCCAATCTAATGCTAGATCCGTCGCCGAAGTGAGGCAGTCGCATGACGAATACGAGGCATCCTCCAAGCAGCGCCTAGTTCTCTTCCATCTTCAGTGCAGCGATGAATGCCTCTTGAGGGATATCCACCTTGCCGAACTGGCGCATCTTCTTTTTGCCGGCCTTTTGCTTCTCCAAAAGCTTACGCTTGCGCGTGATGTCGCCACCGTAGCACTTGGCGATCACGTCCTTGCGCAGCGCACGGATTGTCTCGCGCGCAATGATGCGCCCACCGATCGCAGCCTGTATGGGAATCTGGAACAAGTGCTGCGGGATAAGTTCCTTCAGTTTCTCGCACATGGTGCGCCCGCGCGCGTCGGCGCGTGAACGGTGCACGATAATCGAGAGCGCATCGACGGGCTCGGCATTGACCAGAATTTGCATCTTGACCAGATCACCGGGCTCATAATCCATGATCTGATAGTCGAACGAGGCATAGCCCTTAGAGATTGACTTCAAGCGGTCGTAGAAGTCGAACACCACCTCGTTAAGCGGCAGATCGTAGACGAGCATGGCGCGAGAGCCAGCGTAGGTGAGATTCTTTTGGCGTCCTCGCCGGTCCTGGCACAGCTTCAACACGCCACCCAAATGCTCATCGGGCACCATGATGGTCGATGTAATCCACGGCTCATCGATACGATCAATACGCGCTGGGTCCGGCATGTCGGCCGGGTTGTGCATCTCAATCATCGTCCCATCGGTGAGATGGATCTGATAGATGACGCTCGGTGCAGTGGCGATAAGTTCGAGATTGAACTCGCGATCTAAGCGCTCGGTGATGATCTCCAGGTGCAATAGACCGAGGAAGCCGCAACGGAACCCGAGTCCTAGCGCGGCAGACGTCTCCATCTCGTATGAGAAGCTCGCGTCGTTGAGGCGAAGCCTGCCCATTGCCTCGCGCAGATCAGCAAAATCGGCAGCGTCGACAGGAAATAGCCCGCAAAAGACCACCGGCTGTGCCGGTTTGAAGCCTGGCAATGCCTGTGAGGTGGGCTTGCGCTCGTCCGTCACGGTGTCGCCGACGCGCGTATCGGCCACCTCCTTGATAGAAGCCGTAAAGAAGCCGACTTCGCCCGGGCCCAGCGCATCCATCAACTCTTGCTTGGGGCGGAACACGCCAACGCGGTCAACTTGGTAGTTGGCATCCGTCGACATCAGCTTGATCTTCTGACCCTTGCGCAGGCTCCCATCGATAACGCGCACCAGCACGACGACGCCGAGATAGGCGTCATACCAACTGTCGATCAGCAACGCCTTTAGGGGCTTGCTTGCATCGCCCTGCGGTGGCGGCGGCGCTCGACAATCGCCTCGAGCACGGCATCAACGTTGATACCCGTCTTAGCCGAGATCGGAATCGCATCTGAAGCATCGAGCCCGATGACATCTTCGATCTGTTGTTTGACACGGTCAGCGTCGGCTGCCGGCAGATCGACTTTGTTGAGGACGGGCAGGATCTCCAGATCGTTATCGAGTGCCTGATAGACGTTGGCCAGCGTTTGCGCTTCTACGCCCTGGCTGGCATCCACCACCAGGACAGCTCCCTCGCAGGCTGCCAAGCAGCGCGAGACCTCGTAGGCGAAGTCGACATGGCCCGGCGTGTCCATCAAATTGAGCTGATAGGTTTTGCCGTCCTTGGCGCGATAGTCGAGACGCACAGTCTGCGCCTTGATGGTGATGCCGCGCTCGCGCTCGATGTCCATCGAGTCGAGGATCTGCTCCTTCATCTCACGGTTGGTGACGTTGCCACACAGCTGGATCATCCGGTCCGACAACGTCGACTTTCCGTGATCTATATGGGCGATGATGGAGAAGTTGCGAATAAGAGAGGTGTCGATCATTCGGGCTGCTTTAGCACTTGCCCTCCTGGTGCAAAAGGGGCGACGGCTGCGCCATATTCTGCGCATTTGCGGGCGCTACGGGCCCCACCGCTCTTGCCAGATTGTATTTTGGAATTATTCTAAAGAGTGAATGGGGTCATTGGGCGGAGCAATCCACGTGCGCGCGTTCTCAAGCCTCAGCGAGCAGGAGATTTTGGCGCTCGCCATTTCCTTGGAAGAAGAGGATCACCGCGTCTTCGTCGAGTATGCGCACGCCATTGGGGAGCACTATCCGGCTACGGCCAAGGTCTTTTTGGAGATAGCCGAGCAGGAATCGGAAAACCGCCGACGTCTCATCGAACTCTATCGAGAAAGATTCGGCGAGCACATCCCCCTCATTCGGCCGCGTGACATCAGAGGCTTTGTAAAACACGAACCCATCTGGATGGTGCGGCCATTGGGTCTCGACAAAGTGCGCCGGCAGGTCGAGGCCAGAATTTACGAGACGCGGCGGTTTTATGAGCGTGCACAGGAGCGTGCGACCGATGCCGGCACTCGCCAGCTCTTGGGTGATCTTGTCGCCGCTGAAGTCCGCCAAGAAAGCGTGGCCCGCCAACTCGGCGACGAACACCTCACCACCGATGCACGAGCAGCGGAAGCTGAAGTCCAGCGGCGCATGTTCGTATTGCAAATCGTGCAGCCGGGCCTCGCGGGCCTGATGGACGGCTCAATCTCAACGCTGGCGCCACTGTTTGCCGCTGCGTTCGCGACCATGAGCACCTGGCAGACATTCCTTATCGGAATGGCAGCCTCGGTCGGGGCAGGCATCTCCATGGGGTTCGCGGAGGCGCTGTCCGACGATGGCTCGTTGACGGGCCGCGGCCATCCCTTGCTCCGGGGTACGGTGACGGGGGTCATGACTGGCGTCGGCGGCATCGGCCACACGCTGCCCTTCTTAATTGATGACTTCCGCATTGCCACGACGCTTTCCATCGTAATCGTGCTGATCGAGCTGTGGGTCATTGCCTGGATACGGTCACGCTACATGGATACAAAGTTTCTGCGTGCCGCATTTGAGATCGTGGTGGGTGGGCTTATCGTCTTTGGCGCCGGAATCCTGATCGGCAACGCTTAAGCTGTGTATCTTTGCAGCCCATCTTGACGCCGCCGTCTTGACGCGGCCACATCCGCGGGCATGAGTGCCCCCCTCCAGACCCCCAAAGAAAGCTGAAAGAATGGCGATGCACGTCTTGAAAGTCTGCGCGGCTCTGGTCGCGATTCTGATCGCCGGTACGGCAGCCTCCCAACCCGTCATGGCCGGTGGCATCGAAATGTCACCGGCGTTCAAGCCAAAGCCGCCTGTGCGTAAGCCACGCAGGCGCGCGCCCGCGCCTCCGCCCGCCTGAGCCCAGAACTTGCCCCGGAGACACAGGCAGCACCGGCTGCTGCCCCACCTGCGCAGGAAGCACCTGCCACCGTGCAGCCCGCACAAACAACGACGGCGGCGACTGCGATAGCGCCTAAGTCGGCACGCCGCGCCAAGCACCCGCCAGCGAAGAACAACTGCCGCAACACCACGCGATTCTCAACGTGGCTTGCCGGCTTCAAGAAGCAAGCGGCGGCCGAAGGGATTAGCCCGCGCACGATCAACGCGGCGCTCGGCGGCATGACGCTCAATCGCAAAGTGATCGCGCGCGACCGGCGACAGGGATTCTTCGCACAGACTTTCCTCTCCTTCCAAGGCAAGCTCGCCACGAAGAATCGCGTGCTGAGCAGCCGGCGCAAGATCAAGCAAAGGAAGGCTGTCTTCGATCGCGCCACGCGTCAGTACGGCGTACCGCCTTCGGTCATCACCGGCTTCTGGGCGTTGGAAAGCGATTTTGGTGCCGGCATGGGCAACTTCCAGATCATGCCAGCGCTTGTTGCGCTGGCTTACGACTGCCGCCGCGGAGAAATGTTCCAAGAAGAATTGAAGGCCGCGCTACAAATTATCGATCGTGGCGACATGCGCCCTTCGCAGATGATCGGATCCTGGGCCGGTGAGATCGGACAGACGCAATTCCTGCCATCACGCTATTTGGATTATGCCATCGACTTCGACGGCTCTGGAAGAATTGACCTGTTCCGCAGCGATGCCGACGTTATTGGCTCCACCGCCAACTACATGAAAAACCTAGGCTGGCGTGCGGGCGAACCGTGGCTGGAAGAGGTACGCATAACGGGCGATCTCCCCTGGAAGGAGGCTGATCTGGCTATCAAGCATCCCCGCTCCCAGTGGGCCGCTTGGGGCATCAAGCGCGTCAATGGGAAGGCGCTGCCCAAAGATAACATGCAGGCCTCATTGCTGCTTCCCATGGGACGCAACGGGCCAGCCTTTCTCGCCTACCAGAACTTCGACATCTATCTGGAATGGAACCAATCGCTCAACTACGCAACGACAGCGGCTTATCTTGCCACCCGCATCGATGGCGCACCGCCCATGAGCCGTGGCCGCGGTAGAATTCCCGTCCTCGACGGCGGGCAGACCAAAGAACTACAGCGGCAGCTGGTGAAGCGCGGCTACGATGTCGGTAAGATCGATGGCTTGGTCGGCGCAAAAACACGGGCGGCCGTTAAAGACATGCAGATGAAGCTGGGGATACCAGCCGACTCCTATCCCACGCCTGCGCTGCTCGCCGCGTTGCGACGCGGCAGGTGAATGGCGCAGAGACCCGCCACTATCCTCAGTGCAGCTTGACTTCCGGCTCGGTGCGCCGGGTCAAAAGGCGCGCGAACGTGTCAAGCGTCACCTTGAGCGGCCCGTGCAATGCCATCTCGTGCATCTTATAAAGCGAGCGGTACATCACGCGGGCAAACAGCCCTTCGATAAACATGCTCTTGCCAACGATGAAGCCCATCAGGCTGCCGACCGTCGAATAATCGCCAAGCGAAACAAGCGAGCCGAAGTCGCGATAACGAAACGGGTTCATCGGCTCCCCTTGCAAGCGGCGCTGCAGCTGGGTGTAAAGGTGTGATGCCTCCTGATGGGCCGCCTGCGCGCGCGGCGGGATCGGCGCATCGGCACCTTCTGGCACAAGGTAAGCGGAGTCGCCGATCGCAAAAATGTTGGGATCGCGCGTCGTTTGCAGCGTCTGGGTGACGACAAGCTGATTGGAGCGGCTCACTTCCAAACCGTCGAGCTCCGCCAGCACGTCGGGCCCTTTGACACCGGCCGCCCACACGACGAGCTTTGAAGGGATAAAGTCGCCGTTCTCAAGCTTGACGCCTTTCCCCGTCACCTCAGTCACTCGTGAACCGGTTTTGATGTCGACCTTGAGGCCGCGCAGTATCGTGGCCACCGCTTCTGATATGCGCTCAGGCAATGCGGGCAGAATACGGTCTGCCGCCTCCACCAGGGTGATCTTGATGTCGTTCTCGGGGTCGATCTTGTCGAGCCCGAACGCAACGACACCGCGCGCCGTGTGATGCAGCTCCGCGGAAAGCTCCGTGCCGGTGGCGCCGGCCCCGATGATCGCCACGTGCAATTGGCCAGGCCGCACAGGCTCGTCCTGCGCATACGCGCGCACGCAAGCGTTGATCAGGCGCCGGTTGAATCGTTCGGCCTGCTCAGGCGTATCGAGCATGATGGCATGCTCCTTAACGCCGGGTGTGTTGAATGCATTGCCGACACAGCCAATGGCGATAACAAGCGTGTCGTACTTGAAGGATCTCACTGGCGTAATTTCGCGCCCGTCCTCGTCGTACGTGGCCGCGAGATAAACCAGCTGCTTCTTGCGGTCGATGCCCGTCATCTCTCCATAGCGGAACTGAAACCCGTGCCAGTAGCCTTGCGCTTGGTAGGCGACCTCATGCCGGCCGACGTCCATGCTGCCGGCGGCGATCTCGTGCAAAAGCGGCTTCCAGATGTGCGTGCGCCCCTTCTCGATAAGGGAGATTCTTGCCTTGCCGCGCTTGCCGAGATTGTCGCCAAGCCGCGTTGCAAGCTCCAGCCCACCCGCACCGCCGCCGACGATGATGATGTGATGCAGGTCACTCTCAGGCCCCACGGGGAGCACGGTTTTTTTAACCGGAGCCGCCTTCGTTTTCGTCTTGTTCATCTAGAAGCCTTCTGAACCTTTGCACCGTCGCTAAAAAACAGTCGGGCGCTTCCCAAATGGTGGCGCGGAAGCAGAGCGAAAAAGCGCGGGCGGCGTAAAACGCGCAGGCGGCGCCAACGGTTGCTACGGCTGGGCAGGCGGAGCCTCGATCTCGACTGGCTGATCAACGAATGGAGCATCCGCGAACACAAAGACATAGGCAAGGATCCCAAGCAGACACAGGACGAAGCCAACGATGATAAACTTTCGGGACTCCAACATAGAAGGGTGCTCCATTATTTCGGCGGGTTGATCAGAATAACGCAAGGATACAAGAACGGCGAGACCTCAGGCTGTTACTGGCCACGTAAGACGCTCCCGTGTCAGCCGCGGATCTCTCCGCCGGTTGCTTTCTTCACTGCGGCAATCACCTTCTGCGCGACCGCATCGATGTCCTTGTCCGTTAGCGTTTCAACGGTCGGCTGTAGCGTGACCTCGATCGCAAGCGATTTCTTGCCTTCCTCTGCGAGATTGCCACCGGAAAATACGTCGAACACCGAAACATCCTGGATGAGCGCCCTGTCGGCGCCGGCCGCGGCGCGCATCACATCACCCGCCGCAACAGACCGATCCAATACAAAGGCGAAGTCGCGCCGCACTGGCAGAAGATCAGCAGCCTCGAGCGGTGCCTTAGCGCGACTCTTGCGCTTTTCAGGCGGTAGCGCGTCGAGAAATATCTCAAAGCCCACGGCTGGCGGCGCCACGTCGAGCGTCTTTAGCGTCTCAGGATGAAACTCACCGAAGTGAGCCAGCACAACCTTGGGGCCCAGCCGCAGCGTCCCCGAACGTCCTGGGTGGAACCAGGCGGGCGCATCGCGCGTGATCTGTGCCTTGTTGGGATCTAAGCCCAGCGCTGCAATGACAGAGAACACATCCGCTTTGGCGTCGAAAACATCCACCTCGCCTGCCGCGCCATCCCAATGGCGCCCGCTGCCCATAAGCCTTGCAGTGCCAGAGCGCACGCCGGAAGCGGCAAGATATTGATCCTCCGGACTGTCACCGCGATAGGCTTGCCCCAACTCGAAGAGCGCCGCATCTGCAAAGCCGCGGTTGCGATTGCGTTGCACCGCGGTAAGCAATCCCGGCAGCAAGCTGGGACGCATGGACGACATCTCGGTTGAGATCGGATTATCGAGTTCTAGCGCGTCCGCGCCGCCGCCAAAGAGTTGCGCGTCGCAACGGCGAACGAAAGACCAGGTGATCGCTTCAACAAGTCCGCGGGCGCCAAGCATGCGTCGCGCGCGCCGAGCGCGACGCTGGCGTTCAGTCAGAACTGTGCGAGCGATGCCGAAGGTGCGTGGCAACGGCGTTGAGGGCACGCGGTCGAGACCGGCGATGCGCACGACCTCCTCAACCAGATCGGCAGATCCATGAACGTCCGGCCGCCACGTCGGCACCGTCACTTTGACCGTTTTGCCCTTGACCTCAAGCGTGCAGCCCAGCCGTTCCAGGATGCCCTTGATCTCAGTGTCCTTGAGCTTCAGCCCCGTCAGCTTTGCGACGCGGTCAAAATCGAAGCCGATGACGCGCTTTTTCACAGGTGCCCTGCCAGCAACCTTCGCCTTGGAGGGCTGCCCGCCAGTCAACGTCACGATCATATCGGTGGCTAGATCCAGCCCTGGCTCGACGGAGGCCGGATCGACACCGCGCTCAAAGCGGTAGCGCGCATCCGTCACGAGGCCCGTTTTGCGACCTGTCGCAGCGGTGCGCAGCGGATCGAAATAGGCGCACTCGATGAGTACGTTTGTTGTTTCATCTGTCGAGCCGGTGTCCTCACCGCCAATGACGCCGCCAAACCCAAGCGGGCCATTGTCGTCGGCGATCACGCACATCGTGTCATCGACCTCATAGTCCTTGCCGTCGAGACCGCGAAACGTTTCGCCCGTCTTGCCGAGCCGCGCGTGCACAGTGCCTTGCAACTTGTCGGCATCGTAAACGTGCAGCGGCCGGCCACGATCCTGACTGATGTAGTTCGTCACATCGACCAACGCATTGATCGGGCGCAGACCAACGGCACGCAAGCGGTTCTGCATCCAGGCTGGAGACGGACCGTTCTTGACGCCGCGCACATAGCGCCCCGCGAAGACGGGACACGCGCCGGCTGTTTCTTTCGTGAACTCAAGCTTGATGGGAATTGGGCAATCGTACGTGCCCTCCACCTTACCAATTTTCCGTTCTGGTTTGAGCTTGCCCATGCCAGCTGCGGCGAGATCGCGCGCGATGCCGCGCACGCCCGTGCAATCGGGACGATTGGGTGTCAGCCCCACGTCGATAACGGGATCGGCAAGACCCATGACGTCGATGTAGCGCTCACCCACATGATCGCTCATCTCGGGCGCTAACTCGATAATGCCCTCGTGCTCGTCCGACAGCTCCAGCTCACGCTCTGAGACGAGCATGCCGTTAGAGACGACACCGCGCACGGGCCGCTTTTCCAGCGTGATGCCGGTTCCGGGAACGAAGGTGCCAAGCGGGGCGAAAACGCCGACCATTCCAGCCTTGGCGTTGGGCGCGCCGCACACAACCTCGACCGGTGACTTGCCTTTGGCCGTCTCGACTTGAACGACTTTTAGGCGATCCGCATTGGGGTGGGGCTTAGCTTCCAGTACGCGCGCGATCGTAAACGCGCCAAGCTTGGCTGCAGGATCTTCGATGCTCTCGACCTCAAGCCCGATCGCCGACAGCTTTTCTGCGATCTCATCGAGCGAAGCCTTCGTGTCCAGATGGTCTTTCAGCCAACTCAGCGTAAATTTCATGACGACAGTCCGCCGGCGAGTGTGGGAACGTTGAGCACCGAAAAACCGTAGTGGCGCAACCAGCGCAGATCAGCGGAGAAGAATGCCCGCAGATCGGGGATGCCGTATTTCAGCATGGCCATGCGGTCGAGACCCACGCCAAAGGCAAAGCCCTGATAGCGCTCTGGATCGAGGCCGCAGTTCGCCAAAACGTTGGGATGCACCATGCCGCACCCCAGAATCTCCAACCACTGGCCCGGCTTGCCGATGGCCTCCGCGCCGATGTCGACCTCGGCGGACGGTTCGGTGAAGGGAAAGTGCGAGGCGCGGAAACGCATCTTCACCTCGTCCACTTCGAAAAAGGCTTTGCAGAATTCCTCAAGCACCCACTTCAGATGGCCAAAATGGGTCGACTCATCGATCACGAGCGCCTCGATCTGATGGAACATCGGCGTGTGCGTCTGGTCGCTATCGCAGCGGTAGACGCGGCCTGGAGCGATGATGCGTATCGGCGGCTTTTGCACTTCCATTGTGCGGATCTGCACTGGGCTCGTGTGCGTGCGCAGCAGCAGCCGTGAGCCGTCCGCCTTCGGGCGGAAATAGAATGTGTCGTGCTCCTGGCGCGCTGGCTGCTCGTCGGGAATATTCAGCTTGGTGAAGTTGAGATCGTCGGTCTCGATGTCGGGACCCTCGGCCACCGCAAAACCCATGTCGGCGAAAATCTCGACGCACTCATCAAACACTTGGCTGACAGGGTGGATCCGGCCATCGCCAACGGGGCCCAACCGAACGGGAAGCGTAACGTCAGCGCGCTCCGATGCGAGGCGAGCGGTGAGGGCTTCGCCCTCAAGCACAGTCTTGCGCGCGGCCAGCGCCTCGCTCACGCGGCCTTTGAGCTCGTTGACCGCTTGTCCGAATGCCTTGCGCTCCTCAGGCGCCATGCCCCCGAGCTTGGCCATCTGCTCAGACACGCGTCCCTTCTTACCAAGCGCCGCGACGCGCACGGCTTCAAGGCGCGCCACGTCGCCGGCCCCGGCGATATCCCGCAACAGCTCGGCTTCGAGTTTCTTCAAGTCGGAGCTTGGCGCCTTTGTGCTCATAGCGGCCAGCGTCTTTCAGCGGTCGTCGTGCGGTAACCCGCGCAGACGACACGGACAGCAGCATCAGTTCTTAGGCGGACGTCGCTTTGGCGGCGGCCTGATCGACCAGCGCCTTGAAGCCCGCTGCATCCTTGACGGCGAGATCGGCAAGTACCTTGCGGTCGATCTCGATCCCGGCCTTGTTGAGGCCATCGATAAATCGCCCGTAGGTTAATCCGTTCTCGCGTGCTGCTGCATTGATGCGCTGGATCCACAGCGAACGGAATGTGCGCTTCTTACGCTTGCGATCGCGGTACTGATACTGCAGCGCCTTCTCGACCGCCTGCTTGGCGATGCGGATCGTGTTCTTGCGCCGGCCTCGATAGCCCTTGGCGGCTTTGAGGACTTTCTTATGCTTGGCATGGGCGGTGACGCCGCGCTTGACGCGTGCCATGAGCTTACTCCGTTAGATGATCGGTTGCTTGAATGCTTGAACGCAAAGCCCGAAGGGTTCGCTCAACGCGCGTAGGGCATGTATTTCTTGACGATCTTAGCGTCGCAATCGCTGAGCACCATCGTGCCGCGCGCCTGGCGAATAAATTTCGCGTGGCGCTTTATCATGCCGTGCTGCTTACCCTGGGCCGCGACCTTGACCTTGCCCGTAGCCGTCATCTTGAAGCGCTTCTTAGCGCCGCTCTTCGTCTTCATCTTGGGCATTTCGCTTATCCTTTCTATGAAGGGTGAACCGGTGCTTCGCTTAAGGTCTCAGCTGACCGTTGCGCGAAATCTCCCTTTCGGGAGCGGAACCCCTTTCAGGCTCGTCAAAAAGCAAAGAAAGCCGCCACGGCATGCCCCGCCGGGCGGCTCGGATGCCCTTATAGTGGGGCAGAACGCCAACAGCAAGGGTACCCGCTTGTGGGGCGGGGCCCGTGGTTAGCGCAGCTTTTCGCAAACCCGGTTGCCGATCCGCGTGGTGCGGCAAATATCGCGGACGCAATTGCACGTCTCGTCGTCCCCGCCACCATCGCCCGAGTCCGGATTTTTGCATTCGCGGGAGTCGGGGGCGAGGTCGCAGCGAAATCGGATGATCCGAACTGTGGGAAGTTCGACGACCGCGGGCGCCGCCGGTTGAGGCTCGATCTTGAGCGCGGGCGGCAGATCCGGCAGCGTCGAACCCAACGCCGGCGAACCGAAGTCTGACAGAGGCCCCCGGGGCAACGGCGTTATTACTGTGGGCGGCCCCCCAGGCCGCCGGTAGCGTTGCGCGTCAGCAGGCGCAACAGCCACCGTCAGGCAGAGAACACTTAAGAGCGCGCTGACCCCAACCACCAGCAAAGTAGAAGGCGCATGACGAGACATCTCGACCTCGTGGCTTGAGCCTGAACCACGCGCGGCGGCTCGCTTTCGCCTACCTCGGCGCCAGCACCATCACCATTTGCCGCCCCTCGAGCCTCGGCTCGGACTCTACTTTGGCAATGGCTTCCAAATCGCCCTTGACCCGCTGCAACACGGCCATCCCGAGTTGCTGATGCGCCATCTCGCGGCCACGAAAGCGCAGCGTCACCTTGACCTTGTCGCCGTCTTCGAAGAACCGCTTTATTGAGCGCATCTTCACATCGTAGTCGTGATCGTCGATGGCGGGGCGCATCTTGATTTCTTTGACCTCGACGATCTTCTGGTGCTTGCGCGCCTCGGCCGCCTTCTTCTGCGCCTGAAACTTGAATTTGCCGTAGTCGAGGATCTTGCAGACGGGCGGATCGGCATCCGGCGAGACTTCCACCAAGTCAAGCCCCGCTTGATCGGCCCTCTCTTGTGCGTCATCACGGCTGACGACGCCTACGTTTTCGCCGGTCTCGTCGATCAGACGGACGTCCGGGACCCGAATTGCATCATTGATCCGGGGGCCGCTTGGCCCGCGCTCTGGCGCGGCTCGCCTTGGTCTGCGGATGTTCGATCTCCTTATGTAGCCTCAGCTAACACTCTAATTTCACGTGAGAAAGTCGGCAGACCTGGACCCACCAAGCCCCACGCTATGCACTTTTTGAAATCAAAGCCCAGATTCAAAAAGAAACGGTGCAAAGTCAAGAGATTCGGCGGTCGATTCAATACGACACTCACATGAGAGTGCTCTTACCCACGACCAAGTCCCTTACGGTCCAGATCGGCCAAATACTCCGCCCAACGCTGCTCCTTCTCGCGGCCGAGCTGCCCTAGATACGTCCAGGTATAAAGCCCAGTGTCATGGCCATCGTCGAAGGCGATGCGCATGGCGTAGTTGCCGACAGGCCGCAGATCCGTGATCTTGACGTTACGCTTGGCCGGGACCGTCACGCGCTGCTCGGGCGAGTGGCCTTGCACCTCGGCTGACGGGCTCAAGACACGCAGGAACTCCGCCGAAAGCTCGAAATTGGGTCCGTTCTCGAATGCGATGGTCAGCGTGGCACCGTCAGGACTGATCCCTAACCGTGGCGCACTTGCAACTGCGCCCTCGGCTCCTTCCAGCTCAGCCCAGGCCTTGCCTGCGATTTCCTTGAAGATCTGCGCATGCGCGCCGTCGGGCTCGGTGGCGGTAATGGGCTGACCGGAATCAGAACGTGCACGGATCTCCATGTGGAGCGGCACGCTCCCTAAAAACGGCACGCCAAGCCGTTCTGCCTCCGCCTGGGCGCCACCGTGGCCGAATATTTCCGACCGCGCCCCGCACGTCGGGCACAGGAAATAGCTCATGTTCTCCACGATGCCGAGCACGGGCACGCCAACCTTGCGGAACATGCCAAGGCCTTTACGGGCATCGATCAACGCAAGATCCTGCGGAGTGGAAACAATAACGGCGCCCGACAGCGGTACCTGCTGCGCCATCGTGAGCTGCACGTCGCCGGTGCCAGGCGGCATATCGATGACGAGCACGTCGAGTTCGCCGTCCTCGCCCCAGGCCACATCGCGCAACATCTGGTTCAATGCGCCCACGACCATAGGTCCGCGCCAAATAACGGGTGTCTCCTCGTCGACCATGAAACCCATCGACATGACCTTGAGTCCCATATCCCTCCATGGGCTTCAGGGTCTTGCCCTTTAGGATCTGCGGCTGGCCTTTGAGGCCCAGAAGACGCGGCTGCGAGGGGCCAAAAATATCGGCGTCGAGGATTCCGACCTTGAGGCCGCGCGCCTGTAGACCAAGCGCGAGGTTAACCGCCACCGTTGACTTGCCGACGCCGCCTTTGCCTGAAGCCACCGCGATCAGCTTTTTGACGCCGGGCACGCCTTCGAGTTTGCGCGCACCCGGCGCGCGCTCTGGCGTTGCTCCGGCGCCGTTTCCGCCGGCGGCACGCGCACGTGCTTCCTTCACACGTGCACTCTCCGGCACTGCGGCGCCTGAGGCCGCAGCGCGCGACGCTGGGGTCGCCTCCGCCGTCAGAACCGCGCTAGCGCCTTCGACACCCTCAAGTTTGGCAACGATGCTCTGGGCTGCCTGGCGCAGTGGTTCCAATTCCTCAGCGCGCGCTGCCGGAACCGTGATCGAGAAGTAGACGCGCGCATCCTTGATCAGGATCTCTGAGACCAGACCAAGATCGACAACATTTCCGTTCAGGTCCGGACCTTTGATCCGGCGCAACTCATCGAGGACTTGCGTCTTCGAAACAGACATTAAGGGCTCTCCTGGAAGCACGGCGACCTGGGACGACATTTAGGGCTTGCTCACGCGCCGAAAACGCGCGGGATACTGTCAGACGTGATGCTAGAAGTCACGACCTCACCTCGATATAGGAAACCTTGGGACAAAAGCACTGGGGCAGGGAAACTTGGGCAGGGAAGGCGCATCATGAGGGCATTGCTGCAGGTGAGCCGTCTTATCGACGCTGCCACCGAGCGACTCGGCCGATCGGTTGCGTGGCTCGTCGTCGTGGCCGCCCTCATCAGTGCGGGCAATGCGATCATTCGCAAGCTCTTCGATACCAGCTCGAATGCCTGGCTCGAGTTGCAGTGGTGGCTGTTCAGCGCCGTATTTCTCTTGGCTGCTCCTTGGACACTCGCCTTGAACGAGCACATCCGCATCGACATCCTGAACGAGCGCTACCCGCGCTGGCTGCGCAATACGATCGAGATCGTCGGCCATACGTTGTTCCTGCTGCCGATGGCAGCGATCATCGTGTGGACGTCCTGGCCATTCTTCGTCACCTCCTTTTTGCAAAACGAGCAGTCCTCCAACTATGGAGGCTTGCCGCAGTGGCCAGCAAAATTCCTCATACCGCTCGCATTCACGATCCTGTTTGTGCAGGGGCTGTCTGAGCTCATCAAACGCATTGCAATCATGCGCGGTGAACTTGCCGAGCCCGAGCACGAGATGAGCCATCCAGCAGCCGACTTTGCTCAACCCCGCGAACCGATGGACGCAAAGCGGGCTGACAACGGCGATGATCCGCGGGGCACCGCTCCCGACGAGGTGCGCTAGAGCCTGATCGTATCACTTGGAAGCATTTGGCTTTTCCAAGTGAAACGTGAATCAGTCTCTACACTTTCGATTTAGAGCAAGATTCACGTTCTTGCCCGGAACCTTCTGGGCTTGGATAGTGATTCCATCAAGAACGATCTTGCTCTAGGCGCCAAGGCCTAGATCGCGGCGGGGACCATGGCACAACTGATTGCAGAGAACCTGGCGCCGATCATGTTTGTGGCGCTTATCTTTTTTCTGCTCTTGGGCTACCCGGCAGCGTTCTCGCTCGCGGCCGTCGGTCTCCTTTTCTTCGTCATCGCCGTTTGGTTGGCACCTTATTCGGAGGGCGTCATCAATCTGTCGTGGCCGCTCTTGGGCACGTTGCCGGAGCGCATTTACGGTATCATGTCCAACGATATCCTTCTCGCGATTCCCTTCTTCACATTTATGGGGCTTATTCTCGAGCGGTCCGGCATGGCCGAGGACCTCTTGGAGACCGTAGGCCAGTTATTCGGCGAAGTGCGCGGCGGTCTTGCCTATGCCGTGGTCGTCGTGGGCGCGCTACTTGCTGCCACGACGGGCGTTGTCGCTGCGTCCGTTATCTCGATGGGTCTCATTTCTCTGCCGATCATGCTGCGTTACGGTTACGACGCGCGCTTTGCGACGGGCACCATCGCGGCATCGGGAACGCTGGCCCAGATTGTTCCTCCCTCGCTCGTCCTGATCGTCTTGGCCGACCAATTGGGTCGTTCGGTTGGCGACATGTACGCAGGTGCGCTTCTGCCGGGCCTCATGCTGGCCGGCTTCTATATCGCCTACGTATTCTTCATTTCCACCTTCGTGCGTGGCGCCGCGCCGGGCCTGCCAGCGGAAGCGATACGTTTCCGCGCAGCCGACGGTTCGCGCGGCTATCGTTCGCTTCTGATACTCGCCTTGGTCTCCGGTGTGATCGCTTGGTTTGTGATGCGCGACACCACCTACGTTGGCGCCGACTTCGCCATTCTGACACTCGGCCTCGGCGTTTGCATTTCCTTTGGCGTCGCCGTCGCCAATTGGTTGCTCGACCGAGTGGCAGGGATTCGCTTCTTATCGCCGCTCGGCCAGCAGGTCACCTTCGTGATGATGCCGCCGCTCCTACTCATCTTCCTCGTGCTTGGCACAATCTTTATCGGCGTGGCCACGCCGACCGAGGGCGGGGCGATGGGAGCGGTTGGCGCGATGCTGCTCGCGTATGCCAAACGCATATCAGACAACAACGCGAAACGATTCAACATCGCGATGGTGCGCTCCGCGGCGGTTGCAACGGCAAAGCTATCGGCTTTCGTATTGTTCATTCTCATCGGCGCGCGGATTTTCTCGCTGACCTTCTATGGCGTTGACGGACACACGTGGGTCGAGCACCTGCTCGTCTCTCTGCCCGGCGGCGTGGTGGGCTTTCTCATCTTTGTCAACGTGATGGTGTTCTTCCTCGCTTTCTTTCTCGATTTCTTCGAGCTCGCCTTCATCATCATTCCGCTCTTGGTACCCGCTGCGGAGGCTCTGGGTATCGATCTCATCTGGCTCGGCGTCATCCTCGCGGTGAACATGCAAACAAGCTTCATGCACCCGCCATTCGGCTTCGCGCTGTTCTACTTGCGCTCGGTTGCGCCGAAGAGGAACTACATCGACAAAGTAACGGGCCGTACCATGCCGCCGGTCACGACGGGCCAGATATACTGGGGAGCCGTGCCGTTCTTAGCGATCCAGTGCGTCATGGTCGGACTGCTGATCGCATTCCCAGGCATCGTGCGTCATGACGCTGGGCTGCGGACACCCGTCGAACCGCAGAGGATTAGGATCGAGACGCCCATTGCAGGACCCGAGCAGCGGCTACCTGGACAGCGCGGCTTCTCGCTTCCGCCCACGCCCCCCGCGATCAAGGGCGCACCGCCACCAGTTACCTCGGGACCCGGAGCACCGACGCTCGACCTCTCCGTGCCCCCTGTTATTGTTCCACCGAAGTCAGAGTGACCCAGCCAGGCTCTACACCAGCCCCTTGCGTTGTTGGATCATCATGTACGTGTCGAAGGTGTGCTCAGCCAGTTGGAACCAAAGAAAATCTTCTGCACGCACCGCCTTCATGGCCTCAAAGACCTTCTTGAACTCGGCGTTCTCAGCGAGAGATCTCATCAAAGACCTCGTTCGACGCCTTGAAGCACGCATCGAGCACGGCTTCGGAGAAGGGACGCAGCTCGGCCCCTCCGATGGCAAGCGTTCGCAGGGCGGGAGGATTCAGCAAATCATAGCGTGCCATCATCTTGCGATCGGCGAGCGATGCGGCTGACCTGACGATCGCCTGATAGGTTTTCGGCAGCTCGTTCCACTTCTGAAGATTGAAGAAGAAGCTGAGCATAGCCTGACCTTCCCACCAGCCGGGGTAGTAGTAATACTTGGCAACCTTGGAGAAACCGAGCTTCTCATCGTCATAAGGGCCAACCCATTCGGCCGCGTCGATGGTGCCCTTTTCAAGCGCGGGGTAGACGTCGCCGCCAGCAATCTGCTGGGGAACCGCGCCGAGCTTTGACATCACTGCGCCCGCCAAGCCGCCAATGCGAATCGTCAACCCCCGCCAATCTTCGGGCGTGTTGATTTCCTTGCGATACCAGCCACCCATCTGCGTGCCCGTATTGCCGCCCGGCAAGCCGAAGATGTTGAAGCGTGCGTAGAACGCGTTCATCAGGTCGATGCCGCCACCGTCATACATCCAGGCATTCTGCATGCGATAATTGAGACCGAACGGCACTGCTGTGCCAAAGGCGAACGTCGGGTCCTTGCCCCAGTAGTAATAGGACGCGGTGTGACAGGACTCGACGCTCCCATTGGAAACGGCATCGGCCGCCGACAGGCCGGGCACAATCTCGCCCGGCGCGAAAACCTGAATTTGGAACCGATTGTCGGTCATGTCGGCAACAGCCTTAGCGAAAACCTCGGCCGCACCGTAAATGGTACCCAGCGATGGCGGGAAGCTGGAGACCATGCGCCAATCCAGCGCCGGCTTCGTCTGCGCAATGGCCGGAGCCGCAACAGCGGTCGCTACCGCGGCACCGGCACCGCCGGCGATTGCCCCCTTTAGGAATTTGCGGCGCTTCATGCTGCCCGTCACAGGCCTACCTCCTAATTTACACCTAGCCCTTTTGCCCCATACCGTTTCGCCGGACTTATAGACGCCGCTCCAGCTCCCCACAAATATTGGGCTGCAACGCGGGCCTTGCCGCTTCGACGCGACCAGACTAAATCGCTCCTCATGCAGAATTGTAGTGGCGACAGCGACGTGACCGGCGTTCTGCTTGCGGGCGGGCGTTCGCAACGCATGGGTGGCAACGAGAAAGCGCTACTTGAAATCGCCGGTGAACCAATGCTGGCGCATGTGATCGCGCGCATGCGCCCACAAGCCGGCACCCTCGTTATTAACGCGAATGGCGATCCTGAGCGCTTCTCACCCTTCGACCTGCCCGTCATTCCTGACACGATAGAAGACTTTGCCGGCCCGCTCGCGGGACTTCACGCAGGAATGATCTGGGCACAGAGCAAGACGCCAAATGCGCGCTTTGTTGTCAGCGTACCGGGGGACATACCGTTCCTCCCGCACGAACTCGTTGCACGATTGAAATCCGCGCTGCGGGCAAGCCGAGCCACGTGTGCGATCGCAGCTTCAGGAAACATGCAGCACCCGATCGTGGGACTGTGGGACATCATGTTGGCGGGAGCAGTCGCGGACGCTTTGGAAAACGGCGTGCGTGCGATGCACCGCTTCGCCGAGGACAATGCCAGCACTGTCGTCGACTTCCCCGACGTCGAGATCGGTGGCGTGGCCATTGACCCGTTCTTCAATGTGAACACACCTGCGGATCTCGAAACGGCGCGAGCGCTTTTCCCTAGTCCCGCGGGCCGGGAGCCAACGCGTGACTAATACTCGTATGGCGATGATCGGCATTGCTGGGTGGAAGAACTCCGGCAAGACGACATTGGTTGTACGTCTCGTGGAAACCTTCACGAAGCGCGGCTTCAAGATCGCAACCGTCAAGCACGCCCACCACGACTTGCGGCCGGGTGACGGGACCAGCGATAGCGAACGCCACGCACAAGCTGGCGCCTGCGCGGTCGTCATCGTTTCGCCCGGGGCTGGGAGATCTCCGGGCAGCGCCAGGAGATGCCCGTGCCTTGCCTGGAAGAGATTGCAGCGCGTCTGGCACCTGCTGACCTCGTGCTGGTCGAGGGCTACAAGTCCGCTCAGATCCCGAAGATCGAAGTACGGCGCCGCGCGGCGGCGACAGATCGGCCACTTGCCGGTAACGACCCCAACGTGATCGCTATTGCATCCGACTACGCACTCAACGATCGCAACGTTCCCGTGTTCGCGCTCGATGACGTCGCGGGGATTGCCACATTCATCGAGAAGACCACCAACCTTGCAAGTCATTCCCGGTCCGAATAGCGGCTCCAGGCCGACGACCAACGAAACCAAGCCGGACGGACTGCTGTGCCACCCTTCCAACGCCGCCGAATATAACCGATAGCAAGAATAAGTATGACCAGCGTGACAGCCGCCCAAGCGCCCAATGCGCATCAAGTGACGTGCCGGTTTCTGTCTCCGCTGCATCCTCAGGAACGGGAACGAGCCGCCCGGCCCTGTTGGCACCGCTGAGAGTTTCAAACGCATGGCTCCCGTCGACTCCGGGAGGCAAAACGTTGGCTCCAGCCCGAATCGCAAACCACGCAAGAAGATTTACGAGCGTGTGCATTCTATTCTTTCTCCCAACCGATCCAGCTCTCGATTGGCAATGGAGGGGTGCGACACTCTTGCCTGCGATGGCCGCGTCGCCCATTCTATATTGAATAGCTTCGCAACTGAGCAGGCCCCAATGAAAAACAGAACGCAGAAACTACCACTCTCGACGCTGACCGACAGCTACGGCCGCGACATCACTTATCTGCGTGTTTCCGTCACCGACCGCTGCGACTTTCGGTGCGTGTACTGCATGTCAGAACACATGACGTTTCTGCCCAAACGAGAGCTGCTCACTCTGGAGGAACTCGATCGTCTGTGCTCGGCCTTCGTTGCGCGAGGGGTCAGAAGATTGCGGATCACCGGTGGCGAGCCACTCGTGCGCAAGAACATCATGTGGCTCTTCAAGGCCCTGGCGCGCCATCTCGACGACGGCACGCTGGACGAACTGACGCTCACGACCAACGCCAGCCAGCTCAAGCGCTTTGCCCACGACCTGAAGGCAGTCGGAGTGGAGCGGATCAACGTCTCGCTGGATACGCTTGACGCTGACCGTTTTCGCGCCATCACGCGTTGGGGCGACCTTGGAACTGTCATGAACGGCCTAGCAGCAGCCGACGAGGCGGGCCTCAAGGTCAAGATCAATACCGTGGCGCTGAAAGAGACGAACGAAGACGAACTCGACGAGATGATCCAGTTCGCGCATAGCCGTGGCTATGATCTCACGCTGATTGAGACCATGCCGATGGGCGACGTCGATGGCGATCGCACCGACCAATACCTGCCGCTCTCGATTGTGCGCGCGCGCCTCATGGACCGCTGGACGCTCCAAGACATCCCGCATCGCACCGGGGGCCCTGCCCGCTACGTGGAAGTGCGTGAAACCGGCGGACGTTTAGGCTTCATCACGCCAATGAGCCATAACTTCTGTGAAAGTTGCAACCGGGTGCGCCTCACGTGCACTGGCACGCTCTATATGTGCCTTGGCCAGGAGGACGCGGCCGACTTGCGCGCACCTTTGCGCTCCAGCCCTGACGATACAGCGCTGCACGATGCCATCGACCAGGCCATCGCCCTTAAGCCCAAGGGGCACGACTTCGTCATCGACCGGCGCGGGGCCAAGCCAGCGGTCGCCCGTCACATGAGCGTCACCGGCGGATAGGCAAGCCGTCTAAGAGAGCAGCTTGCGCACGCTTTCGCGAACCTGATCTAGGGTGAAGGGCTTGGACAGCATCCCAACCTTAGGACCCTTGAGTTTTTGTGCGCGCTCAAGCTGGTCGGAAAAGCCCGACATCAATAGAAATGCGAAGATTCGGCTGCAATGCGTAGGCGCTTTCGGCCAGCGCGACGCCATCGAGCAACGGCATCTCCACATCGCTGACAAGAAGGTCGAACGCCGCCCCATCCGTTTTGACCCGCTCCAACGCCTCGTTCCCGTCCTGCGTGACCTCGACGCTATGGCCCTCGGACTCAAGCGCTCGCTTCACAAATTCGCGTGTCGCGGCATCGTCATCTGCCAGAAGTATTCGCGCCATCGTCAATCCCTCCCCCAAGAAAGATGCGTCACTCCTTCACCACGCGTCCCACGAAGGGCAGCTCACGGTAGCGATGCGCCACGTCCATGCCGTAGCCAACCACAAAAACATCTGGGCACTCGAAACGCGCATAAATCGGCCTCGACGCTGACTGCGCGCTTTACCTTTTTGTCGAGCAAGACGCAGGACTTGATAGTTTTGGCCCCGCGCGCCGCGATCAAATCCTTGGCGAAGGCCAACGTGCGGCCCGGAATCGAGCACGTCGTCCACGATGAGAACGTTCCGGCCACGAACATCGAGATCCATGTCGCGCAGTATCGAGACCTGCCCGGAGGAAACACGGTTCTTGCGATAGCTCGACAACGTCATGAAATCGACCTCAGGCGTAAGGCCAACGCGGTGGAATGCGCGAATCAGATCGGCTGCGAAATACAAAGCTGCCCTTCAGGATCGCCACGACAAGAAGATTGTCGAGCTTCGCATCTGCGACCTTGACGGCGAGCTCGCCAAGACGCGCCGCGATCGCCTCGGGCGTGAAAATGACCTCAAGCTCGCTTTCCGCTGCCATTCCGTGACCCATAGCCGCTTTATCCCGTTTCCTTTTCGCCCTTCCAGGGGGGCAGGATATCAGGACATTGCGTCTGTACCCCAATGCTTACATAACATCCCTGGGTTGTGCACACCCTGGTGTACACGAACCCGCCACATTCGTGATCGATTTATCTCACGTCACGCATTGCACGCGGACGTCAGAGGCATCTTGTGTCTCAAACACCAACCGCAGGCCAACACTTGTGATCCGACTGTCGAACTTAGCCCTGGCCTACGATCAGGGGCACGATGTGCTCGCCGAGGTCGATTTCCATCTGCGGCCTGGCTCGTTCCACTTTCTTACCGGGCCGTCGGGCGCCGGCAAGAGTTCGCTTTTGCGTCTGCTGTTCATGTCGCTGCACCCAACGCGCGGCAAAATTCACCTCTTCAATCAGGATGTGAGCCGTATCTCGAGCGCAAAACGCGCGCAGCTGCGCCGGCGCATCGGCATCGTGTTCCAGGACTTTCGCCTGCTCGATCACCTGACGACGTGGGAGAACGTCGCACTGCCCTTGCGGGTCGTGGGAAAACGCGTTTCCGATTACAAGGAGGACGTCACAGATCTTTTGCAGTGGGTCGGCCTCGGCGACCGCATGCATGCTTTTCCTTCGATCCTGTCCGGCGGTGAAAAGCAGCGCGCGGCGATCGCACGTGCGGTGATTGGGAAGCCGGAGCTGCTGCTCGCCGACGAGCCGACCGGCAACGTCGACCCCCAGATGGCGCGCCGGCTGCTCCGCCTTTTCATCGAGCTTAATCGCCTCGGCACTTCGGTGCTGATTGCCACCCACGATCATCAACTCATGCGGCAATTCAAAGCGCCGCGCTTGGAGCTGCACGAGGGCCATGTCCGGATCGTATGACAGAACAGGTGGGCGGCGCGATCATGGCTCGTCGCAATCGGCAGCCAACTTCGACCCCTATGAGGACGTGATAACGGGCATGCGCACGGGTGCCGGCTCGCACCGGCATGACTACGATCAAGCACCACCAGCGACACTTGCCTCCAGGATGGAACAACTCAACGGCACGATATGCACGCACCCGCTCGCGACAAGAGCAACCAGCGGGAACAGAAATATCCGCCGGTGGTGCCGCGCGATTCAGTCACCGGCCGCTCACTGACCCTCGTGATCTCGATCATGTGCTTCCTCGCCTCCCTCACGGCCGGCACCGTCTACATGATCAACCAATCGGCAACCGCTTGGCTCAAGGACATCGCCAGCGAGGTGACCATCCAGATCGAGCCCCAGGAAAATGTCGATACGGAAAAGACGCTGAAGGAGGTGCAATCCTTTTTGGAGGGCCAGGTTGGCATCACCAGCGCCAATCCGCTGAGTTTGAAAGATTCGGCGGAGCTCTTGGAGCCTTGGCTCGGCCAATCCGACGCGTGGACGTCGTTGCCTATTCCGCGCCTCATTGCGATCGAGATCGACCAGAGCACACCACCTAACATCGAGGTGCTCAGAGCCGAGCTCGCCAAGAAATTCACTGGCGTGTCGCTGGACGATCACCGTCATTGGCAGCGCCAGATTAGAACAGTGACACGCTCGTTCGCGCTCGGCGGTCTTGCCATTCTTCTGCTCGTTGCCGCTGCGACAACCGCCATCATCGTCTCCGCCACGCGCAGCTCGTTGGCATCGAATCGTGAGATCGTGGAGGTGCTGCACTTCGTCGGCGCTACCGACCGCTACATCGCCCGGGAATTCGAAAAACACTTCCTGCAGCTTGGCATTAGGGCCGGCCTTGTCGGCGCGGGGTGCGCGATGGCGGTTTTTATCGCTATGCCCACGGTTATGCAGCTTCTGGGGGGGGGGACCATCACCGGTGCGGAAATGAAACGCCTCATCGGCACTGGGGGTCTGGACGCGGCGGGCTACGCACTGTTAGGCGTCATGGTCGTTGCCGTAGCGGCGCTATGCATGCTGACCTCACGGTTTGGCGTGTTCCGCATTCTCAACAGCAAACCATAGCGCGTCAGCCCGGCGGAGACGCCCGCAGGGCGGGGCTCGGCCCCACGCAAACCGGCATATCGGCCCCAATTTAGCATCTAGCCCTGTCACAACACCGGCCAAATCAGATACTGTTGTAAGGTCGGTGGGTTCGCAAAAGCGAAGTCAACCTCTCTGATAGACAACGATCTGAAGCAGCGATCGAAAGTTCAATGAGCCGTTGGCGGCGAGTGATGATCTTAGTGACGGGCGCGGCGTTCTCGCTGCTGGTGCTCGGGTTCATCCTCTTTGCCTCCGTCGTGACGCGTACGCCGGCGCCTGCAAATCCGCGGGCTGAAGGCATCGTTGTTCTCACCGGCGAGGGGCGCCGCATTGCGGAGGGCGCACGCCTGCTCAAAGAGGGGCGAGCCGAACGCATGCTGATCTCTGGCGTCAACCCGCGTACCAGTAAGCGGGCTATCTTGAAAATTTCCGGACTGCCTGAACAGACGTTCGACTGCTGCGTCGACCTTGACTACCTGGCCCTCGACACGGCAGGAAACGCTAACCAGACGCGGTCCTGGGCGGTGGCCCGGCGCTATGACACGCTCATCATTGTAACCGCCAGCTACCACATGCCCCGCAGTTTGGCGGAGCTGGCGCTGGCGCTGCCCGGCGCGCACCTCATACCGCACCCCGTCGTACCCAAAGGCTTTCCCGAAAGCGGCTGGTGGTTCCACCCTTCAACGACGCGCGTTCTGCTGGCGGAATACCTGAAGTTTCTGCGCTCCGCCGCACACTTGACGCTAGCGCGGATGATAGGACAAGTAGAGCCCAATGCACTCGCCGAAATACCGAGCGAGCGCCCGGCAGGAATTTGACGGCGTGTTCTTTGGTATGTTGCGCTCAATTATCTTTTTCGCGGTCTTCTATGTCACGACCGCCCTCTTCGTCATCCTCGGTTCGTTTCTTCTGTTTGGTCCGCGCCGATACGCGATGATGGGACTCAAAGCCCACGCCATCACGTGCTTGTGGCTATTGAAGTGGATTGTTGGAACCCGCATGGAAGTACGCGGGCGCGACAAGCTGCCGAAGGTTCCCTATCTCGTCGCCTCAAAGCACCAATCGGCCTGGGATACGTTTGCGCTGATCCCGATCTTTTCCGACCCCGCCCTGGTGATGAAGGCGGAGCTCACGCACATTCCGTTCTACGGCTGGTTCTCGCGCAAGTTTGAGCACGTGTTCGTGCAGCGCGCACGCGGCCCGGCGGCGTTGCGCAAACTCGTGAGCGACGCCAAAGAGCGGGCGGCGGCCGGCCGCGAAATCCTCATTTTCCCTGAAGGCACGCGGCGCTCGCCGGGCAGCGACCCCGACTACAAATCAGGCGCCGTTGCGCTTTATGAAGGGCTGGGCCTGCCCTGCGTTCCGATGGCGCTCAACTCAGGTCTCTATTGGCCGCGGCGTACTCTCCAGCGGTATCCCGGCACGATTATTGTGGAAATCTTGGATGCCATCCCCGCTGGGCTGCCCCGGGCAGAGTTTCGCGTACTGATTCAGCAGCGCATCGAGGACGCCTCTAATCGCCTGATTATCGAAGCCGCACAGACGCCCGACCCGCCACCCATCCCGGCAGGCATGACGGCACCTGCCGCGGGTGCAGCGCCTGCAAACGTGAAAACGCCCTAGCTCATTGGCCAGGGCGTCATCTGCTGCACCTCAGTTATTGCGTAACGCCGCGGATCAGCGTCCGTCCCCGGTCAGCTTCATCTTGCAGGGAGCGGCCGACACCTCGCAGCGATAAAGAACTTTGCCGATAACCTCGCCGATGGAAGACCGTGAGCATCCCTGCATCACTCCCGTAGCATTGGCCCAGTCGCTAAACTTCTCGCCGGAATCGAATCTGACGATCTCGCGCCAAGCCTTGATGGCCGACTGCTTAGCTCCACTCGCACCAACCCATTGAGATCCTACGGCCCTGACACGAGACAAACAGCTCAGCTGTTGGCGCTTGCTGTATGCCATGACCCTCGTGGCTTCGTGGGTGTCTGCCTCCTTCTTGTAGGCAACCCGGCGTACCTTCTTGACCCGGCGCACTTGCTTCACCCGGTGCTTGACCTGGTAGCCGTTGCTACCACTCTGCAACTCCCAAAACCATTTGAATTCGGCGGCCTGCGCCCGGCCCACCAACAGGGTCGACAGCATGAGCGAAACGACGATGGTGACCCAGACTGTGAGCTTGGGATGCTGTGCAATCTGGTTGATCATCGTCATCCATCCTCAAAGTGGCGTTGCTGGTTTTTAGGTATCGGCTATGCGTTACATTCTCTTACTCGGTTGAGCCCCGGCGTTAAGCCGGGGCTCATTAAGACATGCAGAAGGTGGTTTGGCTGACTCCGCCAGGACCAGGAGACAAGGTGGACGCTATGCTGATTCTGCGGCACCCACCAAGCTTCACTCCGAATACGGATGAATAACTCGCCCGGCCATGAGGTCAGAGCAATCACCACGCGGCGCACGGTCGATTACAACGATCTTGCCCGGTCCCCAGGCTGGGGTTTGGGGGTCCTCAACCAAGCAATTGGGAACGGCGCGTCGTTTACCGACAGCCGCGTTCTATTTGGCCACCAGGGGACTGGTAACGTGAACAAAGTAAGAATTTTTAAAGAACATTCATTGACTATTGGGGCGCAACCGCCTAGATTCACGGCCCAATGTGCAGGATGTCCCCATGGGCAACGAGCCA
>PVMK01155926.1_pt1 | contig 29033 bp, 29 predicted proteins | sample 1853481 | NCBI WGS metagenome assembly PVMK01 (sample SAMN08533507, study PRJNA380276) | Marine sediment metagenome, whole genome shotgun sequencing project.
TCGGAGGCGTGAAGTAGCCCTTCAGAGATGGCACCCGCACCAACAAGGGCTTCGACCTCCACGAGACGTTCAGAAGCGCCGCCACCGCCGACCCCGACCACCTGTCGACCCCCCAGGCCCACCAGTCGAACCCCCAGGCCCACCGGTCGAACCCCCAGGCCCGGGCGGTTCCACGAGCTAGCCCATGACCGGGCAATGTGGGCGGCTTGTTTCTGTGGGCCGGGGGGTTCGACTGGCGGGCCTGGGGGGTCGACTGGCGGCCGAAGGTGATGCCGCGGGTCGCGATTGCGGGTGTGGCGCTCTTGGTGGTCGTGACGGTGTCGAGCGGTTTGGCCTATGCAGCAGACGGGGCGAAGCCCGGGGATTGGATGTATGGGCTTGATCGAGCGTTTGAGGTAAGGGGAGTGGGGGGTGGCGGCGCTCCTGAACGTCTCGTGGAGGTCGAAACCCTTGTTGATGCGGGTGCCATCTCTGAAGGGCTACTTCACGCCTCCGAGGTGTTCGATGGTATACCGGCAAGCGATGAGGCCAACGCGGCGCTCGCTGCCGCAATAGCCCGGCTCAACGATGGAACCGATGGTGTGGACTTGGTGATCGCGGCACAGGTCGGCGGTCTGATCGAATATCTGAAGATAGCGATGGACACCGACGAGGGGGTGGACGGGCAGTACGTGGCAGCCATGGTCCGAGAGTTCGGCGCGCCACCGATCGACGCCCCAGGCCCGACAGTTAACCCACGCCCACCAGTCGACCCACGCCCACCAGTCGACCCAGGCCCGACAGTGGACCCAGGCCCGCCGGTCGACCCGCCAGTCGATCCAGGCCCACCGGTCGACCCACGCCAACCGGTCGAACCCGGAGGCCCGTCAGTCGACCCGGGCCCACCGGTCGACCCCGCAGGCCCGCCAGTCGACCCGGGCCCACCGGTCAAACCCCCAGGCCCGCCAGTCGACCCGGGACCACCGGTCGAACCTCCAGGCCCGGGCGGTTCCACGAGCTAGCCCACGACCAGGCAATGTGGGCGGCTCGTTTTCTGAGGGTCGTGATCGTCGAGGGAGCCAAGACGATCGTGCCTTGGGTGCCCCGATCATCGGAGTCCGCTCCATCGGAGTCGCGTACAGTGAGCTCTGACGGGCGGGCCCGCCCCGGTGCGGTTGGTGGCGAGGCGGGGGGACACCCCGGGGAGGGAACACGAAAGGGGGAATGCATCTGCTCCAGGGTGCCCAGCCCGCCCTGCGGCCTCCATATCGACCCCCACACGGCGGCCTTGAGCAATTCGCTAGGCATCGGCTCATCCAGCTAACCGGACTTGTTAGGCCAACCCGACAGCACCTATCCGAGACTCCCGCCCACCGAACCCGGCCAGCGCATCGCAGGCAATATGGTCGGCCCGATCCAGCGAGCCAGCTGGCGCATATGTGCCGACATGTGCGTCTCTCCCGTGAACCCTCCGAGAGCCTCTATCAGGGTCCCGAGTTGCCAGCGTTGATTGTGGCAGCGAACCGGTACCCCTTCTCGAACTCCAACACTGCGCCGTAGCCCCTGAGTAGCGGAAGGATGTCATAGGTGATGATCAAATCGTTGGCGACCTCACCCGTCCTGTATTGGCTCAGCCAATGGTCCAGACCAGCAACCCACGCTTCGGCGCTCTCGTCGCCTTGCCTGGCTGCGCTCCGTTTCGCACCGATTTGTGCAAGGAGACGGTTGAGCTGCTGGTGGATGCTCTCTTTGATCAGCACTGACTTCGATCCTCTTCTACGCCTGGCCAAAGCCGCGAAACCTACGGCACCGGTACTTCGGCTCCTGCCGAGCGTTTCTTGACTCAAAGGCCACTCACAAGCCCGAGTCTGCACAAGGCGCGCTAGCGCATATGTGCCGATATGGGCGGGCGGGTGATCGGGGCTAGTCCGTTTATCCGGGTGGTTTTGTACCTCTCGCTGTGACCTGTCGGCTGATACGTTGTAGGTGGTTTTGGGGGATTTTGGGGGTTCTCTCTTTTTGGCTTGGCCATGTGAGGAGGTGGGGAATGTCTCTGGTGTGTGGGTCGCTTGGCGGAGCTGGTTCGTGACGGATGAGGAGGGTGCCGGCCTGGTGGAGGACGCGGCTTCCGAAGAACACATCGCCAACCTTGAGGGTGAGTTGAAAGAAGCCGCCGACCAGGAGGCGGAGACGGCGCAGCGATTCGATAAGGAACGCTGGCGGAGGGCCGCCCTGGATCAACAACTCCACGAGGCTCGAGAGGAAACCGCCCGTCTGATGCTCCATGAAGCATCTCAGACAGGCAGTGCGATGCGCGCCGAGGCTGTGGAGCTTCTCCAAGCCTCTCGGGTCCAGACCGAACGCGAAGCCGGCCAGGTCAGCAAGCGAGCCTTCGAGCAAGCAAACGAGATGATCGCCATAGCCAGACGCGAAGCCGTGGCAATTGTGGATGCCGGTCGTGACGAGGTCAGGGCGCTTGAGGATGACGCCGCACGACAAACGGCTGATCTCGATACCGAACACCGAAAGCTCACCCACCGGTTAGGCGTGATGGAAACCCTGTGTGACGAGCTTGTGGCGACACTCAACCTGGTCGCCGAAATCGCGGTCAAAGAACTCGTCGAAACACAAAACTCTCTGAAACAACTCGACCTTAGAGATACCGAGGAGCCGCCTGCTGAACCGAACAGCGAGCCGTCCACACCCAGCTCGGCCCCACAGGGTGAACTCCTAGGATCGGCACAGCCCAAAGCCAACCGCTCAGTCCACCAGGCGCCAGCAGAGGCCAGCAGGGAGCGGGACCAGCTTGAGCGTCCACCGCAGTTTGTGGTGCCTGAGTCCGATGATGACCGTAGGGAGGAGCTGGCCATCATTATCGATGACCGCGACCTCGAGCAAAGGCGCTCTCGCCAGCGGAGGTGGCTGACCTTCAATCGAAAGGATCGTGACTCGCGACAGAACCGTGCTCGTCAGGCCGAGGCTATCTCGGAACGGATCGGCCGGGTCCTCTCGTCGGGCAACGCTGTCGAGAGCGCAGACCCAGAAGAGGTCGACGCCCGCCTCAGGAACCTGTCGCACGGAACCAATGGCAAGTAACGAACAGCCAGGTAGCGCATATGTGCCGTTATGCGCTACCTGTTTGGCTTCGGCTAAGGGGAGGGGGAGGGATCGCAGGGAGGTGGAGCCTCCAACACCTATACCCGGGAAATACATCTCGCCACTAGAGACCACTCCTAGCCTCCCCGACGTCGCCGGTCCCCGGGGGCCGCATTTGATCCCCTCCGTAGTGGATACCACCTTCGCAGGGTGATCCCCCCTCCCCCGGGTACCGCGCGACACCCACGAGCAGGCACCGCGACTCCATATCGCTGAGATGCACGGTCGCACGAATATCTCCACGACGTCTAGCGCGGCGGGTGCACCTCGGTACGGGAAGCTGAACCGAGCTACCAGCTCGACCTATCAGCCGCCGAATTGGGCGACGAGCCACAACACACTCGCACTAACCAGCACAGCGACCAGCGCGATCATCAAGGCGTACTCCACGATGCTGGCGCGTTGATCCCCCTCGCTGCGCCGACTTTGCATGCCCGTCCGCGAGCTACGCATCCTTCCCCCACCTCCAAATGCTGACTGAGCCCCTCCTGCGAAAAACTGCCAAGAAGGCGACTTTCCACTAGATACATCGTGGCGAACCCGCACTCGGCCGTCATCGTCAGGAATGACGAATCGCCGCTTCACGGCCTCGTACCAGCCGGTGCTGTAGGTGCCAGTCGGTAGCGCATATGTGCCGATATGGGCGGGTGACCTCGGGCGCCATCTGACGCGAAGCCACGCCGCTACGGGTCGAAAAGTGGTCGGCATTTTATCCTGGTTGCGGTCTTCACCCGAGACGATTTACACAAGGCCCTATCGGGTCGTGCGAACGCCCCCTCCGACTGTTATCCGGATCGTCTCGGCGAGTTCGTCAAAGTCGGTAGTGGACTTGTCCACTACCGCTAGTACTCCCGCCGCCATGAATCGATACAGACCGTCGGGTGCATTTCCGATCCCGAGGACGATCACCGGCGGCTGACTGTTCTCGAGCTGCCCGATGAGGTCGATAGCGAACTCGGGTAGACCGTTGGGGTCCGAGTTGATGAGAACGAGATCTGCGCGCCGTTCCTGGAGGTGATCGAGCACCTCTGATATCGAGTCGCCGGGCGTCCACGAGGCGGTCATCCCCGACCCGATCAGGGCATCGATCAGCACATCGACGAACAGGTCGTGTTTGCCTGCCAACGCAACCCGGAGCGGATCAGGCACCGAATCATCATTTCTGTCGATGACATCGGGTACCGGTTCGGGCTTGGATTCGGGAAGTGTCACCGCAACCACCGCTCGAGGTGCTTATCTCGGTGCGACCGAGGCTGTTCGCCTCTGTCCTCGGCCGTCTGCTGGACTCTGCGACGCGGAACGTCACGGTGGTCGATCCCGACGACGACGCTGCCTACGAAACCAGCCACGACGTGGCGGTGATCTCCCACGGACCTGCACACGCCGCCCCTGGAGCTGCGGTGATCTCGCTGCCTGACCCTGAGCAGGACCGTCCAGCGGGCACGCTGCGAATCGCATCCCAGTATGAGATCGTGCGGGTCATGTCGCCGAGCGACCTGGTTGCGGTCATCGACCGCGCTGGAGCGGCGGTACGCAACCAAGGGTGAGGCTGAACGGAACGCAGCACCAAACCTCACGAACCGGTCTGTCCTCCGACCCATGTTCCGCTCCGACGCCTCCAAACTCGTCGGATCGTGAACCCAGGAGAACCCGCCTTCCCCATTCTCCGCCCTCCACCAGGGAGGGTGCCCCCAACAACCCATGTCGGTCTCCCCCAACTTCCCGACCAGTATTGAACGAACTGCAAATACCGCAAGAGGTCGGGCGACCCATTTCCAAGATCACACCGGTCGAGCCTGACACGCCGTACGGCCCTCCCTGACCGCCAGCTAGCGCATATGTGCCGTCATGGGCGGGTGTGGTTGGGGTTTCGGGGGTTTATTCGATGAGGGAGACTGGGTTGCCTTCGATGTAGGCGGCCCAGGTGGTTGAGTCGGTGATGTTGCCGCTGGGGTAGTTGTATCTGATCCGGTACCAGCAGGTGTCTCCCGAGCAGGTGTAGTCGTTGGGTATGGGGATGCGGATGGTGATGAGGTGGCCGTTGAAGATCTTGTTGCCGGTGACGATCACACACGGTCCGGTGCCGGAGTCGCCGTTGGTGGCTGACCAGTCACAGTCGGGGATGGCCCCGAAGCCGTTGAAGATTTCGAGGTTGTCTGAGCCGTTGCCTCCGTTGATGTCACCGGGGTCCCATAGTTCGGCTATGAGCGTGGTTCCGGCGTTGGGGTCTTCGACTCTGGCGAGGTAGAAGTCGGTGGCGCCTCCTGCCTCCACGTTGGAGGCGATGGACATGTCTCCTAGGCCGGAGACCTGTGGGGAGGGACCAGAGGTGGTGCTGGCTCGCAGTGAGTATTTGTTCTTCCCTTTCTGTGAGGCGGTGTGTTCGATGATGACCCGTAGCGGGTAAACGCCCGGTCCGCGGTCGAGGCTTGCTGCGCACCCTTGCCGGTCTGGAGAGGTAGCCATCGAATCCCACATGGCGGCGAGGACGGCGGGGTCGGCTTCGTCAAAATCGTCCCAGTCGTCGTCCCAGCCCGGGATGGTGCTTTCTCGATCAGCTCTGGGGTTGTATTGGACCGAACACAGCAACTCGTTGCCGTCGCTGGTGTCCAGCGGGGTGGGGTCCGGTCCATACAACATGAACCAGGTGACGATGTTTTCGCTGCCGCCGGGCGAACCGTCACCGGTGAACGTACTCAACGTGCCGTCTTTGTAGTAGTGGCCGTCGAAGATCTCCACGGCCAGGCCCGAGGCGCCGTCAGCGACCTCGATGCCATACAGATAACCGCCTTCGGCGTCAACGGTGCCCCAGTTGACGGCGGGTCGGGCTTCGGGGTTCGGAGCGCAGCTGGGGCCGCTGCCTGCAGCGTCACACAACGTGGCAAACCGGTCCCCGTCTTGTTTTCTCGTGTAGGTGCCGTGGATGCTGCCCCACAGGCCCTGTTCGATTCCTTGGGCGGGATCGTTACCGAAATACGGTTCAGGGCTACCCAACGCCAACGGTTGCACATACTCGGCGACTGCGGTGTGCTGGATGTCAACATCGTTGATCCCAAAGATCGGGAGAAAGAACGTGTCCACCCGATGGGTGACGGTGACCCGCAACTGGCCGCTGTGTTCGACCTGGGTGGCATCGTCGAGGAAGTCGATCACCGATACGGCCGTATCCAGCGATGTGTCGTCAAACCCGTTCTCCACGGCCGCAGCAAGCGCCTCCGTATGGGCCTGCGTGCGCTGGTCGGGTTCGTAGATCACACCAGCCAGCGCCGCGGCGTCGGCACCGTGCTGGATCTCGAGACTCTGGTAATACAACCAACCCAGATCGACGGCCATCGCCGCAGCCCCCATCAGGACCAAAATCACAATCGCCATCAACGGCAAGATGGCACCTCGCTCGCTGGTAACACGGGCGATCCGACCCTGGTTGTTGAAAGATATGGGCATGTCGAACAAACAACCAGGAGCCGGATTCCCCGCGACCTTTGGAGCGATGCCGTATCTGTCCCACCGAGCATCCCGCGGCTTGCCATAGAGCCGCGACCCACGCCACCTCTTGGCGTGCTCGTTAGTGCAATCATCGCCGAGGTAGAGGCCCATATCCCTTCTTATCGGTATCAACTACGCCGAAATCAACGAGGGTTTTCAAGGCGCAGAAGGGTCTAGTCCCACGAGGGCATGTTCTTCCAGGGATCCTCACTGGAAACGAGCAGCCTCGAGGTCTGTCTCGGTGAAGGGCAAAGGTGACATGGCCACCTACCTCCTCGTGTCGCGGATGGAAGACGCGGCCATCACCGGCTAGATGCGCTGGTGATAGCTCGCCATCGGCCACCGGATACCGATTCCTGGACCAGCGTCCAGCGAGACAACCGGCAATCTGCTCGCGCTCCCGTCGCGATACCGAGGATCGGGGTAGCGCATATCCGGCAATATGCGCTCCCTGTTGGCGAGCCTTGAAAACTTGGGCCCGCCCATATCGGCACATATGCGCTAGCTGGATGGCCCGGCTCGGCTAATCGGTGCGTCCGCTGCACTCGTGCGCGGCTCGGAGGCGCTTGGTCAATCGGGTGGGACGTCGGGTGCGGTGACGCGAACTGGGGAGTTGGCCAGTGCTCGCTGGTCGTTGAGCCATTGTTCGAAGTCGGTGCGGGCTATGCGCCATTCACGCCCGAACTTGACCCCGGGGAGACCGCCGCTGCGAAGCCGGCTAGCGACGACAAACGTGGATACGTCCATGTACTCGCAGATGTCGGTGACGGAGAGCCAATCCTTTGGTAGATCGACCGTGATGCGTTCCATATCTCGTTGCTACCTTGTCATAAGCAGAGCCATCATCCCACTAGGCCTGTCAGGGGGATTACCCGGCCGCATGTGGTACGCCGTCCCGGTGTGGCGAATGGATCACCCGGGACCTACCAGCCAATGAGTTGGGACAAGAACAGCAACACACCCGCGGTCGCTATCACTGCACTCAGCGCGATCACCAACGCATACTCCACAATACCGACTCGGTCATCTTCCCCGGCTTCGAACCGGTCGGTGATAGCCCTCCACAAGTCACCCATCCTTCCCCCTCCATCACTCGCTAGCCGTAGCTACATAGTGCCAACTATAGCTACTTGAACAAAGAGGGCTATCTGCAAGTGACAGACGGGCTAGCCCCCCGACTTGGATACGTCGTGGGCAAATCGCACCTACTTCAGCCACCACGAGCGGAGCGTGAATACCGCGAGCTAGCTGTATTGATCAGGGAGGTTGTTGACGCGGTCGATTGGTGTGGCGCCTCCTAGGGCGGTGTGTTGTCGGTGGTGGTTGTAGGTGTGGAGCCATTGTGTCAGGGCTTGGGTGCGTTCGGGGTTGGAGGTGTAGATGCGGGCGTAGGCCCACTCGTTGTTGAGGGTGCGGTTGAATCGTTCGACTTTGCCGTTCTGTTGGGGCTGGTAGGGACGGATATAGAGGTGGTCAACGTCACCAAGGGCGGTGTTGAACAGTTTTGAGCGGTAGGCACCAGCGTTGTCGGTCATCACTGCTTGGGGTTCGATGTTGTGATTGGTGAACCAGGCGGCGGCTCGAGCCCAAAACTCGACGCAGGTTTCCTTCCGGGTGTCGGGGAGCACCTCGGCGTAGGCGACCCGGGAGTGGTCATCAACTGCGGCATGGACATGTTCGGACCCTGCAGAGGCTTTCCTCGCCTGATAGGTGTTGCCATGGGGTTTACCCCACGCCCACCAGCCACCCCCAGGGGGGATCTTGGCCACCTTTTTCGTGTCGATGTGGATGAGCTCGCCGGGCTGGTCCCTTTCGTAACGGCGCACGATCCGTCCGGTGGGACGATCCATCCAGACCAGTCGGTTGATCCGGTGCCGGCGCAGTACCTTCCACACGGTCGAAGCTGGCATATCCAGCCGGTAACCGATACGGGCCGGACCGAGCTTCTCTTGGTGACGCAACCAGACAATCGCCGCCTCCACCTCGGCGGGAGTCTGATGTGGGCAGCTGTGCGGCCGCGACGACCGATCCTCAAACCAATCCCCGTCGGGATCAGCCAGAAACCGGTGCCACCACTTCGATGCGGTGGCTCGTGACACATTCAACTGTCGGGCAATCTCAGCCAGCGTCCACCCTGCTTGACGACGTCGAACAATCTCTTGTCGTGCCCACACAGTAAGACGAGCGTTACGGTGCATGACGAGCCTCCTCGTGGCTGGCGGTCGTTTCCCAACCACCACCATGCCACCAGGAGGCTCAACCCTTCACACCGTCAACAACGTGGATGATCAATACAGCTAGCGCATATGTGCCGATATGGGCGGGTGTCAGGGTTGAGAGACGCGACTACGACTTTTGGCTGACCGCGGGGTCAGGCACGCGTAGCAATACGCGAAGCGACTAGGTAGCCGCTTGATCAACTCCGCGTTAGTGTTGGAGATTGGAACCCAGCGGTGGGCAGCGGGATGTCGACGCGTAGCCCAGACTGCTCCTCGAAGACACGTAGTGCAACGCCAGCGGCTACATATGGGGTCGTATCTCCACCGCCGTATACCCAAATCAGGCGGCCGGTGCGGCTGGAGCGGGGATCGAGATGCATCGGGTTGGGCAAGGTTGCGGTCCCGGCGGAGACTGTCTGAGACGAGGCGATGACACTCTCAAGGGGTCCGGACCCATCAGCTGCCACGACCGTGAACCTCAGCTCGATTGGCGTGTCCGACCAATTGACGACACCGACGTCGGGGATGATCAGGCTATTTACCCCCGACGGTATCCCTGCATAAGGGACCGCAGCGTAGATCGTGAACCCAGCATGATCGGTTTCGGACTGTGACCACGGTTCGTGTTGGTTCGTGTGGATACGGTTCACTCTCTACACCTGGGTCAGCGCGTCGATCAACACCTTGCCATCTACACCGGAGAGAATCGAGGTGTGGCCGTCGGCCCACTTCACTTCGACCGTGTCGCCATCAACCCGCTCGACGACACCGCGGCGGGGCTGCCTGCCCACGGTATTGGTGAGGGTCTTCACATGGGTGCCTTTGCGTAGCGTCATAGGACCTCCTGCCACGACAAACAAAGCGAACACAAGGGCAAAGGCTAGAAAGATCGGTAGACGGCGCATCAGTACACCTCCGTACTGTCCCTGACTGCTTCTCAACGTCAGAGTGCGCCCATTCCATCAATCGGCATAGGGGAGAACGGCCCATCGCTGATTTCCATGTGGCGGCGGCGATCGATGGCAACGGTGGGATGTTGGGGTGGAGTCGTTTCCCGCGGATGCCGGGGCTTGCCCTTAGCCGCCCGTGATAGAACCGAAGGTGCGACTCGTTGCGGACCCAGGCGGTGTGTCGGCTCCACGCGGTGCTGATGCTGTTGAAACCGGGTGGTATGCGTAGACGACTGTCCGCCAAAGCCGCCAGCCGGATGCTCCAGGGGATGCGCAGCCTCGATACGGTCGGAGAACAACGACGTCGGGTAGCGAAAGAGCATCTGGTTGATATCCGTCGTCTCGATCGTGACATCAAAGCCAACAAGACCCTGATCCGACACGCAGTCGCCGTATCGGAGACGACGGTGACCGACGTTTACGGGGTCGGCCCGATCGTCGCCGCGTTCCTCATCGGCTACACCGGGGATCCCGCCCGGTTCGCCACTTCGGATCGCTATGCCGCCTACAACGGCACCGCACCGATCGAAGTGTCCTCCGGTGGCAACAAGCGACACCGGCTCAGCCTGCGCGGGAACCGGAGACTGAACCATGCCATCCACATGGCCGCCGTCACCCAGATCCGCTTCCACACCCCAGGGAGGGTCTACTACGACAAGAAACTCGCCGAAGGTAAAACCAAAAAGGAAGCCCTCCGCGCGTTGAAACGACACATCTCCGACGCCGTCTACCGGCGCCTCATCACAGACCAACAACAAGCCACCACCAGTTAAGGGCCCGGGGGACACCAGGACCGTCTCTGTAATCGCTTGCGTGGCCGGCCTCACATCCTGAACACCGGCTCTTCGGATCAGTCACCCCGGACCCATCCCCAAGCCTACGCGACACCAACTCGGCGCGAGCCGAGACACACAACCGCGCCCAAAAACACGCCCCTTGACACAAAGAGGCTTCGATATGGGCGGGTCATAGCCGGGGTGGATTGCTGCCCGGTCTCCGCCGGGCGAGCTGTTGGAGGAGTCAGATGTAGTCACGGATCGGTAACAGACCGTAGAACGTGTCGGCGAGACGTTGACCCGCACCGCGGGCAGGCTGCCGACGTCGTGTCTCATTGTCGCTTCGCCACTGGAGGCGTTCGTCGGGCCCCGATCTCAACCTGCCAGGCATTGTCGGGAGTCATCAGCCGCACGATCGCATCGGCAGTTTTCTCTGCCAGTTCGGCGTTATGGATGAGGACCCCCATCTCGGTGTTGACGAGCTTGGACCGCGGATCGGGATTCACTGAGCCGGGGCACCACGGGCTACTTCTTCTGCGTTTCCCGGTCGGGGATCAGAGCACCACCGGAGAGAATCGAGGTGTGGCCGTCGGCCCACTTCACTTCGACCGTGTCGCCATCAACCCGCTCGACGACACCGCGGCGGGGCTGCATGCCCACGGTATTGGTGAGGGTCTTCACATGGGTGCCTTTGCGTAGCGTCATAGGACCTCCTGCCACGACAAACAAAGCGAACACAAGGGCAATGGCTAGAAAGATCGGTAGACGGCGCATCAGTACACCTCCGTACTGTCCCTGACTGCTTCTCAACGTCAGAGTGCGCCCATTCCATCAATCGGCATAGGGGAGAACGGCCCATCGCTGATTTCCATGTGGCGGCGGCGATCGATGGCAACGGTGGGATGTTGGGGTGGAGTCGTTTCCCGCGGATGCCGGGGCTCGCCCTTAGCCGCCCGTGATAGAACCGAAGGTGCGACTCTACCTGTCGGTCAGACGCCCACACGTGTCACTAGCGACTGGTCTAGGTGGGCCTTGACCCGATCTCAGGTAGCGCATAACCGGCAATATGCGCCCCCCTAGGGTCCCGTCTCCTGAGGCAGGACCGGGTACAGCTCCAAGCACCGATCACCAGGTCTGAGTGATAACGATCAGATCCCACAGCGCTCGATATCGGCACGTCTGCGCTCGGTTCAAACTGCCTACTCAGGGTGAGCCGAGGCGACAATTTTGGGCCGCACCTGGGCCGCGGGAGAACGACAAACGACGACAAATGACACGGAACGTTACCGGACGACCACAAAACAGGCCAGGCATCGTGCCAAACGGAATCCCCTATGATGCATGGGATTCTCCCACGATTCAAGGCCTCGACAGTGGAGGCGACGCCGGGAATCGAACCCGGGTAGAGGGTTTTGCAGACCCTTGCCTAGCCACTCGGCCACGTCGCCGAGACAAGAGGGCGGTCGGCAGACCGCCCTCGGAGCGGACGACCGGGATCGAACCGGCGACCTCAACCTTGGCAAGGTTGCGCTCTACCAGCTGAGCTACGTCCGCAGACGCGCTGAGGCTACCACGGCGAATTCCGAACAACTATGTGCCGGTCGAGCCGAAGCCATCAACCCCCCGCGGACTCACCGGCAGTTCATCGACGACCGTGAACTCCTGGGCAACGACGGGGACCACGACAAGTTGAGCGATCCGATCGCCACGGGCAACGGCAAAAGGCTCCTCCCCCAGGTTGACCAAAACGACCTGCACCTCCCCGCGATATCCGGCGTCGATGAGGCCGGGGCCGTTGACCACGGAGATGCCGTGGTGGGCCGCCAGCCCGCTTCGGGGAACGACCAGACCGGCGAAGCCCTCGGGTATGGCAATGGCGATGCCGGTCGGAATCGTCGCTCGACCGCCGCGGTCGAGTACGGCATCTACTCTCGCCCGTAGATCGACCCCTGCGTCGCCCTGATGGACGACGCAAGGGAGCGGCAGGTCGCCGTCGAGTTGCTGGATGAGGATCTCCACTGCGTCGCCCTTTCGCCTGGCTGTGCGATGGTATCCACGGAGAGACGCCAACTCCGAAGCCATCACCGGTATCTTGGGCGCCATGGCCAGACGCTCCGAATCGAGCGCGCTCCCTGGGAACGACGGGCGCTGGTTCCTCGAGCTGATCGGGGTAATCGAACCCGAGCTGGACTCGACTGCCACCTACGCCACGCTCGAGTCTCTCGTGCCTCCACCTGTTGCCGACGACAGCACGACGTTGAGCGCGGGGGCGGCCTCGGCTGCGGTCAACGGTGCTCTTCTGGTGGAACCCACCCCAAACGGTGAACTCGTACCCCTCACCCCCGGCGCACCCGCAGGCGGCGCCGAAGACGGTCCCCGCAGACGGCGGGTGTGGTGGATCACCGGTCCACTCCTGCTCATCCTCGTCGGAGCCTTAGGAGCCGGCATCTACCTCCTGCCGAGGGCTTCCACCCAGGAGGCGGCGCAGGTGGCATCCCAGCACCGCAATGCGATGGTTGAAATGCGCAACGAGCTACCGAGCACCCAGCAAGCTCTGGCCGACCTCACCGATCCCGCCGCCTCTCCAGAAGCGATATCCGCAGTGCCGGAGGCAATCGCCGCGCTCAGTTCGGTGAGTGGCAGGGCAATCGCCGTGGCGACCACCCCCATGCCGGCGACCCTCCCGCTTGTCCCAAGGGACGGATTCGATTCCCTGGAGCCGACACGAGAGGCGATGACCATTCTTGGCGCCACCGGTCGCGATCTCGCCGGTCGAATTGGGATCGGGTTTACCTACCGCACATCGATCGAAGCCCTCTTTGCCATCGACGGTCTCCCCGTCGATGCATCGGATGACGCCATCACCGATCTCAGCCTCGCACTCGCAGAGGACCTCGCCGATACCGGGCGTCTCATTGCCGATCTGCCCCAGGATGCGCTCTTTGTCGTCGTGGCTGATGCAGCAACCGTCGCTTCGCAGCGCTACCCGACCTGGCAACTCGAATATCTCGACGCGCTGCGCCAGGGGGATCGTGAACGGGCCGGTGCGCTGGCTGCCGAGCTAGCGGCCGCCCGCCGCACCATCGATTCGCGCCTCCACACCGCGCTCGGTGATATGCGGACCGAACTGGATGGGGTGATCGTCGTTGTTGCGGCCGAACTCGAGGCCGCCATCGACACTGCGCCGCGGTAGCCGACTACGACTCTCTATCGAGGGCAGCAACCTCACGCTCGAAGTCACTTGCTCCCTGGAAACCCTTGTACACGGACGCGAAACGCAGGTAGGCGACTTCGTCGAGGTCGCGTAGGGCATCGAGGATCTGGCGACCGATTTCTTCGCTGGAAACCACCGCCGATCCGGATCGTGCCCAGGCGTCGATCTCGGTGACAACCGACTCGACCGCTTCCTCCGCTCCCGGCCGGTCGGCAAGAGCCGATTCGAGACCGCGTCGTACCTTCTCGGAATCGTATGGCTGACTGCTTTGATCACGCTTCACCACGGTGACGACGACCGAGGCACGCTCGAAAGTGGTAAACCGCTGCCCGCAAACAGCACATTGGCGACGTCGCCGAATCGCCCGGCCCTCCTCGGCAGGACGCGAGTCGACAACGCGGGTGTCTTCGGTGTCGCAATATGGGCATCGCACGATGGCGATGAGCGTACCCCACCTGGCGGCTCCGCGTCCGGCCACCGCCCGGAGGCGACGGTGGGGCGAGGACGCGCTGAAGAGCAAGCCGTCGCCGGCACTCCGCTGGTGCCGTCTCGTGTTCTGGGAAGGCCCGATGCGGCACTCGGCTCGGCCGATTGGACGTAGGTTTCGACTGAGACCGTGCCTATCCCCCGGGCCGCTACGCGTCCACTGGTAGCTCGAGGACATCCCCAGGCCGGATGACCACAGTCGACAGGTCGTTGAGGTGGCGAATCGTGGCGACAACCCCTCGCAAATCCTCACCCTCGTCGGCAACGGCGTCTGCGATCGACCACAGCGAGTCACCCGACCGGACCTCGTAGTCGATGGTTTCGACGGGAGAACCACCGAGGGCATGAACGGCGGTGGCGAGGAGGAGCACGAGCATCACAACGATCGTGGAGATGATGACCAGAGCTCGGGCGCTGGCGCTACGTTGCGAGATCATCTCGTGCTGCCTCCTCGGTAGTCCGCCGTCGTTCGTGGGGCAAGCCCACGACTCGAACGTACCGACGGGGTGTGACACGAAACCGGAAACCGTTGCAGGAGTTGGTTGCACGCCCTACCTCCGAACGTATGTTCGTCGTAGCGAGAGAATATCGAACACGTGTTCGTCTGTCAACCCGAACGCGTGTTCGGAGGAGCCGAGAGTCGAGAGTCCAGAGTCGAGAGTCCAGAGTCGAGAGTCGCTAGTCCAGAATCGAGAGTCCAGAGTCGCCGACGATGGGGTTGCCAGCTGTGAGCTACGAAATACTCGGGTGACGACTCACGACTCGCGGCTCGAGCCTCGCGACCTCTTTGGTAGCCCGATCCGGTAGCGGACCTCGGACAGGGATTCGCCGAAGGTCTCACCGACCTTCGTTGCGTCGTCAAGTCGCCACCCTCCGGCCTCATAAAAGGCGCGGCCTCTGGCGTTGGTGTCGAGCACCCACAGGGTGGCGCCGAAGAAACCGCTGTCGCGTAACCAGGCGAGCGACTGCTCCATGAGTTCCCGTCCGTGGCCGTGGTCCCAGTGGTCGGGGGTCACGTAGATCGCCAGCACCTCACCGATCCGGTCGCCGTCGAGGTCCTCGTCCCGCGTCGGTCCGACCTGGGCCATGCCCACGACCTCACCGCGGTGCTCGGCGACGAACATGGCACTCCGTGGCGGTGGATCCGCAAAGAACCGATTCCACTCGACGGTCCGCGTTTCGACCGTGAGCCGATCTATCACCGAATCGGGCAAGAGCCCTCGATAGACACCGATCCAGGAGGCAACCTGCACCCGAGCGATGCTTTCGGTATCAGCCGCAGACGCCCACCTGATCATCCCGCGATGGTCGTCGTCGGGAGGGCGCGACGCAATGATCGAACATATGTTTGGTCGACATCCGTTTCTTCGCTACCCTTCCGGGTACGAATCAGAGAGGTGGAGCGATGGCACAGCGACAGGATCTCACCGACAGACAGCGACAGATCCTCGATCTCATCACCGAGACCGTGAATGATCGAGGTTATCCACCCTCGGTTCGAGAGATCGGCACCGCGGTGGGCCTGTCATCCCCTTCCACCGTTCACAGCCATCTGACGGCGCTGGAGCGTTCTGGCTATTTGAGGCGTGATCCGTCGAAGCCGCGGGCGATCGAAGTCATCGACGACGGGCGCCAAGAGATCTCGTTGCACCGGGCCCCAGTTCGCGACGTCCCACTGGTGGGCAGCATCGCTGCTGGCTCACCGATCCTTGCCGATGAGGACATCGAGGAGATCTACCCGCTCCCAACCGAGCTCGTCGGGCACGATCCGGTCTTCATGCTGCACGTGCGCGGCGACTCGATGGTCGACGCCGGGATATTCGATGGCGATTACGTCGTCGTCCGTCGCCAACAGAACGCCAACGATGGTGAGATCGTGGCCGCGCTGATCGGCGATGACGAGGCCACCGTCAAGCGACTCAGGCGAAAGGATGGCAGGGTCATCCTGGAGGCGGAGAACCCGGCCTACGCACCCATGGTCTTCACCGAGGGCGTCGAGATCCTCGGCACCGTGATCGCCCTGCTCCGCCGCGTTCAACCCTGAGGCGAAGCTTTAGCTGAGCCGTGGCCCGAACGGCCCGCCGCCGCAGGCGCAAAGGCCGGATACAGGGACCCACCTCCGTCGCGACAACCGATCAGGGTCCGACGACCTTCAGGATCGGCACGGTTTTACAGCTCGCCTCGATAGACGATCCTGGCCGGTCCGGTCATCCAGGCGCCGGCGTCGTCGAACTCGACAAGAAGATCACCGCCGGGCAACTCGACGGTGATGGCATCACCGAGGCCGTCGGTCGCCCTCTTGGCGAAGGCCGAAGCGGCGGCACCGGTACCCGAGCCGGTGGTTTCGCCGACCCCACGCTCCCACACCCGAACCCTGATGCGATCCTCACCGGTCGTCGCCACGAACTCCACGTTGGCGCCGTCGGGAAAGATGGGGTCGCCGCCGATGCTGGGACCGATCTCGGCCACCGCGGCCTCCTCGACATTGTCGACATAGAGCACCGCATGCGGGTTGCCAACGCCAACCGGCCGAACCGTGTGGCCGGCCACGGTCATCTCCTCTGTCCTGAAGGCGTGCGGCACCCCCACGAACGCCCTGACCGATCCATCGTCACGTACAGACACCGGATGATCGCCGACGGCGCTCTCCACTACGAACTCGGCACCGTCGACGTACCCGTCGGTCAGGGCGAGCAACGCGATGCAGCGCAGGCCGTTGCCACACATCTCGACCTCCCCTCCGTCGGCGTTCCAATATCGCATCCGGACACGAGTCGCGTCTATCGGGGTCATTTCGAGCACACCGTCGGCCCCGACACCGGTGTGGCGAGCGCACCACGCCACGATCTGATCCGGGTCGGGGTTGATCGGCTCGATGATCGTTATGAAGTCGTTGCCGAGCCCTTCGACCTTTACGAAGTCCATGTTCCCTCGAGATGCGACCAGGCGGTTGCTACGCGTTCGTCCCGATCATGGTGCCACGGGAGCCAGTGGATCCGTGGATCCCGCCGAAAGAATGTTCGTTGTCGCTTGGCCAGACCCATCGTTGCCCGGATTGCATTCTCCCGGCCCTCGCCAAGAGCAATCTCCCCGGCAACGACCGGGATGAGCTGCCTATAGCCAACGGCCTGGCGAGCAGTTAGGCCAAGACGCGACACCAACTTCGCCACCTCGTCGAGGAAACCGGCGTCCAACATGGCATCGAGCCGCGCGGCAACCCGTGCGGCAAGTGCGTCGCCGGGGTCGATCCCGATCCCGATGAACGGACGTGCCGGGTCGTAGTCACGCACCGCGGTGGCCGCAGGACGATCGGCGCGGCTCGACGGGGTGGCGCCGGTGAGCCTGAGGATTTCCACGGCGCGGATCACCCGTCGCGGGTTGGACAAGTCGACCACATCGGCGGCGGCAGCATCGGCGGCGACGAGCTCATCCACCAGGTCTTCCCGTGGCACGGCTTCCAGCTCAGCTCGGAGCCTGTGGTCGGTCGGTGGGAATTCGAGCGGGTCCACCAAGGCACGCAGATGGAGCCCCGATCCTCCAGCCAGGACCGCCGGTCGGCCCTCATCGGAGAGCCGATCCAGCACGACCGCGCCGTTCTGCTGGAACCGGGCGACGCTCAATTCTTCAGATGGATCCACCAGGTCAACGAGGTGGTATCCGAAACGGGAACGCGTCTCCGCATCGGGTTTCGCGGTGCCGATGTCCATTTCCCGATAGGTCTGCATCGAGTCGACCGAGACGATGTCGGCGTCGAGACGCGCGGCGAGCGCCTCGGCGAGATGTGACTTGCCAGAGGCGGTCGGACCGACGACGGCGACGAGGGTCAGACCAGCTCTCCCTCGAGGTAGTGAGGTGCGGCCCTGGTGATCCGAACGTCGAGAAACGACCCCGGTCGAAACGTCCCGGCCACGTGCACGATCCGGTTTCCTCCGGTTCTCGTGGTGGCAACCAACGGATCGCGGCGCGACGGTCCCTCGACGAGGACTTCAGCCAGATTCCCGACCGCCGATTGGTTGTGCTCGAAGGTGATCCGGTTCTGTTGTTCGACCAGCCGGTCGAACCGCTCCTTGACGACCTCGTGATCCACCTGATCGCTCATCTCCGCGGCGGGGGTCCCGGGGCGTGGTGAGAACTGGAACATGAAGGCGTTGTCGAATCGAGCCTCGGCCGTCACCGCCAGGGTTCGCTCGAAATCTTCCTCGGTTTCGCCGGGGAACCCGACGATGACGTCGGTGGAGACCGAAAGGCCCGGGATGATGTCTCGCGCCATGGCGAGTTTGGCAAGGAACCGTTGGGCGGTATACCCACGATGCATGGCGGCCAAGATTCGGTCGCTGCCCGATTGCAGAGGGAGATGGAGTTGATCGGCCACGGACGTCGTCTCTGCCATGGCGTGCACAACGTCTTCCTTGATGTCTTTGGGGTGCGGGCTGGTGTAGCGGATCCTTCTGATCCCTTCGATGGTGCCGACACGGCGGAGGAGATCGGCGAACAGTGGCTTGCGCCCGTTCAGATCCAGGTCGCGACCGTAGGAGTTGACGTTTTGGCCGAGCAGCGTGATCTCGACGACGCCCTCTGCGGCGAGGCCCTCCACCTCGCCGATGATGTCGCCCGGCCGCCTACTGATCTCGCGGCCACGCACGACCGGGACGATGCAGAACGTGCAACCGTTGTTACATCCGATGGTGATCGTCACCCAGGCCGAATGGTCGCTCTCTCGCTGTACCGGAAGATGGGATGGGATGTCGTCGTCGTTCGTCGTCTGCTCCCACACCTCGGTGACTGGCCCCCACTCGTCGACGTGGTCGAGCAGATCGAGAACGCGGTGGGTGTTGTGGGTGCCGAACACCACATCGACCCAGTCGGCCCGTGCCCGCACCAGGTCCTTGTCCTTTTGGGCGGCGCACCCTCCAACGGCGATGCGCATGCCTGGACGGCTCTCCTTTGTCGATTTCAACAGACCGAGGTAGCCGTACAGCTTCTGGTCGGCGTTCTCGCGGATCGTGCACGTGTTGAGAACGACCAGATCGGCCTCCTCGGCGCGATCGACCCTGGTCATACCGTCGGTGTCGAGCAGCCCGGCGATGCGCTCCGAATCGTGGTCGTTCATCTGGCAGCCGAAGGTGCGTATGAAGTAGGTGGAACCCACCCTACGGGGGCTCCGCCCTATCGTCGGCATGTCGAGCAAAGTCGGTTGGGTCATGCTGTTCATGGTCGTCGTGCTAATCGGTTGCCGCGCCGCCAGTTGTGCTGCGTTTCCCGCTCCTGCCGCCTTCGGCGGCGGCCCGCTCGGGCCCCGCTCAACATCGCGTCGCTCGTTTCGCTCAACGGGCGAAATCCTTGGCCCTGAACTCCCGGATGACGGTCACCTCGATTTGACCCGGATACTGTAGGTCCTCCTCCAGTCTTCTCGCGATGCGTCGCGACAGCGCAGAGGCTGCCAGATCATCCACGGTGCCGGGGTCGACTACCACCCGAATCTCACGCCCGGCCTGGATGGCGAACACCCGTTCCACGCCGTCGAACGCGGCGGCGATTTCCTCCAACCGCTCCAGACGCCGCACGTACGACTCCAGCGCTTCCCGCCTGGCGCCTGGACGAGCCGCCGACACCGCATCGGCGGCCTGGACGATGACCGCGGTCAATGTGCGCGGTTCAACCTCGTTGTGGTGAGCCTCGATGGCATGGACGATGGCGGGGCTCTCATCGAAACGGCGGGCAATCTCAGCTCCGACCAGCGCATGCGAGCCACCGATCTCATGAGAGACGGCCTTTCCGATGTCATGGAGGAAGGCACCGCGACGGGCCTCTACCTCATCCGCGTTCAATTCCGCAGCCAGCATCCCTGCGATATGGGATGACTCGACGAGGTGGTTGAGGACGTTCTGTCCGTAGCTCGTTCGGTAGTGCAACCGGCCGAGGAGCGTGACGAGCTCCGGGTGCACCTTGGTGAGCCCGACCTCGAGAAGCGACCACTCCCCTGCGTCCCTGATGGATTGCTCGACGTCTTCGCGGGCCTTGGCGTATGCCTCCTCGATCGAAGAAGGGTGGATCCTGCCACCCTCCACCAATCGCTCGAGGGCACGCCTCGCGATCTCCCTGCGCACCGGGTCGAAGGTCGACACCGACACCGCCTCTGGGGTGTCGTCGACGATCAGGCTCACTCCGGTAACCGACTCGAAGCTGCGGATGTTGCGCCCGTCCCGACCGATGATCCGTCCCTTCATGTCGTCAGAAGGCAGCGGCACCACCGACACCGTCGTCTCCGAGACCACCTCAGCGGCGAGGCGCTGGATGACGGTGGCCAGGATCCTCTGAGCACGTCGTTCCGCCTCTTCCCTGGCGCGGACGTCCAGGTCCCTGACCAGCACCATGGCGTCCCGTTTTGCCTCCGCCTCGACCTTTTCCAACAGCTCTGCCTTCGCCGCCTTGGCGTCGAAACCGGCGATTCGCTCCAGGCCCTGCCGAGCCTCTTCTTTCACCGCCTCGGCTTCGGAGACGGCGTCGGCGGCCCCTTGCTCACGGGTGAGCACAAGCTCCTCACGCTGGGCCAGGTTGCCTGCGCGCTGTTCGAGGGTGGCTTCGCGCTGGACATGCCGAGCCTCCTGTGAGCCCATCTCCAGCCTGCGGTGCTCGAGGGTCGCATCCTCGCGGTCGCGATACACCTCGGCCTTTGTTCGCGCCTCTTCCTCGGCCCTGGCCAAGATACGCTGCGCTTCGAGTCGTGCCTCGGCGAGTGCCTCGCTCGGGGTCTCCACTCGCTGAATCCGTCGCGATAGCACGTAGCCACCGACGAAGGCGACGACCGTCACGGCGACGTAGAGCGCCACCAACAGCCACTGTTCCATCACTGCCCCATTCCAGCGGCCCAAAAAACGCAGCATGCCGAGCCACTAGGGCTCGGCACACACCGGGCACAACATCGCTCACGTTGGGGGGACTAGTCCCCTTCGCTCATTGAGGCTGCTGATCTCCGGGTCGACATTTTCGTTCTGGTCCGCATTGGTAGGTTGTGTTTCGGTATGTGTCGTTACCCCGATCCTACCCGAAGACGGCCGCTGGCGGAACGCGAAATCTCAGATTGTCAATCGCTACCCTCCGTGGGCGTGTCGGTTTCTTCGCCAACGACCCCTGATGACATTTCATCGGTCGCGGCGTCAGCATCGGTTTCGTCGACGATAACCCCGACCGCCCGGAGCACCTGGTCGTGGAGCTGCACGGCGATCTCCGGGTTGTCGCGCAGGAACTCCTTGGCCTTCTCACGTCCCTGGCCGAGTTGGTCCCCGTCGTAGGTGTACCAGGCACCGGCCTTCTTGACGATGCCCTCCTCGACTGCGACATCAAGCAGACTCCCTTCGCGAGAGATGCCATCGCCAAACATGATGTCGAACTCAGCGAGACGGAACGGCGGGGCCACCTTGTTCTTGGCGATCTTGGCCCGCACCCGGTTGCCAATGTTGTCGGTCCCCGACTTGATCGCCTCGATGCGCCGTATATCGATCCTCACGGTCGCATAGAACTTGAGAGCGCGACCGCCCGGGGTGGTTTCTGGCGAGTTATGCACCATGACTCCGTCGGCAAGGTAGTTGTGGTGACCCTCGATCTCGAGGTCGAACTTCCTCATCGAACGGGTCCTCGGTTTCTCGTGGATGTCCAAGATCGGCACCGGCGTGAGCTTGAGCTCCTTCACCGCAGCCTGAACCTCGACCCGACCCTTGCCCCGATAGTGCTCGAGCAACTTGTACGACATGGAATCGGGTACGTACGGAGCAATCAGGGCGTGCAGGGCCTCGGTGCCATCCCGGTCGAAGGTGATGTAGGCCTTACCCGACCGATCAGCAAGCTTGCATGACAATCCATACGTATCGCGGAGCAATTGGGTGAGGCGGTCGCGTGAGGTCCGTTCCATCGCCTCGACACACATTTCCGACCGTCCCGCCGACCCGTCGACACGGCGTTCGGCAAACGTGCCGTCGTCGAGATACCAGATCGCCAACGCAAATGGGGTGAGCTCCTTGAGGTAGTCCCAAGAGAAGACCTTCTTACCACCGACGTAGACGGCCTGGCGAAGGCTGTCGAGCTCGATGAGCGGACTGGTCTCCACCATGAGCCCACCCTTGCTGTGCGGGCTGATCGTCGTCGGGACTCCCTCGAGCAACAAGGCCTTCCATTGGGCGTAGGCGTCCTGTTTTGGGCCATGCCCGAAACGGAACCGCGACTTCATGGCAGGACCGAAGCTGCGCATCGGCTTAGGTGAGATCGAAGCGTCACCCATCAGTCCACCCAGCACCAGCTGGCGCTGCTGCGACGACAGATAATGAGGCAGCGGCATCAGCACCGAGTCGCCGACGGAAAGCTCCCTCGCCTGCTGCCAACCAGTCGGGGTAGCGATCTTGTGGGGCTCGGTAGCACCGAACTGCGCCCTGCCGTTGCCTTCCGGCTTGTAGACGGTGAATTGCAGGAACCGATCGGCGTTGCCGTTGTCGAACCAGTTGACGACCCGCTTCGGCTCGACCTTCCCGGTGTCGGGATCAACCGCAAGCACCTCGACCGGTAGCTGCTGGTTGACGATCTTGCCGATCTTCTGCTGGGTCCCGTCGGCAAGGGTGACCCTGGTGGTATATGAGAAGCAACCAAACATCACGCCGATCTTCTCTCGCAGCTGGTTGATGAAGATCGCTGTGGTCTGGGAGCGGTTGATCGATCCCGCCAGCTTGCGCAACGCCTGGGACATGAGTCGCGCCTGGAGACCGACGTGGACATCGCCCATGTCGCCCTCGAGCTCGGCGCGCGGCACCAGCGCCGCCACCGAGTCGATCACGACGACGTCGAGGGCGCCGGAGCGGATCAGCATGTCGGTGATCTCGAGCGCCTGCTCCCCCGTGTCCGGCTGCGAGATGAGCAGCTCGTCAACGTCGACGCCGATCGCCCTGGCGTAGACAGGGTCGAGGGCATGCTCGGCGTCGATGAACGCCGCCATCCCCCCGTTGCGTTGTGCCTCGGCGACAACGTGCAGGGCCAACGTCGTCTTTCCGCTCGCCTCCGGCCCGTATATCTCAACGATCCGACCCCGGGGCACGCCACCGATGCCGAGAGCGAGGTCGAGGGACAACGCCCCGGTGGGGATGGCGTCGATCTGACGGATCTCCTCGTCGCCCAGTTTCATGATGGCGCCCTTGCCGAACTGACGCTCGATTTGGGTCATCGCCATCTCGAGACTCTTTTCCCGGTCGCTCTGGTCTTCGGCCACGATGGTCTCCTTCTCCGATTACCCCGAACGTACCGGGCGCCTGTGACAGATTCGCGTCCGAGAACAACACCCATGTTATTCAAGGAGTGGTCGATACGATAGGCGAACGTCTGTTCGATGTCGAGGATCTGGGCACAACCATTCAGCTTTGTATCCAGGAAGTCGCCATCACCAGGCCCTCCCGGACGCCCGGCGCCTTCGTATAGGCTCGATGTCGACGCATGACCGCCTGCGTCAGGAGGCGATGCATGGCCGAGTCCATCCCGATGACCTGGGGGATCAGGAAATGGTTCTGGTCCCGGTGGCAGACTCTGCGGTTCTCGCTCGCCAAGCCGCAGAAGATCGGGCCACCGAAACACAACAAACAAAGGATCAGCGCGGTGCCGCTCGTGGAGGCCCACGGCAGGATCCCGGTGGAGAAGGTGCTGGTATTCGACAGGCTGCCGAACGAGCGGCCAACCCTCGGGATGCGCCTGCAGGTCGCCGCTGGGCTCTTCCTGACCAGGGTGCTACCCCCGATGAAGTCAGGCCTCCCGCAGATCGACGCCGACATCGACAAGGCGCTGGAGTACGGATTGACCTCTGGATACCGCAAGGCCTTCCGGGCCCCGGTGCTGCCGAACATCTACGACGGTGTCGGTAAACCAGAGCTCGAAGACCTGGCAGTCCAAAGCCCGTACCACGTCTTCCTCGAACGCGGCGCCGACGGCGCACTCCAGTGGGACTTTCGCGTCCTCGGCGAATTCGAGCACCAGGACGGCTTACGCTCTTTGGGCCTCCGGGTCCTTTTCTCCGAGTCGATCGACACCAGGAGGCTCACTGCGCTCGAGATCGAAAGCGACGAATACGGCAAGGTGCGCCGCGGTGATCCGGACTGGGAGGCCTCCAAGACGCTGGCGGTGTGCGCCGCAACGACCCACACCTCTCTCACCCGGCATTTCAACTATGTCCATCTGATCAGCGGAATCACTGGGAGATCGCCACCCGAAACCACTTGCCGGCCGACCATCCGCTGTACCGGCTCGTGTGGCCGCACATCTTCAACAGCCTGTTCACGAACCACGCGATCACCCCGGGCCAGATGTTGCCGGACGGTGACTTCGTCAACATGTTCAGCTTCACCCACCACGGGCTGATGAAGTACTACGACTCGATGTACGAGCGCTACCACATCACGATGACCGACCCAGACGCCGATTGGGAGCGGCGCGGGCTCGCCGACGCCAAGTTCGACTGCCCATCACACGAGAACCTGCGCGACCTGTTCACCTTGATGCACGACCACGCCACGCGCTACATCTATGCGTACTACGAAAGCGACGGAGAACTACGGAAGGACACGGCCGTCGCCAACTGGCTCGAGGGCCTCGACGCGCTGATCCCGAAGGGCCTCAACGGGGCGCTCGAGGGTGGGGTCACCAGGGATGCGATGGCGCGGGTCATCGCGGCATACATCTACGAGGGCAACACGATTCACGACTTGGCCGGTACCACCCTTTGGGACTATCAGCTTTGGGTCGATCGGAACCCGACGCGGATCTATAAGGACGGCCGGCGAATGCCGGTCGATGTGCTGCAACGGATCATCAACAACAATTTCGCCCTCCAGATCAAGCGAGCCCCGATGCTGGCCGACTACGGGCAAGTCGCCGTGGACGGCAAGGGCGCAGCGCTGTTCACGCAGTTCTACGAGGACTGCAAGGAGCTCCAAGATCGGTACGACCAGACCGAGGCGGGACCCTGGCGGATGGAGCCGAAGAATCTCGAGATCAGCATGAACGGTTGACGCTGAGCAGGCAAAGGAGAAGTCATGACAGCACCGAGCGACCCAACTGCGAGCGGGTGGGAGGCCGCCCGCGACGAGGGTATCCGCTTGCTGGAGGAGCCGGATTTCGCGGGCGCGGCAAAGCGGCTCGACGAAGCGGCATCGGGCGACCCAAGTGGCAAGAGTGACGCCCTGCTCGGTCTCGCCTACTTTCACGCCCAGCGCTACGGCGACGCTGCTCGACAGTACGCCCGAGCGCTGGCCGCAGACGGCGACCAGCCAGAATGGAGCCACATGCTGGTGGCCTGCGAGGCCAACGTCGACGCCGAAGTCAACGTGCCGGTGCCGGACGTCCGCTATTTCGATAGGGAGGAACTGCTCGGCGCGCCGCCGGCGTCGCTGCTCCCCAAGCCGCCCATAAAGCAAAAAGTCAGTTTCTGGAGCCGGATGCGTTACCTAGCCGGCCACGCCATCGGCAACATAGGCGGCGGCATCTTTGGATGGCTCACCGAACTGGTCGGCAGGCACTACAGCGATGAGGTGTGGAGTAACTGGTACCGGAAGCGCCTGTACACCGGCGTCCTGACCCTCGCCTACATGCGCGAGAAGCTCAACCGAGAGAACCTCAAATCGACCTATCCCGGCGGCGCCAAGGTCGGATTCCAACCCGAAGGGCTCACCCCTCCGGAGGGCGTGACCCATTTCCGTACCGCAGACGGGAGCTGGAACAACCTCGACGATCCCAAGGAAGGCGCTGCCGGCACTCGTTTCCCCCGTAACGTCACCAATGCTGCGATTCAGCCCGCGAGCGACGAGGAGCTGATGTCGCCCAACCCCCGCTTGATCAGCCGCATGCTGCTAACCAGGGACGAACACATGAAGGAGGTGCCGTTCCTCAACCTGCTGGCGGCTTCTTGGATTCAGTTCCAGAACCACGACTGGATCACCCACGGTGAGAACCTGAGCCGGGAGATCATTGAAATCCCGCTCGCCGCCGACGACCCAGCTCGCAAGAGGTTTCGTCAGACCCATATGTTCGTCGGCCGCACCCAGCCCGACCCGACCCGCCAGCAAGATGGTGAAGAGACCCCGGTCACATTCATCAACGAGGTAACCCATTGGTGGGACGGGTCGCAGATCTACGGCAGCGACCAGGACACCCAAGACCGGCTGCGCAGCGGTGTCGACGGCAAACTCGACCTCAACGACGACGGCACGCTGCCACTCGATGGCAAAGGCGTCGAGGACAGCGGAATGGTTCGCAACTGGTGGGTTGGCCTGGCAATGATGCACAACCTGTTCGCCCGCGAGCACAACGCCATCTGCGACCACCTCAAGCAGCACTACCCCGACTGGGACGACGACCGGCTGTTCAACGTCGCCCGCCTGGTCAACGCCGCGGTCATGGCCAAGATCCATTCCGTCGAGTGGACGCCGGCCATCCTCCCCAATTACAGCCTCGACCTGGGTCTCAACTCCAACTGGTACGGCATGCTCACCTACAAGTTTCGCAAGGCCAAGGATCGCAAAACGATCGCCGATTTCAATGTCCGTAACCCGGAGATGGGCGGCGTCGTCGGCAACAAGCTCGACAAACACGGATCGCCCTTCGGGCTCACCGAAGAATTCGTCGAGGTGTACCGGCTGCATTCGCTGCTGCCCGAGTCACTGTCGCTGCGCCACCATGACACCGGCGAAGACATCGAAGAGGTGCCGTTCCCGGCGAGTCGGCAGGCCGGATCGCCAAAGATCACCGCGCGGATCGGGATGACCGACCTGTTCTACTCGTTCGGAAACCAGCATCCCGGAGCTGTCGTACTCAACAACTTCCCCCGTTTCATGCAAGAGCTGAGCATCCCGGGTAACCCGATGTTCGACCTGGGGGCGATCGACATCCTGCGGGCGCGGGAGCGCGGCGTTCCCCGTTACAACGAGTTTCGGCGCCAGCTCGGCCTCAACCCGATCCGCGAGTTCGAGGACTTGACCGACGACGGGCCCACGGTTGCCAAGATCAAAGAGGTGTACGGCGATGACGTCGAAAAGCTCGACCTGCTGGTAGGGACGTTGGCCGAACAGCATCGACCCACCGGCTTCGGCTTCGGCGAGACCATGTTCCAAATCTTCATCCTCAACGCCACTCGTCGTCTGCAGGCCGATCGCTTCTATACGGACGACTACCGGGAAGAGGTGTACACCAAGGAAGGCCTCGAGTGGGTCGACGACTCGAGCCTGAAGAAGGTCATCCTCCGCCACTTCCCTGAACTGGCCGCTACCGGGCTGGGAAACATCAAGAACGCGTTCGAGCCATGGGACGCTACCTCCGGTCTCGACCCGGCCCGGCACCCGCTACGGGCGTTCGATCCTGAGCTGAAGAAAGATCAGTGGAAGGGCGACGCCGGCGGCGCGTAACCCTGGCGCCTTATCCGTCAGGAGAGGAAATCCCGTCGTACGTGCTTGGAGTCGCGCTCAGTGAGCGTCCAAGCACGTACGACGAGGGTTGTGAGGTTGAGTCGGTGGCTACAGCTCGACCTCGTCGGCGACTTCGTAGCGGGCCCCGTCTTGACCGAGGATGCTGCGGTACAGGGTGATCCGGTCAACGGTCTGGGTCAGCGGGAACCGTGCAACCGAGTCGACGAGGCGGCTCACGTCCTTCCTTGGTCGGATCCGGGACAGCGTGACGTGGGGATGAAAGGGTCGGTCCTCCGGATCGAACCCGGCAGCCTGTGCCGCCTCTTCGCATACCGCGGCCAATGCGGCCGCCGGATCGCTCCCGCGCCCGACGCCCAGCCACAGCACCGTCGCACGCGCCGGTCGGGCGAAGCCGCCGAGACCGTCGAAGCCGAGCACGAACGGCTCCGTGGTCGCATGGTCGTCGAGAAAGGCGACAACCAGATCACGCTGGTGTTGTTCGGTCGTCCCCAGGAAGCGCAACGTCAGGTGCCAGTTGGCCGGAGGCACCGGCTTGCCTGGTAGCCGCCCGGCCTCATCGTCGAGGAACGCGGCAAGCCCGTGCCGGACATCGTCGGAAAGGGCAACAGCCAGGAACAGGCGCTCGGTCAGCTGCTCCCCCACGGCACCCCCTGCAGCGACATCCTCAGCCATTGCAACGCCGCAGTCGATGCAAAGACACGGACCCGTTCCCGATCCCCCGGCAGCCGGATCGACCGGCTCGACATTCCCTCAGGGGTCGCCACCGCGACCACGACCGTCCCGAGCGGTTGCTCCAACGGGTCGGGGCCCGCCGACCCTGTCACCGCAACGACCACGTCCGCCCCGAGAACCCGGCGCCCCCCATCCGCCATCGCCTCGGCCACCGGCAAGCTGACAACCCCATGTTCGGCGATCAGCGCAGAATCGACTCCGAGCATCGACTCCTTCACCGCGGTGTCGTATGCCACAACCGAACCTCGATAGGCGCGACTCGCCCCTGGCACCGAGGTGATCCGCGTCGCCACCATGCCGCCGGTCGCCGACTCAGCGGTCCCAACCGTCCACCCCCGTTCCACCAACGCATCCAGCACAACGACCTCAACTGTCTCGTCGTCGCTCCCGAAGATGCGATCTCCGAGCCGCTGGCGAATCTCCACTTCGATCGGTGCGATCAACGTCTCGGCTTCGGCGACCGAAGCAGCCTTGGCTGTGATCCGGATCTTGATCTCGCCACCGGACGCCAGGAAGGCGATGGTCGGGTTGGCCGATGCGTCGAACAGATCGGCGAGGCGCTCCCCGATCGCCGCCTCTGGCTCTCCCCA
>PVMK01128021.1_pt1 | contig 29021 bp, 23 predicted proteins | sample 1853481 | NCBI WGS metagenome assembly PVMK01 (sample SAMN08533507, study PRJNA380276) | Marine sediment metagenome, whole genome shotgun sequencing project.
GGAGATTCCGGCATGGGCGACCGCGGCGGCGAAAATGTCGGTTTCGGTCACCAGCTTCATGGTCATGAAACCGCCGTAGGAAGCGCCGATGCAGCCCACCCGTTGGGGATCGACATAGGGGTGGGCTTTGAGAAACGCGCCGGTCGCCTCGACAATCTGACGGCTGGTGACCTCGCCCCAGTCGTTGACGTGGACCGTCGAATTCTCCTGCCCCCATCCGTAGGCCCCCGTCGGGTTCAGGACATACACCACGTAGCCGTTGGCGGCCCACCACTCGGCCGGGTACCGACCGCCGAAGCTGCGCTCGATGGGCGAGGTGCCGGCGTAGTAGTTCACGATCGCGGGGTATCGTTTCTCCCCGTCGAACCCGATCGGCAGATACACCCGCCCGCCAACGGAGCGCCCATCTGAGGCCACGAAGTTCCAGGGCTCAACCGCGCCGCGGCGCACGTTTCGGAATCGCTCCGCGGCAGGCTCGAGGAGGAGCCGGGGCGAGTCCGTCTGCCGATTGATGGCAACGACCCGTTGCGGCTGCCACACCGACATTCCGGCCGCGACGATGGTCGAAGCCCTGCGGGCAATATCAAACGAGCCGACGCTCTCGATACCGGTCCGCAGCCGGTCGAACACCTTCGTCCCGGGATCGTATCGGTAGAGATTCTGCTCCTCGCCATCGACCGCGAGCATGTAGACGGCGCCGTCGTGGCGACTCCACACCGCGCTCACGACCGAAGGATCGAATTCGCGGGTGACCGCCTCGACCGCGTCCGACTCCGGATCCCAGAAAAAGAGCTGCCCATCGTAGTCGTTCACCGGTTCGACGATGCCCTCCGCGATGCCGGTCTTCCCGAACTCGCTCGGCCCGGCACGAATGAGCAGACGTCGGCCGTCCGGCGCATACTCCACCGCGTTGAGCCACCAGAAATCGCGCAACTTGACCGCGCCTCCTGCGGACAGGTCAAGCTCCCACAGCTCGCTGCGCGAGTACGGTCGATGGGAAAAATCCTCCACCTCCCGGGCCACCAGGAGACGCTTCCCGTCGGGCGAGAAGGCCTCTGCTTTGGCACTCAGGGGACCGGTCGTGAGCCGCCTCGCCACGCCGTCGGCCACCTTCACGAGGTACAAGGAGGCGATGTCCCGGTGGTCCGCCATGCGATCCAGCAGCCCGCGAAGGCGCTTGATGCCGCCTTCGATATCCTCGGGTTTTTCGGTTGCCGAGAAGACGATCGTCTCACCGGTCGGTGACCACCGGTAATTGTCCCAGTTCTCGATGCCCTCAACCACCGCCCGCGTCGAACCCGCCTCGATGTCGGCGATCCACAGACTGGAAGTCTTCTCTTCCAGGTTGCGGGTCACGTAGGAAATACGGTTGCCGATGGGCGCGAACTCGACCTGGCTCATTTCCGGTGACCCGCGCCAAGTATTGAGCAACCGCCCGTCATCGGTCGAACGCAATTCAACCCATGTCTCCCGATCGTCCGTACCCGGACGAACACGCGCCAACGTCAGGACCACCCGATCCCCCTCCGGCGACAGGTCGAGGTTGGTCACCATGGTCTGATCCAGAATGTCCAGGATTCCAAGATCGCGTTCGCCATCGGTGGACGTCCCCACCGCCTGAACCTCTTCGCCTTTGAGGCCCACGGTTACCGCCCACGGCGCCTCGACATCGGGGTCGTACACGGTCACGACGACGAGCCGGTGGCTGCCCGGGTCGAGCTCGAGGTCGGTATCATCCTTCCCCACAGTTTTACCGTCGATGATCGTCTCGGCTGGGTGCTCCGACTCGACCTCGAGGGCAACGGACAGGAATCGCCCGGTGTGCAACCGTGTTGAGAGCCAGGCAACGGCAGTCCGCTTCCCGTCGACGCTTTCGGGCACCGACAGCAGGACTGCGCCGTCCGCACCCACCTCAACCGGCCGCCACGAGACCTCGCGGCCCAACCACTCCAGCTTCTCGCCCGATGACAGCGGGTCGGACTCGGGAGGCAGGGGACGAGCCCCGAGCAGAATCTCCAATGCCTCTTCACCGACCTCCTCGCCGGCAAAGACCGGCAGGGGTTCGAGCACCGGACCGAGGAGGCGCCATTCTCGAATGACCGACCTGGGCGCCCCGTCCTCCTCGGCCGCGGCAGCAGGAAAGGCCGCCAATATAAGAAAACCCACCAGGATCCACGAAAGAGCTGTGCGTACCGACATCAATCCCTCCGACTCGACAGCGGCGAGTATACGCGTACAATCTCAGCGCACATGAGCCGAACCGATCTCAAACAAGCCCTCATCGCGACCCTCTTCTTCGGGGCCGCTTCGGGCATCTTCGTGGCCACGTTGAACAACTACCTCGCCGAGGTCCATCATCTCGATGCCGTGGCCCGTGGCTGGCTCGAGCTTCCGCGGGAGCTTCCCGGCTTCCTGATCATGTTCATCACCGGGGCGTTGCTGACAGTGTTCCGAGAAACCCAGATGGCGGCTGTGGCGATGCTCCTGACCGCCCTCGGCGCTATTGGTCTCGGCTTCCTCGCACCCACGCACGCGGCCCTCGTGATCTTCATCATCATCTGGTCGGCAGGCGACCACATCATCTTCGCGGTCGAAGGCCCCATCGGGCTCAAGCTCGCCGCCGACGGCAAGGAGGGGAGGCGCCTTGGGCAGTTCGGCGGGGCCCGCAATCTCGGCACCATTCTCGGGGTCGGCTCGGTTTTCATCCTCGCTCGTGCGGTCGGTGACCGATTCTCTCTCTTCTATTTGATCGCCGCCGCCTGCGCCCTCACCGCCGGTGTCCTGTATGCCCGTCTCAGGGTGGGTCGAGGAGACGCGCGTTCACGGCGGCTGGTATTCAAAAAGAAATACGGTCTCTTCTACGCGATCTCCGCCCTCTTCGGTATCCGCAAGCAGATCTTCCTGGTATTCGGCGCCTGGGTGCTTGTCGAGATCCACGGGGTGCCGGTGAGCACCATGGCTCTCCTCTATTTCATCGCCGCCACCCTCGGAGTCGTCATGCGCCCGCTGTTGGGCGAGGTGATCGACTGGCTCGGCGAGCGGACGGTACTCGCCGTGGACGAGCTCCTGCTCCTGGGAGTCTGCCTGACCTATGCCTTCGCGGGTGATCTCCTGTCCGGAAGGGCGGCGCTCTTCGCCCTGTACGCCGCCTATATCCTCGACATCACCCTCTTTGCCCTGCGGGTTGCCCGCACGACCTACCTCAAAAAAATTGCCGACGATCCCGCCGACATCACTCCCACCATCTCGATGGGCATCACCATCGACCACGCAGTCGCGATGACCCTGCCCATCCTCTCGGGCTACATCTGGGAGGCCTACGGATTCCAGTGGGTCTTCATCCTCGCCGGCGCCTTCGCGGTCATCGGCTTCTTCGTCTGTCTCCAAATCCGCACACCAGAACGCCCGTGAACGTTAACCACCCACATTTCCCTCCCTGAACCCTCGGTCCGGGTGGGTGGGCGGCGAACGTTTTAACGTTTAACGTTCTAACCTTGAAACGTCCCTACCATATCCACGAATAGCCTAGCTTGAGGAAGAGGGTGCGATCGGTCGTGGTGAGGCTGAAGTCCTGGGTTTCGTACCCGCTCTCGCTGTATCCGAGGAAGAAGACCGTCCGCGGGTTGACCTTGTACGAGAAGAGGAGCTGGACAAAGAGATCACGGCTCAGTGCGTCAACCTCGTCGTCGTACAGATCGGGGTTCCGGGTGATATCGGTGTACTGAAAGATCGCGCGCACGAAGGTCCGGGTGTTGAACTGCCACACGGCCTTCATCTCCGGAACATTCGCCTCGAAGAGCTGCCCTCCCTCGACGTCGAGCGCGGAATAGGTGTAGACGAACTCGAGCAAGAGATGGCGGCCGAGGTCGAGACCGATGAGTGAGCTGGCCTCGATGCGGTCCGCCGGCCGCACGTTGTCGAAGTCGATCCAATCGCCCCCGACCGCAAAGACGCGGACGAAAAGCTTTGACGAGGGGCGAACCCGAACGAACAGAACCGGCACGAAGAGGTCGTCGAAGCGGACGCCGTCAAAGACCACGTCTCGCGTACCCAGTTCGAGATGGACGAACGAATCGCGGGCGCCGGCGTAGTCGAACCACACCTCGGATTTTTGCTCGAGGAGTCCGCCGTCATGCTCTTCGGTCCTCTCGAGGTGCCCACCCACCTCGAGGCGGTTGTAGAAATTCCCGTCTTCGCCCCACCAGAGGTAGCCGGCGCCGCCGTCGAGTTCGCGAACACCGACCTGTGTGATGAAACCGAGGTCGGCGCGGAAGTCGTTGGCGAGATCCTCGTACTCGGCGAAGGCAAACCAGTTTCGCTCAGTGTGAACGTACTCCAGGGTCAGGGCATGGCCGGAGATCGTCTCCGATCCAACCTCGAACTCGTCCTGCATCGCCTGCGAGTAGCGTGTTCGCGACAGCGCCACGTCGATCGTGAACTTGTCGGCGTCGGTCGGCCGGAAGACCCCGTCGGCGCTGACGACCCGGTTGAAATAGCCGTCCGAACCCTCTCGGTCTGTGAACACCGCGCCGATGGTCGAGTCGGTTCCCAGGTTGAAACGATAGCGGCCCACGGTCGAGGTGTTGGGTTCGTCGAACGAATCTCCCGAGGAACCCTGTGGTCCGGGGACGATGACGTTTGTGACCTCGTCACGCGCCGTGAAGAGACCGACGGTGTGGGGCCCGAACTTGCCGGTGAGCTTGAGCGCGGCCGACGGGTCGGCGATCATCCGCGTGTAGAGCAGATTGAGCCCGGTATCGAAGTAGTCCGCGCTTTCGAGGAAGAAGGGCCGTTTTTCCGGGAAGAAGAGAGCGAAGCGCGTATTGATGGCGAGCTGGACGGCGTCCGCCTCGACCTGCGAGAAGTCGGGGTTGATTGCGCCGGTGAGGGTGATGTTGGGGGTCATGCCCCAGGTGCCGGTGATCCCGAGTTCCGCGTTGCGGTCGTCAACGACCTCCGTCGAGTCAGGGAAGTCCGGGCGCTCCTGGGTAGCGATCCCGGTTAGGGTCGGTACCAGCTCGAGGTTTCGCCCGGCGGACCCGCCCTCGAAACCGATCATCTTGTCCTCCTGCGCGAGGTAGCTGTTGGCGCCGCGCTCGCGTGGGAAGAGACCGATGTGGTGTCTCTGAACCCGCGGGTAGGAACGGTTCGCGTCAACCCCCCAGATCTGCGGTCCATCGATGTCCTGAAAGCGGAGCTGGTTGAAGGGGATCGCCAGTTCGACCTCGTAACCAAAGTCCGTCAGGCGGCCCGCAGACTCCCAGATGGCGTCCCACGATAAATCGAATCTCTGCTGCACGTCGTCGTTGATCGCATCCAACTGTACACCCAGCGGGTTGACGTGAAACTCGTAGGCCCGACGCTCATCGTTGAAGGTGTCGAGGACGATCCCGACGGTATCATCCTGGTAGATATGGTCTCGGTCGCGGTACCGGGCGCGGATTCGTTCAGGCTCGGGGTCGAAAGCCCGAAATGCCACCAGCACCCGATGCTCGTCGTAGGTGATGAACACGATGGTTCGAACGGGCGGCTTGACGTTATCCCCCGGCCGCACCTCGTATTCGAGCTCGAGGGAGAGGGCATCGTCCCATGCCGGTTCGTCGATCGCCCCGTCGATGATGATCTCCGACGTAGTGCGCGTCACCTTGTGTGGATTGTCCCGGCTGCCGGTCTCCGCAGTCGCCGACGGGATCGCGGTGATGCACGGAAGGAGAAACGCGAGCGCAATCCCCCTCATCGTCAAGCCGAACCAACAACCACTTTCGAATCCTCCTGGAAATGGCGGATGCAACAGACCCACCGCTCTCGTCTTCTACGCGGATCTTCCGAGTTGGTTCTAGCCGACGATCATCCGGCGTCTCCCAGGGGCGGCAGCAGCAACGCGTTGAAGACCAGCTTGAAGGTCGCCGGGGTCGAGCCGCGGAACTGGGGCCGAAAACCGAAGAGCACCAGCTGTCCCTTACCGGCCCGCACCCAGACCATCACCGGCTTGGTCTGAAGCGCCTTTTCGCCCTCGAGATAGCCGCTGAGGAGGAGATCCCGCTCCGGATACACGGCGATCACCCGTCGATCCGTGTCGAGGCTCGGGATCGATGTGGCAAAGACCGGCGAACCGCGGGAGAACGCGCCGCCCCGCTCCGGCATGCCCCAGGTGAGTGGATCGTTGGGAATGAAATCGACAGCGAGGAATGCCCCTGGCACCGAGACCTCTTCCAGGCTCTTGGTCACGTCTCGCACCGGCAGCTCGACCGTTTCCCCGTCCTTCTCACCCGATGCGGGCGCGAGACCTTCGGTGAAGAGGCCTGTGGAGCCGCCCCACGAAATCACGATTCCGCCGCCCTCGATGAACTTCGTCAGCTTTCCCAGACCCTCCTTCGAGATGGGTTTGCGGAACTCGGGCGGGTAGCTGGCGGCAACGTATCGATCGCCGCGCTTGTACTTGCCCTTGGTCAGCACGTCCTTGCTCGCGGCCGGGAAGACGATCACGTCATAGTTCCCGGCGAGGTCGGCGCCATCAAAGTCCTCGGGGTGGAGCACAGTGTAGGGGATGCCGTAGGTATCGAAGAGATATCGGGTCCACCCTGCGTCCATGTCGTGGAAGTAGGTCTCGACCAAGGCAACTCGAGGATTTCGGATCGGCTGCAGTGCCACTGCGATCACGTCGGGCAGCACGAACGGCGGAAGTGAAATCCGGTTGACGATCGATTCAAGTGCATCATACGGTGCCTGCCCGGCGAGGATGACGAAGCTGCCGCTCGGCAACTGGTTGCCCTCGGGACCAAAGGGATGAGTCAACCGCCCGACCTCGAGCCCGGCCGCGAGAGCCGCAAAGACCGCCTTGTACGACGCGTTGGCCGTCGACGGGTACGCGACCGCCCACAGCTCGTCCGGCAGTTTCACATCGACCGTGAAGGCATTCACCGGCACCGGCTCGAGCAGCGCCTCGAGCGCCTCCGATCGCATATCCACCTGGATCGAGCGCACGCCCATGTGCAGCGGCAGCGACCAGCTCGTGATGTCGTAGGGGCGGATCACATCGCCGCCGGGGATGTAGTGGCGCTCCGGGTACCGTTGCGCCTCCATCACCTCCTTGACAAACGCTCGATAGGGTTGGCTCAGCGGTACGACAACGTCGCCGGCGCTCAGATGCAGCTCGCCGACAACGGTGTCAGCGGTGAGGTGATCCACCTCCACGCCATGCCGCTGCAGCAGGTTTACCAGCGCCGCCAGCTCCCCCGGGTCTCTCTGTTCGCGAGGGAGCACAAAGTAGTACGGCGCCTCGTCGCGTCCCTTCTCCACTTCTTTTCGGCAGAGCGCATTGCGGAACTCGAGGATCTCTTCGCGGTGGCGGGAGGCGGTGGCGAGAATCGACGACATCGACGATAGCTCGTAGGTGACGATGTCGCCGAGGCTCCAAACTCCACCCGGCCACGGATCGGGCATGTTGACGCCCTTCTTGTACTCGGCGAGCCCCTTCCCTCGGACCCGTAGCTCGGTCGGTTCGACCCGGACCGGCGTCGCCAACTTGCAGCTCGCCGCCTCGGTGAGGAAGGAAATCATGTTCTTCCACAACGAGGTCTCGGTCGACCCCGGCCAGTAGTCGTCGAAGAGCCAATGGCTGGCCACACCACTGAGTCCGTCGGCGGTCATGTCGCGCGTGAGATTGCTGCCGAAGACCGCGGACCAGTTCCACAGACCCTCGTCGACATTCTGGGCGATCGGATCGTGGTTCGGTGGCACGAAGTACCGCGGCCCCGTCGATCCCATCTGGTGCTTCTCGACCATCACCTGCGGGTACCACTCTGTGCTGTAGAGCGCCGCGATCGCCCGCGTGTCTTCCTGGGTGAGAGCAACGAAATCCCGGTTGTTGTCGTGGCCGACATACTTGTGATAGACCCGCGGCAGTGAAGATCCCTCGAACTTGGTTCCCAGGTATTCGCGATAGTGATCGACCACCATGTCCATGCCGTCGGGGTTGTGGCACAGGACCATCATCAGCACCACGTCATCGAGGTGGGTGACGATCTCCAGGTCCTCGGTGGTCGCCATGCGGTGGGCGAAGATCGGCAACGATTGGCTCGGCGCGACCTCCCCCGAATGCATCGACAGGGTCTCCATCACGAACACCCTCCCGTTGGCGACCAGATAGGCCAGTTCCTCAGCCGGGATTTCCGGATCGAGGGCGAGACGTCGATTGATGTCCTTGAGCTCGTCCAGCCGCTCGAGGTTCTCAGACGAGGAGATGAATGCGACGTACATCGGCCGGCCCAGCGGCGTGGTTCCGAACTCGAGCATCTCGACCGATGACGAGGCGGCGGCCAGCTTCTGCATGTAGCCGACCAACTGCTCGTAGTCCATCAGCTCTCGGTCGGTGCCGAGCACGAAACCCAGCACGCTTTCGGGAGTCGGTATTTTCGGCCCGGATTGAGCCAAGACCACTGACGGGACGAGAGTGGCCGTGATGGCCACGACGACACAAAAAACTCGCGCGACGTTCATCGTTCCCCCCCTATTCCGGCGTCCATTGTAGAGTGTCTTTCCCATGCGTGGTATCGAACAGATCCCATTTTTGTACGACCTGATGATGGCAGTCGCCGAGGCGACCGGTTTCGGGTCGTGGCGTCAGAAGTTAGTGAAGGGTGCCCGAGGTCGGATCCTCGATATCGGCTGCGGCACCGGTCGCAACCTCTCGTTGTACGCTCAGGACGCGGAGGTCGTGGGCGCGGATATCCGAGTCGAGCTCCTGCTTGCAGCGAGGAAGCGGGCCCCGGACCGGCCGCTGCTCCTTGCCTCCGCGGAGGCCCTCCCCTTTCGCGACCATGTCTTTGACACGGTTGTCAGCGGGCTGGTCTTTTGCTCCGTGCGGACGCGCTCACAGGCCTGCGGGAGGCCCACAGGGTCCTGCGGCCGGACGGCCGACTCCGCATGCTCGAGCACGTGCGCAGCACCCACCCGGCAATGGCAGGGTGGCAGGACGCCATCCAACCCGCATGGACGTTGATTTCGGGGGGCTGCCACCCCAATCGCGACACCGAGGCCAACGTCGCCGCAGCGGGTTTCGAGATCGAGGCCGAGGGTCGGCGCAGCCGCCGCAACGTCCGGCTCTTTACCGCCCGTCCAAGAGCTTCCAAAACCTGACCCCAATATCTGCGACGTGGGTCTCCGCTTGAGTCGGGTTGGTGGCATTCTCATACACCGGGGTGGCCGGGAGGATGCCAGGCAGCGCACTTGGGCTTGCCGTTTTTTACTCGATTCTGTCCCGAAACCTCCTACAGGTGGTGAGATACCCTTGATGCCCAAGTACGTGCCAGGCACGCTCCCGGCTCGGATTTCAAACATTCTGGCGCCCTCGCTCACGCTTCCCTGACTCAAACGGAGACGCACGATCTGCGATCATCTGCGTGATCTGCGGTTTCTCCGCGCTAGTCGCTGGTGGCCTCTGCGGCTTCGAGACGGCGCGCCGCGCCCTTCCTGCTGTCGAGCATCACGGCGACCCACCGCAGATCGTCCGTGTTGTCGAAGAGGATCTTGATGATCATGGTCAGGGGCACGGACAGGAGCATCCCGATGCTCCCCCACATCCAACCCCAAAAGACCAACGACAGAAAGACCACGAGCGTCGACAGTCCCAGGGTGCGGCCCATCAGATAGGGATCGATGAAGTTGCCGATGCACGTTGACGACCACGAAACCTACCGCCACCAGAAGGGCGTACCCGATACGCCGCCCTGGATCAACCCCAGGAGGACGGCGGGAATCGCTGCGACGATCGACCCGATGCTGGGCACGTAGTTGAGCAGGACGCAATGAGGCCCCACACCACGGCGAACTCGAGGCCGATGACGGCGGTCCAGACGCCGATCAGAAGCCCGGTCACCAGACTGGTTGCGGTCTTTATTCCGAGATAGTGCTGCACCTGGGTGACAATCTGCCCCAGGTTGTCCATGTCAAACCGTCGATTCCCGACCGCCACCCGCATTTTGGTCGGAAAGCTCGCGGCCTCGAGGAGAATGAAAATCATGGTGAGAATGATCAAAAAGAGGTTCGACAGAACCGCCGCCAAGTTCTTGAGCACCCCGCCGAGGAGATTCATGAGCTTGCCCGGTTGTACCATCTGCAGGATGTCAAGCGAATTCGGATCGATATCGCGGGCCACGAACCAGTCACTCAAGGACTGCACCAGCCCGTCGAAGCGCTCCTGGTACTGCGAGGCGTATGCCGCGAACTCATTCACCGAACCGCCAACCACCGCCCCAAAACCCGAAAACACGGCAAGGAGGACGATCACTACCGCAAGGACGGCCAGCCCAGCGGGGACCCTGCGCCTGGTGAGCCATGTCACGGCGGGAGCACAGATGATGGCGAGGAAGAGAGCGAGCAGAAAGGGGATCGCCAGCGACTGGGCGGCCTTGAGACCGGCGAGAACGACTACCGCCGCGGCGCCGATGAAAAGCGACCGCGCACCGATCCTGGGAGCTCCGACCTGTTCCATTTGGTTCACCCTAGCTCACTTCCTGTGCTGAGAAAAGGACGCCAACCACACGAGGGTCCTGCCGGTGAACCGATGATCAAAACAGCGTGTAAATGAACGGTGCCGCCGCTGATCCCGAGAGCACAATCAGGACCGTCACCAGCAGCAGAACGAGGATGATCGGGGTCAGCCACCACTTCTTGTTGTGCATCAGGAAATCGATAAACTCGCGTACGATCCCCTGCTGCGACTCGTTCGCTTCGCGTTCGAAATCGGTTCTTTTGTCGTCGTGATCACTCATCCCAACTCCTCAGAACTGACGGAAGTAGCGCTTGGAATCGATCGCCGCCGCGGACCGCTCGACCCAGTAGCTCTTCGCCTCGGGCTCGAATCGCCTCTTCATGGAATCATATCCGAAAAGTCTCGTCAGTAGGCCGATCGGCGTCAATACCAGGTAGTAGACCACCGCCAGCACCACGTGTGAGACCACGAATCCGATCGGAAACGCCAGATAGGACATGCCCAAAAAGACCCAGCGCATGAAGCGAGGGAAGATCCAGCCGATCACCGGCACCACCACAGCCGCCACCCACAGCCCGCGCGCCAGCGAGGGGTTGTGGAACTTAAAGAATGCGATGACTCCGAAGAAGGTGAGGAAGCCCATCCAGATGAAACCGAACTGGTTGAGCTGGCGCCGGGTCGGGTCGGTGTTGAGTTCAACTACGCTCATGCCGCCTCCATCAATCCAGCTCGAACTGCGCAAGATACCGGTCGCGGTCGGGGACCGCGGTCTGCGGCTGCTCGTGCTTGAGGAGGATGAAATTTTCCAACACCAGGACATCCATGTCGGTGCCCATGAAACAGTGGTAGGCGTGCTCGGGAGTGCAGACAATGGGCTCGCCGCGGACGTTGAACGAGGTGTTGATCATCACCGGGACAACCGGTGCGCTCCTCGAAGCGCGACATCAGCCGGTGAAGCCGCCGGTGGCGCACGGGGTCCACGGTTTGGACCCGCGCCGAGCTGTCGACGTGGGTGATGGCCGGGATCTCGGAGCGCACCAACCGGAGCTTGTCGAGGCCGCGGGGCGCCGTCGTCGTCGACCGGCGTTCGCTTGTCCCTGGGCGACCGATGCCACCAGCAGCATGTACGGGCTGTCGACTTCCTCGTCGAGGTCGAAGAACTCGCTCGCCCGCTCGCGCAGGACGATCGGCGCGAAGGGCCGGAAGGACTCGCGAAACTTGATCTTGAGGTTCATCACCGACTGCATGCGCCGACTGCGGGCGTCGCCGATGATCGACCGGCAGCCGAGCGCGCGCGGACCGAACTCCATCCGACCCTGGAAGAGACCCACCACCTTCTCGTCCTCGATGAGGTCGACGATCTCGCGATCGAGCTCGGCCTCGTCGTCGATGAGCCGGTACACCGAGCCGGTGGAGTCGAGGAAGGGGCGGATCTCGTCTGACGAAAAACTCGGTCCGAGGAGCGTCCCCCGCTGGGCGTCGGGCGTCTCGGTCCGCCGCTCGTTGCCGAGGAGTTGGTACCAGATGAAGAGTGCCGTGCCGAGAGCGCCGCCAGCGTCGCCGGCCGCGGGCTGGATCCAGATCTTCTCGAACGGCCCTTCGCGGAGAATGCGCCCGTTGCCGACGCAGTTCAGCGCCACCCCGCCGGCAAGGCAGAGGTTCTTCATCCCGGTTCGCTCGTGGAGGTGGCGGACGGTGCGCAGCACGATCTCCTCCGTCACCTTCTGAATTGAAGCGGCGAGGTCCATCGCGCGCTGTGTCAATGGCGTCTCGGGCGTCCGTGGCGGGCCACCGAAGAGCCGGTCGAATTTTCTCGACGTCATGGTCAGGCCCTGACAGTAGTTGAAGTAGCTCAGGTCGAGGCGGAAGGACCCATCCTCCTTGAGGTCGAGGAGCTTGTCGAGGATCTCCTCGACGTAGCGCGGCTCGCCGTAGGGCGCGAGACCCATCAGCTTGTACTCGCCCGAGTTGACCCTGAAGCCGCAGAAGTAGGTGAATGCCGAGTAGAGGAGGCCGAGCGAGTGCGGGAAGTGGAGCTCGTGGCTGAGTTCGATGCGGTTGTCGCGTCCGCTGCCGAAGCTGGCGGTCGCCCACTCCCCCACCCCGTCGAGGGTCAATATCGCCGCCTCGTCGAAGGGGGACGGGAAGAAAGCCGATGCGGCGTGCGACTCGTGGTGCTCGGTGAAGACGATCCGGCGCGTGTACTGGCCCTCGAGCTCACGCCTGATCTCGCGCGGCAGGTGGAGCTTCTGCCGCATCCACAGCGGCATCGCCTTCAAGAAAGAGCGGAAGCCACGGGGGGCGAAGGCGAGGTAGGTCTCGAGGATGCGCTCGAACTTGAGGAACGGCTTGTCGTAAAAGCCCACGTAGTCCAGGTCGCCCGGACTCAGACCCGCCTCTGAGAGGCAGTAAGCGATGGCGTTGGAGGGGAAGGCGTGGTCGTGCTTGACGCGGGTGAAACGCTCTTCCTGCGCAGCGGCCACGATCTTGCCATCGACCACCAGCGCGGCGGCCGAGTCGTGGTAGTAGGCCGAAATGCCCAGGATTGCGGTCATCGATCCCTACTCGGGCGTCCCGAGGTAGGTGAGCAAGACGGCCTTCTTCTCGTCCATGAGATCGCGCGTCCGTGCCTCGAGCACCAGGCGCAGGTACGGCTCGGTGTTCGACGGCCGGACGTTGAACCACCAGTCCTCGAACTGCACCGTGATGCCATCGAGGTAATCGATCTCGCCATCCGAGAAGATGTCGGCGAGACGCCGGATCATGCCTTCCTTGTCGTCGACGCGGAAGTTGATCTCGCCGGTCGAATGGTAGCGCTCGAGCGGAGCCACCAGCTCGGACAGCGTCCGGCCGGTCTCGCGGATGTGGTTGAGGACCTCGATCACGGTCATGATTGACGAATCGGCCGTGAAGTTGCGACGGAAATAGAAGTGGCCGGCAAGCTCGCCGCCAAACGGCGAGTTGTGTTTGCGCATGGTGGCCTTCATGAAGGAGTGGCCGACCCGTTCGCGAAGCGGCACCCCGCCGGCCTCCTCGATCGCCTCCTTGGTCGCCCACGAGGATCGCAGGTCATAAACGATCGTGGCGCCGGGCTCCTCGCGGAGAAAACGCGGGGCCAACAGACCCGTTATCTTGTCGGCCGAGATCGCGCGGCCCTTTTCGTTGATCAAGATCGCGCGATCGGCGTCGCCGTCAAAGGCCACCCCGAGGTCGCAGCCGTGCTCCTCCACCGCCCGTTCCACGTCAACCAGGTTCTCGTGTTTCAGCGGGTTCGCCTCGTGGTTGGGGAAGGTGCCGTCGAGCTCGAAGTAGAGCGGCGTCAGCTCCACGTTGAGCTTGTCTAGGATCGGAAGGTAGATTGTGGCCATGCCGTTGGCGGCATCGGCCGCAAGCTTGAGACGAGGCTCGAGGGTCGTCACCTCGGCCAACACATGCTCGCAGTACTCGTCGAAAACAGACCGCTCTTCCTCGCCGGCTTTCTGGCGGCAGATCGATGGCCGCATCGGAGCCCGTCACCAGCTCCTCGAGATCGGCGATTCCGGTCTCGTACGACACCGGGGATCGCGTCCCGGCGCGACATCTTGAACCCGTTGTAGGCGCCGGGATTGTGGCTCGCGGTGACCTGGATGCCCCCCCGACGCGCCAAGGAAGCCGATCCCGAAGTAGTTTCTGCGGGAGTGTCGGCGACGCCGATGTCGATCACCGCGACGCCGCTCGCGCGCAGATCCGTCCTTCAGCGCCCGCGCCATCGCACCGAGTGCGACCGCATGTCGCGAGACACGACCACCACCGGGCCGCGGGCCAAATCCTCCTCGTCGAGCAGGTCGCGGAAGTGATATCCGACCCGGAACGCCGTCGTCTCGTCGAGCTGATCGGGGTACGTCCCACGGATGTCGTAGGCCTTGAAGATTCCTGCCATAGTCGTCTCCTCAGTTGCTCGACCTGCAGCGCGCTGAACGCGTGCCGAAGGCTACCACTTTCTTGAGTGATCAGTAATCAGTTATCAGTGATCAGTATCCGCCCACCCTCCCGCGTCGTGAAGTTCCTGGAACCGATGCTGATCACTGATCACTGATCACTCTCTTCGGCTTCGATTCCACTCTCGCTGAAGACCTGATTGCGGAGGAAGGCCTCCGGCTCCCACGGCGCCGGTTCGCCGCCCAGCCGCTGGTGGAACCAGTCGAGGTGGACCAGGTAGTAGAGGCCATCTCGTACCAGCTCGGCCAGTGCCCGGAACGTCGGGGAAGACCACCAGGCGCGACGGCACCTCCCGCACCTGGAGGTCGGTGAAGAAGTGCAGGCTCTGGGTGTACGGGCACCCGGTAGTCCCCCTCGCCAGTGATCACCAAAGTGGGGGTCTTGAAGTGCTCGGCATAGACCGATGGCGACCATTTCTCGTAGTGTTCTGAGTCCCACGGTAGCCCGCAGAGATCGTGCTCGACGAACCACAGTTCCTCGGTAGCGCCCCACATCGAGCGAAGGTCGTAGACCCCCATCATCGAGGCAATGGTCTCGAATCGTTCGGTGTGACCAGCAAACCACATCATCATGTACCCGCCGTAGGACCAGCCCATGGCGCCGATGCGTTCGGCGTCGACGTACGGAAGGACCTCGAGGGCATCGGTGACCTTCATCAGATCGTCATAGACCCGGCCGCCCCAGTCGCAGGTGATGGCGTCGACAAAGTCCTGGCCAAAGCCTGCCGATCCCGTCGGGTTGGGAAAGGCAACTACATAGCCCTTGCCCGGATAGACCTGCCAGTCACCGCGGTAGCGGTCCTTCCACGGAGAGCTTGGACCGCCGTGGACGTTGAGGATCAGCGGGTACTTCTTCTTCGGGTCAAAATCGTGGGGTGTGACTAGGAAGACCTGGATCTTCCGGCCTTCTGCGCCTTCGACCCACATCACCTCGGCGGGACGGATATCCACCTCGGCGGCGAGGGCGTCGTTGAAGTGAGTCAGGCGCGCTGTCGCGCCGCCCTCGACCGGCGCGGAGAAGAGTTCGGGGGGCGAGCCGACCTTCGATCGGACGTAGACGATCGACCGGTCGCCGTCCGCCAGCCCCCACCCGACGACCGAGCCATCTGCAAAAACCTTCCGCAGATCGCCGCCCTCCAGATCCAATCGGTAGAGGGGCGTCTCTCCCCTCTCGTGGCTCGAAAAATACAGCCAGCGCTCGTCCGCCGACCACTCGAGGTCGTTGATCCAGTTGTCGAAGCTGGAGCGATCGGTGAGGTAGCGGGTTGTCTTCGACTTTCGATCGTAGAGACCGATGCGCCAGAGATCTGATTCGTGCCCCGGCGTCTCCTGGCTGCGGAAGGCGATGAAGCGCCCGCTCGGCGAGTAGAGCGGGTTGCCGTCCCAGCCGTGGTTATCAGCGGTGATGTTGACCGGCTGCAGATCGGCGGCCTCGAGGTCCAGGGGAATCAGCCACAGATCCGAGTTGGTCGAGCGTGCCTGTTCCCGATCGTGATTGGAAACCACGCACAGCTCGCCGCTGTCGGGCGAGAAGGCGTAGCCGCCGGCGCCGCCGAGCGCGAAGGTTGGGCTGTCCCAACGGCCCGGCGTCATATCGCGGACCACCTCCCCGCTCTCGGCGTCAACGAGAAGGACGTGGGTGAATTTCCCGTCCCGCCATGCGGTCCATTGCCGGTAGAGCAGCTCGTCGGTCATTCGCGCCGTGAGCGGTCCGGCGGCCACCGAGTCGGCGATCGTCCGGTTGCACTCGGCGTCGTACCCACACTCGGGGTAGACCTCGGCCTGGACGGCGATCCAGCGTCCGTCCGCCGACCACACCGGGCCCGCGAGTCCCATCGGGTAGTCGGTCAGCCGCCGAGCTTCACCGCCGTCTACAGGTATCAGATAGAGCTGCGACCCCTCAGCCCGGTCGGAGACGAATAGCAGGTTCTTGCCATCCGGCGAGAAGAGCGGCGAGGAGTCGTGATGGCGGCCGCCGGTCATCTGGCGGAGGCGCGCGCCGTCGATACCGGCCATCCAGATCTCTGACCAGCTCTCCCCCGCCTCGAGATCGTAGCGGTTGACTGGAAAGGCAACGTGCTTTCCGTCCTCACTCACCGTCGGCGAGCCGACCATGGCCGTGCGGTAGTAGTCCGCGATCTCAAAGGCACGTTTGACCCCAACGTCCGATGCGGATGCGAATGATGCGAAAACGGACGAAACGAGTAGCAAGGCGAGGAACCGGACAAATTTCATAATCACCCCCTACGAGCCGCGACATCATACTGCACAGACGCAGGCCCACAGATAACCCAGATGAACCCAGAAAGAGTATCCGCTCCCATCGCACGCCGGACCGCCACCCGTCCGACCCATCTGGGTCTATCTGGGTGATCTGTGGGCTTTTGTGCCCGACGAGTCTGAATCTACGGATTCTCCTCCCGGAATCAGATAGGATGCCCTTCATGTGCGGTCGTTACTCTCTTATTGTCGACGCGTCGGTGCTTGCCGGGGTCTTCGAAATCGAACCGCCTCGAAATCTCAATCCGCGCTTCAACATCGCCCCCACCCAGATCGTACCCATCGTGCGCGCCGGTCGCGAGGCGCCCCGCGAGTGGGCCGGAGTACGGTGGGGCCTGGTGCCTTCGTGGGCCAAGGACTCGAAGATCGGCGCGCGGATGATCAACGCCCGCGGCGAAACCGTGGCCGAAAAGCCCTCCTTCCGCTCGGCGATCAAGACTCGCCGCTGCCTGATCCCGGCCGACGGCTTCTACGAGTGGGTCACGACCGACGGTGGCAAGCGGCCCCATTACATCCACTTTGCCGACGGCAGACCATTTGCCTTCGCAGGTCTCTGGGAAAGATGGGACAAGGGCGGAGATCAGCCCCTCGACACCTGCACAATCATCACCACCACGCCGAACAGGCTTGTCGCAGGGTTCCACGACCGCATGCCGGTCATCCTGCCCCCCAGATCATTTCGCGGAGTGGCTCAAGCCCGAGGTCCTCCCTCCCGATCGGCTGCTGGATCTGCTGGTCCCGCATCCCGAAGAGAATATGGAGGCCTACGCGGTCAGCACCCACGTCAACAAGCCCTCGAATGATGATCCGGAGTGCATCGCGCGGGTTAGTTAAGAGTTTAGAGTTGAGAGTTTAGAGTTCCCACCCGCCCCCCGGAGTGAAAGGGTGGGTGGCGGGGGACTCCGTCTCAACTCTCAACTCTTAACTCTCAACTAGGCGTCAGCCTGCGGCTTCCTCCAACTGCGCCGGAGTCACGACGGATCCGTACTTCTCTTTGAGCGCCTCGAGACCCTTGCGCTGCTCGGCATACACCGCAAATAGCTGCGCCGGCACGTTCTCCTCCTTGCCGTACGCCTCCTCCTGGAGATCTATGCGAGCGAGGATCTTGTCGACGTAGAGGGAGAACTGCATGTCGTAAAGCTCGCGCGGGTATTCCTTCGAAATCTCGTCTGTGAAGAGCTCCTTCAGGTCCGCGTAGTGCGGAATGAACCCGACCGGCGTTGGGATGGCGTCGACATCGTTGTGGCTGCGCCGTTCCAGCCAGTTCATCCACACCTTGACGTCGCGTTTCTCACCGAGCAGACGCGTGCCCTCTCCGCCCCGGGCGCCAACGGTCAGGAAGTAGTTGAGCCCCGCCAGAATGGGTTTGTCCTCGAGCTCCGGCGAATTGAAGAAATCGAACTGCGCCTGCATGTAGTCGGCAAGCGCACCCGGGATGAATGGCGCGTTGGCCCACGGTTGGCGCCGCACACCGGTCACGCCGACCTCCGTAGCCGTAGAGGCCGACACGATCGAGGCCCCGATCACGACCCCGTGGTCTGGGTTCTCGGCCACCCAGATCGGCGGCATGGTGTCGCTGTCGCGGCCCGAGTAGGTAACGACCTTGACGTGAGCGCCTCTGGGATCCTCCGCAGTCGCCTCGTCATAGTTCCCGATGGCCTCGTTCGGCACTGTGGCGCGAGCATTCGGATGCGAGATCGGGACCGGTTTGCCGTTGTCGTCGGTCTTCCCCTCCCACCACTCGCCCTGGAAGTTCCGCCCTTTGGAGGGGTGAGGCTCGGCGTTGCCCACCCAGTGCGGTACGAGTTGATCGTCTATGAGCACGTTCGAGAAAATGACCTCGGTGCCCTCCTCACGGAGGCATTTCATCAGGTAGGGATCGCCCTCGTAGTTGACGTCCTCGACGATGCCGAAGATGCCCTTCTCCGGGTTCACGGCGCGCATCGTGCCGTCGTCGGCAATCCACATCTGCGCCAGGTCGTCGCCCACGAAGCGGTCGCCGGCCATCGCCGTGGTCGTCTTGCCGCAGCCGCTCGGGGCCGCTCCGCAGAAGAAGGACGAGCGACCGCCGGGACCGTCAAAACCGGTGATGAACATGTGCTCCGAAAGCTGCTTGCCGGGATGGAAGTAGGTGGCGAGGTCAACCGCAAAGCGGTGGTTGCCCTTCTTCATCAGCAGCGTGTTCCCGGCGTAGGTGCAGAACATCGAGTAGGTGGTGAGCCACGAACGATCCATGAACACGCGGGCATTGGGAAGGTCTTCCGCGCGCCATGGCCCCTCCGAGTGCAGGTTGGTGAAGAAGAAGCCCGTGTCCTTCACTTCCTGGTCGAACGTGTCATAGGAGTTTCGGTAGAGCAGGTTGGCGCTGTGCATCACATATGTGGAGCTCGTGATCTCCAGCGCCGGGATGGTGGCGGGCGCTCCAGCGGGACCGCGGTTGAAGAAGCCGACGAGCATGGTCTTTCCCCGCATGACCCCGGAAAGGTGGGTCTTGATGTACTCGTGGCCCTCGTCTCTGAGGATCTTCTTGGCGAGCACGCTGATTTTCTCGTCGGGGTTGACGATATAGAAGGTCCGATCCACAATCCTGGCCTGTTCTTCGGCTAGATCGTAGTGGATCGTATGGTCCTTCATGGCGAGGAGAATTTCCTCGCCCTTGTCCAGGCTCATCTTACGAATGGACTCGAGGTCTACCGCGCCACCGGTGTTGATCATCACGCTGTCGGGATCGCACAGGGCGATCGCGTTGGCGATCTTGAGCAGAGCAGCGTCGGTGCTGATCTTCTCGAGCTTGGCCAGCTCGCCGTCGCTCATCTTCCGTCGAAAGAGATCCCAGGCATCGCCAATGGTCTCGACGCGGCCGATATCGGAAAGAATCTCGGTACCCTTTTCGAGTTCAAGCATCAGTCCCTCCTCCGTCTCCTGAGTTTGTTTGAGGAAAATTTCACAAGACACATGCCGAAGCGGATTATAGCGCGAATCGGAAGAATCCGAACGCGGCTTCTCATCAAATACGCGCACCCGTCGCCGATCTGCCATAATCGCTCAGCCGAGCGACGGTCCGACCGAGGTATAGATGACCAATACCCTTTCATCAACTAATCCCAGAGCCCGCGCCCGCGAGGTCGCGGAGGTCCGATCGAACGGCGCCCGGGTCAACATCCGAGACCTTCCGGCCGGTGCACACCTGGTTAACGTGATGGGTGTCGACTACATCCATACGCAGACCGAGAACGGTGGTGATCTCTACCTCACGAGCGAGGGGTTCGACCATGCCGAGCACCTCCAGCCGGACAACTGGTACGACCTCGAGTGGTTCCGCAAGCACCGCGAGGTGCTCGAGGGCACCGGCGCCGTCTACGCCTCCCCATCGAAACCGATCGACGGCGAGTGCCTGGTGCTGGTCGTCAAGTTCAGTCGCGTCGGTCAAAAGGTGCCGATCGAGACCAAGGTGATTCGCGATCTCCTGTCGTGCGAGTTCAACGGGCCCTTCGAGGAGTTCGCGCTGGTCGAGGAGCTCCGACGCAGCCGCCGCGGGCCAGAAGGGCTGATGGTGAAGACGCAGGTGCCGCTCGCCATCTATGTGCCACCCGACGAGTGGCAGCCCTCTCAGACCGGCCGCTTCCAGTGGCGGATCGCAAACAAGGTTGCGAAACACCCCGGCATCGCCATCGACATCCTGCGCGACTACATCATGGTCTACGGCTGGCTGCCGGGGATCGACATCTGTCAGGCCGAGGAGATGGGGTGGCTGACTCACGAAGAGGTCCTGGCACTGAACCAGAGAGCCATCGACGAGGCCACCACCAAGGGGTTTCAGGTCCTCGACATGAAACCCGTCCACGTCATCGTTCAGGCGGCCGACCGCAATCAGCTCGTCAGACACGGTGATCAGATCGAGCACGGGATGGTCGATTTCGAGCTGCTCGAGAGAACCCCTGAGTACGAGCGGGAAATCATGAAGGACCGCCACCGTTGGTATCAGCGCCAGCGGCGGGAGATGAAGCTCGCGATCGTAAGGGAGAGCTCAAAGACCAAACCGCTCCCCGAGCATTTGCGACAGGCACGGGTTTTCGGTGTCGACTACCTCTACGGCCACTGCGAGAGCACCGGCGGTGTGCTGTGGGTGGTCGGTCGCAACCCAGATCTCTTCGATTACTACCTTCCCGAACGCTGGCGCACCACACCCCAGATCCGGCTCTTCGAGAATCACGAGACATACCTCACCACAAGCAAGGACGCGGTTCGTTTGGTGTGGAAGGTCTCGCGCGTCGGGGAGTACCCGGAGGTCGCGGCCTACGGTCCCGAGGGCTTCCAGCTCCTTGCCCACGGCTTCAATAGCCCGTTCGAGGAGATCGGTCTAGCCTATTGGCTTCGGCGCAATGGTGTGCGGACGATTCTGCCGCGCGCCATCTATCGCACGGGCCACAAATCTCAGCTCAACGAGTCGCTCTTCGATCCCAGTCGCTACCAGAGCCACGAGAATTTGGAATCTCCGGATGGCGAGCCGGTTCTCGAGACAGGCCGCAACTACGTCACCATCTGGGACCAGTGGGACGGCCCAGTCCATCTCGATGACGAAACCGAAGCGACGGTTTACCGATCGATCAACGCCGTCGATGCGGTGGAGCGCGAGCTCCTCACCGACGGAGAATCTGCCGAGCTCGTGGTAGCGGTGAGAGACCGGCTGGACGAGCTAGGGATCGAAGCGGCGCGATTGCCGCCCGAACACCTCCTGTTGTCGATCGGCCCCGACCACGAACTGGTGCGCAAGGACGGCGGCTCACCCGATTTCCGCCTCTGCAATCTGCAATTCCTGAAGTGGAATACGCCTCCCGAAGAGGCAGCCGCCGGCTAACCAGCTCTCCTCACCGGGATTCGTGGCGAGGGCGGCGAAGCGCGAGTATCCGCTGGGATTGTCGCGAATCGGGCGACGCAGTCGTAGTAGACACCCGGTGAGACGTGCGGGTTAGCCGTCCAGGATTTCGTCGAGCTCCTTGCGCGGCGTCTCCCGGTTGGTGGCCAGCGATACGTACGTTCTCGCCAGCACGTCCTTGGACATCCCGAAGATGGCGTTCACCATCCCCAGAGCATGGGCGAGCTCGTCCGGCTCGACCGACGACAGGATGCGCTTCCACAGCGCCTCCTCGATCACATTGATGGCGATCTGGACCTCGGACAAATCATAGCCGGCGGCGTGGCGGTCACGGGCGATGCGCTCCGCGTGCTCGACAATTGGTTGGGCGCGCCGGCTACTGAAGCACTCGAGGGCACGTTCGATGAACCTGGTCACGCGCTCCCGGGTGATCTCCTCGCCGTCGGCGATGTAGTGCTTGAGGCGCGCGTGCCGAAGCTCCGTAACGGCCTCGTTGACAAGATCGTCCTCCCAGCTGCGAACCAGCTCGCTCAGCTCCACTCCAACCTCCAATACGGCACCAGACACCTACTCACGCCATATTACTCTTCCCGGTGCCGCCGAGGATCAAGCGCCTCCGTCAACCCTCCCCACTCTCGGCGTCAACGAGCAGAACATGGCTGTACTTCCCGTCCCGCCATGCGGTCCAGTGCCGGTAGAGCAGCTCGCCGGTCGTCCTCGCGGTGAGCGGTCCGGCGGCCACCAAATCGGTGATCGTCCGGTTGCAGGATCTGCTGGCCCCATACCCCGCCGGGGACATGGAGGCCTACCCGGTCAGCACCCACGTCAACAAGCCCACGAACGACGATCCGGAGTGTGTTGTCAGATTGGGATGAGCGGATGCAAGCGTATCGCCCGGACGCCGCGGATCTTCAGACGACAAACTTGGAGGTCGTGTCCCTTGCCAACAGGTGGACGGTGCGAACCCAGAATACGACCCGCTTCCAGTCGGTGGTCATGGCGCTGTTCTGACAGATGTCGGTGCACTTGTAACAGCGATTGCAGAGGTTCCTGTCGATGACGATGGTGTCCGTACCGTCTTTCGAGATCGCCTGCGAATCACAGGCGCTCAGACAACCGTAACACCTCTCGCAGTTGATCTGGAGATGTTCGACCCAAGGCATGAAATTCTGCCGCATCCGGTGCGACGAGAGCCGATTCATCACGTCCGCGGTCAAGCCGCGGGTGTGCAACGCCTTTAGCCTCTCTATCTCGATTGGCCTGGTCTGCTTCTCTTCGACCTTGGCCGCGACCGTCATCAACGCCTCGCGAAAGTCGAGTAACGCTGCGGGATCCGGCTGTCCCTTTCCAAAGGTTTCTTCGATGTCCCCCAAGCGTGGGCCGCCGTCCACCTTTGCAGAGTGGGGCGCGGCAATTTGGGCGCCGCCGAGGACGCTGCAGTTCTTGTCGACCAATTCCATCGCCAGAGCCCAGGGAACGCTGTTGCAGACGCATCTGCCGAAGGTTGTGAACACAAAGGCCGGCGTTTTTCGAAAGACCGGGAGGCGCCGGATCATGATTCTGGCGGTGTTGGGAATATCCCAATACTGCACCGGAACACCGAGGACGATTAGATCCGCGTCGACCGCATGCAGCTCTCTTTCGAAATTTCGAAGATTGACGAGTTCGGCGCCCCAGCCGCGCGCCACGAGGGCCTCCCGCGCCACCCTCGCCACCTTGCGCGTATTGCCGGAGAAGGAGGCGTACAGGATCGAGGCATTTTTCAGGATTTGCGACATCGTCGAGGGCCTCCAGAATCAGCCTCCCAACGCAGAGGAAGCGAAGATCCGTGGCTTTTCGGCACCGGCTTTCACCGGGTGCGGCTCTGTCGGTGCACCACAGAATATGGGTTCCGAAACCCTTTAAATCAAGCCCGCTCTTCTCAACTGGTGTCTACTGCGGACACTAATGGCAGCCGAACCCACCTTGCAATGATTGCACCTCGTCGGGGTCGATCTGCCACCGCTCACACAGGGCTCTCGCCAACTCTTCGTACCGGGCCCCGGTGTCGGCGTCGGCCCCGGTGGGAATCGCCGTCCGGTAAGCCTCTTCCAGACGCTCATGCTCCTCCGGCGGTAGGATCTTGTCGGCCATGTTGAAGAGGATGCCGTCCTCCTTTTGGATGTGAGCTTCGAGAAGATCGGCATATGCCAATGCGTGCTCCACGACAGTGGCACGTGCCTGCCCGTCGCCTCCCGCGGCCGCTTCGAGTTGCTCGGCCATCGCACCGACGTGGGAGCGGCCGATCTCGTGCTCCTGCAGCATCACACCCACGGGCCCGCCCTCTCTCGGCACGCCCGCCGCCTCGAGGGCGGGGAAGAGATGAACCTCTTCCTTGGCATGGTGCCAGCCGTCCGCGTAGTTCCGGATGAAGTCCAACCCCTGACTGAAAGTATCCGCGTCAAAGCTGTCCTCGCGCCGGGCCGCGTCGCATGCAACACGAAGGCACGCGATCACGCTCAAAATCGTCTCGTGCTCGGTCCGAAGAGCTGTCGTTGCTGTCATGTATCCTCCTCCTTCCATGATGATCCAGCCGCAGCCCGAATCTTGCATTGACATGGGTCAAGCGGATACTGACCACTCCGGTGTCATATCCGTTATTCGTATCCGTGGCCTTGGGGAGTTCGGAAGTTCGCAGGCAAAAAAGGTGTCGTATAGATCCGGGCGCATCGGTACCAGGCCCGCAGTTCCGAAGTTATCTATCCCAACCTTTCCGCTTGCCGTTAACAGCTGCGGAACTGCGGATCTGGCACTTATGCGGCACTCGAAACCCGGTTGTAGACGTGATACATCCCGCCTACGATCAGCATCCACGGGCGCCGAGGGATGAGCTACCCCTCGGCAAAAGGCTAACACGACTTCTCAAGAACTACGGACCATCCACGCGCCCGCTACCTCGTTCCCCAGTGAGTTCTCCTGAGCGTCAACGTGGCGAACGGGAGTATCCAGATGAGTATCAATACATAGAAAAAGGCATATATTATTCCATAGATGAACTGCCAGTCTTTTTCGGATCTGACGTAGAACATCATATAGATGAAGGCCATCATGGTTATGGACGCGACAGCCATTACAACGTAGATCGGTTCTTGGATTACTCTTAAATACATCGTAACGACTACAGCCAACATGAAGAACGGCATCAGACAGGTGATCATCGAATCGAAGAAGAGCATTTTTCTGGTCTTGATGACCTTTCGATCGAACAGATACTTGAAAAGGATGATTGATTCCCTCACGAAAGACCTGTTCCATCGGACGAGCATCTTGAACAGCCTGGATACCGTTTCGGGTGCCAGCGTGTTGGCCACAGAGTCCCTGCAGTATACCGTGTTATAACCTTGTTTCAGGACGTAGTTGGTGAGCGATCTGTCGTCGCCGTATGTGCAAATATTTCCCAAGAAAGTCTGTTCTATCCAGCCGGGAATGATCCCGTCGAGTATCTTTCTTCGATACGCGGAAATAACTCCACTCAGGCAGATCACTCCCCCGTAGGTGGATGCGGTACATCGATAGAAATCGAATGACATGATGTACCTGACCCCGAGCATCCTTGTGAGGAGATTCTTAAACCTGTTCTCAACCTGGACCTTGCCGGTTGCACCCCCTACCCTCGCGTTTTCGAACGGCGCGACGATGTATCTCAGGGCGCTCTCTTCGACTATCGTATCGGAGTCTATGAAGACGACTATCTCTCCCTTGGCTCTCCTGACGCCTTCGGCCATGGCCGTCCTTTTCCCCTGATTCTCCTCGAACTGAACGAACTCAACGACCCTCGGATTGTCCTTCATGAACTGCCGCACTGCCTCGCCAGTGTCGTCCTCTGACCCATCGTCGACGACGACAATCTGTTTCCTCGATTCTGGGTATTCCGCTCTCACCACACCTTCCAAGGTCCTCTTAATGAATGGACCCTCGTTATATGCTGGAACCACGACAGTGATAGCAGGTCGAAATCCGTTGTCGGGGTAAGGCATGTAAAGGATATAGAGGATTATTCTTGTCGGCAGGTAGATCAACACGAGAATGCCGTACGCTGTAATCAGCAGCGTATGGAGGACACTCGTGGTGGACATCAACGTGTCATATCTGAAAGTGATCCAGTAGAAGGCCACTGCAGAGGCGACTACTATCACCAGTGAGATCAGGATCGCTGATCTCAGCTGTCTAAACGTCCGCGGCCGAGTTCGATGTTGCACTCATCTCTCCCCCCGTCGACGGTGCTCCCGGTTGTTGGCAGCCTGCCTCTCGGCGACGAATACGGCGCCACGGCCGCCCCGTCGCGCTTCACGGGCGATCTGGAGCCGCTCTTGCGGTCGCAGGCTTTCTCCTCCTCCTCGTTGCGGGCGGATGGTTCTGGCTCAGATCCAGAAACCTCTCGTCCGCGGCCTTGCAGCCGCGACCCCGGATGAAACGCTTCTCCTCCGGTTCTTCGAACCTGCGGTAGTGTACGCTACTTTGGCCCGATTGAGTCATGAAAAGGTGCCGGGAACTCACTTATGATGTTCGGTAACGACACGTTCTTCTCTTTCCATTCGTGAGGCGGCCATCACCCCTCCCCCGCCCTCCTCGCGAAGGCGTCGAGCACCTGCAGATATGGCTCAATCGACGGAATGAAGTGCCGTTCCTCGCGGGAGTGGGGGCCGATGCCGGTCTGGCCCCACACGACCTGGTTCCCGCCTGGGGCGAAGCGAGCCGAGGAGCCGGGTTTCTTCTTGCCGATGACGGCGGGCTCTCCCGAAACTTCCTCGACAGCCGCCATTAGGTGGGTTAGATGGGGGTTGTCGGGCGGACAGCTGACGCCTGATTCCATGACCTCCACAACGGCTTCGAGGCCGAGCTCGACACACAGAGCCTGGGCCTCGCCGACCAATCCGGCGAGATCGTCACCGGGGATCGGACGGACCTCTATTCCGAGCACGCCGCTGCCGGCGGTGATGTTGTAGACCCCGGGCTCACCGACGTTGAGAAAGGGGAAGCGGGCGGTGGTCTCCCAACCATCGAGACTCGACAGGGTCAGGTGACGCTTGAAGACGGAGCCGAGAACATTCCGCACCTCCACCAGCTTGTCGAGGAGATCGGCGGGGCTGCCGCCGGTGCCGGTGTGGCCGCAGACGCCGCTGGCCGTGACAAGCATGCGAAGGATGCCGCGGCTCTCCGTACAGACCGCGCCGTGGAGTTCGTCCCCCGCCTCGCCGGTGCGCTCCCCAACGACCATCAGCCGCGGCTGCCAGCCGCTCTCCTTTTCAAGGGTCTTGAGGACGTGGGGGGTGCCGAAGGGATCCCCCTCGCCGTTCTCCTCGTTGCCCACAAGGAGCAGGTTGAAAGGCGGGTACGGCGGACCGGCGGCGGCGCGCTCGCACATCCACACCATGTAGCTGGCGACCACGGTCTTCATGTCGGCCGCGCCGCGGCCCCACAGATAGTCACCCTGAACCCTCGGCTCGAACTGGCTGTCGTCGGGCTCTGGACGGACGACGTCGAAGTGACCGCAGAGCATCACCTCGGGAGTGGGCGTGCGAGAAAAGCTCGCCAACACGGCCGGGTAGCGGCCGCGGTCGAAGAGGCGAACATCGAGACCGCCCGCCGCGAGCCGGTTGGCGATGAAGCCGGCGCAGGAGAAGACCTGGGAGACACGTTCCTCGGGGCAGTTGGTGACCGACGGGATGCGCACCAGATCGGCCGCGAGCTGGAGCACGGACGCGGCGCGGTCGGCGATGCCCTCGACCACGAAGGCATTGCGTGCGCGGCCGAGACGAATCGGCATCTCCGGGCGCTCCTCGGCCATCCGCTGCAAACCGACCACGAAGGGCGCCAGCTTGGGCCACTCGGCGCCGTGATCCTCCGGATGCGCGGCAATCTCCGACACCTCGCGGGCCACGAGATCGCGCCGTGTTTCGAACCACTCCGCGAGCAGTGAGGCGGGCACGAGAGTTGATCCGGAGGGCGCCTGCCGCGGATCGTCGCCGAGCTCGTCGAGGATCCATTGCCGAATCTTCGCCGCCGGGTTCGGACCGCCGCCGGCCATCTCTCGCAGCGGATCGAGCTGCTCTGAAACACCGAGGTCCTCCGCCAGCGGCTCGACCTCAGATAAGAGACGTCCGAGGTAATCCCGAGTACTGATCTTCCCGCGCCCCAAGGGATCCTCGATCTCGGCGTCGAGGCCGCGGTGGGCCGCAACATCCTCGTTGCGCCGCGCACGGGCGACGTCGTCGGCGTCGTAGGTGTAGTCGGCGCCGTAGGAGGGCTCGGCGTAAATCCTCAGCATCAGCAAATCTTTGAAGAGCACCTTGGCTGCCGACAGCTCGATATCGTCGCCGCCTTCATCGGTGCGCACCTCGACCCGATTCATGGGCAGGTCGACGCGGGCGCAGAGGTTCTCGACCACGAGCGCCTGCTCGGCCTCCTCGAGCCCGCCGTGCTCGCCGATGGGATAGATCCCACGTTTGTACAGCTCGCGTAGCTGCTCGCTGGTGGCGGTGATGTTGCGCCGCACCGGGTCGACGTCGGAGCGAGCTCGCACCGGCGTCCAGTTGTTGGCGCCGAAGCGTACCCCTGACCGCACCAGCCGATAGGAAATGTCCAAATAATCGCCATGGCTGGCGTAGAGACCCGGGACGTCGAGATCCTCCGGGTTCGGAAAGGCGAGCAGCCGCCGCGAGTCGTCGGCGGTGAGCACCACCTCGCTGCGCCCATTGACCTCCTCGCAGGCGTACGGGGAGGCGGCGCTTACGGCAATGAACACCGGGCACATGGGGCGTAGAAGCTTGGTCGCCCGTATGACCGACTGGTTGCGGTAGTCCTCGATGGTGCGGCCCTGCCGCTCAGACAACGGCAGGTGGAAGAAGTCCCACGAGAGCAAGGTCTCGGGGAAGCTGTGATTGGTATGAATGCCGGCGGTGGCGAGGCGGTCACCGAAGAGATCGACGCAGCGCCGAAGATAGCGCTGCCGGGCCAGGTTCCAGCCGCCGGGAATGCTGGTGCCGTTCACATCGGCCGGGCGCGGGATGTTGCCGTGCAGGGCCAGGAACGAGGTCCCGAAGGAGTGGCCGATGTCGGCCAGGGTGTCGAGGAGCACGCCCTCGAGGAGGCGCGCCTGGGCGGCGGTTGAGCGGGCCGAGAAGCAGGGTTGGGTCGTGAGCTCGGTCATCCAGTGGAAGACCTCCAGCTGGAAGCGTTCGCGCAGCCATTCCGGTAGCGGTGCGTCGTGCAGATAGTCGGCGAAGGAGTGTCCTTCAGGAGCGTAACCGACATGGGCCACCGGTGTCAGATCGCGGTCGAGGATGTTGAACTCGACCTCGAGCCCCGAGGTGCCCCCCTGTGGGTCCCCCTGCTGCGAGTTCTCGAGCGCGAGAAG
>PVMK01121328.1_pt1 | contig 29014 bp, 25 predicted proteins | sample 1853481 | NCBI WGS metagenome assembly PVMK01 (sample SAMN08533507, study PRJNA380276) | Marine sediment metagenome, whole genome shotgun sequencing project.
CCAGGCTGCCAATTCACCCAACCACTCAGGATTGATCACTTCTGTGTCGTTATTAAGAAACAGCAGCAATCCACCCGAGGTGAGCTCGGCACCATAATTATTCACCTTTTGGAAGTTGAACCGGTGTGGGTAAAGGTGGAGGCTTACGTGAGAATTCTGCGTGATTTGGTCGTAAAACTCAAATGTCGATCTGTCTTTACTACCTGTGTCCATGATCAGGATCTCATAATTCTCGAAAGTTGTTTTCTCAAGGATCGAGTGAATACAGGCTGAAAGAAGATCAACGTTATCTTTATTGGGGATGATGATTGAAACTTTAGATTTAGATCTTGCCCATGAGACGTGCACTCGTCCTAAGCCTGGAAAGTCGACTCGGGCATCTGTTTCGCCTATCTCATGCAAATGGTCTTCAATACAGCGCGCCTGGGCAGCAAAAGCCCACGGTTTTGCGTTTGCTTCCCGGGCTGCGGAACCCGGTACCTGGCGCCAGTGATAAAAGACTTTCGGGATATGCACGATATTTCTTCTTTTCCTGGTAATACGCAGAGATAAATCCCAGTCCTGGGCACCATCCACCTCTGAACGAAATCCCCCATATTCATCCACCAGTGAGTGGGATATCACTGAGTGCATTAAATAGTTGGTGGAGAGCAGCAAATCAGGGGACCAGGCTGAGGGTTTAAAAAAAGGATCTAACCGGTTCCTACCATCGGCGGAAATTTTGTCCTCATCAAAATAAATAATTTCCACATCAGGATTCTGATTAATCACCTGCACGACTTCAAAAAGCATATCGGGGGCGAGTAAATCATCATGATCCATCAGGGCTATAAAATCCCCCGATGCCATACTTAGAGCTGCATTGGAGTTTCCAGATATCCCCAGGTTTTCCGAAAGATGCTTCACCGAAATCCTAGCATCTAAATTCGAGAACTCATCCAGGATTTCCACAACTCCATCTAGAGTCGAACCACCATCTGCCAGGCACAGCTCCCAATAAGGATAGGTTTGTGCCAGGACTGATTTAATCGTGTCTTTCAGCACCTCAGGAGCGGGATTAAACACCGGGGTGATGATGCTGATGGTTGGTTTATTGGGAAATGCTTCCGATGCAGACTGCTGTTTCTTGAGAGCAACTTTATCAGGTTCGTGATCAAAGATCCATTGCTGGTAGGAGTACCCACTGCGAGGTAAGGATAATTCTTTGGAAAGGTAAAATCGAGCTCGCTGGTTTACCGTTATCAGTGCTGATATGAAACCTTTGCGCTTCCAGTTGTAAATCATCAAGCGGACTAAATGGTAAATCCGCTCCCTCCGGCTGCCGACCGGAATATACTTGATCCGTAATCCCAGCAAGAAAGTTCTCATAATCTCAGGTAGGCTCAATTCCAGTCATGAGATTGCGATCTTCCTCTGCAAGTAACGCCAGGTGCGGTGAGTTAATCCACCCCAACCCTCAGAACGATAAATGTATCGGGCACGCGCCCAATTGAGCTGCCAGGTTCTACCTGCTTTAATTTCTCGTATCGCCGATCGATCTCGATCCAAACGGTCTGCTGCGTAATCTCCATCTAGGCAGTACTGCCGCAAGGGTGCGGCAACATGCTCCCATTGATATTGATCGCCAAATGCATCAAAGTTCTCGTCCCATGAATCCTTCGACTGGTTGAGCAGTGATAGCAGTGCTTTCTCAACCGAGTTGGTATCACCAGGCGGCACGACTTCTCCAAGCTCATATTCACGGATCCATTCACTGGTGATATCGCCGTCTGTAGATAAGATCGGCAGCCTAGCCCAGATATAATCCAGGATGCGTGTGCGAATCGAGTAGCGAGTCTCAATATGGACTGGGTGAAGGGATACCGCAATGTCTGCCTCGCTCAACAAGGCTTCCCTGTCTTGATATGAAAGCCATTCAAAGAAGATAATGCTCTTATCTTTCTCCCCAATATCCTCTGCGAGAGATTGGGCATCCTCAGCCATTTTGTGCATGGGGATATCGGGATTAGGGTGGCGAGTTCCTAAAAACACCAACCGGGCCTTGGGGAACTGCTTGATTACATTGGGCCAGGCATTGATCAAGGTGATTGGATCCAGCCAATTCCAGATTCCACCTCCCCATAACACGATTTGTGCATCAGCAGGAATTGCAGGATGAACCCCACGTAGGAGTTGGGAAGATTGGGGGGGGTTCTCCGGATGACCGATCCCAACAACATCTATCAACTTGCGCAGCTGCGAATCTGCAAGGTAATTCCTGGGATTGACCCGTCCATTGGATGTTAATACACCCAGCCAGTAATCCCTTTGACGTTCATTCCCGCAAATAAAAAAATCACCAATGCGGGCTAGTTGATTGGTGATGGCCACGGATTGCTGGTTGAGGATCTCTTGAGAACCCAGCGGCTCATCTAAATAATAATGCAAGTTTTCCAGGACAAATGGATCGTACAGGTCGACCACGATCCTGGCCCGGGATTCCTCAAGGAATGGGAAACGGTCGATTAAATAGCTCGAAACCAGGACGATGTCGCTAGAATTGACTAAGTCTTTCAAGCTCCCAGGTTGATGCTCATTGTAAGGCTGGATTTCAACCTGCGGAATTTCTATTCCAGATTCTCCAGGAGCTGCTATTGTGACGCTGATATCTTTACTCAGCGTCCGTGCAAGCTCCATGTAGCGCATCCCAGGTCCGGCCAATTTTTGATCGATCACATCATGGCTGACGATCAGCAGTTGTGGGCGCCGTTTATGATTTGAAAATTCATCTAATCGATGTGTATTTCTATTATTAATTTCAGGAAGATAATAATTCCGAACCAAATCCCAGGTTAATTCAGGTAGTCCTTGCCAGATTAAAGTCTCTGGCATATCACGCTGTAAAGCAAATAATGACTTATCAGTTAGGATCTGTTTTGTTTTGCACTCCTTACGTTCTGCACGAATCTCTGTGAGATCATTAAGAAATCTCCTATATCCTCTCAAGACAGCTTTTGCAAATCCAACCTTCAATGTGATCAGGTAGCGAAAGATATTTATCAGATCTGATATAAGATACGAGAGTAAATATTCTTCCAGGTATCCATCCAGCAGTTTGACTGAAAAACGCAGCCTTCCATAAACCACATTTTCCAGCTTAACGGGGCTTAAGGTATCAGGATCTGCTCCGGGTATGCGACCCCCATATGCATGATGCACAATTGCCTTCGGTGCAGCAAGGATAGAATAACCTTGCTTTCTAGCCCGGTAGGACCATTCGCTGTCCTCGTAATACATTGGGAATCTTTCGTCTGCTGGACCGACATCGTTCCAAACTTGTCTGGGAATCAAAGCGGCGGCAAAGCATGCAGATGGCAAATCTTTCCAATCATCGAACTGCCCCAAATCTAGATGCCCCAGACCATTATCCACCCCCCAGGAAAATGGACTTACCCGGTTGCCAATGCCATTCAAAAAACTGGGTGCCCAAAGGAATTTTAATTTCGCCGCCACTGCTCCGCATTGGGGATTACCCCGAGCTTTTTCCATCATTTCTGCGACGACATCCGGTTCCAGCACGGTATCCGGATTCAATACAAGGAAGAATTCGCCCTCAGCTGCATCCACCCCGGTATTTATTGCTTTTGCAAAAGAGACCAGTTCATCAACATGATGATACTGTGCATGAGGATAGTTCGAATTTATCCAATTTTTGGTCCCATCACTGGAAGCATTGTCTACAATCACCAGCTCTAGAGGCTGGTAAGTTTGCTCGCTTAAAGACTCCAGGCAATCTGGCAGCCATTCAAGACTGTTATGTCCTACGATGATGATCGAAACCAGCGGACCCTCAGCGCTTTCATGTTGATCCGGGATGATCTCGGACCCGTGATCATGCAGCAGCAAGCCGGCTTCTGCCAGGCAAGCCAGGCTCGCTATAATTTCTCCCGGTGTGTATCGACCAGGCTTGAAATCTTCAGTAATCATCTCAAGGGGCTTGGTGTTTGCAAATTCCCATAAAGCCAGCAGCTGCGCATCGATCGCGATCTTTCCACCCTGTTGTGTGGACAATACCGGGCGATTTTCGATCCACTCTGCCTTTACGTTTGGGGGGTGATGATATGAAACCATAAAATTAGCTACAGGGTACCGATCGATACCTGAAGTATTATCTTCCCGTTTTGGTCAGCGTTTGGGAACAACTTTCAGCCTCAACGCCTGAATTTGCTTCAATAATTTCCAGCTGCGGCTGCCGTGGATCTCGTTAAGCTGGTTGTCTGCTGCGAAAAGGCGTTCTTCCACAACCGACTGGTAATCCTCTGCATGGGAGAGGATGCTTTTCAAGTTACTGCTAACTTTTTCATCCTTCCCATTTTTTTCATCGCTTTCCAATGCAGCTTGATATAGCTCACTTAACTGAGCGTAGTTTGAAGACAACAACCAACCACCTCTGACAGTTTGTTGAGCTGCTTCACCAATTTGGGTTCTTAATGATGGATTATCAATAAAAGTCGAAAGATATTCTTCCCAATCTTCAGGGTTTTCTGCTAGGAAACCATTTTTCCCTTGTTCAATGATGCTCTCATAAGGTGGCAATTTGCTGTAAACTCCCGGGACACCCAGAGCGCTGTATTCAAGGAATTTTATGCAGCTTTTTGCCCGATTAAACTCGTTGTCTGCTAATGGAGCAATAAAAATATCGCATTCCTGGTGAGAAAAATGACTGGCGAATTGGGCATAATCTTCCAGGTTGATTGGGTCAAATTCGGTTGAAGGGAGATCAAGCAGCTCCTTCGGAGGTTGGGTACCCCAGAATTTAAATTTTAATTTTTCAGGGAATTTCTCGAAAACATTAAGCAGTGCATCTTTGATATATTCGAGATCAGCCTGGTGTGTCTGTCCACCCATATAACCAATTGAGACACTAATATCCTTATCGGGTTTGGGGTCAGGTTCTTTCATTTCCCACAAACTGTCATTGAGGTAATTCTTGACCAACCTGGTATTTGGGTTCAATTCAGAGAGGTATGCCTGCAGATTCGTTGAACTGGCGGTGACCATGTCTGCATCAAGGATGGCAAATAACATCGTCAGCATCTCACCAGCATAATCAGCCCTATGGCTGTGCCCATCAGGTATCTCGACTAATAAGTCATCCAGATCGTAGATAACGGGTTTACCACCTTCACGCGCCAGCTGGATCACCCGCCTGTAATCTTCCCAGAACCTTGGAAAATCACGTTGGATGACCACCATGTCTGCCTCAGCGATACCATCTAAGGAAACTCGTGGGCCCTGATTACCCTTAATCACCCGCATGCCTGCCCTTTCTGCCGGGCCGGTGACGCGTAAAACGACAACCGCGCTCTCCCAAGGCGCAGCTGTGAAGACAGCGATCGAAATCGGATTCGATTGTCGGTGCTTCGAAATATTCACGGATTTAATTTGGATATATCTAACGGAAGAATTTTCTGATCCAGTTGCGAATTACTCCCCCGGATACCTTATCGGGGACCGGTTCTTTTCCAGCAATCTGGTTCTGCAGTTCGAATGTTTGCTCCCTTAAATCGACATTCTCTTTCCAGAGGAACCAGAATTTTCTTTCATAATCTCGCACAACACGGTGCATGGGATGTCCCATTTTCCTGTATCGAACAGTCCAGGGGGTGATGAATGAACCGTCAAAATCCACATCCCTGGTAAATCCATGTTTGGCAAATAACTCAGCCCAATATTCCACCGGTTGAACATTAAAATGTGAGGCTTCCTTATAGTCGTATGGGGTGGAGGAGAAAAGTACATCATCACTGAAAGCAGAGAGGTTTGCTACTGCGGTTTCAGCATCTTTGGGCGGCAGGTGTTCTAAAACCTCGATGCTGACGATCAGATCATACCTCCTGGGGAACGGTTCAGTTACTGAACCCACCCAGCAGTACTCTTTAACCGCAGGTGCCACTTCACCTATCGCATATTCGGAGATGTCGACGCCCCAGGCTTCAATCCCCCTCTCCCGTAATTTTTCAACCAGGAACCCCATCGCGCAACCAGCATCCAATACGCTGCTTGGATTGATCTCTTTTTGGATTCGCTCTGCAAAGCTGGAAAAAAGATTCAGCCAAACTTCACTGCGCTCGTACGGTTCCCCACAGCTGGTGGCGAAGTAATTTTCATCAAACACTTGAGAACTATCAAATTCTGCCATCACCCGGAAGCCATTGCCATCTCTAGTGCCTCCTGCCATTTTGGTAAGCGGATTGAGAAAGTGTCGCTAAATTTATCGCAATTCAATGCTGAGAATAATGGCCGATCAGCTGGTGTAGGATAATCACTGGTTTTTGCAGCTTCAATACTTGCAACAACTTGCTGTTCATGCTGCGGATCGAAATCCAGGATCATTTTCGCCCATTCCAAACGACTCGCATAACCATCCCCTGCAAGGTGGTAAAGACCGCGTCGCTCATTAATCCACCCGGCTGGATATTCCCCGGATTTTGCTAAGAGCAATGCTGTCGCACCAGCTAAAGGGCGGCACCAGGTCGGATTGCTGACCTGGTCATCGACAATGCGCAGCTCAGATTGAGCCTGCGCCCAGCTGAGCACCTTGGTAACGAAGCTATCCCGGCGCAAGCTGTACACCCAGCTGGTTCTAAGTGTCAGGTGAGCTGGGTTCACATCTTTAATTGCCTTTTCTCCTGCCAGTTTGCTAGAACCATATATCCCCAATGGTTTTGGAGTATCACTTTCGAAATATGGACTTCCCTTCGAACCATCAAAGACATAATCCGTTGAATAGTGAATCAGGACGGATTTATTCTCTTTTGCCAGTTCTGCCAATACTCCCGGAGCAATGCTGTTGATTGCTTTAGCAACTTCAGGCTCAATTTCAGCCTGGTCTACAGCAGTATATGCAGTAGCATTAACGATTATCCCCGGACGCATCTCCCGGATTAGAGATACCAGGCTATCCAGCTCAAGCAAATTGATTTCCGGGTAATCTACAGCCACGATATCGCCAAGCGGCGCAAGGGCGCGGTGCAGCTCCCAGCCCAGCTGCCCGTATTTCCCCAGCAGTAAAATCTTATTCATAAACTAATTTTTTTCGAGATGAACTTTTATCAGGGCGCATGAAATGGAATTTCTTCCTCTACCAAACGTAATAGGTAATCTCCATACTGGTTGTTGATTCGTTTCGCTTGTTCTATCAAGGTTCGTTTGTCGATGAATCCCAGTCTATAGGCGATCTCTTCTGGGCAGGAGATCATCATACCCTGCCGTTCTTCCAGGGTTTGAACAAATTGAGCCGCCTGGAGCAGAGATTCATGGGTGCCAGCATCAAGCCAGGCAACACCACGACCCAGCACTTCTACATTTAATGCCCGGTTTTCAAGGTATGTGCAGTTCAGATCGGTTATTTCCAGTTCACCTCGCTCTGATGGAGCCAGTGATTCGGCATAATCAACAACTTTTCCATCGTAGAAATATATCCCAGGTACTGCGTAATGGGAGCGTGGTTTTTCAGGTTTCTCTTCTATGCTCAACACCTTCCCGTCTTCATCAAATTCAACTACACCATATCTTTCCGGGTCGCGCACTGGATAAGCAAAGATTATTGCCCCATCCTTTAAGTCAGCTGCCTGCCGTAAACTCTCTGGCATCCCATGACCGAAGAAGATATTGTCGCCCAGGATCAAGCAAACTTCTTCTCCATTAATGAAATCCTTTCCTAACAGGAATGCGTCTGCCAGGCCGCGCGGTTGGTCCTGTTGGATGTAGGAGAAACTCAATCCCCATTGATCTCCTTCACCGAGTAGCTCCCGGAAAGCGGGGAGTGCATCCGGAGTGCTGATAACCAATATTTCGCGAATTCCTGCCAGCATCAGCATCGACAGCGGGTAATACACCATGGGTTTATCATAAACCGGTAGCAGCTGTTTACTGGTGCTGACGGTCAAGGGGTACAGGCGAGTGCCTTTGCCACCAGCGAGGATTATGCCTTTCATGCCTTCTCTCCTCTGGTTTGGTAATTCTTTTCGAGCCAATCCTGGTAATCTCCTTGACCACCGATAGCAGACACCCAATCCTGGTTTTCAAGGTACCATTCAACGGTTTTCAACAAACCAACGGATAATGATTTTTGAGGTGACCAATCCAAATCCTGGGTAATCTTGGTGATATCCATTGCATAGCGCCGATCATGTCCAGGCCGGTCAACAACATATTCGATCAAGGATTCGTGCGGCAAAAATTTGGATTTGGGCAGACACTCATCCATGATTTCGCACAAGGTCTTCACCACGACCATGTTGGTCGGCTGCGTGTTGCCGCCCACGATGTAGGTCTGTGCTGGTTCACCTTTCGTAATCACATCCCGGATAGCCTGGCAGTGGTCCTCAACATACAACCAATCGCGAATCTGCTTTCCATCCCCATAGATCGGGAGCGATAATCCATTCATCGCATTCGAGATCATCAGGGGAATTAGTTTTTCCGGAAATTGGTAAGGGCCATAGTTATTCGAGCAGTTGGTGATACTGAAAGGTAAACCGTAAGTATGACCGTAAGCGCGCACCAAATGATCGCTGGCCGCTTTTGAGGCTGCATATGGAGAGTTTGGTGCGTAAGAAGTAGTTTCTGAAAACGGGGGATCGTCAGGTTCTAATGAACCAAAAACTTCATCGGTTGAAATGTGATGAAACCTTACTTCATCTGGTGATTGATTCATTTCATCAAGCCAGATTTTTCGTGCGGCCTCTAGAAGGACAAACGTCCCCACGACATTCGTTTCAACAAATTCTGCCGGACCATGAATCGAACGATCGACATGTGTTTCTGCTGCGAAATGGACGATGGTGTCAATCTCATGCTCTCGCAGCAGCTGGTCGACTAAAGTGCCATCATTTATGGAACCATGTACAAACTGATATCGATCCGCATCCGGCAAATCTCGCAAGTTCTCCACAGAACCAGCGTAAGTAAGTGCATCCAGGTTGACTAGCTTTACTTCCGGTTCGTTTACTAACAGGTGACGCACAAAATTTGATCCTATAAATCCAGCCCCGCCGGTAACTAATACCTTTCGCATCTACACCTCATCGAATTCAATATGCCTTCTCAGGCGAAGGTTTCTGCATCCCGTAGTTTAAGACCTTTTTCATCCTTAACGGATACATTCAATGCGCCGCCGTCAACCAAAGGCCATTCAACGCCGATTTCAGGATCGTTCCACAGCAAAGTGCGATCCCATTCTGGTGCATAATAATCTGTAACTTTATAAATAACATTCGCCCAATCACTCAGCACATAAAAGCCGTGGGCAAAACCAGGGGGTATCCACAATTGATGTTTATTCTCAGCTGATAGCAGCTCTCCTACCCACTTTCCGAAGTATGGTGATGAGCGTCTGAGATCAACCGCGACATCAAAAACCTCTCCCGATACAACCTGCACTAATTTCCCCTTGGGTTTGTTTTACCTGATAATGCAATCCACGCAGCGTTCCTTGAACCGACCCCGAGTGATTGTCTTGCACGAATTTTCCACCTATTCCGGCTGCAGAAAATTCTGCCTCACGGTAAGTTTCCATGAAGAAGCCGCGCTCGTCTCCATAAACTGCTGGATTGATTAATATTACGTCAGGTATGCTGGTGGGTGTAAATTCCATTTGGATGTTCAGTCTAATTTTATCTTATCAACTTAATTATTAGATCTGCTCATAGACAGCTAATAAAATTGGAAGGATAAGAAAACTTCTTCTAAGGAATATCTTTGTTTTGCTCTTCTGGTTCTGCACTTGTTAATTGAGCTTCCTGGTAGGCAGGAACCACTTCACTTGTTTCACCGACCATCGTAATTTGCCCGTGATCTAGCCAGACAGCCCTATGACACATCTCTTTGATCGTATCCATATTATGGGAAACCAGGATTATTGTAGCTCCGTGATCACGAAACTCCTCCATCCTGGCTAAGCTCTTGTGTTGAAATCCTTCATCCCCTACCGATAGGACTTCATCCAGGATCAGGATATCAGGATCAATATCCGTGGCAACGGCAAATCCCAATCGAGCTGCCATCCCGGAAGAATAATTGCGTACAGGAACATCAATAAACTCCCATAATTCCGCAAAATCCACGATGCGGTCATATTTTTCCTGCATTTCGTCATTGGTAAAGCCTAATAGGGCTCCATTCAAGAAGATATTCTCCCGTCCGGTTAAGTCGGGATGAAAACCTGCCCCAAATTCAAGCAGCGGTGCCACAACACCTTTCACCCAGACTCGTCCTTTTGTAGGACGCATCACCCTTGCAATCAGCTTGAGCAGTGTACTTTTTCCCGCGCCATTTGGACCGATCAAGCCGAGCATCTCACCTTTGAAAATATTCAAATCAACCTGGCGCAGCGCCCAGAAATCTCCCAATGCAATTTTGCCCTGAAAACGACGGATCAAATATTCCTTAAAAGTTGCGACCCGTTCAGACGCTATCCGGTAGCGGACACCAACATCCTCCAAGCGGATCACCGGTTCTTTATTCATCATATCTATACTAGCATCTTCCATAATTGTTTTAGACCCTGTACGCAAATTCATCAGATTTTGAGGTGAAGAACATCCAACCTGCAAATAATGTAAAACTCGCAATACCCGCCGATATCAACACCAAATTAATATCCGGGACTTGCCCGTAGATAATCGGCGTGCGGAATAATTCAATCAGATAGAACATTGGATTCAATTTGGTGATCCAAAAGCGATAATATTCTGGCAAAATTTCCGGGGGCCAGATTACCGGGCTTAAATACATCCAGGCTGTTAAAAATATTTGATACATCTCAGCAATATCAGCATAATAAATCGCCATAGTCGAAACTAATAATCCGATGCCCAATGCGAACATTGTCAGAAATAATATTGGAATTGGGAGAAGTATGATCGTCCAGCGGATTGGCACCTGGATGATCAGCATCACTATCACCAGGGGAATTAACGACAGCAATAAATTAATTAATCCGGTACCGGTTGATGAGACGGCGAAAGAAGTGCGGGGAATGTATATCTTCTTCAATAAGCTGCCTCCCCAAACCAGGTGAAGTGTAGCAGCATTGGTAGATTGGGCAAAGAAATTCCAGGCGATCAACCCACTCAAAACATATGCTGCATACCCCTCGCGTCCACCTCCGAACGCCTGTGAAAAGACAATCGTCAGGATCAGCATCGTCCCCAAAGGATTCAGCATGGTCCAGGCAACACCTAATGAAGATCTTTTATATCTGGTTAGTATGTCGCGGCGTACCAGCTGCACAATTAAGTAGCGGTATTTAAAAATTGCCCGCAGTTCTTCAGCGGCAAGAGAGCCCTGGCTGGAGGAGTCGTAAATCGGTATTTGTTTTGCTTTATCCATTAATATCTGTTTTGTTTAATATTCCTTGGAGTAGATGTTCCTCGATTGTTTCTTCCGGTGTTCATTTTCCCTTACCTGGACAGGCTAGTCAAGATTTTTCACATTTACCATTGGGATATCTACAAGTATTTGCGAATTTTTAATCGCATATCCATGGGCATCCATCCATAGATCAAAGGGCGCAGTTTTGCCTTTAAGGTTAACCTGGAGATTTTTCTACCCCCTTCACGTTGATGCACTCTGACCATCTCTGGCCAGCAGCGATCATCCGATTCAACCGACTTCGCATCTCCGTGCAGCCGAAAATTCGCCCACAGCCGTGGATGGTATTTAAGTTGTGATTCCTTCGCTAGACGAACCCATAAGTCATAATCCATGGCAAAGAAGAAAGACGGATCTAATGGTCCTACTTTCCTCCACAGGTCTCCGCGAAAGAAGGTCGCTTGCTGGGGGATATGTACATAACCGCGCATCAGACGCTGGTAATCTGTTTGACGCGCTGGAAATTTCCCAATCACAGCTCCCTGTTCATTAATCAGGTTGGAATCCCCGTAAACCGCACCAACCTCAGGGTGTGCCTCAAGGTATGCTGCTGCTTCCGAGATCGCACCTTCGCGATAAGTGTCATCTGAGTTCAACCAGGCGAGAATATCACCTCTAGATTTAGCAAACCCTTTGTTGATGGCATCTGTCTGGCCCTTATCTGGTTCTGATACCCACCAGGCCAGTCGATCTGCATATTTTTGGATGATTTCGAGGCTGCCATCTGTGGAACCTCCATCCACGATGATGTACTCCAGGCTCTCATAATCCTGGTTCAAGACCGAGCAGATCGTCTCTTCAAGAAAAGCTGCCTGGTTGAACGATGGGGTAACTATGGATACCAGTGGTTTTCTGTCTTTACTCAATTGTGTATCCTAACAGGACTTACAACCAATCCTCATCGGCGTAGTATATGGGTGCCACATCGCTGGTCAGCTTCCTCACCCGATTTATGTCTGCTTGTGATAAACGCTGCTGCCAGGATTTCACCAGCGTCTGGCTGTCTATACGCACTGAGTGGACGGTTCTTTTTGATGTCTCTTTTGGATTTCCTCCGCTGCTGGCGGCACCGATAGAAGATTGTATCTCCCCCGTATATTCCAGGCCCAAACCTTTATAGAGCTGCTCAAATCCTCCAAGTGGATCTATAGAGAGATCCTCGTGCTTGACAACCATTAATTCGGGTAGATTCTCCCGCAGCTCATTCACAGTTCGGTACACCATTCGCCACAGCAAACAGCTTTGGGCGATCAGGTCACTCGGAGAATCCATTATCTTCTCCATCTCGCCTCTGAATGGTTCCAGCCAATCTCTCATCAATAAGGGTTGGTCGAGCAGGTCTCGATAATCAAAACTCCAGCCCAGTTTCATAAGGCTGCTGGCTACCGCTGCCGGGTGCCTCACAATGACAACTGTCCTGCATCCCAGGCATTTGATGAACCACTCGCTGGAAAATACGGCAAAAGGATCTTTGATCAGTGGAACCTGAAACTTTCTCCTGCCATTCCAAAAAGTCAACCAATCACGGAACATCCTGAATATATCTTTTAGGGACTCGATGGACCTGATCTCCAAATTAGTGTGGTATTCGAAGCTCAGCATCTCTTGGAAAGCAGCCAGGTAATCTAGCTGGTTCTCTTCACAGATATAGCTGTACCAGTATTTTGTTGCCGCGCGCATTACTCCAGGTCTATGCCAGACATTCAGCGGTTCACTGATATATGCTACCTGGGGGCCAGCTGCCAGCATTTTCCCGACCCAGGTAGTACCTGAACGATGAGCACCGCTGACGAGGATTGGCTGGTTTTTCGGCTCACTCACCGCAGTAATCTGTGGTCATTCTTGTAGTTCAAGGCTCAATCCAGGCCAACCTCTAATTTCTTCCAGGGTGCTTAGATCGGGTCGTTGGGAATTTTGGTAGCGAGAATACAGCCTGTCCAGGTTTTTCACACCCAGGAGACCCAGGCAGGCATACAAAATACGGTGCCAGTGATGTGCAGTGTAAAACGGCTGGTTCATAAAAGCTTGACCGTAAGACTTCAGGGCAGGCTTGTACTGTCCCCCGTCCAGCAAATAACGAGCGTTTAGGCGGTATGCTCCAGCCTGCACCTTGCGCTGATTTTTCTCCACCATTGAACCCAGGTCATCCTGGTGCTTCATCCAATCCAAAACTTCCAATGTTTCTCTCCCAAAAGCAGCCGCCTGGGATACATTCTTGGCCGCTCCATGATGACGAGCTGCTGCCCAAAAGTGGGCTTCATGTTTTATTGGCTCCATGCTCGCTATCCGGATCCAAAGCTGGTGGTCCAGCATGAAATGGTAGTTTGGATCTAGTCCATTCACGTGCTGGAAGGCGTCACGGCGCATGAATACAGCCGGCTGGCAGATGATTCTGAACCCGACCAAATCCTCCAAACCCCAATCTGGGAAGACCAACTCTTTGAGAGGATAACCTTCCGCATCAATTGTGATTGCATTACCAAATACGAAAGAAGTTCGGGGATGTGATTGAAACGATGCCACTGCCTCTCCAACTGCTCCCGGTAAATACAAATCATCAGAGTTCAACCATGCAACGATCTCACCCTGCGCTCTCGACATGCCCTTGTTAATCGCTGAAGCCTGCCCCTCATCTGGCTCAGATACCCACCAGGCCAATTCTGATTGATATTTTTTTATGATCTCTACACTGCCGTCTGTCGATCCTCCATCGACAATGATGTATTCGATCTCGGGATAATCCTGGGCTAATACGGATTGAATCGTATCTTCCAGGAATTCCGCCTGGTTGTAAGATGGGGTAACAACCGATACGAGAGGTTTTGTCATATTCGTAGATGATCAGAAAGCGATATTTATGATCTGATAGAGGTATTTCGGTTCTATTCTAAAGGATTCCGCAAATCAAAAATGAGATATCCATCGCCCTCGGCGAAAACAGGGAAATTGTCATTGAGTAATTTCTTCAATTCCGGTTGTTTTTCAAACTGGTTCTTCATCGTCACCAGGAAGAAATCCTTGTTGCCAGCTCGTTTGTTGAACCATTCCTGGACTTCAATGGCCGGTTTTCCCTGCAGCTCCCTCAAATTTTGCTGGCCAAGTGGAGGCCAAATCTTGGGGGTCACCCAGCCAAAATAAGCCAGCCGGTTTCCATAATCATGCACTAATCCTACGACAGATGGATTGTGATCGATGATTTCTCCGATATTTGCCCAATGAGCAGGCTCGTGCCGGTAGTCCTCGCGCGCTAAATCTAATCTCACATCCCAGACCTTAATCATGATTGCTGCAAGGAGAATTCCAAAAACAACAATTCGAACAAGAAATTCTGGTTTGAGCTCGGCTAATGGTTTGAAGAGCAGCGCCCCAATTGGTGCCAGAGTAATTGCAACAATCGGGATCAGGGGTAAGTGGTAATATGAATGCGTTGTGAAGTGATATGGAAATACCATACCAAAAACGAAGTACCCAACCCACAATCCGATGCCAAAAGCCCGCAAACCAGCAGTTCGAAATAGGAATGCACCCAGCAGTGCTGCGAAAATAGCGCCATACCCTACAATCCCGGTTGCCATATCCTCCCAACTGAAGTAAAACCCCAAATCCCGCCAGAATTGGGGGAAGAAACGCCCGAGGAACTGGCTTTCCATAGATCCAAATAAGACACCGTACAACATGTAGAGGATCATTGGCAGCACAGACAACCCGGCGATCAACCAGATTTGAGGATCTCTAATGGCCTTTCTTATCCCCTTGGAAAAAAAGAATGAAGGCTGCCATCGCAAAGAGGATTGGGAACAATGCTACCGCTTTGACAAACAATGCCATGCCAGCCAGAATCCCAGCCAGGGCAGCTGTTTTCCAGGAAGGTTTCCGATACCAGTAATACAGTGCCCACAAGGCGAGAATGATGAGCATAACCATCAAGGGATCAGGCTGAAAACTGCGGCTGGCAATAATTCCAAACGGCACAAAAAGGTAATACGCCGTTGCCAGTACCCCGCCATCAGGTGAAGTCATCGAACTGGTCAAGAAATATAACCCGATGCCTCCAATTATCCAAAATAATGATGAGTAAATCCTGGCTACCCACACCGGATCTGAACCGATCACTCTGTAAGTATTGGCGACGATGGTTTCCATGACCAGAGGTTCGATGATACCCTCACCGGTATATTGGCTTAACGCGGCCTGACTCTGCCAGCTTTCCGCTTCAGACGAGCTGCGGTAATACATCGAGCGAGCGATAATTGCTGAACGGAGCTGGCGTGTAGGGTGAAAATCCAGGGGGGGATCGGTCAAATCAACCATGCGTATGGCAAATCCCAATCCAAAAAGGATCAACAGTACAATCCATAGAAAAATCCTGGACTTTCCAAAGAATGAAGTTTCTACCAACTGGCTATACCTCCAAGGGGATTCTCGCCTGATAATTGATTGCTAATAATCACTGGTGATTAAATAAAGATTGGTATTCTACCTTAGGAAATACCGTTAATTTACCGCCGACTGTGGCATCAAGGATTTCACGATCTGCAGCTGCATAATTTTCCTTCGCTTTGTGATAAGCAATCTCGGAGGTATCCAAATCCGGCAGCTGCCAGCGAAATCCTTTTCCGAAATAGTTGCTGTCAAAGTGATCAGGATCATCTCCTCCAGAAACAACGGTGGTATTTGGCTTTCCCTTCGTTGAGAAGCTGTGATCCACTCCGATGAGAATCACCTGTTTGAAACCCATGTGGTACGCCAGCTGCATTGCTACATAAGTAACCGTAGCACCTTCCCACAACCTTTCACCAGCATCATGGGCGAATTTCCGTCCAGTATAGGTGGTGTGCAAGAAAGATAGCGGAGGTTCAGAAGGCAGTTCGCTGTTCTTGTTCAGAGCATCTTTGATGTATTCCCTGGACCGCCAGCTGAGAAATCTTGGAGTTTGCAGTGCAAGGATGTCCTCTGCACATTGATCAATTACCAGGCTGTTAATTGACAGGTAATACGAAGTTGAAAACCCCAGCTCTGGAAACATCAAATAAATCCGGTTCATCCCGAATGTATACTCATTCCTTAACAAGCTCAGGTCAGTATCCTTCAAACTGGGCCCGTTGCCGATGATAAAACAGCGCTCGCCAGTATGGATATCCCGATACTTGTCCAAATGCTGTAAGCTCTTCCTGCGCCAGGGATGAAAGGTTGCGGCTGGCCAGAGCGATGCCCGGTAAATTCCATACCAGCTTGACCTGACGAAATTCCATAGTGCCGGTGGAATCACTGGTTTAACTAGTTCCTGCAAGGTGCTCATTCAGTGCTCAACCTGGCAGTTGCGCCCCCATCTACTATCAGCGCCTGGCCTGTCATAAAAGAAGATTGGGTGTCATCAGCCAGGAAGTAAATTGCGTGCGCGATTTCTTCTGGTTTACCAACCCTGCCGATCACGGTCTTGCTAGCCAGGTTTTCCAATCTTTCCGGCAGCGAGCCATCACCTACATGTCCACGTGACAAGCCGGCGTGTAACATGGGCGTATCCACTGCTCCTGGTAGGATAGCATTTACCCGAATATCATCAGGAGCAAACTCGATCGCCATAGCGCGCGTCAGTGCAAGCATGCCCCCTTTGCTGGCTGCATAGCTAGCGATATTGGCTGAGGTAGCAACAGCATGTACTGAAGACACATTGACTACCGCACCACCGCCAGCTGACTCAAATAAGGGAAAGGCCAGCTTCATCGAGAGGAAAACCACCCGTAAATTTGAATCCATCACCTCATCCCATTCTTCAACAGAAGTTTCTAACAGCGGCTTGGCTATCTGGACGGCGGCATTATTGATCAGAGCGTCGAGCCGCTTGCTGAAGTTTTGAGCCTGCGAAAATATGGCTTCCAATTCATTTGGTTCCGAGATATCGGCTTGAATAAAATGACCACTTTCTGGAAAATCATCACCGAAAGATGACCTATCGACTCCGATCACTCGCCAACCAGATGCGGAGAATAGTTCTACCGTAGCACGCCCGATCCCACCAGCCGCCCCGGTAACCAAGACTACCTTTTTATCTCTCGAATGTTGGTTATTAGCCATCATGAAGTATTCCTTGTCAAATTACTGTATACCTTTCGGCATGTTTTCAATTTCATCCCCTATGTACGAAATATCCAACCCATCCAGCAGTTTGCGCAGCGTATTCCAATGCACATGCTCCCAAGCTGCAGGGCTCGAATTCGCATTATGGGGTGCCAACATCACGTTATCCATAGAAAGCAATTGGCTTTCAGATGGGAGGGGTTCAACTTCGAAGACATCCAGAGCTGCACCTGCGATCAATCCAGAGGACAATGCGTCTACCAATGAGGTTTCATCAATCACCTGACCGCGGGCGGTATTAATTATGACCGCGCTCGATTTCATTTGTGATAAAGTCTCTGGGTTGATTAAGTGATGGCTGGTTGAATTTAAATCACAATTAACGCTGATGTAATCTGCCCTGGATAGCAGATCTTCCAAGGAGGTCATCTCAACCTCAAGGCGGCTTGTGAATTCTTGGTCGATTTCTATGATGTCAGTTCCCAACAGCTGCATATCGAAGGCATATGCCCTTGATAATAACTCTTTGCCAATATTCCCTACGCCTATCACCCCCAATATTTTTTCACTCAACGCATGACCCGCAAGCTTTTCCCATTTCCCAGATTTTATTTCCCGATCCATCCAGGGTTGGCGCCTGGCAAATGCAAGTATGTATCCCATAACAGTATCAGCAACTGGACCGGAAAATGCATTTGAGGTGCGGAATACTTTGATCCCCGATTCATGGGCAAACTGCTTATCGATCGAGTCAATTCCAGTGCCCCACTTTGAGATCACTTTCAAGCGTGGTGCACAGGCTGCAATCACCTCAGCATCATATTGATCATCCCCGCAGATCGTGCCATCAAATTTCCCGGCAAGTTCGAGCAGCTGTACTTTGTTGAGGCGCTCATTCATCTCAGGGACGATGAGTTCCAACTCATATTTCGCAAAATACGGTTTGAATCGATCCAGGAACGGAATCAGATACGGCGCAGAAATCAGAACTGTTGGCATGTGTAATTAGCTCTTGGGATTATTTCTAATTAAGTCAATTATGGATGAATTTATTGGTTATTCGTTATTACTCATCTGGCTCATCAATAAATCCACAATTTTGAAATCGATCTCCTCGTCAATGTCCCAGGCTTCTTCAGCATCGATCTCAAACATGAAAGGTCGCAATCCGATCCGGTTGCGCTGCAGTTCCAGCGTTTCCCGGGTGAATATGTATAGGCAGGAATTTTCCTCAAAAACTGGAGGCAAATCCTGGGTTTGCAGCAGGATCGCAGGATTATGGTTGATCGCCCTACCCAGCTCATCCCAGTAGCGTGTTTGCCGCCGGGTAACAGAGAAAAGTGAGTCATATGCTGGGAAGTTCTCCCTAATTACCTGGATGGCAGTGGAGATCGTATTTGCTGTCAATAACGGGTTCGTAGTGTGTGTTTGCAGGTAAAAATCAGCTTCAACCTGCCTGGTGTCATGCAGCAGAACCTCATTCATAGGTGTATCTTCAGCTCGCAGGTGTTCGGGACGGATCAAAATCTCAATTTCTGGAAACTTGTCTTTGATTCCATCCATCACCACCTGACTATCTGTATCCACAATGATCTTTGAAATCTCTGTACATGAGTTTAATGTAGTAAGAATATGTTGGTACAGAGGTTTTCCAGCTAATTCGCGGTAATTCTTGCCTTTCACTCGCTGTGAATGGTGCCTCATGGGTACTAGTGCAGCTATCTTATCCATAGTTTTCTCAATCTTCGTATTGGATGGGTTTTATATTCCTGCTTTCAGCTACGAATTGCTCCGATGTGCTTCCAGGATAATAAAAAGTTTGGCGTAATTCTTGTGTGAGCGGACCACTTTGTTGGTAGCCGCGGTACGTTCCCCAGAACTGCATATACCTGAACCATAGAATTGTTGAGAATTCCTGGGCCATCCTTCTATCTCTCCTGGCAATCCTCAAATCGCTGACCAGGTTGCTGAAAAATAATTGAGAAAAATTCAGAAAACCAAACTGCTCCTGGGGAAAAATGCGCTTGAATGCCATTGCTTCCCGCCGGTAGCGGTTGTAAACGCCTGCGGGTGTATCCTCGTGGAGATGGACGATCTCCGCTTCAGCTACGTAAGCAACCTGATGGCCTTGATCGATCGCCCAGTGAGCCCACTCCAGGTCTTCAAGACCAGAAAGGGTTTCGTCGTAATGGTGCACTTCCCATAAATCACGACGGATAGCGGCATTGGCATTGTTGCAGAAAGGATTAGATGCTTGGATTCTTGACTGATCTGGAAACCAGCGTGCAAATATCTGGTGTTCGGGAAAACGGGTGGTTGAACCTCCGCGCTGTTTCCCGTATGCAAGACCCACTTTCGTCTCTGAAAATGGGGAAATTAATCTTTCGATCCAATCTGGATATACCGGGTAAACGTGAGCGCTTGCAATAACAATGGTATTACTAGAGGCATGCTTGATACCAAGATTTAATGATCGTCCAAAGGAAAACTGTTCAGGTTGGATTCTGAGTACATGGACTGGAAAATGCCAGCTTTCACCTTGCGCGATCCCTACTGTCTCATCCGTCGAACCAGAATCAACCAGGACGACTTCAAAATTACTGGTAGATTGTTGGTTGAGACCTGAGAGTAAGCGACCAATATGGGCTTCCTCGTTGTAAGCCCTTACTACAATGGAGCAATCCAGATTTGTCACGCTAAGATATCAATGATCCCGATCCAAAGACCAGGTATCGTCTTCTTCGTATCCAAGTTTTACCAGTAAATCTCCAGTAGATTTCTTGAAAAAGTCGACATTTTGTTGAGTGAAATACTGTCGCCAATCACCCACTTTCCCTGAGCGAAAAGTTCCGGATTTCCTTGGCTGCACTGCTTCACCAAGGGTTGATCTTGCTTCTTGCCGGTCAACTTCCAGTTGAAATCCCTGGCTTTCGAGGTAATCCAAAATTGAATTGAATGCTTGCTCTTGATTTCCTCGAAGCTGCTCAAAGCGCAGACATATAATTCCTGACTGATCCAGCCATCCCAAATGACTCTCATACCTTGCCTTGACACCAATCAGTTCGAGACCATCCTCATTCACTCCACCAATTGCCGCGTTAATCCTTTCTTCCATGGTGGATAGTTTTTTTGTGTAGTATTCGTGCATACCATGCTCTTGAAAAATCTCGGTCGCATAGAAAACGTGCGAAATAATCATGTCCCTTGGATCTCGGAAAACAAATATCGAAGCCAATCCGTCACGGTTTATTGCGTCTACATATTCATCTCTTGCATCAAGATATCCATAGCCAATATCGCCTGAACGCATCCTGTTTATATTCTCCAGGACACCTTTAACTGAATATTGGCGGTTATCTTCTGCCCTGTTTACCGGTGGAAAGCCTGGATTTACGAATGGTCCGATGCGGGTTAATCCCTGCAGGACCTGGATGATAAGATGAGAGCCCGATTTCGGCATTGCGTTCCCCAGGACTGCAGGTACTGAAGCCAATTTATCCGGTCCCCAACGAAGCGCGGTGTTGAAGCGTCTCAGCTGCCAGCGAGCTAACTTTAATTGATGCTTCAGTGAGCTATCGCGATCAATCCGGTTGTTAGTGGCTGGCAAGCTTGGCCTCGTTTTTTACTTTGCAGACGCCAACCGGCTGGTATTCAGGATTCCATTCACCCCAGGGCATGCCGTTGTCCCCAGATTTGTAGTAGAAAGATGATAGGTTATTTTTCAATTCCTGGTTATTGACCAATCTTTCCATTTCTAATTCATATTCAGAATAATTGGATGGCGAATCACTCGAGATATGGAAAATGCTGCGCAATGTGTTCTCGCTGTAGCACCAACCCTTGGACGGTTCGTGAAACCAATCCTCACCATTCGAAGCTCCCAAAGTTGCCAGCAACTTACCACCGGACCTCAACACGCGCATTAATTCAGCTACAACGGATTCCAAACCTTCCGGAGAATTGTGTTCCAAAGAAGATACAGCCACGATGATATCAATTGAGTCATCACTGATATCTGCAAGATTTGTCAAATCCTGGTTGTAGATAATAACCTTTCCTGCCTTAAAGTCTTTGCTGCTCGAATTTTGGCCCACCCCATACCTCAACTGGTCAATCAAATCTGCGGCTATAGATTTTATTGATTTTCCAGCCCACTCTTGAGAAGCATTCTCTGGGACAAGGTCTTGAGGCCTCATTCCTTCGACTGTAAAACGGCGACGAAACCTATTTGCTAAATTTTCCCGGCTTTCCCGGTCAACTGAGATAACCGTGGCGCCATTTTCAGCCAGGTACCATTGGATGACACCGGTTCCCGCTCCAGCGTCCATAAATGTCTGATCCGAAAATTGATCAATCTGGCTCAGGATCCAGGATAAATCCAACAAATAATGCCAGCCAAATTCGAGTTTTAACCTTTGGGCAAGATCCTTCAGTTCTTCGATCCGGTCACGTTCATTATCCAACAAGGAGACTGAGAGCAGTTCAATTCTGTCAGTCATTGAGATTTGACTCCCCATCAGGAAAGGCTTCTGGCTGACGATTCCATCGATTAAAGTTCGCATTGTTGCTGAATTCTCCCCCTGCATCTGTCTCCAGCTGGTGCGTTTCAAGCGTACGTACCCTGGCTGGTTGTGGTTTTCGAGGAACTCGCCAAATGGAATAGAAGCTTTGAATAACTGGTAATACATAAACCGTCTCGCATTAGCATGGTGAACTTCAGGAGGTGCCTGTGAGTCACTCCCATTCAAGAACTGTTCTACCAGTTCCCGGTATTCTCCGGGGGTTTGAGGAAAATAAACCGTCTCATAATCACTATACCTGGCTTTTCCACCGCATATCACAGCTTTTCCCATCAGGGAGGCTTCGAGACCAATCGATGAGTTGTAGACCAAGACCAATTTCGAACGATGGATCAGATCATAGGAACTGAGATATTCATCAGGAGGGATGAAGATCACATTTTCCAATTGGTCTACCCCGTTTTCAGTGACCCACATCGGGACGCTTTCCTTGCTTTGCTTTCCTTTACGCAGCTCATCTGGATGTGCCCGGATCACAAACAGAGTCTCCGGGTGACTTTTGATAACCTCGAGTACTAAATCCAACCATTCAAACATCGTACTGAACACTGTATTTGCATGGATCTGGCTTGTATCAAAGATCACATTCGTAAACACAGGCACTATCTGCTCAAATCTGGCCGCTTTTTCCTCAAAACCTTCGCCCATTTGCAGTATTTCTGGCCAAAACTGGATGCCAGCCATGGTGAAATTTCCCTGAAAGCGCTGCTCCAAATACTCATCCAACACCTGATTTTCTTCAGCGGATAATTGAAAATCTTCCGGAATCTCAATCGGGTATGCGGTAGCCTGCTGGTCCGTAAAAAAACCAGAGAATGGCTTGAACGCTACCTCGTGGGTGATGACTCTTACACCACGCTGTTGAGCCACCCAGCGCGCAGTTGCCTCTGGGAACAATACACCATTGAAAACAACCAGCACTTGCGGGTCAACCTGGTCGAGGAAGCGAACAAATTCGTTTGCAACCCGCCAGGCGGATTGGAGGTATTCACGGAATAAGAATCTGGTTTTTCCATTTTCCGGGAGATTATGCAGCCGGGTGATCCAGCGCATAGACGGCAATACCAACTTTCCCAGTTGAATGTCCCCGGGTATCCCCATATCTGGGGCAGTAGGAAAAGTAAATCGACTCAGGTCCGCTATCGATAACCCTTCTAAAGATCGCTTTAATTCCTCATCTTCCTGGAAAGCAAACTCAATGGTTGGAGCGTGCGCAAACAAGCGCCTCGATTGGGAGATACATGCTTTACAGGGTGGTGGCTGGGATGGATCTTGAATCTGGGTTCCCATCACACAGCGGCTCATGCCCGCCCGGCAGGCAAAATAAACAACAGGGGACTTCTGCCACCTGCAGCCCAGATGCAGCCAGGTAGGAGAAGGCTGCATTGAGGCTGATGCCAGTGATCCGAGTAGAGGCTGCAAAAAAAGCGACGGTAGGATTTTTTGGATCTGGTCGCGTATTGTTGGTGAGCTGGCGGGTGAGCTGGTAAAGACGGTAATCTCGCTTCCAATCCGCCAGTTTATTCGCGATGCGCGTCCAAATATTCAATCTGTCCACTCAACAATTAACCAGCAAGCTCGAGTTTCTTCTCCGCTTTAAAATATGCCTCGGATAGGCGGCTGATCGCGATCACAAATCCTTCGTTCCCCCGTTGGTGTCCCCGCCATATCTCGGGGATCATGGTTCCCCGGTACCCATCCACTTCTCCTGCACCGATGACTTCGAAGAATTTCACCCAATCTATCGTTCCCTCCCCGATCTGCAGCCCTTCACCATCCAAACCAGCCCCATCGGATAAATGCAGGTGACGGATATAGGGCAGTAGAACAGCCACCTGTTCGTAAAAATCAACCTGGGCCCAATTGCAATACAACTTCGCATGAGAAGTATCAAAACACATATCCAGACCTAATGGTTCGATGAAATCACGAATTTCATAGGCATCCATGAAAGCATTGGTTAACCATTGGCCTCCAAAATACCAGGGATGGGGCGGCAGGTTTTCCAGGAGCAGCTCAACCCCATCGAACTCCAGCTCTTCTACGGAGGTTCGTAGGTTATCGTACAGTACCTGCCGAACCCCAATAGGATTATCGAGGCTCATTCCTCCGGTATGGACGATCACTTTCGGTGCTTCTTGAAAATGATGGGCCATCTCGCGCGTGAGATTGATAGTTTTTTGGATCAAAGCCACGGAATGGTTTCTCTGTCGGTCCTCCGTGGTGCACAAATCCACCAGCGTTCGTTCAAAAAATTCTGGGGCATGTACAACCAGCTTGATCTCATGGTCTCCACCAGGATAATGCTCGTCAAGATCTTGGTCGGTAAAGTGAAACTCCAGCATTGCGGGATGATATTTCAGAGATTGTTCGAAATCACGAAAACGAACCGTGAAGCCCCATTCTAGCGGCAATGTTTGGGCGACATCCAGGTCAATACTTACTCCCAGGTCTTGATCGGTAAAAGGATCATCCGCCTCAATTTCACGGGTCGATGTTCGCCCGATCAATTCGGGGTACTTTTGTGGAGACAGTCCCAGAGCTGGGCCTTTTACCGTCACCATGTCGGGGGTGAAAACCTCGCCTGGTTTTATTTTGCGAGTAGCCAACAAGCTCTTCCCCAGCACCTCGCGGTTGAGAATCTCTCCACGAGAAATGAATTTTTCTTTCCCGGTTCCCAATGCCGAATTGACCTGCTGAATATCACGCACCATCTTGCTGAAACCATGAGGTTCTAAACTTGCAGCATGGTCGGGTCCATCCATCGTGCGATCAAGGGTAATGTGACGCTCGATTACTGACGCACCCAAAGCAGAAGCGACGGTTGAGATCGCGATTCCGCGCTCATGCCCGGAGTATCCAACCGGAACATCAAATTTTCGCAATTGATCCATGAAGCGCAGATTAATATCCTCAAAAGCTGCCGGGTATGTGCTGTTGCAGTGCAGCAGAATAAATTCCGCATTCCGCTCCTTTAGGTAATTTACGCTGAATTCAACCTCATCCATGTGCGACATGCCGGTAGAAATGATCAGTGGTTTACCTTTAGCCACCAGGTGATCTAGCAATGGCATATTTGTCAAATCTGCGGAGGCGACTTTGAATGCAGGCACGCCGAGAGAGTCCACAAAATCTGCGCTCTTTTGATCGAAAGCGGAGCACATAAAAGTGATCTCGTTCTTCTGGCAGTATTCGACAATCTCTAAATAGGCTTCATCCGGCAGCTCAACCCGCTGGAGGATCGGCAGTAAATAGCGCAGCGTTTTTTCTCCTGAATTCGCATTATCGAGATATTTTTGTGCGTACAGCTGGTTCAGGTCACGCTTCTGAAACTTAACCGCGTCTGCCCCTGCTGATGAAGCTGCATCGATCAGCTCAATGGCTAATGGCAGGATACCGTTATGGTTAACACCGATCTCCGCGATAATATAGGCTGGTTGATCGTCCCCCACCAACCGGTCACCGATTTTAACAACTGCCATTATTGCCTCCAAGAATCTTTTGTATCGGAAATAATTCCTTAATAGGGATTATAAGAAAATAAGTTGCTCGAATATTCAAATAATTTCAGGCTTCGAGATTTTATGGTGCGATCGTGAACCCGAGGTCGTCGAAATTGATCTCTCCCGATTCGAACAACCTTTCTGCCCTGATCCAATCATCCGGTGAATCAATATCGATCCACTCTTCGGCCCCGATCTCCAGCGGTAAAATCGAATCTCCCGTCATGGAGTTTTTATCAAGCATGGTTTTTGACCAGGCAGCATCGACATAACCGGTTTGCCAAAACACCTCAGGCAGTGCCTGGCGGGGTAAATTGTATGGTTCGCTGATGTTCATGGAGATCAATGGCTGCATGAACCCATCAGCGCCGATGCGCCACATTTTAAATGGATTCTGAAAGGGTATGCATATCGTACGGATTGAGTCTGCATCGGGTCTTTCGAGCAGTCTCAGAACTGCCTGGTCGATATGCTCCTTTCGTCGAAGAGGTGAGGTCGGTCGCAGCTGAACGACGATTTGTGGCTGGTACTGATCATTGGATTGAAGCCATTCTAAAGCATGCTGGAATACAGGCAAATCCGGCGTAATATCTTTTGATAATTCCTCCGGTCGCAAGAATGGCACTTCTGCGCCATACTCTTTGGCAATTTCAGCGATTTCTTCATCGTCAGTGGATACGATTACCCGCGAGATCCTTTCGGATGCCAATCCAGCTGCGATGCTGAAGGCAATCAAGGGATAACCAGCAAAGGTTTTAATATTTTTTCGCGGAATACTTTTCGAACCACCCCGGGCGGGGATTATTACCAGCGCTTCGTGGGCAATCACCAAGCTGTCCAGCCTCCATCCACGACCAGGTTGCTTCCTGTCATATAAGCTGATGCATCAGAAGCCAGGAAGAGCAGCGCTCCATTCATCTCGTTCTTCTCCGCCATCCTGCCCAGTACGGTCCTGGAGGAATAAGCCTGCACAAAATCCTGGTCATGCTCATTGAAGACACCACCCGGTGTCAAGGCATTCACGCGAATGTTTTTTCCTGCATAGTAAGTCGCCAGGTAGCGGGTCAAACCCAAGATCCCAGCTTTTGTGGTTGAATAATATGCGGGTTTATACCGGTCAGGATTACCTTCGGATTGGTAAATGCGCTGATCAGGTCCAACCAATCCATATATAGAACTGATATTGATCATTACCCCCCCACCTTGAGATGCCATCAGCTTGCCAGCAGCCTGGCAGCACAGGAAGACTCCGGTCAGGTTAACATCCAAAGCTTGCTTCCACAATTCGAACGGAAAATCTTCAAATCCAACACTGGAATCCGAAACCGCTAACGAGTCTGGATCAAACTTAGGATCGATTGCCGCTGTGTTGACCAGGATATCCACCCTGCCAAACTCTTCTGAAACCAGGTGAAATAATTCCTCTACGGAATTTTTCGAAGAGATGTCAATCTTGACTGGGATAGCTCGTGATGAAGACTCCTTTAATTGAAAACGCTCGTTTAACAAACTGGCAAGGGTCTTAGCGGCATCATCACTGATATCAGCAACAACAATACTTGCGCCTGCTTCGAGCAAGGTCTGGCAGAACTCAGTTCCCAACAACCCGGCGCCGCCAGTGACGACGGCCACGCGACCTGATAAATCGAACAGATCGGACAATTGTCCCATTGAAAATCTAAGCCTTTACTTCCGTTTCAGATTCTGAAACCACTGCGTCAGCCTTGGTTGCGTTCGAGCCATTGGAATCATCTGGAAGCAGGAAACCGCCATCTTCCAGGTATTCAATGATCTTCCTGGCATTAACCTCAGAGGATATTTCCACGGTATGAAGTGTGATCTCCGGATCGACGGGGACTTCATAAGGGTCATCCACACCGGTGAAGCCTTTGATCTGGCCGCGCCTGGCGCGAGCATATAATCCTTTCACATCCCTTTCTTCACAAACTTCGATTGGAGTATCAACAAAAATCTCGATGAAACGCTGTTCTCCCACCATCTTGCGTACTTCATTGCGAGTTGTGCGGTATGGACTGATGGCAGCCGCAATGACGGTGCCACCCTGCCTGGCAATTTCACCAGCCACAAAACCTATACGCAAGATGTTTGTATCCCTATCTTCCCGGCTGAAACCAAGTCCTTTGGATAGATGGGTGCGTACGACGTCACCATCGAGTAAGGTCACCTGGCGTCCCCGCTCAAGAATCAGAGAGGTTAAAATTTCAGCTGTTGTCGACTTGCCGGAACCACTCAACCCGGTGAACCAAAGGCACAATCCCTGTTCATGTCTGGGTGGGTACATCTTCTGGAGGATTTCAGCAGTCTCTGGTCTAGTAAACCAATCCGGAAGGAGTTCACCCTTGGCGAGATAATCATCGCGCACCTGGGTACCAGAAATCGAGAATATCCTCGCTTCCTCAGGAACCTCGGATCGCTGCTCGTAGCGATCTTCATCCGCCAGGTAGACCAATTCCTTGAATTCAATGGGCTGTACACCAATTTCATCACCATATTGAGACAGCATAAGCTGCGCCTCGTATGGACCATAAAACGGGTTGCCATTACTGTCTTTGCCGGGACCAGCATGGTCGCGACCGATGATAAAGTGCGTGGCACCGTAATTCCTGCGAATAATCGCGTGCCACAGAGCCTCCCGGGGACCAGCCATGCGCATTGCCAGCGGCACCAAGCTCAACAAAGTTTTCTGGGGATCATAATACTGCTCCACCATCGTGCGGTACACCCGCACCCGGGTATAGTGATCGACATCACCTGGTTTCGTCAATCCGACCACCGGGTGAATCAGTAGACTTCCATTGACCTCATCAGCAGCCCGCTTGGTCAGCTCCTCGTGGATGCGGTGCATTGGATTCCGTGTTTGGAAGGCCACCACGTTGTCATTCCCGAGCGAAGATAGGAAATCTCGGGTCTGGGCAGGCGTCATCCGCATATCAACAAAGTCATGGTATTTTGGTAAGTCGATCACTTTCAATTCACCAGAGATATAAACTTTTCCCCAGGTATTCATCTCTGATACCAGTGGATGGCGAGGATCGGTCGTCCCCAGTGCAAGCCTGGATTCGCGCAGTTCATCCCAGTGATAAACCTCTTCCAATTGCATCACGGCAATCGTATTGTTGCGGGAGTCGCTCAATGTGATTTGCTCCCCCCAGCTGGGCAGGGCATCTTCATCTACAGGTAATGTGACTGGCAACGGAAACAAAACCCTATCAGTCAAACGCATCTCTGTCAGCACTCTTTCGTAGTCATCTTTGCTCATGAAGCGATCGAGCGGTGAAAACGCTCCACTTGCGAGTAATTCCAAATCACACAGTGCACGTTGGGATATCTGCATGGAAGGCAAGCGACTTGATTTTTCAAGCAGCTCTTCACGTTCTTCCCCCTTAACCACCAGGTCCACCAACGTGCCACCAT
>PVMK01124259.1_pt1 | contig 29001 bp, 26 predicted proteins | sample 1853481 | NCBI WGS metagenome assembly PVMK01 (sample SAMN08533507, study PRJNA380276) | Marine sediment metagenome, whole genome shotgun sequencing project.
CGTCAAACCTTTAACTACCTGAAAGGGCTCATGCTTTTCAATTTATAATATAATTTTTATGCACCTATTTATGAGAAGAACCTGTTTTTTTTAATTCCTACCGGATATCTCTCAAATGAACATGTAGGTGAAAATGCTTTCGACCCGGTTCAGGTTAGATCAACATAAACTAAAGTGATTTTTTTGTTTTTTCGCCATTTCACGCAGCCAAGCACCGCAGAGATGACCGAATCAGGAGCTTATACTGTTTGAGGCACCCCTCAAGGGGGTATAAACTCAGAGTAGCCGTAGGCCAGCAGCGAAGCGGCGAGTAAACGGCTGTACTTTCTTCGCCGCTTCGTTGCTGGTTCTTTTCTTTGCACCCTAAAAAACAGGGTATAAATGCAAGCTGTCTGTCAATTCTTGGATTGTTTTGTTATCCAATAATCGTCGGCAGTTTTGTATGCCGACAACGAAATGAACAAAGAAAATGAATAACAAAACAAAAATAAAAAAAACAAATTTACCAGTTCAATCAATTGATTTAATAAATATCATCAATTCATAAAAAGTATTATTATGGATAGAAACCATTAATAAAAAGCACCTGAAGGAGTGATTGGCAATGAGCAAAGAAATTAATTTTACCTGCAGTAAATGCAGTGCTGCCTGGCGCAAAAGCGGCAGCACAAACTGCTGGAGTGCTGATCCTGAAAACCCGCCTGCCAAACCGGGAAACTGCCCGACCAGGGATCACTCCGATATCATCAAGGAATCCTTTGAACTCTATAAGGGTGATGCTGAAGATGCCAGGATGGCAAGTGTTGCTTCCAAGGTCGAAGGTCTCTGCTACCAGCCCATACCTGGCAGCGATGCAATTAATGCCCGTTGGACAAGAGTGGAAGATACCATAGCCTTTGCCAAGCTCATGGGATACAAAAAAATAGGCATGGCAACATGTATTGGACTATTGGACGAAACAAACAGGTTGGCAGCCATTCTGCAGGCCCAGGGATTCAAACCTGTAAGTGTGTGCTGCAAATCAGGAAGTATAGACAAGCTGGAACTGGGACTCACTGAGGAAGAAAAGGTGCGCCCGAACACCTTTGAACCAGCGTGTAATCCGGTAGCTCAAGCCAGGCTGCTTAACCGTGCAGAAACAGATTTAAATATCATTGTCGGACTCTGCGTTGGACATGATATCCTGTTTACCAAGTATTCCGATGCTCCTGTTACCACTCTGGTGGTTAAGGATCGTGTCGCCGGACATAACCCGGTGTCTGTTTTATACGGCCAGAATTTTTATTACAAGCGTTTGCAAAAACAGCCTGTCTTACCTGACCAGCACAATTCCAATGAATGAGTGTCATCCGGCGATCCCATGGCTGAAAAGCAGAACACCTTATCCATAGAGGCTCTTCGCATTAAGGCAGAGCTGCAGCAGTACTTTATCCAGTCCTCTATTGAATGCCCTTACGGCATGCCATTTACAGCTGTTTATAACCAGGCTCTTTTTGACACAATGCCTGACTTTCTGATGGGAGCATATCTTGCCTCCGGTTATCGTCGAAACGGGAATATCTTATATAATATGCACTGTAAAGGATGTCAGGCATGTGTACCGATCCGTATCGACCCACAAGAATTCAAGGCTAATAGAAACCAGAAAAGAACCTGGAATAAAAACCGGGATATCACTGTCGAGATAACCCCACTTACCTGCAGCCGGGAAAATCTTGCCCTCCTGGAAAAATTCCTTGCTGCCAGATATCCGGGACGTGACAGTTCTGCCCTTGATTATTACAACGGTTTTTTCCTGAACCACATAACCAATACAGTTGAGATCAGCTACAGAATCGGATCCAGACTGGTTGGTGTAGCAATCGTCGATTTGAGTACAACCTGGCTTAATATTGTATTTTTTTATTTTGATCCTGCAGAGGGCAAAAGAAGTCCTGGAACATATAACATATTACATCTTATTGACTTTTGTATGCAAAAAGGAATAGAGTTTATTTATCTGGGATACTGGATCGAAGATGTTAGACAGATGGACTACAAGGCAAACTTCAAACCTCATCACATTCTACGGAGTGGTACCTGGAGGTTAATAAACTGCTGAGTCTTAGAAAACTCACCTGAAATAACATCGGACAGATAATGATATTTATTATGCTTACAAGAAAAACAATCTGGTTTGCATTCGTATTCTTTCTCAGCATGACAATCATTGTCCTGCCCCTGTCCCATGCCGCGCTCCCCAAATATTACAAAGAGAAAAAAGTTTTCTATGATTCGCTTTCCATTGTACTTAACAAGTATATTGTGCCGGTCGGAAACTGGAGTTTGTTTGAAGGCACCTTACAGGGGATACAAAAACATATAGGGGAAGCCCAATTCGGACTCAAATCTATCAACACCCTTGTTGAGGTATCAATCAGAGACAGTCCCCCTCTAATATTCTACAGGGAAGGGATTGACACGAATGCTATTGAACTTGTTGAATGCATATCAAAAATTTTCGATTCCACCTTCGAACAATTTGCAGACCTTGATAAAATCGGCATAATACATGCTGCTATTACCGGTATGGTGGCCACTCTTGAGCCTAACTCATATTTTATTAAACCAAAAGACCTGCAGAGACTGCAGACACAGAACAAAGGTTTTTTTGAAGGCGTTGGGCTGGAAATCACACAAAAAGATGGGGTTATTACAATTGTCACTCCCTATGAAGGTACCCCGGCATTTCTTCAAGGTTTAAAGCCCAATGACAGGATTACTGCTGTAGATGGTATAAAGACCAAAGGTTTAGGCATCATGGAGGTTTCCGGAAAAATCCGAGGGGATAAGGATAAAGCAGTAACACTTACAATTGAGCGTCAGGGTTGGGCAGCGCCAAGGGATATTGTCCTGGACAGGGATATCATTTCACACATGACTATCAAGTCCTTTCAGCTTGAGCCTGGATTCGGCTATATCCGGGTCATTAATTTCCTTGGTACGACAGGCGATGATTTTAAAACAGCCTTAGAAAATCTTGTCAAAACTTCCCGACTTGAAGGACTTATTATCGATCTGAGATATAATCCGGGCGGACTTCTCAATCAATCCCTTGGCTTAGCTGACTTTTTCCTTAACAGCGGCATAATCGCCACCACTGACGGTCGCATAAAATCCGACAACAAGACATTTTATGCCAGGCCGGGAACACTGTCCTGCGACTACCCGATTGTTATCATCATCAACGAAGGCAGTGCAAGTGGAACAGAAATCATCGCCGCGTCACTGAGGACCCATCAACGTGCTGTGCTTGTTGGAGAAAGGAGTTTCGGCAAGGGATTCATGCAGGCTGTCTTTCCTATACAGACGGGGGGCGCCATCCGTCTGACAACCTCCAAACTCTTGACCCCTGAAGGTGATGAAATTCAGAATGTCGGCATTACCCCTGACCTGAATATACCCCCTTCACTACTCGACTATGAAAGATCGCCTGCTAATGATCCGGCAGCCCTTCCAACCATGGCGCCAGGTGCAACCAGGGATGACCCGGCTATCAAAATCAGTCTCGATATCCTGAAACGATCCCTGCATCTGCAGGACAACCCTGCAGATGAGCTTGGAGGTCTTTCGAATGAACAGGCGGCAATTAAAAAACGTTACAATGGGATGAAAAGGGCAGTTGAAGGGGTTATCCTGCAAAAAGAGTTGTAGAACTTTTAGAGCGCTGGTTTTCCACCCTGTTTTACCTTTCTGGTCTACTTATCGGCAACTGAACTGCCGGGAATAAAAGATTTCACTTTCCTGCGGAAGGCAGCCAACTTGCCCTTGCTTTCTTCGATAGAAACATAAAGGACAGGTACCACCACCAGGGTCAGGAAGGTGGCGACCATCAGGCCGAATATGACCACAATAGCCATGGATCTCCACCACTGGCTTGATTCACTTACCCATGAGATAGACAGGTTGTGAAAATCGTATGAGACCCCGGTCACCATAGGCAGCAAACCAAGAATGGTTGTTATGGCTGTCAAAAGTACCGGCCGCAGCCTTGTTGCCCCGGCAGCCATAACTGCATCGCGTAATTCAAAACCACGCTTCCGGAGCTTGTTTATATAGTCAACCAGTACAATACCGTTGTTGACCACAACTCCTGCAAGAGAAATAACACCGACCCCTGTCATAATTATACCAAATGGAGAACGTATAACGGTCAATCCCAGGAAGGCGCCGCCCAGGGAAAGAATAACCGCCGTCATAATAATGAAAGGCTGAGCCACAGAGTTAAACTGGGTCACCAGAACTAAAAATATCAGGAAAAGAGCAATGGCAAAGGCCTTTGAAAGAAACTCCTCAGACTCCTTCTGGAATTCAAACTCACCTGTAAAGGTAATACGATACTCCGGAGGCATGGGGAAACTCTTCAACAGTTCTTCTGCCTGGGCTCTGGCTACCGGACCGGGAATTTTATTCTCATCGACATTGGCTTTTACGGTCACGACACGTTCATGATTAATGCGGACAATATCCCCAAGTCCTCCTGCAAACTCAATACGCGCCAGGGTCGTCAATGGTACCAGTTTCCCTGATGGAGTCGGCAGCATAAGTTCTCGAAGAACATCCGTTACTCTGCGGTTTGAATCTGAAAGCTGAACGGTGATATCGTAATCCTCATCCCCTTCCCGGTAAGTGGAAACCTCAAGGCCGTTATAGGCGGTTTTCAGCGCTGTGCCGATATTAGCAGTAGAGAGACCGAAAAGGGCGGCTTTCTGACGGTCAAGCCTTACCCGAACCGTGGGGGTGCCTTCCACATAGTCATCCCTTATGTCAACAACAAAAGGAATATTTGCAATCATCTCCCGTATGGTTTTGGCAATACGTCCTAAAATCTCAAAATCATCACCGGCAATTTCAATATTAATCGGTGCTCCGGTCGGCGGCCCCTCTTCCCGTTCAGCTACCGTAATCTTGGCACCTGGAATATTTTTCACCCGCTCACGTATCATTTCCATGGATTCGGAACTGGCCCTGACCCTGTCTTCAAGGTCAATAAACTGAATACCGACATGGTTCGGGGCATTCGGGTCAAACATCATGCCGGGCCCTGATGTTACTACTGACTTGGCATAGATGTGTTCAATATTAGCAATATCACTCGGGCCGAAAAACTTTTTACCGTCTTTTTTCTCATGCTCCTTGGGTTCGTACGAGGCCATATACTGATCTACAGTCGATCCAGCATACTGTGAAATATCATACCCGTTCACAGCACTTTCAACCTGACGCACAACGGAATCCACGTAATCCAGATCTGCCCCTTCAGGAGTATCCAGGTTCACATACATTGCCTTTGGTTCAATATTGGGAAAAAACTCCACAGGCTTCTCCAGGCCGACACTGAGGAGCCATATCTGAATAAGAAGCACGAGAAAACAGAAAGCAATTAAAGTTACAGCTATTTTATGGTTAAAAGCCTGCTGCAGTGATCTTGAATACAGGGTGAGTATAGGTCCACTTATTGAAACAGGACTTTCTCCAGCCTGAGCGATTTCTTCTGCACTTGGAGTTTGGTTTTTCTCTGCTTCAGATACTTTTCCGCTTTTAGGTTTAACCTTCATGAAAATTGCGGCCAGGGCCGGGTTGATAATCATTGCAACAAACAGGCTGGAAGTAAGGGTGATAATCAGGGTCAAGGGGAGATAACTCATGAATTCTCCCATTATCCCCGGCCAGAAGAGCATTGGAGAAAATGCAGCCAGAGTTGTCAAGGTGGAGCCGATGACAGCATAAGCCACTTCGGAAGTAGCCTTTTGGGCTGCCTCAATCCGCGGCACACCCTGCTCGATATAGCGATAGATGTTTTCAACGATAACAATGGCATTGTCCACCAGCATACCAAGTGCCAAAGTAAGACTGAAAAGAACTACCATATTCAAGGTAATATCCAGTATATACAGAACTGTAAATGTCAGAAGCATGGAAAAAGGAATGGCAAGACTCACGAGAATTGCATTCCTGATACCCATGGCAAAAAGAATGACGAACACAACCAGAACCAGGCCCGAGAGAATGTTGTTCTCAAGATCTGCCACCATGTTTCGAATATCCTTGGCCTTGTCCATAAGCTTGGTAATCTCAGTACCTTTAGGCCAAGCTGGCTGCACACGTTCCAGTAGTTCATCAACACCATCGGTGATAGCAATGATGTTCTCCCCGGCACGCTTTTTAACCATGATGTTGATAGCTTCCCTGCCATTCAGCCTGGATCGGCTGGTCTCATCCTTGAAACCGTCAACTACACGGGCCACATCCTTCAGATAGACCGGCTGTCCCCGGTGGGTTCCGACAATCAGATGATAGATATCATCAGGACTATCAAACTCACCAGGCACCCTTAACTGAAACCGTCCGTCTCCCAGACGGATAACACCGCCCGATGTATTTCTATTCTCCTGGGTAACGACATCCTGCAGGGCAAGTATCGGAATATTGTAATAGGCAAGTTTTTCCGGAAAGACCTCGACCCGTATCTCCCGTTCGATCCCTCCTGTTACTTCGGCTTCAAGAACTCCCTGGATAGCCTCAATTTCATCCTTGAGGTCGTCGGCAATTTCTTTCAGGCAGACAATACCGCAGGTACCTGACAGAGAAAATACAACAATGGGGAGTTCGGAAAAATTGACCTCGAAAACTGAAGGGTCCTCCTCCAGATCGGCGGGCAGTTCATTTTTTGCCTCATCCACTCGATCCCGTACCTTCTGCAAGACATCATCGATGTCTGTCCCGGTAACAAATTCGATATTTATTGAAGAAAGCCCCTCGGAACTGACTGAATGGATTTTTTTCACCCCTTCAAGCCCTTTGAGCTTTTTTTCAATCTCAATGGTTATAGAGGTTTCGATATCTTTGGAGGCTACACCCTTATAGCTGGTGGAGACAAAAACATTGGGTATAGTAATGTCAGGATCGCTTTCCCGTGGAAGGATTCTGTAACAGTATGTACCAATGATCAGAATTATGGCGGCAAGCACCAGGACACTTACCCGCTGCCGTACGGCGGTATCAGAAACAATCACTTGGTTATCTCCGCCGGGTTGGTGACCTTTTTCACCACATTTAATCTCTGCCCTTCATCCACGCTGCGCTGCCCGACAACAATAACTTTCCCCCCGGGTTTGAGCCCTTCGGTGATCTGGATCTGCCAGCCATCGAGAATACCGAGCTTTACTTCCTGGAGTTTTGCGACATTGTTCTCTTCCACATAGACGTAATGTTTATTGTCTCGGGAAATGACGGCGTACAAAGGGATGGCAAGGGCGTCGGGGAATTCCTGTTTAACTATTTCAACTCTGGCAAACATACCGGGCAGAATCTCTTCCAGCTCATTTTCCACTTCCAACTCAAGTCTGTAAACCTGGGCCAGTGATTCAGGAGCAATTGCCAGAAAATGTTTCGTGCCTGTTATTTCTTTATTGCCTAAGGCCTCAATCGTTATTTCAAACCTGTCAATCTTTCGCACTGCATGAACATCTGATTCCGGGATACCGACAATTACCTTGAGCCGTTCTATATCAAGCACCGTGGCCACGGGGTCACCAACAGCGAGATAAAGGCCTTTCTTGGCAGGGAGTTCATTGACAATCCCTGCAATAGAAGATTTAATAAAACACCGTTTCAATTGCAATTCGGCAGTGGCCAGATCAGCCTCAAGTGACTCCACCTCTGCCTTGACAGAATCATATCTCGATTGGGCGATAATCTCCTGTTCGTGCAGGCCCGGATAACCGCTTTAAATTTATAAGGGCCAGGTTATATGCTGCCTTGATGGAATTTCTTCTATTCTCGTAATCACCTGTGTCAAGCCGGGCAATTAAATCACCCTGTTTTACGTGACTGCCCTCTTCTACCAGAACCTCCTCAACCACTCCCCGCACTTCAGCAAGTATACCCAGATTTTCCCACGGCTCGACCATTCCCGGCAGGTTCATCCTGTCCCGCATTATACCTGGTACTAACTCCTGCTCAACCACATTGACCGGTGGTCTTTCCTGAATGACTGCATTACTTTTTTCTTCCAGAAGCCGGCTCCGTTCATTTTTGACCTTGGCACCCAGGCCCACAGCAATCAATATTAAAACCAGAAGCACAAGCATCGGCAGAAATCTGCTCAAAGTTTTTTTGCCTTTCTGTTGAATATTTTTTTCTTGCATTTCCTATTCCGCCTGAGAGAAATTAATAATACGAAGAGTTGCGGACTTTAACTGTTTCTTACAGCCAAACAATATCGCAGTGCAATCCGCCTTGCTAAAAAGCACAATCATTAATTATAACAAGTTTTGCGAAGAAAAACAATTTGTTAGATATCATTTTCAACTGAGGGCTGCTGCTTGCCGGTTATGAGACGGACAACTGATTCAGCATAAAAACAAAACAGCATTCCGGCAACACTGGCACCTGTGGTAAGCCAAAAAAGAAACAGATGCAGAGTCATTCTCTCGTACAAGAACAGATCAAGGATGAAGAGGATCAGGCCAAGATGTATCAATGATGACCCAAGGCGGACCCAGTATCCCTTTTTATGAAAATGGAGATTTTTACTTCCGCCCAGGACCAGAATCAGGACAATCAGCTGTAAAATAAGGGAGGATCCGAGTATTAAAAACAAGCTTGCCTTAACTCCTGCAATAAATCCTGTCACAACAGCGCAAAAGACGAGAAGTACTGTGACCCGGTTCAACCAGGCAGTCGGCAACAGACGCTTTGGCACACATATGCCGAGCAATAATATAAGGCAGATGACAAAGGGAGCGACAACGGTATTCATCCGGTTCATATACGACATTTTTACTGCCGGAGCCATCTGATGAATTTGGGCAAATTTAAAATAAAACATGCCATAAATACTGATCAGGCAAATAGCAAACAAACACCACCGTAGTGGCAAGAATCAGGTAAAAATCATATGAACTTTTAAATTTCATAATATTTATATTGCATCTATTTTTTCTGAAAATTTCCTTTCATAATCCTGACCGTTTTAAAACTCTAACCGCTACTGAAACGTATGCTCTCCCGGAAAATAAAAAGATGTAAGAAAGGTAAATATCATGGCCAGAAAACATATAATTCCCAGAATTGAAGTAAAATACCACATTGACTTTTTGTTGGCATATAACCTTGTATGCAGGTAAGTAGAAAAAACAGCCCACATCATCAAAGAACTGCAAATCTTAGGATCCCACCACCAGTTTGGCCCCCATGCCTTCAGGGCCCAGGGATAACCCAGAAGCATGCCGAGAGTAAGCATAAAAAAACCAAGTTTCGCATAGCTGTAGCCGATCTTTTCAATCAGCAGATCTCTTTTAAAGAGCATAAATACAGATGCAATAAATGTGATGGTTATGGAACCGTATGAAATAAATAGAAGCGGTGGATGGAACCACATATACTCAGCGTTATAATAAAAAATCATTTTGGGATAGAGCCGCATAAAATATCCTGCCTTATACATAATTGATTGCCCAGGGTGCATACCATGGGCCGATCTCATTGAAAAACTGTGGCAGCGGCTTGCTAAAAGGGTTTGCCAGGAAGTAAAGAACAGCGATCTGGGCAACGAGAAAAAGGTGAAGAAATGCCCGGAATCGATGGCTCTGCAAACGCAGGTGAACAAACAGTGCCATTATTGCATAACACATGAACCAGAAGTAGTATTTTTCGTTCTCTATCCAAAGTGGTATCTTGTAGCGTGGAGGATTTGCCGGGTCATAAAGCGGCATACCATAGGCACTGCTTCTATTCATGTTCTCAAGCTGGCGATTTACCCAACCCATGAGATTTTCCGGAACTTCAAGAGGCAAATTCAAATATATCTGCCAATGAAACCAGCATATCCACAAAAAGCCGCCAATAAACAGAAGGGTAATTGCTATAATCGTCCCCGTTGTAAGATTTTGCCAGACAGGCTTGCGGCTGTAAAAATTTACGACACATGAAAGAGCCACCGCAACTGACAAAATCAACAAAAGAGAGAGTAGAACATTGCCGCCCTTTGCGAAGGTTGCAGCAGGTATTAAAGATTGTAGTTCAATTTGCATGGGCAGCCTGTTTATCTGTTTTTCCTCACAGTGCTATGAACTCGTTTATGATTTTGTCTTCCTGACCGGAGCAGATTTCATAATTTATGGTATAGTGGCACAGTTTGTGAATATGTTTATACTATTTATATCAGGAAAAAAACAAAACAATAAATGAACTATCGGTTCATAAATTATTTACAGTTCGGAGGTCATTATGAAAAAAAATATCGGTAACTCTGACAGAATCTTTCGATTTGCAATTGGATCGGCTATAATCATTATAGGACTTATGGCACAAAGCTGGTGGGGACTCATAGGCATTATACCTATTGCAACTGCTTCAATGGGACACTGTCCTGTTTATCTTCCCTTTGGGATTAATACCTGTAAGTTTGATAAAAAAACAATTTCCGGTCCGGTCCATAAAAGCGAGTGACTCGCAAGATATAAGACAAAATGCTTAATGGATCCTACGATGAGCTATCCATATTGGCTAGAGTATTTGTAATCTCTGCCAGTAACGACACATCTCTCTCTGCCAGGGCTCCAAGAAATGATTTTGACAGCCCATTACGGATATCTCTGGCCAGACGGTTATTAAAGGGGTCAAATTTTTCCAAGTTCACTTTGCAACCCTATGAACCATTTTCAACTGTTCTCAATATTTGGTCATAAGGAATAACGCCCTCCCTGATCAACTTCAATTGACTTCCATCAAGACCGACAATGGTTGACCCCAATACTCCAGGTGCTTTACCACCATCAAAAACCATATCAATTTGGTTGCCGAACTGGGCCTTTACCTTATAGGCATCAGTTGCAGCATCATGCCCTGATATATTTGCACTGGTAGCGGTTATAGGTCTTCCAAAAGCACGCAGGAGCTGCCGGGCAAATGGATGGGACGACTGCCGCACTCCGATTGTAGAGGTGCCGGCAGTTAACAAAGTGGGAAGATTTATTTTTGCTTGAAAAATAAGGGTAAGCGGTCCCGGCCAGAACTTTTCCATAAGTTGTGAATATGCAATTGGAACTTCGTGCACAAGGGAAGTCAACGATTCCCTGTTATCAACCAGAGTCAGGATCGGTTTAGCGATGTCCCTTTGCTTCAAGGCAAACAGGTGGTTCAACGCCAAAGGGTTCAACGGATCAACCGCCAGGCCGTAATAAGTCTCTGTTGGAAAGGCGACTACGCCTCCATTGTTTAAAACAGCGACAGCCCTGTTCAGGTCTGTCATTGAACAGGGCTGATAACCAACAGTATGTTTTTCATGTTGGTCTTTATTCATTGAATTAGCGGGTCTGCAGCTTCTTATTTTTAGCTTCTACCTGTTTGGCCATTTCTTTTTTAAAAGCATCTAGCTTTGCAGCTATCTTTTTGTCATTGAGAGCCAGAATTCTGGCAGTCAGCACTCCTGCATTCTTAGCTCCGGCCTTACCGATACCCATGGTAGCCACCGGCACGCCCGGTGGCATCTGAACTGTGGAAAGTAAGGCATCCAGACCATTTAATGATGAGGCATCTATGGGCACACCGATAATGGGAATATTAGTATGTGCGGCCAGGACTCCAGCCAGATGAGCTGCCATCCCCGCGCCTGCAATAATAACCTGCACACCCCTTGATTTTGCAGTCCTGGCATAATCACCGGCAGCATCAGGGGTACGGTGCGCTGAAGAAACGGTCATTTCATAGGGAATATCCATTGAACGCAGAAAATCCGCTGCTGCCTGCATGACAGGCAAGTCAGAGTCACTACCCATGACTATACCGACCTGGGCCTTGCCAGAAACTGCTTTGGTTGTTTTTTTTGTGTGCCTTGCTGCCTTGGCGCCTATATCTTTCCGGGAAAAACAGCCCGGCCATTTAATCATGCTAACAGTTTTATAGGCATTGCTGATGGCTTCATCAAGATCATTTCCAATGGCTGTTATTCCTAATACCCTGCCACCCGCAGTAACCGTCTTGCCTTTCTTCAGCGCCGTCCCGGCATGAAAAACAACTACAGACTCCTGCGTAGCTGCCTTATTGAGGCCTGTAATAACTTTTCCCGTCTTATACGACCCCGGATAGCCTCCTGACGACATTACAACACACACGGTGGGTCTCGGATCTATATCCATGGTTATTTTATTGAGACGGCCGTCTAAAACTGCCTCAATTATATCAACAAGGTCGGTCTTCAATCGCATAAGAAGAGGTTGGGCCTCCGGGTCGCCAAAGCGGCAGTTGAATTCGACAACCCTGGCCTTACCGTCCTTTATCATCAGGCCTGCATACAGAACGCCTTTATAATGACGTCCCTCTTTTGCCATCCCTTTTACTGTCGGCAGCATAATTTTATTCATGACCTGCTTTTCCAGTGCAGGTGTAACTACCGGTGCCGGAGAATAAGCCCCCATACCGCCGGTGTTCGGCCCCCTGTCATCATCAAATATTGGCTTATGATCCTGGGAAGTAGGTAAAGGCAGGACAGTTTTGCCGTCGGTAAATGCAAGGAAAGAGGCCTCTTCTCCTGTCATAAAATCCTCAACGACCACCCTGTTGCCGGCCTCACCGAATGCCTTATCCTTCATGATCACATCAATGGCATCAATGGCCTCTTTCACTGTCTGTGCAACAATCACGCCTTTGCCGGCCGCCAGTCCATCAGCTTTAATAACCACCGGGGCTCCGATACGCTTGACATGTTCAATCGCCCTTTCACGTTTACGAAAAACGGCAAACCCGGCAGTCGGAATATTATACTCCTGCATAAATTTTTTGGTAAAAACTTTACTGCCCTCAAGTATTGCCGCCTTTTTTGACGGCCCGAATATCCGCAAACCTTTTTTTTCAAAGGCATCGACAACCCCCAGGGTTAATGAGACTTCAGGACCTACGAGGGTAAGATCGATTTTTTGTTTTAGAGCAAATTTAAGCAGCCCATTTACATCTTCTGAACTGACAGGGACACAATCAGCCAACTTACTAATCCCTGCATTTCCGGGGGCACAGTAAATTTTCGATACACGCGGACTCTGATTCAGCTTCCAAACTAAAGAATGTTCCCTGCCGCCAGAACCGATAACCAATACTTTCATAGGGTAAATCTCCTTTCAAATCTTTTAATTCCAAAAAATAAAAACACCTAATCCCATATCTTAGATTGCCTGAAATGACATTTAATGGTTTTGCTAAAATAATGGTTTTGCTCAAAACAAATACACCAAACAAGACGACGAACCACTACAATGTGGTACAAACATTTTCTTCTGTGCGACAAAATAAGGTTAAGATTGCTGACACCCATCTGTATTTACGCATCAAACTACCTTTATGCTTCAAATTTTGTCAAGATATTGTGAATGAGCAATCAATTATAAATATAAAAATTTACAATTTATGCCTTGACATCCATTAGTTATATTTCTATCATAGGGCCGCTAAATGAATAATCATTCATCTGGTCATGCATTTACAGTACCATGTTTATTAATCTGTTTTATGTTGTAATCATTGATGAAAAGTTCAGATAAACACGAAAAAATAATTCGCGCTGCAGTCAAAGTTTTTGCAAAAAAAGGCTTTTTCAGTGCCAGAATATCTGATATTGCCAAAGCGGCTAAAGTGGCTGACGGCACAATTTATCTTTATTTCAACAACAAGTTTGACATTCTCATATCTGTTTTTGACGAAGAAATTGGGAAGTTTATTGCTCAAACAAAAAAACTTGTTGATCAGGAAGAAAACCCTCAAAAGAAAATAGAAATTTTCGCCCTTAAGCATCTTTCAATGGCCAAAGAAAATAAGAGTCTTGCTGAAATCATACAGATGGAACTGCGGCAAAGTCACAAGTTAATTAAGGAGTATCGCAAAACCATCTTCAGCGAATATGTTGATATTATCTCGAACATCATCCGACAGGGCCAGGAAAAAGGCATTTTCAGAGAGGACGTAAAACCCGGCATAGCCAAAAGAGCTTTTTTCGGTGCTCTCGATGAAATGACGAGACTCTGGGTTTTATCTCCCAAGCCTCCCTATGATATCGAAGATACCGCGAAACAGATCAGCAATATGTTTCTTATCGGTATTAATTCCAGATAAAATTACCGCTTTTCAAAACAGCCACATTAGACGCAGTGCTTAACGGCTTCGCAGCAGATCGCTTGCAAGAAATGCGGGCTAGTCACTTGCCGGTGCAGTAATATTCATTATTTCAAACTCACGAATTCCACCAGGTGTAACAACTTTCGCTTCATCGCCTATCTCTTTGCCGATAATAGCTCTTCCGAGCGGCGACCGTATTGAAATGACCCCTTTTTCCACATCAGACTCTTCAGGGCCCAATAGCTGATACGTAACTTCAACGTCTTCATCGAGGTCCAGCATGGTAACAACTGTGCCAAATACCGCTCTGGAGCAATTCACATCAGAACAGTCGATAACCTCGGCACGGCTCAGTTTATCCTTCAACTCAAGTATCCTGCCCTCTACGTGCCCCTGGCGCTCTTTGGCCGCGTGGTATTCAGCATTTTCCTTTAAATCTCCATGTTCACGGGCTACCTCAATAGCCTTGATCACATCATGCCGCTCCCGGCGCTCCAAATTCTCTAATTCCTTTCTAAGTCTATCAAAACCCATTCTTGATATGGGCATTCTCTCAATCATATCATATTCCTTTTTAAAACTTGTTTACCATCTATACATAAGTGACAAAAATATTTTGTTGTGTTGATAAACATCCAGATCAACATATCCATACGAAGCGGCAAGGGTATAATTCTTTGCTATCTCGAAATTAATCCCTCCCTTAAATTCATGAAGATCATTATCATCAGAATCATATCCTAGAGTATATTCTATTGTATAATAACTGGGAATTCCTCTTGCAAGGGCATCATTGGATAACTGGTGTTTAAAATAAAAAGAAAACCTTGTAATCCAGTAATCCTGAGGCGACCAGTAGGGGTGATCATCAGGGAGCAAACCCATCACCTGCAGGTACTCCAGGCTTTTGTCCTTCCTTGGAGTCATAAAAGTCATAATTATAACTGATTTTTACCAAAGTGGGCTCCGGCAGGAAAATATAGGATGCCCAAAAAGTAGAGTTCTTGGTCCAGTTGGAATCTGAATAGTCTATAAAATCATAATAACCGCCAAGAACTATTCTGGGGAAAAAATCAAACAAAAATTCTATCTTGTAGTCTCGCCTTTTAATATTTCTCGTGAGGCTGGCTATAGTATCAGCCGTCACATCCTGCTTTACAGAGAAAACAGCCCGCATCTCATCAGCAATTTTCCCGGTAATTACACCATAAAAGAGAGGAGTGGTACTATATCCGCTTCCAAGGTCTTCAAAGCCGCCTGCAAGGGATAAGCTCAGCGCCTGGGATATCTTTGCATCATATGTTAACATGGTACGCCAGGCCCAAACGGACTGATCATCATCTGTTGATTCATAATCAATCCTGGCAAGGTCCAGGCTCCACTTCTGGTTGGTGGATTGAAAATACCATCCACCTCCTTCCACAATTTTCTGTTTAACTGCCATATATCCACCCCAGCCATCATCTTCTTGAATGGTATAGGATAGAAATGCTTGGGGACGACGTTTCAGATCGTTTCTCTGAACAGCATCTGCCAACCCCGGAAAGTTTGCATTCTGTGTCTCGAGTTCCTGATACAGAATCGCCTCATCTCCAAGTCTATCAAGCTTGCTGTACAACCCAGCCAGATCAAAGGCTAAAAAATCATCGCTGCCATACTCCTCAATTAGATTCTCAAGCATATTTGCAGCATGATAGTATTCCCTCCGCATAACCGAGCGCCTGACAGATAACTCCTTGTTGAACCTTTTCTGCCAGCAATACAAAGCATAATATGAGGCAGCCATAGAATTCACAGCCTGGCTGTTTTCTGAAAAATCTACAACATGCAGTGGCGACATTATCACCTCAGGAAGACTGAGCGGTATCTCCTTCGAAAAAGTCACAACTTCCCACCAGGAACTTGATGATAGGCCTGGTGCTACGGTTAAGGCCGTTTCCTCTATTTTTCTTTCGAGAGTTTCTTCAACCGAAGGATGCACTACTGACTCATAAAGCGTGACTGAATCCTTCCAGCGATTCATTTCCCATAAGATACGGGCTTTCAGCAGTACAACATCCGTGCGGGCAGGATCGTCCGAAAGTATTACATCCCCAACAGCAAGTGCCTCCTGGAAATTGCCAGTCTTGGCCAGGAGTTCGGCCCTTCGTGAGAGAAGCCATGAATTATCGGGATAACTTCTCTGCAGCAGGCCAAGTGAATCGCTGGCTGCAAGATATTCACCGTTAATAATTGTTGCCTCTACAACCTGACGTTGTGCCGCCAGAGAGTTGGGTTTACTTTCTGCTGCAGTTTCAGAAAATTCAAGATACCTTGAGAGGGAATCATACTCCCTGTACAGTTTTGCCAGGGCCAGTTGCCTGCCAAAGTCTTCTTCAGCAAAAGCCTTCGCTTCAGCAGCCGCCTTTTCTGCTTTGGAATATTTTCCGGCAGCTCGATAAACCTGCTCCAGCAAAACATAGGGTTCCGGTTCCATCCCATAGTTATCTCGCAGATCACGTATTATTTTCCCCGCCTCTGTAAATTCACCAGCATGCATAAGATTTGCAACCATATGCTTGCGTACAATAAATTCAGGTGATCCATTGGGGGAAAAACCTTTTGAGCCATTAACTCCTTTCCCCCTTTTTCCGAGAGAAAATTGAGCTTTCCTGCTCAGCACAACAGCCTGCTCGTAATCACCTGTAGCATTCAGCATCTCTGCCCGAAGAATTTGTCTTTTCCAGACAAGATCATCTTGTGGAGTGACATCCGGGTGCAATGTATCAATTTCATGATTTATTGCCTGCAGCCAAATTTCTCCCTGCGCCATATCCCCTTTAATAAGGGAAAGCTGAAACAGGGCCTCTAACATAGGAATCCGATTCTCCTCGTTAGCAAGAGCGGAGCGCAGAGTTTGTTCAGTTTCATAAAAAAGTCCCAACTCTTTATATGATTCTGCAATACCCAACCATGAACGGATACGAAAATGTTCAGACTCGGCATCCCTCTGCAGAGACAACTTCTCAATAATATTTCGGTATCGTTGCCTCGCTCTACTGAAATAACCGGATTCCCTGTAGGCATCTGCCAGAAGAATTTTCAACTCAGGATTTTCTCTGACCAAGGGCATATTCCGCAGGTAACCGAAATGATACACTGCAGTATCAAGCAGCCCCAAATATGCTGCCAAATGAATTACCCTTAGCCTGACCTTATAACGATTCGGCTGTTTTTCAAGTAAAGCCTCATGGTCCCTGAGTTCATGCTCCGGAAGTTTAAACTTCTCTGAAAGTGACGCCCTGGCTTCTAAACACTGAATATTCCTGCAGTCGGAATCCGAAAGCTTGGCAAAATATTCCTGGCTCAACGACAGTTCATCTTTCTTCAAATATACAATAGCCAACTCCTGGGTTATAGCGCTGTCTCCTGGGGCAAACTCATGGATTTTATGCAGAATTGCCAGCAATTCCTCATCTCGATTTAATCGTCTCAACAATTCCGCCATGGAACGATAAATGGCAACGTTATCAGGCACAATATCTGAGAGGTATTTGACCATTGATATGGTGCCCTCATTTTCCCCTATGATCACTAAATCATTAGCAAGGGCTGCAAGAATTTCCGGATCTTCGGGAGAGAATTCAATCAATTGCCGGTATAATGGTATGGCATCCTGATATCGGCCGGCTGCTTCGTACTGCAAAATGATTTTTTTGAGCTTTGCAGATTTCAATTCACTGTCAGTAGCAATATATTGATCCAGTGATGCCGGGATCTCTTTTTTTCTACCGCCGGCTGCAGTGATATTCATAACCCGTTGCTTTACGTCACGATCTTCAGGAAACTGCTCTAAATATTTTTCGTAGTACAACAGAGCCTTTTCATGATCGCCTGTCTTTTCATATATCTCACCCAAACGTGGAAATGACGCTACATCTCCAGGATTATACTCAAGCATCGCCTGAAGAGAAGAGAGAGCCCTGTCGAGCTGCCCGGCCTTTTCATAATATTGGGCAAGAAAATAATATGCCGCTAAATTATCAGGCTCACGTGCCAAAAAACGCTCCCAGTAAATTGATGCCTGCTGCTCCAGGCCTAAATGCTCATACGTTCTCGCTGTTTTATACAAAACATCGGGTTCAGCCTCTTCATTCCTGGCCAATATTGTTAAATGTGGCCTCGCCTTCTCATAATTCCCCTGATCAAAAAACAGGGTGGCAAGATAGCTGCGCACTCCCCGATTTGTTGGTTCCTGCCTGCTGAGCTGCTCTAAATACGGTAACGCTTCACTTTTTCTATCCAGTTTAGTCAATCCCTCTACCAATCCAGCCAAGGCCATCTGGTCAGTAGGGTTGCTTAAATATATTTTTTCAAAGAGGTCCACCGCCCGTTCATACTGCTCCAACTCCCACATGACTTTACCAAGGGAACTGACATACAAATCACTACCAGGTTCAGAACCAATAAGGAGTTCAAGAGATTCTGCAGCCTCATCCCAGCGCTTAAGATGCATCAGGAGCCTTGCTTTCTCCCAGCGGGCCTCTTCAAGATTGCTTTTCATGACTAACAGGTCACTGTATAGCCGTAATGCATCTTCAAAGTCTCCCTGCAAGGCATTTTTTCTTGCTTCATCCCAAACTGTTTTCCACTGTGGCGACTCCTTGCCAACCACTTCTATATTCTGTTCAGGAAGAAGGCCATGTGGCGTGACAGGAATTTCCCCGGCAAAACCTTCATGCCCTGACAGGCCAATGAGGCAACCAAACACGATTAACAGATAAAATTTGCCTGGGATGTTCACTTGTTCTGTATAAATTCTGTTGATAGATTTGCGGGTTGCAGGATAGGTACGGCAGTATTGGGTAATACTATATAATATTAATGGTATATTATTATGTTTTTTTAAATGGCATATGACCGGCCTATTTTAGTCTTTCTCAGATTCTTCTTTACCAAAAAAATTCTTTATATCCGGCACTTCCTGTTCAAGATACTTTTTCATTTTTTTGAGCAGGTTCACCTCAATCTGTCGCACCCGCTCTCTTGAAATCCCAAAAATATCGGCGATATCCTGGAGGGTTTGTGGCTCATCACTCAGCAAACGAGTCTGTAGTATCGTCCGTTCTTTGTCATTCAGACTCTTCTGCAAATCATTAAGGATATCATGCATCCGCTCCTTGATCTCCCGGCCGGCCACGACTTCTTCGACACTTGGTCCCGCATGCGGGATAAAATCCTTTTGCTCATCATCTGAATCCTCTCGGACAGGGCTTTCCAACGACACATCCCAGTTATCCATCCTCTGGCTCATCTCAATGACTTCAGTTTCCTTGACATTCAACCGTTGGGCCAGCAGCTTGGTATCCGGTTTAAAGCCTTGCGACTCTAAAAGTTTTCTCTCCTTATTCAAACTGAAAAAAAGTTTTCGCTGGGCCTGTGTGGTTCCAATCTTGACCATTCTCCAATTATCCATGATAAACTTCAAAATATAGGCACGGATCCAGTATGCGGCATAGTATGAAAACTTGACTTCCCGAAAAGGATCAAATTTTTTGGCAGCCTGAACAAGGCCGACATTCCCCTCCTGTATGAGATCAAGAAAATTTTGCATCCAATACTTCTGGAAGTCCATTGCGACCTTAACCACGAGCCGCAGATTAGAGGAAACCAGCTTATATGCAGCCTCGGCATCACCAGTTTCCTTATAGTGAATTGCCAACTCCTCAGTTTCCTCCCTGGAAAGCAAGGGGAACTGGCTTATCTCCTGGAGATAACGCTGTAAACCGGTGTGGCTTACCACCGGTAGATTCTTGTCATCCGGCATACTCACCAGTTGTTTGGTTTCCATCGGTTTTTTTTTCTTTTTGGACTCGTCTTTCATGCTGCCCCATTCTAATAAAAGCGCCTGAAAGGTCAATCTCTTTCCTTGTTGATTTTTATTATAAACTTTAAACAACTATGCGTAATTTCATGTCATTATCTTGCATGTTGTAAACGAGTGGACATATTTCCTGTTTTCATCTTCAAGCATTTATGCTAAAAGTGTTCGCCTGCCGCGTCCTGAATAAAAGATGTGGCACCATTTAAGAAAACTCTTTTTTGTAATAATAGATAAGCCGGCAGATCATATTTTCCAATTCGCAGCATTTCCAGGCAGATGCATTGATTTGTAGTAGCAGAGCATTATTACTTGGCAAGTCACACAGAAATAATTATTACTAAGCAAATGGAAAACATTAGAAACTTTTGCATTATTGCCCATATTGACCATGGGAAATCCACTCTTGCAGACAGGTTTATCCAGACCTGTAAAATAGTGAGTGACAGGGAATTCCGCGATCAGTTGCTTGATGATATGGACATCGAACGGGAAAGGGGCATTACCATAAAAAGCCAGACCATCTGTCTGCCATATCAGGCTAAAAACGGCAAAGAATACATTCTTAACCTTGTCGATACACCTGGGCATGTAGACTTCAGTTATGAAGTTTCAAGGGCCTTGGCATCCTGCGAGGGAGCCCTGCTCCTCATTGATGCAGCCCAGGGAGTTGAGGCCCAGACACTTGCCAATCTTTACCTCGCCATGGAAACAGACATGGTTGTCATTCCTGTTATCAATAAAATTGACCTGCCGGCAGCAGACCCTGATGCAGTTGCAGAACAGATTGAAGCAGACCTTGGACTTGATCCTGAACATATCTGTCTCTGTTCAGCCAAAACAGGGGAAGGGGTTGAGAAAATCCTTGAAGCTGTAGTCAACCTGCTTCCTCCCCCGGAGGGAGATGAGAAAAAACCTCTTGAAGCCTTAATTTTTGATGCCCGCTACGACCCTTTCAGAGGTACAATCATTTCCACCAGAATCTTTGAGGGAACTGTCAAGCCTGGCGATATAATCCGTTTCATGTCTACCAACGCTGTCCACAAGGTGGAGGAAGTTGGAATTTTTCGGCTTAGGAGAGAGCCGCGGAAAATACTTGGCGCCGGCCAGGTTGGTTATATTATCGCGGGTATAAAAAATGTCAATGATACGAAAAACGGTGACACCATTACCCATAAAGATAATCCCTGCCTCAAACCTCTTCCAGGCTTCAAAGAGGTCAAACCAGTCGTTTTTTCATCCATTTACCCTATCTCCACTGACGATTACGAAGATCTGGTCGTAGCACTTGAAAAACTTAAGCTTAACGATGCGTCCCTGACCTTTCAAAAAGACTCTTCAACAGCACTGGGTTTCGGTTTCCGCTGCGGGTTTCTTGGCCTGCTTCATCTGGAAGTTGTGCAGGAGAGGCTGGAACGTGAATTTGGTATTTCCCTCATCATGACAGTCCCGACCGTATTGTATCATTTCTATCTCCAGGACGGCACAAAACTGGAGATCGATAATCCTGCATATTTTCCTGATCCGTCCACAATTGACAGGACAGATGAACCGTACATCAAGGCAGTCATTCTGTTTCCTGAACGGTACATGGGATCTATCATGAATCTGTGCATGGAACGCAGGGGGGTGAATACTCATTACCATTACCCTACACCGGGAAGAATTGAATTCAACTGTGACATACCCCTGGCAGAAATAATCTACGATTTTTATGATACGTTGAAATCCATTACCCAGGGATATGGTTCCTTTGATTATGACCTGGGTGACTACCGCGAAAGTGATCTGGTGAAACTCGACATTCTTGTCAATGGAGAAAAGGTTGATGCCCTCTCACAGTTGGCACATCGTTCAAAAGCCAGGGAGAGAGCTTTGCATGCCTGCGAGCGACTCAAGGAGGAGATCCCTCGCCATATGTTTAAAATCGCCATCCAGGGAGCCATCGGTTCCACTATTGTGGCCAGAACAAATATCGCTGCTCTGAGAAAGGATGTGACATCCAAATGCTATGGTGGCGATATAACCAGAAAGCGAAAACTCCTTGAGAAACAGAAGGCAGGAAAAAAACGAATGAAGACTGTGGGTAACGTTGATATTCCCCAGCAGGCCTTTCTGGCAGTACTCAAATCTGAACAGAATTAATTGAGCAGTAGTCACCCCCCTGGCAATATGTATGACATAATAGAGATTGAGGTCTTTAATAAGCTCTTCAGTTCCGTTGCAGAAGAAATGGGCATAATTCTTGCCCGCGCCTCTTTCTCTGCCAACATAAAGGAACGGAGAGATTTTTCCTGTGCAATCTTTGATGCAAAAGGAGATCTTGTTGCCCAGGCTGCTCATATTCCAGTACATCTTGGCGCTATGCCAATGACGCTCTCCTCTGTTCTCTCTGTAATGACCTTGCAGCCGGGAGATGTGGTTATTACCAATGACCCGTATAAAGGCGGCAGCCATCTTCCTGATATCACTTTAATCGAACCGGTATTCCCGACGTCTACTAATCTCTCTTCCACACACCCTCTCTTTTACGTTGTCAACCGGGCCCACCACGCTGATGTCGGCGGCAAAAATCCAGGCTCCATGGGACTGGCCGGCTGTCTTGCAGATGAAGGATATGTAATTTCTCCGACCCTTCTCTATACAGGTGGGAAATATAATGATGTATTCATCCGGGACTTTCTCAAGAATGTCCGAAGCCCGGATGAACGTTTGGGTGATTTAAGAGCCCAGATTGCATCACTTGCCCGGGGTAAGTTGAGGCTTAATGATATTCTGGGTAGATATACACCTGAACACATATTCCCCATACTTGACCAACTTAAGGATTATTCAGAACGGCTGATGATAAATATCATCAATCAATTACCTGATGGTCTGTATTCATACACAGACTACCTCGATGATGATGGAAAAGGCTCCTCCCCCATACCCATATCAGTCGACCTCACTATCAAGGAATCCCATATAATCGCTGATTTCAGCCGTAGCGGTGATCAGGTTGACACACCGCTCAACACTGTCAGGTCAGTCGTTATGTCTGCCACAGTTTATGTGTTTCAGTGCCTGGTAGGTGAAGGACACCCCATTAATAAAGGCTCATACCGCCCCTTGCAGATTAAAACGTGTCCAGGATCAATTGTTGATGCAAAAAATCCTGCTCCGGTAGCTGCCGGCAATGTAGAAACCTCCCAGAGAATTGTTGATGTACTGCTTGGGGCCCTGGCTGAAGCTATTCCGGAGTCAATCCCTGCTGCCAGCAGCGGCAGTATGAATAACATCACAATTGGCAGTGACAAGAGTTGCACAAGTCAGGGATTTTCCTACTATGAAACCATTGGCGGCGGCATGGGTGGCCGTCCCACAATGGATGGTCTCAGCGGCATCCACACACACATGACCAATACCATGAATACTCCAATTGAGGCCCTGGAGCATGCCTATCCTCTCCGTATCGAACAGTATGCCTTACGACATGGATCAGGCGGGTCAGGGTTACACAGAGGTGGAAATGGAATTATCAGATCCTATCGTTTCCTGGAAAAGGCGCAGGTATCTCTTCTCTCAGAGAGGCGAAAACTAACGCCATACGGCCTGGCAGGCGGGCAAAACGGATTATCCGGAGAGAATATCCTCATACAAAAAAAGAAGAGAAGAAAGCTAAGGGGTAAAATGGTGTTTGAAACTGAGGCAGGTGATCAGTTGATCATCAAAACTCCGGGTGGTGGAGGATGGGGTCGAACCATCTGCTAGGCGAGGGCACATTCACTTCTGTGCTTTATGATGGTCTGCATTTCCTGTTCGCTGAGAACAGTATTTTCATTTTTGAGCATGTAGACGACACAGTCCTTACAAATATTAAAGGCTTTCCTGTAGTCATCTATCTCGCGGGCTATTTCCCAGCAGTTTTCATCGGGACGTTTTCTTGCCGGGCAATCCTCGGTCCCTTCACATTTCATGATTTCCCAGCAGGGCCATTCGCTCTTTGGTAACATTAACAATCCCCCTTGCTAAAAGTAATAACCAAATTTCGCTTCTTGTTATTTCAACTATCCCAAAATATTTCAAAAATCGGCGAAGACACAACTAACCATTAAACGAGATAGCTGTCAAGTGATTCTATAAGACCATCTCGACCCATCCCTGTTTTCGCTGAAAACAGTAGTCTTTCAGGGGGTGACACCCCGAAGCCGGCATCAAGGATGGCGCCATTCTTACTGCGCTGGTTTGCAGAAAGTTTATCAGCTTTGGTATAGACAAGTAAAAACGGCACACCATTGCTCCGAAGCCAATCCACCAACTGCAGATCAACAATCTTCATGGCATGGCGCAGATCAACTATGACGATAACGCATTTCAAATTTTCTCTTGATTCCAGGTATCCGGTTATCAGGATCTGCCAGGAAGCCTGCATTTTTTTCGAGACTTTGGCATATCCATACCCGGGAAGATCCACCAGGTAAATACTATCACTCCAGCAGAAAAAAATTAAGGCTTTGGGTTTTGCCGGGCTTAGCACTCGTCTTGACCAGATTCTTGCGCTTAATGAGCCGGTTTATAAGACTTGACTTGCCGACATTGGAACGTCCGGCAAATGCTATCTCCGGCCGATCCGGGGCTGGAAGCTGCTTGAGATCAAACACGCTTGTCAGAAAGCTGACATCGGCAAAATTCTGCTTTGCAATGATTGACACGGGATCAATTACCTTGTGATATCCAAAAGCCGAACCAGGGTCTTCGGGGTTCTCAAATGACCTTGTTCGAGCCATATTCGATTAGACCTTCAGCTCCACTTTTAATAAGCTTTGGTATCAACTCGCGGACCTGATGTTCGGAAATAACCGTCTCAACCGAATACCAGTCCGAATTATAGAGATTGGCAATGGTCGGGGCATTCATGCTCGGCAAAATAGAGATAATATCATCCAGCCTATTGGCAGGGATATTCATTTTCAGGCCGACTATCTTGTCAGCCCTGAGTGCTCCCTGAAGAAGCAGAACAATATTTTCAATTTTCTCCCTTTTCCATGGCTCCTCCCAGGCGCTCTTATTTGCTATGAACTGTGTATTTGATGTCATCATCTCATAGATGATGCGCAACCCATGCGCCCGGATAGTACTCTCCGTTTCAGTCACTTCAACAATGGCATCAGCCAAACCTGAAATAACCTTTGCCTCTGTTGCCCCCCAGGAAAACTCGATTTCGACATTGATGTTTTTTTCAGCAAAAAACTTCCGGGTATACTTAACAAGTTCTGTGGCTATCTTTTTGCCTTCAAGGTCTTCCAGCTTCTTAATATCTGAATCGCCGGGAACTGCAACCACCCAGCGGGTTGGCCTTTTGCTTACCTTGGAATAGACCAGATCCTCCACAATAACCACATCTGACTCGTTTTCCAGTATCCAGTCCTTGCCGGTGATTCCGGCATCAATTACTCCCTGTTCAACATACCGTGACATCTCCTGTGCCCTGCAGATAGAGCAGGCCAGTTCATCATCATCGATTTCAGGGAAATAGCTCCGACTGGCGAGTTTAATCCGCCAACCGGATTTCTCAAACAGTTCAATGGTTGCCTTTTCAAGACTTCCTTTGGGAATTCCCAACTTTAAAACGTTCATTTTTTATATACCTCCCCGGGATCAAAAACCGGTTCATCAATTGTTTCAAGCTTATCATCTGATACCTGCCTGAAAAAACAGCTTCTGTGCCCTGTGTGACATGCCGCCCCACCCAGCTGTTCGACCTGGTAGATAAGCGTATCCTCGTCACAGTCCACGAGTATTTTCTTAATGATCTGCTGGTGCCCTGAGGTTTCACCCTTTAACCACAGCTTGTTTCTGGAGCGGCTCCAATAATGCGCCTTGCCTGTTTCAAGGGTTTTTTCCCAGGCCAGATTATTTACATAGGCCAGCATTAAGACTTCCTTCGTTTTATAGTCCTGGACTATTGCCGGCAGCAGGCCATTTCCCTTGTCAAATTGTAACGTCAGCATACCATCCTCTTCGTTTGAGACCCCCTCAGAATCACTGCTGCCATTTTCTCCACCCATAAAATGAATTATACATGCTGAACGGAATTTACAGTATTCCTTGGGATGCTTGCAGAAAGCCTTTTCAGCAGGAAAGTTCTCATTATATTTTTCACAAAATAGATCCACAACATTTATACTATCTTATTAATTCTATGCAAACTAACATTTATCGATCTCGCAGATAGGGAACGAAATGAGTCTTCGAGATAAGCCTAGACTTCGAAAACACTCGACGGACTGGTTTTTCGCGGGCAACCTCAAGGAGGTACTAAAAAGAGTGCCATGAAATAGTGCTTATCTGCGAATGTATCAAAATTTGGTTTTAATATTTCCTCCGCCATGTAGCGGGCGACACGGTAGCACATTTCAAATGTAAACACCAGTCGCATTATTTCACAAGCCATGTTGCCCAATTCTGCTGAGAAAACTCCATAACCGAAAAATGAATGCTTTTAAAATTACTTCTTGACACAGCCCCGTTTTCTAAATTTTACTATTCATCTGACGTAATTTTTTATTAAGTGAAGGAAGCAATCTACTTTTGTAGCATCTAACCGGTTTAAAACAAAACACATTAATACAGTCGAGTAGACTGGTTTCTTTAATAAAACAGCACATCCACAGCGAGTCTTTTGTTGACGCCTTGCCGCACGCGGCTACTACGTGGCTGCCATTTCGTTCTGTTCCTACTATTGTCACCGGCCCCTCTCAGAACCGTGCTTGCGCTATTTACGCACACGGCTCCTCACATAGTATTCACAGCTAATCCGAACATACTGACCATAATTCGTGGTTTCGGCAGTGGAAATCGCTGCAGCATTTCATTGAATTCTTCCCAATTTAGGCACCTTCTCTTTCCTCTACGGTTTAGCCACTTGAACAGTAGCCTTTTCACCGCTTGTTCAAATCGCATAAGCCCACGATAATTATCGGTTACCCCGTAGTAGTTGTAATGGCCCCTCAATTTGGCGGCGGCTATTTCCCAGAGTTCCTTGGTCTTCATGGTTCTGGCCTGTTTCAGCCACTCTTTAAAGATTCTCAGCTTGGCGACAAACTTCTTGCGGGCAGTAACCCGTTTCATCCGAAACCCCGTGCCGTTCCTTCTTGTGCCGCAATAGTGGGTGAGGCCAAGAAAATCAAAGGTCTCTGTCCTTTCCCCTCTTTTTGTGGCATTCTGAACGGCAAATCTGCCAAACTCCATCACCTTGGTCTTGGTCGGTTCTACCTCAAGACTAAACTTGCCCAGTCGTTGCCCCAACTCAACCAGAAACCGCTCTGCGTCTGCCTTGTACTGGAAGCAGACAACAAAATCATCGGCATAGCGAATGAGCCGGGCATAACCGGGGCAGCTCTTGCGGTAAATCCTTTCAAACCAGAGGTCAAGGGCATAATGCAGATAGATGTTTGCTAACAGCGGCGAGATAACACCACCTTGCGGGGTGCCATCGTCGCTTATCATCACGCTTCCATCCTCTGCCACCCCAGCCTTGAGAATACGCTTTATCATGCGCTGAATCCGTTTGTCGCCAATCCGATGTGCCAGAAACTTTAACAGCCATTCCTGGTTCACATTGTCAAAGAAGCCTTTAATATCTGCTTCGACAATATAATTGATCGGCTTGTGCTCCATCGTCAGACTCAAGGTTTTGAGGGCATCATGACAGCTTCGGGCAGGCCGGAATCCGTATGAGTCTTCTATGAAATCCTGCTCATATACCGATTCCAGTATGCGGACAAGACCTGCCTGAACAATTTTGTCTTCAAAACATGGTATCCCCAAAGGGCGTTCTTTGGCACTGCCAGGCTTTGGGATATACTTCCGCCTGACAGCTTGTGGAATATACGCCATCCGATGTAACCTCTCTACCAAACTGGTCAGATTGGTCTCCAGATTTACGGCGTACATTCCCTTGGTCATTCCGTCGATGCCAGCAGCCGCATCCTTCCGCAACCGCTGAAAGCATCCCCGCAACAGCTCCTTGTTCATCAAATGATATAAACTGGTGAACTTAAACCCAGGCTCCTTGCGGGCCTTCTCTGCTATGCGATGCAGTTTCGTTGCCACTGGTTCCCCGCTTCCGTGAACGGACAGTGTTTCCTCACACCACGCTCCCATGTGTAGCCTCCTTTCCTCCAGCAGCATTACCCGCCTTCTCAGGTACTACGAGGCTATCCGACTCCCTGTATCTCATTTGCCTTCCTCCCTCTTCAGTTGTCCAGCATACTCTCGATACTTCGAAAGAAACACAGGGCCTCCCGGGTTGCCGTGTACTCACTATGTCAAACATGCCATGGTCTCCGGCCCCGGAAAGCAGTCACCTCCTTGCCTTTAGCGTTGATGACTGTTTTGACTTCCATCTCTTCAATAATGTCGTCCTTCCAACTAGGATAATTACGGGGCTCAATCCCTTCAACCTTTCGGCTTACGGCCTGTCTGCTCGCTATCCTACGCTTAAAACTTTATGTTACCATAAAGCCTCCAAGGACTCGCTACCCGGTGGTTGGCCTACCTTCCGGGACGGGATTCACACCCGCTGGACTACACGACCTTGCCCGGCCGCACTAAAGATATATCCAAAGTATCTTTACTTTCACTGTGGTCATTTAACAGCGATCAAACCAAACCCTAATCAGCCGCTTACCTAGCACTACCGTCTCCTCTCTAAATCCTTCCCGATTCACCTTCAGTAAGCTACCTACCATTTTTCTAAAGCATAAGTTATAGAGCCCAAAATCAAGTGTTTGTCAAATTTTTATTGTTCTTTTAGTTAGTTAGGAACAATTCTTGCTGCCTGGTTTCTTTTCGATCCTGTCTTTCTTTAACCTTTGTATAAGCAGGAATGGACAATTGCCGGATTGGATATCCAAGGCCGGTATTAATGTAACCGGCGTAAGGGTAGTAGGGCAATAACGTCTGAAATATTAATTTTAATGAGAAAGGAGACAAAAATGATAGCAATA